>Ga0306926_10006567_pt1 | contig 12503 bp, 18 predicted proteins | sample flu12Cox44000178_FD_203759 | JGI IMG/M metagenome (GOLD analysis project Ga0306926, IMG submission 203759) | Lab enrichment of tropical soil microbial communities from Luquillo Experimental Forest, Puerto Rico - flux8day.12C.oxic.44.000.178 (v2)... | ecosystem: Environmental > Terrestrial >... | reverse complement strand
TCAGCTAACGCCTCCAGCGGTGGCGGATGTTTAAAGTCATCAGCTCAAGGTTTCACAATAGAGTCCTGCATTAGTGGGCACAACTTTACTGCTATTCCAGACTACTATATAGATTCAGTTCCTGATCTTAAAGGACAACCATGCTCTATACAACCATTTCTCTTCGTAAACCGAGGGGTTCTCGGAATCATCCAGGAAACTCCCCAGGCCTGTGTTCCGGGTCACGTGTTCCTTACTGATTATAAATTAAATCAGCCGGGTAACTACTATCTAGAGGTTCGGGTTATAATCGGTAACAATAATCGGCTGATACTCAAGGCAGACAGCCCTATAGAGTTCAATTAAGACAGCCCTATACCGCCCTAGCACTTGTCCCAACGTCCGACGAAAGCGATTGCCAGCATCAAAGGAGACTTTCGTGGCGACCGACTTCGGCGGTCTGATCGATGCCGAGAAGGGCCTGATCAGCCGCCGCATCCTTATTGAGCCGGAAATTTACGTGCAGGAGCTGGAGCGCTTCTCCCGCTGCTGGCGCTCCCGGCAAACCGAAGACGCGCGGGACTGTCTACGTCAAGCCTGCTCACAATAAATCAAGTTGCCCGTTGGAGTCACTCACATGCAGAAGAAGCTCATCAATGGAAGAGCGCGGCCGGAGTGGCTGCGCGCTTCGGACAAAGCAAGGATCGCCAAGACATGGCAGCAATACTATGAAGAGCGCGGCTATGATCTATGGGGATTTTCGCCGAGTCCGGCGGCACGAACACTCGCCCAGGCGATCTTGGACAGCAACCCCAGAAGATCGGAACGCATTGAGATCGTTGACTGGGGGTGCGGGTACGGGCGGGATTCGCTTTACTTTCTCGAGCTCGGTTTCGACGTCATCGGGATTGATGTCTCGGATAAGGCTGTTGCTCTGGCACGCGGCGCCTATAAGCAACGTCAGGCAAGCGGCATACCATTGTTGGGCAGCGCCAGTTTTCATGCCGGCGATTTGCCCTCGGTTTTCAAGTGTCGAACCGGACAAAGAGTGCATGCCTTCTTTTCTAACAGAGTCCTCCACTTGCTAAGTGAGACTGACTTCCGCGAGGCGACGCGTGATGCAATGACATGCATGGAGAAGGGCGCTTGCTTCTGTGTCTCTGCGAGAAGCCCGGACGACTTCAATACTGCGCTGATGGAATGGATTCCTGGAAAAGAGCAGGAGATGGCGCGCTACAAAGATCCAGCGAGAAGCGGACACGACATAACCTTTATGACCAAAGACCGCCTTCTTCGAGCTGTGGAGAATGATCTCGAGGAGTTGCATTATACGAAGGCGACGGAGCCGGAACGGGTCGGTTCGCCCGACACGCATCTCTTGATACTGCTCGGACGAAAGCGGGAGTGGGTTTCAGGCGCGGCGGTGCCACCTGTGGGTTCGCACCTGCCACTCGACACGGCCGACCCGTGGTGGGGTCCGAAACCCGAGCAACTGCAGCAACTGCAGCAAACGCAGCCACTTTAGGGCTGAAGTCCGCTCGAGACGCTGAGTTCGGCTCTCGAACGGTCTATTTCGTCCGAGCACCGGACGACGAACCGGCCCGAGCCGACCGGCATGGCCTCGCTTTCACTAAGCACGGACTGGACTGGTCTGCCGACAGGTTCGCCATTTTAAAGCGCGCAGAGGCGCGCATGACATCATTCACTAGGGCGATGTGCTCCACAAAGCGCAGAGATCGATTGGCGGACGGCGGCAACGGCGCCACGCCGCCGCCAAGCTTTATTAGCCGCCGGCGCCGGCGTAGAATTTCACGGCGCCGTGCAGAATTCTGTTGAGACAACTCCAGCGCTCGCCAGGAATCTCCGCGCTCGGCAATCTACCCACCGTAAGGTAGCTGAGATTTTCACACGATTTCTCACCTTTTCGCATGAAGAAAGCGGGCAATAGCGCAATATTTCTGGTGCCACGCGGGCGCGCCGGAAACCCTCCGATCGAGGGTGCGGCAATGAGCCCAGCGTTTGATCGAAGGAGACAAGGTTATGGCAAGAGCAGCAAGCAGGCAATCTAATGCGGTTTCCCTCAGCAATGTGGCCAGTGATCAGTCGCACAGCCTACTGGCATTCGATCTTCTCGACCTTCAGCAATATACGCCGGAGAGGGCTTATTCGTCCACCGCGAGCAAGGAATTCCATCTCTTCTTTGTCGGGCGCGACGATGTCCATGACGTCCTCAAGCACGTTTTGTCACGTGTAAGAGTGTCGCTGTACCTTAACATGTTTGGCTACGACGACGACGAACTCAACGAGATCTTGATGGCGAAGGCCACGGATCCGAATATCACGATGCTGATCACGCTGGACAAAAGCCAAGCCGGCGGCCAGCACGAGAAGATGCTGCTGGACGCCGACAAACAGCATGCACTGGCGGGTTTCAACACTCACTTCGTAATCGGTCAATCCGCAACACACCAGATCAGCCACACCAAAGGATTCGTGGCGGATAGCAAGGTCGCCGGCGAGGGATCCGTAAACTGGTCGGTGTCGGGGGAGGGCATGTTTGTCGTCACTGGAAGACCAGGCGGACCGGGCTACAAGGCGCAAAACAATACCCAGACGATCTTTACCGACCCCGACTCGGTAAGCCGATTTCAGACTGAACTGATCGCCGAGCACATAACCGCACAAAAGCAAAATAATGCTCCGCCAGAGCGCCGGCAGCGAATGCTGACTGTACCCGCAGCCTCGCCAGCGGCGCCGCCGTTACTAACACATCAGCACTCTCTCCCGGTCTACCGCCGCGCAGGCACCCCTTCCTGAATAATAGGTGACGTACGATCCTATCGGGGAGAGAGCTCGGTCTGTTCCAGGCCATTGGTACAACCCGGCGCCCTTCAGTTTCACTGTGACTAACCTCGCGGTCCCCGCCGCAGGGGCGGGGACTGCCCGTTTGTCGCTGACGCTTCCCAGTGCGGCTGCAGACTATATTTGTTAACCGGAATTTTCACACGGTTTCACGACTTTTCGCATGAAAAGGCTCACTAATGGCTCCAACATATTTCCTGCCGCGTGGGACAATCCTACGCAAAACGGAGGTATCAAATGAACAAGACAGTTTCCATAGCCGACAGCGATCCTCGCCTTGGGAGCTTTTCCCAGAAAATGTCCACCGTAGTTAGGGCCGTAGCTGTCGCTGCGCCGCTCCTGGGTTTGACCATGGCACTGTATCCGCAGGAGACCTTGGCCAAAAAGGCACAGGTTGGAGGGCAAAGTATGAACACGAACATTATCAGGGGAGAAATCAACACCGACAATTGCTTAGGCGTCCTCAATGGCCAAACCACACCGGGTGCAAAGGTGACGGTGTGGGGTTGTCTGGATAATGCAGATCAGACGAATTGGGTCTTCCACAACGGAATACTGATCAATCTCGCGCGCGCTGCTCCACAGTGTGTGGGCGTGGCTGGCGACCGCTTCCGCGAGGAGTCGCAGCTCCGCTTGGGGAGTTGCGATAGCACCGCCGTGCGATGGGAGCTCACGGGAGGTAAGTTCAAGACCACCGGTAATTTGTGTCTTGATGCGTTAAATGGCGTGCGCAGCGTTGCTGTACTGCGAGTCTGTGCTGCTGAACTCGGGTCCGTCCGCGACCCACGGCGTACCGATCAGTATTGGGATCTATCGCCAACTTTTTAGTGTAGCATGGTTCCCGATCGGAGCGTTTCAGGTCAAACCGGAGCCGCTCCGATCGAGGATCGCACAATGCGCCTAGCATTGATCAGAAAAAGATAGCGAGAGCAGCAACCAGGGAATCTAATGCGGTTTCCCCACCAATGTGACCGGTGATCAGTGATCTCTCGCAGAGCCTACGTGCATTCAATCATCTCGACCTTCAGCAAATTACCAAGAAAAGGCATAATCGTCCACCGCGGGGAAGGACTTCCATCTGTTCTTTGTCGGGAGAGGCGATGTCCATGACGTCTTCAAGCACGCATTGTCGCGTCTCAGGGTGTCGATGTACCGCAATATCTTTGGTTATGACGACGACGAACTCAACGAGATTTTGATGGCGAAGGCTACGGATCCGAAGATCACGATGCTGATCGCGGCGGCAAGCGCAAGAAGATGCTGGACGCCGACAAACAGCATGCGTTGGCGGAATTGGGCCAATGCACCAACATTAGCAGCGCAGCCTCGACACGCCCAACCGCAGTGTCGGCTGTAACCGCCAACGCAGGAATTACCTGGAGAACAACCCATGATCAACTATCGCCGCTTGGCCATGATGGCCAGCCTTACCCTCACGGCCGCAGCAACCACAACATTACTCGTTCACGGTGCTGTGGCTGTGCCCCAGATCGGCGGCAACGGAATAGTCGCAAAAAATGCCAAAGAAGGTGTGCTGCTCAACATGAGCGGGGAGTCCTTTCCTGGCCGGCTCATACCCTCGGGTCATAACAGTCTCTGGTGCACAGGCGTCCTCGTAGGCACGCCGAACACGCGCTTCAATGGTCCTGCCGAGACTCGCGCTGTGCTAACTGCCGGCCACTGTCTCTACCCGGGCCCCGGTAAAGGTCCCGCGTGAGTCCACTTTGATGTTGCGGCGCCCTACGCGCCGGAAAATGAAAAACACCCGAAATTCGGGCTGAACGTGGTGCATCATGTAGACGGGCAGAAAAGCGCGATGTCGCCGAAGTCTACCCGGACTGGATATCATACGATGGCGGCGCCTCCTCCAATATGGGGCGACCAAGCAATATTAACCTCTTACACGACCTCGGCCTGATCTGCCTCGCGGAACCGATCAGGACGGAGCTGCCGTATTTGGACACAAAAACGCATATTCATCCGGACAATACACAGGATGCCGGGCCCGGGAGCGACATCGTTGTGGCCGGACGCGTCAACTTTGCTGATCCCGCCTATCCTCCAGACTTGGGGAACTTCAGGAGCTATTCCGCACCTCCCCTTGGCGCACCGGCGCGTTTGAGGGCCAGCTTCACGTCGAGTTTGTCACTCTGAACGGCAGTCTCGAACCCATTGTGGACCAGGGGGATTCGGGCGGCCCTGCCTTCCTCGACGGCACGCACACCGTGATCGGTATTACGGCATACCACTTTATTGTATTAAACGGGAAAGCAGGCGCACTAGCCACGGGCGCCGGGTTCTCGCGCCTTGACGATCCTAATGTGGCCAAATGGCTTCACGACGAGATTGTCCACTGCAACAGCACCAATCCGCCATCGCTATTCGGTGACCAATACGGCGGCCACTAGAGCGTGATCGCCTGAATCGGAATCGGGCGAGGGCTTGAATCACGCGAGGGTTAGAGCAGGATGAAGAGCGCTAGCGAAATCATACTGCTCTATTTTTTGAGGCGACGCATGGCGCGCGCCGCCGCCGACGTTAGTGCAAAGATCACTTCCAATAAAGCCGACCTCGGTCGGTTCGACGACGAATTCCTCACCATGTATCTCCAAATCCAAGAGCGCAGAGACGCGCACGACCTCGCTGACTAGGCGAGTTACTGCGTGATGCCAGGAGGTCGACTGAAAGGGGGTCGGCTGTGAGCGCCACGAGCAGGCCGCCGAGTTCCATTGGCCGGCCTCCAACGAGAATTTTCGCGGCGCGGCGGCAAGATTCTCAAACGGCTGAACTTGACGCTCGCCGGCGCTTCGGAGCACGAGACCGGTGAAGCGCGATTACAGCGCAGCTTTTCACACGATTTCACACTTTTTCGTGTGCGGATGCGCGGTTCCAGCACCACCATAGTGACCGGGCATAGCGGGGCTAACGATTCACAGAATCACCCCGCATCCCATGCGACATCTCATTACGTTTCCTTCCCTCTCATGGAGGCTAGCCGTGAAGAAATTACCACAAGGTATCGCTTATGCTTTCCTGCGCGCGGATGGTGGTGTGTGTCCGGGGCTCCCTCCGGGATGCTCCGGTCACGTCGCCTGGGGCTTCATGACGGCGCAAAACCAGTTCTCTTTTGGATCGACAGAAAATCCGACGGGATCATGGAAGATCGAGCCCGGGCAGAATACCGGATTCTGGATGCAGCACGGCCCGCTCCAGGCCATGCTGCAAGCAATGAAGCAGCGCCGCTACAATGCGTACAAATGGCTGACTTTGCCCGACGCCATGCCCGACGCGGCCACTGCCGCGACGAACAAGGTGCGGGGCGCCGGTTACACCGCCATTGGCAACAATTGTCTAGATCATGTCTGCAACATATTGGGTGCATACAACGTCAAGGATCTCCCTTGGGCCTCGACTCATCCGAGCCCGAATGACTGGTTCGGCGTCCTTCCGGGGGAGTACCACAATTTTTGATAGCATTCCACGATCTGTTATTCTTGAAGGCGAACCTTTAGGCGGTCGCTATTGAATATCGGTCGGGAATAGGCCGAGCCCGCTCGGTAAAAACACCGGGCGTGGTTCCAAGCGCCCGTAAATCGGCCCTCGGTCGGGCGCTGCGCGACGCCGCGGGGCTCCGCGCCCGCCCGCCGCCCGCCTCCGACGGTGACAGTGACATTTGTAAATGGCACAAAGAGTGACATCTGTATTGGTGGACACATTGTGAATGACGCCGGAAATCTAAAGTACGTGGGTTGGGAGAAACTGATCTTTGGCACCGGGTCTCCGAAACCCACTCCGCCGACGGTCCAGCCGCCCTTGAAGCCCGGTCCGAGGTGACCGAACACTCTTCGGGAGTGACGGCGAGCAGCCACGTTGTGCAGACCCGGCGGGCCCAAGGAAAACCTGATCGGCGCTCTGTAGTACCGTCCGGGGCTAGCAACGCGGTTCCCGACATTGGGGCGGGGGCCGCCCAGTGCTCGCTGACGCTTCGCACACTGGACCCGCGATCCCCAATTGTCAGCTGAAATTTTTCACGCCATTTCACAGCTTTTCGCATGAAGACTCCGGTAGAACGCGCCAATATTACCAGCGCAGACCGACAGGCCAACTGCAACGTCGGTTGTAACACAGGTAGGCGAGATGACGATCGACCAGCAGAAGTCCACCAGTTCGAATAAAGGAGGTACAGGCACCCACCAATATCAGATCGTCAATGCCCCGAACGGCGTGGGTGTGCGAACGGGGCCCGGGTCGAACTCCCCCGTCGTGCATGACGTCGTCAACAAGAGCCTGACCTATATCGTCGGCCAGTAGCGTGGAGAAATGGTCAATGTCAGCAACATTAGCAACTAGCATGCGCCTTATGCGCCAGCCGCCTCAGCCGAGTATAAAAGGGGACGACTACCCCTTCCGTACCAGCGAAATAGATACCCCCGATGGGTGGGGTTTCCTGTGCAGAGAGTGCACCTCCTTTGTAGCATGGCGAATCCGCCAGCTCGGCGTCAACTTCATCAATGGCATGAAAGGCGGTTGGTTCGGCAATGCCGACACCTGGGCTGCCAACGCCCACCAGCTCGGCTACCGCGTCGACAATACTCCATCGGCCGGCGCCATTGCCCACTACGGGCCCAATGCTTTCCTCGCCGGACCTTCGGGTCACGTGGCTTACGTCGCGCAGGTGAACGGCGACGGCTCAATCGTTATTGAAGAATACAATTGGGCCGTTCGATACGCTTATCACCATCCGCCCCGGGTCACACATCCTTCGATGGTGACCAGCTTCATTCGCATTATCTGACAAGGTCACGGTCGGGCACGGGCTACAGCACAGCGCTGCACCCCAGCCGAAAAGGAAACCCAACGCGTGTCCTTCTACGGAATCATGCCACCCGCCCGTCAGTGGCTGGATGCCGACTCTATAAAGGTTGGCGGGCAAATCTACGGTAAAGCAGGAGAACAGCTATGGCACAATCAACCACAGTAATCCCCGCAGACCTGATCAGGGAATTGCAGCAGCACATTGCCAATAACCAGCTAAAGGCGATCGGCCCCGACTTTGTCGTGGATATGGACTTGGCGCAACGGTTTTGCAGCGCGTGGCCGTCCGCCCGCGTCGGCTTGCAGGGATTGCAGACAGTGTTGAGCGTGGTTCCGGGTGTCACGATGTTTGCCGGCCCAGCTATTTCGGTAGTGCTGGCAGCAGGCGATGCCGCCAAGGGAGCGTTGTGCAAAACCGGTTGATACGGGTATTGCGCAGAGTCAATCAGCCCGCCGCCGGCCGGCGTCGGGCGATTGACCCACTTAGGCGCCCTCCGATTGTCAGCGCCCGCGTCGCTGGGCGGTAAGTGAATTTGGAGGTACGCATCGTTGCGGAGGCGAGCGCCAACTTATTTCTGGGGAACCGGTTAGCGCAAATGGGTGCTTCGGAGGAATGGTTATGCTGACCAGCGACATCATGCGCGAAATGTGGCCGCGCGGCGATACGAAGATCCCTGGATTGGTCGATGGCATTGTCGCCACCGCTCCAAGCGTCTTTGCGAAATACGGGCTAACATCCGATCTGCTTGTCGCGCACGCAATGGCGCAGTTTAGCCACGAGTGCGGTGCCGGAACTGAAGTCGTCGAGAACTTGAATTATTCGGCCCGGGGGCTCGTGAACACCTGGCCGAGGCGGTTCGACGCGGCAAAAGCCGCCGCGTTCGCGCATGATCAAAAGAAGATCGCCAACGAGGTCTACAATGGCCGCATGGGGAACCGTGTGGGCACCGACGATGGCTGGAGCTTTCGTGGTCGAGGCGGTAGCCAAGTAACGGGACGCGAGGGTTATGATAAACTTGGCCAGAAGGTTGGCCTCAATCTCGTCAACGAGCCCGACCTGGTCAACAACCCACTTCATTTCCTCGAGTGCGCCGTCGCGGATTTTATAATTTCCAACTGCCTTTCGTTCGCAAAGGACGATGATGTTAGAGGGGTTACTTATCACTTGAACGGAGGGTTTATAGGACTGTCGGAGCGCACTGCATGGCTCGCGCGTTGGAAGGCCGCGCTTAACAATCAGGGCGCAGCGGCGCACGGCACTGTTTGGGTGCAGCAATCGGTGCCGAGCCGCATCTGATTGTCGACGGGTCGTTCGGCTTGGCCACTGTGGCGGCTGTGAAAGCATTTCAACAGGCGAACGGTCTAGACGCAGATGGCAAAGTTGGTCCGCAGACGGTAGCGGCAGTTGAGCAGGGACTTGCTGCGGCATAGCGACCAACAACGACCTCGAGAATCTTGGCGGGAGTCTACCTGGCCTGTGCGCAGGCGTGAGCGCCCACGGTAGATAGGTAAGCAATCTGCGAGCGGCCAAGAGATGGTGAGAGCGGGCCTCGCGCCCCCTGCCGCAGTAATCGAGGGCATGGAGGGCCTGGGCTTTCACATCACTCATGTCTATGGATTGACCGAGGTCTATGGTCCCGCTGTCGTCTGCGCCTGGCACGGCGAGTGGGACGAGCTGCCCGCCGCCGAGCGAGCGCGGCTCAAGGCGCGCCAGGGTGTTTGTTATCCGGTGCTCGATGATCTGATGATCGCCGATCCGACGAGCCTCGCGCCGGTGCCGGCCGACGGCGTCACGATGGGCGAGGTCTTCATGCGCGGTAACATCACCATGAAGGGCTACCTGAAGAATCCGCGCGCTACCGAGGAGGCTTTTGACGGCGGCTGGTTCCATTCGGGCGATCTCGGGGTCGTGCATCCCGACGGCTATATCGAGCTGAAGGATCGCTCGAAGGACATCATCATCTCGGGCGGCGAGAACATCTCGACCATCGAGGTCGAAGACGTCCTCTACCGGCACCCTTGTGTGCTCGAGGCGGCGGTGGTTGCCCGCCCTGACCCGATGTGGGGTGAAACCCCCTGCGCCTTCGTGACGCTCAAGCCTGAGGCGATGGCCACGGCCGGGGAGATCATCGCCTTCTGCCGCGAACATCTCGCGCATTTCAAGGCGCCGCGGATCGTGCTCTTTGGCCCGCTGCCGAAGACCTCGACCGGCAAGATCCAGAAATTCCTGCTGCGCGAGCGCGCGAGACTTGCTTGAGAGCTTCGCAAAAAGGGGCGGCCGAAGCCGCCCTCAAGGAGAAGAGAATTGGACCGGTGTACTACGTCGGGCAGAGCTTCCAGATTACGCCCGTGCCGGGGATCTGGACCAGCGGACCGTTGGCGGGTGGGCCGACAAAGTGCGAATCGGGGCTAAGGTCGCGCACAGCGCCGTAGTCGACGACATAGGCGCAGCCATCCTGGCCAAACCTGACATTGGTTGGGCGGTTGAACCCGTTAAAGTTCGGAACGATGAATGCCTGATCGCCGGTGTTGTTGCGGGCAAAGTTCTGGACCTTCAGAGCGATCGGCGAGCCCGGCACCTGGTTGAAGTTGATCAGCTTGACCTCATGGCCGATTTCGGGCGTTCCGTTGTTCGGTGAGAACCCGAAGTCCCCTTCTAGGCTGTACAGCACCGCACCCGGCCGAACCGGATCGATAACAAAAGCATCGGGCACGAAATCGATCCCGGTGAAGGACGAGTCCGCTCCTTCGATCGCCAACGGCCCAGTGATCTGCTGGGGCGGAAATGCCAGCACGGGAGCGATCGGAATGGCTCCCGCCGCCTGAAGGTTCGCAAGGCACGTGGCCTCATTGAACGGGGGTGGGCAGACATCGTCGTTAGGGCCGCCGGTCGGATTGTACACCCGTTGGGTCGTCGGCAAACCGCCATAGCGATCGAACAAACCGTGATAGTCTGGAGAGCCATCGGGATTCTGGCTACCGAGGTGCAATTCCTCCGGGGCGTTGTTCGAGGGTCGCGCCCCGCGCTCGTCGGCACCGTCCATCCCGGCGAGGATTCCGCCGTCCAATGGATGCCCCGCAGGAGGGAAGCGAATGGTGTAGGGGTTCCGGTATCCCCACGAGTAGGGCTCGATCGCGGTCGGATTATTCAACGGTGCGCGCAGGACGGCACCGTCGCAGACGCCCTGCCGGACCTGACCCGTGAACGAGTTGAAGAAAGCCTTTATCGTTGCTCCCGGCTGTTGCACACCGAACGGGGAATAGCCGCTTGTGGCGACCAGCGGTGAGAGGCTCGAGATGAAAACGTTCTGGCTTAGCGTGATGTCCTGGCACGGGATATCGGACTGGTTCGCGCCGCCGCCATTATCGAGACCGACGACGCCGCTGTTGGTCGTGGAGCCCTGCGACCAGTAGATCCATCCACTCTTGAACGCCAGCTGCTCGGTCGGGTGGTCACCGGTCGGCAGATTGGTGATGAACGGGGCAACCGCCCCGGTCATCGGGTTCACGGTGCTGATCCGCGAGCTGTTGTTGTTCCCGTTGTGGGTGTGGGTCGATTGGTTGGAATCGGTCGCGAAGAGCAGCCCTCCGGAAGTGCCGTTGACGAAGGCGATGTCGATCGCCGGCCCCTATGGCTGGAACCCGCCCCCGGTGGAGGTTGGCTTGCCCAGCGGGCCACGGATCTTCGTACCGGTTTGGTTGAATACCAGGATGTCGGGTGTGAACGGGTTGTTGATGTCGAACACACCCCCGGGCCATAGCGTTTCGTCATTGCAAACGCTCGGTATGCCATGCCCAGATTCGAGAACGAATACTTGGAAGCTGCTCGATCTGCCGAGAAAGGCGATGCCGGTCGGCATATTTAGACCCGCGACAAATACAGAAGCGGTGAACCCCGGGGGTATAACAATCCCTGGCGGCAATGTCGGATTGAAGTTCGCAGTGTTGTTCATGCACTGCGGCGAAGTCGACGGGTTTGCCACCACATTGTTGGCAGCCGCCGGTAAAGACAAGAATGGTGCAACCGCGAGCGCGGTCGGTCAGGATGGATAATCGTTTGCATTGCATTGCTAGGCTACTCCCCACCTGTCGCGCCTCACACAAGTTTAAGTTGATCGATTGTTCGTTTCGACACGATCGAGCTCTGGGGGTCCGCGGATGGCCCTGCGCAACGACCACCGCGTAGGCACGCGTCCGGGCAAGAACTGGATAGGTACTTCTCCCCCAAAAGGGTTATATTTCTTGAAACTTACGACACTTTTCGGTGACGATGCCCACGACCCGGAGAAACGTCAAACCAAATCTTTAACTATTTTATACGTAAGGAATCGTCCGTCCCCCTGGGGACGGACCACGCGAAAACAGGCCGAATTAAGCCGGGAGGGATGAACCGCCTCCCGGCTCGCTAGAGGTCCTGGTTACCGAGGGCTGCGCTCAGTGCCGCTCGAGCTGAAAGATTTCGTCCTTGATACGGAGCTTCTGGCGCTTCAGATCGGATACCGCGTCCCGATTGGGCAGGGGACGGCTATTCTCATCATCGATGGCGCGTTCCAGCTCGGCGTGCTTTGCTTTCAGCGCCTCGATGCGATCCTGCAGCGACATGCATGTTCCTCCTGATAGACGATGGCGACGCGAGAAGGTAACGCCGGCCGGCCCGGCCGGCCAGAGGTAGCTGAACCTTGAAGCGCGGATATGTCGACGAAGGGTCCGGATCGCGCCGACTGATCGTCGGGATCAGCGGCGCCTCCGGCGTGATCTACGGAGCCCGGCTGCTCGAGCTGCTGCGGCCCCTGCCGGTGGAGACGCATCTCGTTATCAGCCGGACGGCCGAGGTCACCCTGGCGGTC
>Ga0306926_10006565_pt1 | contig 12504 bp, 8 predicted proteins | sample flu12Cox44000178_FD_203759 | JGI IMG/M metagenome (GOLD analysis project Ga0306926, IMG submission 203759) | Lab enrichment of tropical soil microbial communities from Luquillo Experimental Forest, Puerto Rico - flux8day.12C.oxic.44.000.178 (v2)... | ecosystem: Environmental > Terrestrial > Soil... | reverse complement strand
GCAGCGCTCTGACACGGCCCCGCTCGCACAAGATCGACGACTACCGCAACTTCGGGATCATGGCGCACATCGACGCCGGCAAGACCACGACCACCGAGCGGATCCTCTACTACACCGGCAAGAGCCATAAGATCGGCGAAGTCCACGACGGCGCCGCGACCATGGACTGGATGGAGCAGGAGCAGGAGCGCGGCATCACCATCACGTCGGCCGCGACGACCGCCTTCTGGAAGACCGAGTCCGGCCCGTTCGCCGGCCCCAGCTACCGCGTCAACATCATCGACACCCCGGGCCACGTCGACTTCACCATCGAGGTCGAGCGTTCCCTGCGCGTGCTCGACGGCGCGGTCTGCGTGTTCGACTCGGTGGCCGGCGTCGAGCCGCAATCGGAGACGGTGTGGCGCCAGGCCGACAAGTACGGCGTGCCGCGCATCTGCTTCGTCAACAAGATGGACCGCACCGGCGCCAACTACTGGCGCACCGTCGAGATGATCAAGGACCGCCTCGGCAGCAAGCCGCTGGTGACCCAGATCCCGATCGGCATCGAGGCCGACTACAAGGGCCTGGTCGACCTGGTGTCCAACAAGGCGATCATCTGGCTGGAAGAGACGCTCGGCGCCAAGTTCGAGATCAAGGAGATCCCGGACGACCTCAAGGAACAGGCCGCCGAATGGCGCCACAAGATGATCGAGATGGCTGTCGAGCAAGACGACACCGCGCTCGAAAAGTACCTGGCCGGCGAGGAGCCGGACTATGACACGCTGATCAAGTGCATCCGCAAGGGCACGATCTCCTACGCGTTCGTGCCGGTGCTGTGCGGCTCGGCGTTCAAGAACAAGGGCGTGCAGCCCATGCTCGACGCCGTGGTGAACTACCTGCCGGCGCCGACCGACGTGCCGGACGTCAAGGGCGTCAAGATGGGCAGCGACGAGCCGATCACGCTGCCGTCAAACGACGACGCGCCGCTGAGCGCGCTCGCCTTCAAGATCATGACAGATCCGTTCGTCGGCTCGCTCACTTTCGCGCGCGTCTATTCGGGTGTGCTCGAGTCGGCGAGCGGCGTGCTGAACAGCACCAAGGACCGCAAGGAGCGCATCGGCCGCATGCTGCTGATGCACGCCAACAATCGTGAGGACGTGAAGGAAGCCCGCGCCGGCGACATCATCGCTCTGGCCGGCCTCAAGAGCGTCACCACCGGCGACACGCTGTGCGATCCGGACCATGCGGTGATCCTCGAGAAGATGGACTTCCCTGATCCGGTCATCGAGCTTGCCATCGAGCCCAAGTCGAAGGCCGACCAGGAGAAGATGGGCCAGGCGCTCGGCCGCCTGGTGCAGGAGGACCCGACCTTCCGCGTCTCGACCGACCAGGAGACAGGCCAGACCGTCATCAAGGGCATGGGCGAGCTCCATCTCGAAATCAAGGTCGACATCCTGAAGCGCACCTACAAGGTCGACGCCAATGTCGGCGCCCCGCAGGTCGCCTATCGCGAGACGCTCGGCCGCCGCTCGGAGATCGACTACACGCACAAGAAGCAGTCGGGCGGCTCGGGCCAGTTCGCCCGCATCAAGCTGGTGTTCGAGCCGGGTCAGCCGGGCTCGGGCTACAGCTTCGAGAGCAAGATCGTCGGCGGCTCGGTGCCGAAGGAATTCATTCCCGGCGTCGAGAAGGGTCTGGCGGCGTCACGCGATACCGGCGTGCTGGCCGGCTTCCCGGTGATCGACTTCAAGGTGACCCTGATCGACGGCGCCTACCACGACGTCGACTCGAGCGTGCTGGCGTTCGAAATCGCCGCGCGCCAGGCGTTCAAGGAAGGCCTGCAGAAGGCCCAGTGCAAGCTCTTAGAGCCGATCATGAAGGTCGAGGTGGTGACGCCGGAAGACTACATGGGCGACTGCATCGGCGACCTGAACAGCCGGCGCGGCCAGATCCAGGGCATGGAGGCGCGCGGCAACGCGCAGGTCATCAATGCCATGGTGCCGCTCGCCAACATGTTCGGCTACGTGAACACGCTGCGCTCCATGACCCAGGGCCGCGCGGCCTACACCATGACGTTCGACCACTACGCGCCTGTGCCACAGGCCGTGGCGGACGAGGTCGTCGCCAAGCTCGCGGGCTGAGATTGAACAGAGATCGATAGGCAAGGAAGACAACCATGACGAAGGCGAAATTCGAGCGGACGAAGCCGCACTGCAACATCGGGACGATCGGGCACGTCGATCATGGCAAGACGTCGCTGACGGCGGCGATCACCAAGATCCTGGCGAAGACCGGTGGGGCGACGTACACGGCGTACGACCAGATCGACAAGGCGCCGGAGGAGCGCGAGCGCGGCATCACGATCTCGACGGCGCATGTCGAGTACGAGACGCAGAACCGGCACTACGCCCACGTCGACTGCCCGGGCCACGCCGACTACGTGAAGAACATGATCACGGGTGCGGCGCAGATGGACGGCGCCATCCTGGTGGTGTCGGCGGCCGACGGCCCGATGCCGCAGACCCGCGAGCACATCCTGCTGGCGAGGCAGGTCGGCGTGCCGGCGCTGGTGGTCTACATGAACAAGGTCGACATGGTCGACGACCCCGAGCTGTTGGACCTGGTCGAGCTCGAGGTGCGTGAGCTGCTGAAGAGCTACCAGTTCCCGGGCGACGACATCCCGGTGGTGCGGGGCTCGGCGCTGATGGCGCTGGAGGACAAGAACCCCGAGCAGGGCGAGCAGTCTGTGCTGAAGCTGATGGCGGAGGTCGACAAGTACATCCCGCAGCCGACGCGCGACAAGGACAAGCCGTTCCTGATGCCGATCGAGGACGTGTTCTCGATCTCGGGCCGCGGCACCGTCGTCACCGGCCGCGTCGAGCGCGGCGTTGTGAAGGTGGGCGAGGAGATCGAGATCGTGGGTCTGAAGGCCACCACCAAGACCGTGGTCACCGGCGTGGAGATGTTCCGCAAGCTGTTGGACCAGGGCGAGGCGGGCGACAATATCGGCGCGCTGCTGCGCGGCGTGGGCCGCGAGGACGTCGAGCGCGGGCAGGTTCTGGCCAAGCCGGGGTCGATCACGCCGCACACCAACTTCGAGGCCGAGGCCTACATCCTGACCAAGGAGGAGGGTGGCCGTCACACGCCGTTCTTCACCAACTACCGTCCGCAGTTCTACTTCCGGACGACCGACGTGACGGGGGTGGTGACGCTGCCCAGCGGCACCGAGATGGTGATGCCGGGGGACAATGCGCGGATGACGGTTGAGCTGATCCAGCCGATCGCGATGGACGAGGGCCTGCGCTTCGCCATCCGCGAGGGCGGCCGCACCGTCGGCGCAGGCGTCGTCACAAAGATCGTCAAATAGGCTATAAGGGACGAACTGCAGGAGTGTAGCTCAGTTGGTAGAGCGTCGGTCTCCAAAACCGAAAGTCGGGGGTTCGAGTCCCTCCACTCCTGCCACCTAACACAGTGCGAGCATGTCGAAGAATCCAGTCGAATTCGTCCGCGAAGTCCGTGCCGAGGTAAGCAAAGTCACCTGGCCGACCAGGCGCGAGACCATGATCACCACCAGCATGGTCTTCATCTTCGTCGTGATCGCGGCGCTGTTCTTCCTGGTGGCGGACAAGATCATCGGCTTCGTCGTCAGGACGCTGCTCGGAATTGTATGACGAGGTCTTAAGGCTATGGCTCATCGCTGGTACGTCGTTCACGCCTATTCAGGCTTCGAGAACAAGGTCGCGCAGTCGATTCGCGAACAGGCTGAAAAGAAGGGCCTGGCCGAAGAGATCTCGCAGGTCATGGTGCCGACCGAGGAGGTCGTGGAAGTGCGCCGTGGCTCCAAGGTCCAGACCGAGCGCAAATTCTTCCCGGGCTATGTCCTGGTGAAGATGGATCTCACCGACGAGACCTGGCACCTGATCAAGAACACCGCCAAGGTCACGGGCTTCCTGGGCGGCGGTGGCCGCGGCAAGCCGGTGCCGATCTCCGACGCCGAGGCCGGCCGCATCCTGAAGCAGGTGCAGGAGGGCGTGGAGCGGCCCAAGCCCGCCGTCAGCTTCGAGGTCGGCGAGCAGGTCAAGGTGGCCGACGGCCCCTTCGCGTCGTTCAACGGCACTGTCGAGGACGTCGACGAGGAGCGGGCCCGGCTCAAGGTCGCGGTGTCGATCTTCGGCCGGTCGACCCCGGTCGAGCTCGACTACGCCCAAGTCGAAAAGCTCTAGATCGTGCGTTCTGGCCGGCGCGCCTCCGGCGCGGCGGCCCGGGCCAGTGGAAAAGCTCTAAAAACTCCCTATATGGGGGCCTTGTGGTGCCCGGTCTTATTTGGTAGATCGCGCCCCCTTGAGAGGCTGGCCGTGTGCCGGCCTTTTCTCGTGACAGCGAGTCGATCCAAAAATCCCTACGGATCAGAGGGTTGACTGAAATAGGGTGTGGGAGGCCGGCCATGGCCGAACCACGCCGCCCAACAGAAAGGGGCAGGCATGGCCAAGAAGATACAGGCCTACGTCAAGCTGCAGGTACCAGCGGGCAAGGCCAATCCGTCGCCGCCGATCGGGCCCGCGCTCGGTCAGCAGGGCGTCAACATCATGGAATTCTGCAAGCAGTTCAACGCGCGCACCCAGAAGATGGAAGCGGGCATGCCGATCCCGGTGGTCATCACCGTGTTCCAGGACCGCAGCTTCACTTTCATCACCAAGACCCCGCCGGTGAGCTACTTCCTGAAGAAGGCCGCGGGCATCGAATCGGGCGCCAAGACCGTCGGCACGCAGATCGTCGGCAAGGTGACCAAGAAGCAGGTCGAGGAGATCGCGAAACAGAAGATGCCGGACCTCAACTGCGATTCGATCGAATCGGCGATGGCCCAGGTGGCGGGTTCGGCCCGCTCGATGGGCCTGGAAGTGGTGGGGTAAGCCATGCGGGGCAAGCGCTACAAGGCAGCGTCGGCAGGCGTCGACCGCGACAAGACCTATCCGCTCGTCGAGGCCGTGAAGATGGTCAAGGCGAACGCCAAGGCGAAGTTCGATGAGACGATCGAGGTCGCCATGAACCTGGGCATCGACCCGCGTCACGCCGACCAGGCGGTGCGCGTCATGGTCGAGCTGCCGAGCGGCACCGGCAAGACGGTGCGCGTGGCGGTGTTCGCCCGTGGCCCGAAGGCCGAGGAAGCCAAGGCTGCCGGTGCCGATCTGGTCGGCGCCGAGGACCTCGCCGAGAAGATCAACGGCGGCGAGATGAATTTCGACCGCTGCGTCGCCACGCCCGACATGATGGGCGTCGTCGGCCGGCTGGGTAAGGTGCTGGGCCCGCGCGGCCTGATGCCGAACCCCAAGCTCGGCACCGTGACGCAGGACGTGACGGCGGCGGTGAAGGCGGCCAAGGCCGGCTCGATCGAGGCCCGCGCCGAGAAGGCTGGCATCATTCATGCTGGCGTCGGCAAGGCATCGTTCAGCGAGGACGCGATCGCCGCCAACGTGCGGGCTCTGGTGACCGCGATCAATCGCGCCAAGCCCGCCGGCGCCAAGGGCACCTTCATCAAGAAGGTGTCGATCAGTTCGACCATGGGACCGGGCGTCAAGCTCGACCCCGCCACCGCGCTCAATAGCTAGCGCGAGGCGACGTCATAGAGTTTCCGGCATCCGCCGTGTCCCGGCGGGTGTTGGAGGGAGAGAAGAGGCCGCGAGGCTTCCGCTCTCCACCTGTCCGAGACCGCCGGTGCTTCGTCCTTCGGGGCGAGCCTAAAGGGGAAACCCGCCAGCGCAGACGGGGGCAAGGGAATCGAAGCGGGCACGATGGTGCACGCATAGAGGCCCGAACTTCCGGGGCAGGCGAGCAAGGCCACCAGGTCTTCGTTCGCGTGAACCGCTAACGGAGGCTGTGGTCTTAACGCAGCCGGTCCGGTCTGGATCCTCCAGGTCGGGCCTTAGTTGGAGAAAGCCGTGGATCGTTCGGAAAAGGCCGAAGAGATCGCCAAGCTGAACCAGACCTTCAAGGACGCCAACCTGGTGGTGGTTACTCGCCAGTCCGGTTTGACCGTCCAGGAAGTGACGGACCTGCGCCGCAAGGTGCGGGCGGCCGGCGCGAGCTACAAGGTCGCGAAGAACAGGCTCACGCTGCGTGCCCTCGAGGGCACGTCCTTCAAGGCGCTCGGTCCCCACTTCAAGGGTCCGACTGCCATTGCCTACTCCAAGGATCCGGTCGCTGCGGCGAAGGTCATCTCGGCTTTCGCCAAGGACAACGAGAAGCTGACGATCGTCGGCGGTGCGCTGGGCGAGAAGACTCTGGATGTCGCGGGCATCCAGGCGCTGGCCACGCTCCCGTCGCTCGACGCTCTGCGCGGCAAGATCATCGGTCTCCTCCAGGCGCCCGCGACGAAGATCGCCGGTGTGCTGGCGGCACCCGCCGGTCAGGTCGCTCGTGTCATCGGCGCTTACGGAGCCAAGGGAGAGGGCGCGAAGGCCGCGTAAGCCTAGGCGTCATCTAATCCATTCAACGAAGTTCGGGATATCAGGAGAGAGAAATGGCAAATCTGGAAAAGCTGGTCGAAGAGCTGTCGGCCCTGACGGTCCTCGAGGCCGCTGAGCTCAGCAAGCTTCTTGAGGAGAAGTGGGGCGTCAGCGCCGCCGCTCCGGTCGCGGTCGCCGCCGCTGCGGGCGCCGCTGCCGGTGCTCCGGCCGCCGAGGCGAAGGACGAGTTCACCGTCGTCCTGGCCGCCGCTGGCGACAAGAAGATCAACGTCATCAAGGCGGTGCGCGAGATCACCGGCCTCGGCCTCAAGGAGGCCAAGGACCTGGTCGAGGGCGCGCCCAAGCCGGTCAAGGAAGGCGTGCCCAAGGCGGACGCCGACAAGCTCAAGGCCAAGCTCGAGGCCGAGGGCGCCAAGGTCGAGCTCAAGTAAGCGTTTTACCGGTCGGGCCGGTCTCCTCGGAGGCCGGCCCTACCACCCTCCTTCGGGAGGGGCCCCTTTTCAAAGCGGACTTCCGTCCCCATCTGGGCGGGTCCCCTTCGATAAGTGGCCCTCTGCAATGGATGGGACGAGCGGCTTTGGCGGGCCGTGAGTTCCGAGACAGCAGCGGGTGTTTCTCCGCCCTTGAACCTATCGAGGACGCAGGATGGCCACGGCCTTCAATACGCGCAAACGGATCCGTCGTTTCTTCGGCCACATCGAGTCGGTGGCGCCGATGCCGAACCTGATCGAGGTTCAGAAGAGCTCGTACGAGAGCTTCCTGCAGCGTGTCACGCCTGCGGCCAAGCGCACCCAGTCCGGCCTCCAGGAGGTCTTCCGCGGCGTGTTCCCGATCAAGGACTTCGCCGAGCGCGCCAGCCTCGAGTTCGTGAAGTACGAGTTCGAGGAGCCGAAGTACGACGTCGAGGAGTGCCAGCAGCGCGGCATCACCTACGCCGCTCCGCTCAAGGTCACGCTGCAGCTCGTCGTTTGGGACATCGACGAGGAAGCGGGCTCGCGCTCGATCCGCGATATCAAGGAGCAGGACGTCTACATGGGCGACATGCCGCTCATGACCGACAACGGCACCTTCATCGTCAACGGCACCGAGCGCGTGATCGTGAGCCAGATGCACCGCTCGCCGGGCGTCTTCTTCGACCACGACAAGGGCAAGACCCACTCTTCGGGCAAGTACCTGTTCGCCGCCCGCATCATCCCCTACCGCGGCTCGTGGCTCGACTTCGAGTTCGACGCCAAGGACCTGATCCATGTCCGCATCGATCGTCGCCGCAAGATCCCGGTGACGACGCTGCTGCTCGCGCTCGACAACGACGCCACCGCCAAGAAGCGCGCCGCTGCGGTCGCCAAGGGCCAGACGCTCGACCCGGCCGAGGCCCAGGGCCTGTCGCCGGAGGAGATCCTGGCCGCGTTCTACGGCCAGGTCGTCTACAAGCGCGACAAGGAAGGCTGGAACACCGCCTTCGACGGCGAGTCGATGAAGGGCATCAAGCTCACCCACGACCTGGTCAACGCCAAGACCGGCAAGACGGTGGCCGACGCCGGCGCCAAGATGACGCCGCGCCTGCTCGGGCGCCTGAAGGAGGCCGGCCTCAAGGAGATGCGCGTCTCCAACGAGGAGCTGATCGGCCGCTACGCCGCGCTCGACATCATCAACGAGAAGACCGGCGAGATCTATGTCGAGGCCGGCCAGGAGATCACCCAGGCGGTGCTCGACCTGTTCGACGAGAACGACATCGACGTGCTGCCGACTCTCGCCATCGACCACACCAATGTCGGGCCTTACATCCGCAACACGCTGGCGGCCGACAAGAACTCGAACCGTGAAGAGGCGCTGCTCGACGTCTATCGCGTCATGCGCCCCGGCGAGCCGCCGACACTCGAGCAGGCCGAGACGCTGTTCAACGGCCTGCTGTTCGATCTCGACCGCTACGACCTCTCGCCGGTCGGACGCGTCAAGATGAACATGCGTCTGGAGTTCCAGGGCGTGCCCGACAGCCAGCGCACGCTGCGCCGCGACGACATCCTCGCGGTGGTCAAGGTCCTGCACGGCCTCAAGGACGGCCGTGGCGAGATCGACGACATCGACCATCTCGGCAACCGCCGCGTCCGCTCGGTCGGTGAGCTGATGGAGAACCAGTATCGCGTCGGCCTGCTGCGCATGGAGCGGGCGATCCGCGAGCGCATGAGCTCGATCGACATCGACACCGTGATGCCGCACGACCTGATCAACGCCAAGCCGGCGGCGGCGGCAGTGCGCGAGTTCTTCGGCTCGAGCCAGCTCTCGCAGTTCATGGACCAGACCAACCCGCTGTCCGAGGTGACCCACAAGCGTCGCCTGTCGGCGCTCGGACCGGGCGGCCTGACGCGCGAGCGCGCCGGCTTCGAGGTGCGCGACGTGCACCCGACGCATTACGGCCGCATCTGCCCGATCGAGACGCCGGAAGGCCCGAACATCGGCCTGATCAACTCGCTCGCGACCTACGCCCGCGTCAACCAGTACGGCTTCATCGAGAGCCCGTACCGCAAGGTCGCGCACGGCCGCGTCAGCGACGAGGTGATCTACCTGTCGGCGATGGAGGAGGGCCGCTACACGGTGGCCCAGGCCAACGCCGAGATCGACGCGCGCGGCCGTTTCGTGTCGGAGCTGGTGCAGTGCCGCAAGGGCGGCGAGTACATCCTCGCCCGTCCCGACACGATCGACTTCGTCGACGTGTCGCCCAAGCAGATCGTCTCGGTCGCCGCGGCGTTGATCCCGTTCCTCGAGAACGACGACGCCAACCGCGCGCTGATGGGCTCGAACATGCAGCGCCAGGCGGTGCCGCTGATCCAGGCCGAGGCGCCGCTGGTCGGCACCGGCATGGAAGAGGTGGTGGCCCGTGATTCGGGCGTGGCGATCGCCGCGCGCCGCACCGGCATCGTCGACCAGGTCGACGCCATGCGCATCGTGGTGCGTGCCACGGAAGACGTCGGCCCCAACCGGCCGGCGGTCGACATCTACAACCTCTTGAAGTTCCAGCGCTCCAACCAGAGCACCTGCATCACCCAGAAGCCGCTGGTGAAGGTCGGCGATCAGGTGAAGAAGGGCGACATCGTGGCCGACGGTCCGTCGACTCGCGATGGCGAGCTGGCGCTCGGCCGCAACGTGCTCGTCGCGTTCATGCCGTGGAACGGCTACAACTTCGAGGACTCGATCCTGCTCTCCGAGCGCATTGTGCGCGATGACGTCTTCACCTCGATCCATATCGAGGAGTTCGAGGTCATGGCCCGCGACACCAAGCTCGGCCAGGAGGAGATCAGCCGCGACATCCCGAACGTCGGCGAGGAAGCGCTCAAGAACCTCGACGAGGCCGGCATCGTCTACATCGGTGCCGAGGTGAAGGCGGGCGACATCCTGGTCGGCAAGGTGACGCCCAAGGGCGAAAGCCCGATGACGCCGGAAGAGAAGCTGCTGCGCGCCATCTTCGGCGAGAAGGCGGCCGACGTGCGCGACACCTCGCTCAAGGTGCCGCCGGGCGTCGAGGGTACCGTGGTCGAGGTCCGCGTGTTCAACCGCCGCGGCGTCGACAAGGACGAGCGCGCGCTCGCCATCGAGCGCGACGAGATCGAGCGCCTGGCCAAGGACCGCGACGACGAAAAGGCCATCCTGGAGCGCAGCTTCTACAGCCAGATCCAGGAGATGCTGCTCAACCAGACGGTGGCCGGCGGGCTGAAGGGCCTGAAGCCGGGCACCCGCGTCACCGACAAGGTGCTGGGCGAGTACACGCCCGGCCAGTGGCGCCAGATCACGGTGAAGACCGACAAGCGCCAGGGCGAGATCGAGGCGTTGAACAAGCAGTTCGACGAGTCGATGAAGCGCCTGCAGGACCGCTTCGATAGCAAGGTCGACAAGCTGCAGCGCGGCGACGAGCTGCCGCCGGGCGTGATGAAGATGGTCAAGGTCTTCGTCGCCACCAAGCGCAAGCTGCAGCCGGGCGACAAGATGGCCGGCCGCCACGGCAACAAGGGCGTGATCTCGCGCATCATGCCGCTCGAGGACATGCCGTACCTCGAGGACGGCGGGCCGGTCGACATCGTGCTGAACCCGCTCGGCGTGCCGAGCCGCATGAACGTCGGTCAGATCCTCGAGACCCACCTCGGCTGGGCCGCGGCGGGTCTGGGCAAGAAGATCGGCGACATGCTGGCGGGCGCCCGCGAGGCGTCGGCGACCCAGATCAAGAAGCACCTGCGCGAGGTCTACGGCGAGAAGGCCTACAAGACCGAGATCGCCGATCTCGACGACGAGCACGTCATCGAGCTCGCCCAGAACCTCAGCCGGGGCGTGCCCTTCGCCTCGCCGGTGTTCGACGGCGCGCACGAGGCCGATATCGTCGGCATGCTGGAGATGGCCGGGCTCGACAAGTCGGGCCAGGTGACGCTGGTCGACGGCCGCACCGGCGAAGCGTTCGATCGCAAGGTCACGGTGGGCTACATCTACATGCTGAAGCTGCACCATCTGGTGGACGACAAGATCCACGCGCGCTCGATCGGCCCCTACTCGCTGGTTACCCAGCAGCCGCTGGGTGGCAAGGCGCAGTTCGGCGGGCAGCGCTTCGGCGAGATGGAGGTGTGGGCTCTCGAGGCCTACGGCGCCGCCTACACGTTGCAGGAGATCCTGACCGTGAAGTCGGACGACGTGGCCGGCCGCACCAAGGTCTACGAGGCGATCGTCCGTGGCGACGACACCTTCGAAGCGGGCATTCCCGAATCCTTCAACGTGCTGGTCAAGGAGCTGCGCTCGCTCGGCCTCAACGTCGAACTCAACCAGTCGGCCCAGTGAAGCAGCCAGTGAGCTGGGCCGACACCTCTCTTCCTTTCGCGATTTAAGTCCAACGAACCCGTAGGACCCCAAAGATGACCGATCTGATCAACGTACTGGGCCAGCCCCAGGGCACTCCGACCTTCGACGAGATCCGCATCTCGATCGCCAGCCCCGAGCGCATCCGCGCCTGGAGCCACGGCGAGATCAAGAAGCCGGAGACCATCAACTACCGCACCTTCAAGCCGGAGCGTGACGGGCTGTTCTGCGCCCGCATCTTCGGACCGATCAAGGACTACGAGTGCCTGTGCGGCAAGTACAAGCGCATGAAGTTCCGCGGCATCACCTGCGAGAAGTGCGGCGTCGAGGTGACGCTCACCAAGGTGCGTCGCGAGCGCATGGGCCACATCGAGCTCGCCTCGCCGGTGGCGCACATCTGGTTCCTGAAGTCGCTGCCGAGCCGTATCGGCCTGCTGCTCGACATGACGCTGCGCGACCTCGAGCGCATCCTCTACTTCGAGAACTACGTGGTCACCGAGCCCGGCCTGACGCCGCTCAAGTACCGCGAGCTACTGAACGAGGAGCAGTATCTCAACGCGCTCGACGAGTACGGCGACGACAGCTTCCGCGCCGACATCGGCGCCGAGGCGATCCGCGCCATGCTGGTGGCGATCGACCTCAACGAGGAGCGCCCGCGCCTGCGCGAGGAGCTGCGCGAGACGACTTCGGAGGCCAAGCGCAAGAAGCTGGTGAAGCGCCTGAAGCTCTGCGAGAACTTCATCGAGTCGGGCGCCCGGCCCGAGTGGATGATCCTCGAGCTGGTGCCGGTGATCCCGCCCGAGCTGCGGCCTCTGGTTCCCCTGGATGGTGGTCGCTTCGCTACCTCGGACCTCAACGACCTCTATCGCCGCGTCATCAACCGCAACAACCGCCTGAAGCGGCTGATCGAGCTGCGCGCGCCCGACATCATCGTGCGCAATGAGAAGCGCATGTTGCAGGAGAGCGTGGACGCGCTGTTCGACAACGGAAGGCGCGGCCGCGCCATCACCGGCGCGAACAAGCGTCCGCTGAAGTCGCTGTCCGACATGCTGAAGGGCAAGCAGGGCCGCTTCCGGCAGAACCTGCTGGGCAAGCGCGTCGATTATTCCGGCCGCTCGGTGATTGTGGTCGGGCCCGAGCTGAAGCTGTACCAATGTGGGCTGCCGAAGAAGATGGCGCTCGAGCTGTTCAAGCCGTTCATTTATTCGAAGCTCGAGAAGTACGGCCA
>Ga0306926_10006564_pt1 | contig 12504 bp, 5 predicted proteins | sample flu12Cox44000178_FD_203759 | JGI IMG/M metagenome (GOLD analysis project Ga0306926, IMG submission 203759) | Lab enrichment of tropical soil microbial communities from Luquillo Experimental Forest, Puerto Rico - flux8day.12C.oxic.44.000.178 (v2)... | ecosystem: Environmental > Terrestrial > Soil... | reverse complement strand
GGTACAAGGCCAACCCCTCGCCTGCCGCCTGTTCGCCGTCGGCTTTGTCGGAATGCAGTTTGGCTATCCCACGGAATGCCAAGCCCCACGCCAACATGAACGGAAAATTGAGATCGCTCGCGAGGGCGCAAATGGCATCCGCCCGCAAGAGCAAGTCTTCAAATTCTCGGAGCACGCAGGTCGTGCCGGCTGCGAAGGCCAAGCCGAACGCGCGGCTGTGAAGCGAGGTTGACGAGTGCGCCTCACGGACCGACAGATCACGCGTACGACGCGCACGATCGAGATGTCCCTGAAATGCAAGGACAAAGGCGAGCCACGCCGGGACCACGATCCCGGCATCCCCACGAGTGATCATCCCTTGCCGCTGACGATCCTCGACGAGATTGGCGGCCAGCTCCAGCTGATCCCTGGCAGCCGCTAGCCTTCCAAGCTCGAACAAGCTAACGCCCAGTGTCCGGTGTCCGAGGATACGTGCTTCATCGCTCCCCGTTTTCTCGGCGAAGGACAAGATCTCGCCCGCAACCTTTTGACATTCGTCAGTCTCGGCGCGAATGAGGTGGTACAGGTACTGACCGTAGCCGACCCGGAGCAAAGTTGTCGTATCGCCGAGATTTTCACAAAGCCGGCGCGCCCGGGCGTAGGCCTCCCCGGTTTCGGTCGCCGCATAGCCCATGGTGGCCGTCAGGGCGCGACCGAGTGCGGTCTGCAGATCCAGCTCTCGTCTAGCGCGCTCGGCGCTCTCGGGCAGCTCCGCTATCAGAGCGAGGGCCTTGGTGATCAGTGACGCCGCCTCGACCATCGCGGAACGATCCAGGGCTCTTCGGCCCGCCTGCGCAAGATAAGACGCCGCTTGGTCTGCCAATCCCGCTTGGGTGTAGTGATGCGCCAGGATCTCGGGCTCCTCCTCGGCGCGTTCCGGGAAGCGGTGTTCGATGACACCGGCGATGCGCGCATGCAATTCCTGGCGCCGGCTGCGCAATAACGTGCTGTACGCCGCGTCCTGAACGAGGGCGTGCTTAAAGATGAACGAAGGGCGCGGCGATAACCCGCGGCGGAAGACCAAGCCGGCGCCGACGAGTTGATCCAACGCACGTTGGAGCTGGTCATCAGTGTGGTGCGCGACGGCGGCGAGCAGTTCATAGGAGAACTCGCGGCCGAGCACCGCTCCGATCTGTGCTACATCCTTCACGGGTGCGAGCCGGTCCAGCCGGGCCACCAACGAGGCTTGCAGGCTCGACGGTATCGCCAGCGGCGGCAACGGACCGGAGAGGGCGTAGCCACTTTCGTCCTCACGCAGCAACCCGCTTTCGAGCAAGCTCGTGGTTAATTCCTCGATGAATAGCGGGACGCCATCTGCGTGCTCGACGATCCGATCGACTACCTCGGCCGGTAGGCGCCGACCCCCAGCAACTGCGCCAACTAATGCTGCCGTTTCGCGTTGGGCTAGCCGGCTCAGCGAAAGCGAAGACACGTGCGCCTGACCTTCCCACGGCGCCCGGAACTCCGGGCGGAACGTGATCAGCACCAGAAGAGGCAATCCGGCCGCGCGCTCGACACCGCGATCGAGCAGTTCAAGTGACGTCGAGTCCGCCCATTGCGCGTCCTCGAAGATCAGCAGGACCGGACTTTGGGCAGCGAGTCCTTTGAGCTGCCCAACGAGCGCGGCCAAGGTCAGCTCGCGCTTGCGTTGCGGATCCGCCGGAAGAGGCAGATAGCGGTCGTCAGCGGGCAGCGCGAGCAGATCTGCAAGAGGCCCCGCGGCCTCTGCAGGGCGTTCGCCCGATTGCCGTAACAACACCTCGAGCTTGTTTAGCTTCTCTTCGACCGTGTCGTCCCGCGCGAATCCTGCAGCGCGTTCGAGCTGAGCAATGAACGGATGTAGCGCGCTGTCCTGATAATGCGGCGAGCAGAAATAGCGCAGGCGCGTGTGCTGATCGCTCTGGATCGTCTGCGACAGCGCCGCGGTCAGCCGCGACTTGCCGATCCCCGGCTCGCCCGAGATCAGCACCACCCGTCCTTCGCCGGTCTTTGCCTGCTGCCAGCGCCGCAATAAGAGGTCGAGCTCTTCGTCGCGCCCGACCAGCGGCGCCGCCTCAGAGCGCAGTGCCTCGAAGCGGCTCAAGACCCCGCTTTCGCTCGTGACACGCCAGGCACGCTGCGGTTCGGCAAACCCGGCCAGGGGCCGCTGTCCAAGATCCTCTAGATCGAACAGCGCGCCGATCTGACGCCGCGTGGTTTCGGCAATGACCACGGTACCGGGTGCGGCCAGCGCCTGCAGCCGGGCGGCGAGGTTCGGCGTTTCGCCGACCACTCCACGTTCCTGCGCCGCCCCCGCGCCGATCAGATCACCAACCACGACAAGACCGCTCGCGATCCCAAGCCGTATTTTCAACGGTTCCGGCGTCGTGAGCCTGCCGGCGGCGTCGATGACGGCGAGCCCGGCTCTGACCGCTCGTTCCGCATCGTCCTCATGCGCCTCGGGATAGCCGAAATAGATCAGCACTCCGTCGCCCATGTACTTGGCGACAAACCCGCCGAAACGAGCGACCGTGTCGGCGACGCAGCGGTGATAGGTGCCGATCAGCTCGCGCAGATCCTCCGGATCAAAGCGCGTCGAGAGCGGCGTCGAGCCGACCAGATCGCAGAACATCACGGTCAGCTGGCGCCGCTCAGCCGCGGAGGCGATCGGAGCCGCCTCGGGTGCTGTCTCGGCGACGGGCTGCGGAGCTCCACTACGAAGCGCGGCGATCGCCGCCAGCAGCTTGCGCCGATGCCCGATCGACGTGACGCCGAGCCCGGTCAGATTATCGGCCGTCAGTTCGGGCAGGACCTCGGCGTCGATGTCGCTGGCCGCGAAGGTCGGCGCATATTGCCCGAGACCGAGCCCGCCCAGCCAGTCGGCGACATCAACGGACATTGCCTCCCCCGGTGATCCTGTGCGAGCAGTATAGATTCGAACTTGGGTTGAAGATACCGATGGAACCAACCACTCTGATCGTGAACGGCCGCTCCGTCAGCGTCACCGCCGACGGCGACACGCCGCTGCTCGACATACTGCGCAATCACTTGGGGCTTCTCGGGACCAAATTCGGCTGCGGCCAGGAACAGTGTGGCTGCTGCATGGTGCTGGTCGACGGCCATCCTGAGAAATCTTGCGGGAAGGCCCTCGCGACGGTCGCCGGCAAGGCAATCACGACGATAGAAGGGCTCGGCACCCCGGAACGGCCCCACCCGCTGCAGCAGGCCTTTCTCGACGAGCAGGCCGGTCAGTGCGGCTATTGCCTCTCCGGCATCCTGATCTCGGCCCAAGCACTGCTCGACCGGAATTCGGCGCCATCTCGCGCTGAGATCGCCGAGGCGCTCGACGACAATATCTGCCGCTGCGGCAGCCATGTCCGCATCCTGCGCGCCGTCGAGCGCGCCGCCCGCCTGCTGCGCGAAGGAGCCGCCCGATGAACACGCCGGCATTGCCGCCGCTGCTGGCGGCCAATCCGCGCCTCGATCAGTGGGTCGGGTTTCCGTCGCCCGGCCGTGTCAGGGTCTCGACCGGCCGGGTCGAGATCGGCCAGGGGGTGCTGACCGCGATGCTGCAGATCGCCGCCGAAGAGCTCGATGTGGCATCCGAGCGCATCCTGCTGCAAACCGGCGACACCGACCTGACCCCGAACGAGGGTTATACGGCGGGCAGCCAGTCGATCCAATTCGGTGGCGTCGCCTTGCGCATGGCCTGCGCCGAAGTGCGTGCCGTCTTCCTCGACTATGCCGCGACTTCGCACGGTTATTCGCGCGCCGATCTCGCGGTGCGCGACGGTGCAATCACCCATCGCGGCGAAGCAACTCCCCACGATTACTGGTCGCTTGCGGCCGGCGTCGATCTGACGCGCGCCGCCGCCGGCCAGGTGCCCACCAAAAGCGTCGGGGACTACAGCATCGTCGGGCGAAACGCCTCACGAACCGATCTTCCGGACAAGGTGTTCGGTGGCAGCGCTTTTATCCATGACATGGTGCTCGACGGCATGGTGCACGCGCGCGTCGTGCGCCAGCCGCGCCGGGGTGCGACAATCGCCAACATCGATGAGGCCGCGCTGCGCCGGGCGGCAAAGGGGCCGATCGAGATCGTCCGACGCGGTAATTTTCTCGCGATCCTCGGTGCCGACGAGACAGTCGTCGAAGCGGTCGCAGCCGTAGCACCTAATCACGTCACTTGGGACGGGGTCGACCCGATCAACCCGTACCAGGAGGAGGCGCGGTGGCTGCTGCAGCAACCTTCGATCGACCGGACCATCGGCCCGGCTCCGCCCGCCGAGCCGACGCCCGGGACGAGACACGACGCAACCTATACGAGGATGCACATCGCGCATGCCTCGGTCGCGCCGTCCTGCGGGCTCGCCCAATACCGCGACGGAAAGCTGCAGGTCTGGACCCATTCGCAGGGCGTTTATCCGCTGCGGGCTGCGCTGGCCCGGACCTTGAAGCTCGATCCGGCGGTGATCTCGGTCAAGCACGTGCAGGGTCCGGGGTGCTATGGCCACAACGGTGCCGACGACGCGGCAACCGACGCGGCGGTCATTGCTTTTCGCCAACCGGGGAAACCGATTCGGGTGCGCTGGCGGCGCGAAGAGGAATTCGGCTTCGAGCCGGTCAGCCCGGCGATGGTGGTAACTGCGCAAGCCCTGGTCGACCGATCTGGGCGCCCCACAGACTGGACCACCGAGATCTGGAGCGGCCGGCACACGAGTCGGCCGGGGGGCGGCGGCAATCTGCTGGCCGCCGAGGCCCTGCCCGACCCGCCGCCGCACCCGCCCGCGGTCGATGGGGGATATCCGCCGGGGGCCGGAACCCGCAATGGCGAGCCACTCTACGATTTTCCGGCAAAGCGCATTGTCCATCACCTGATCGCCGGGACGCCGGTGCGCACGTCGTCATTGCGTGGCCTCGGCGCTACACTCAACGTCTTCGCGATCGAGTCATTCATGGACGAATTGGCTGAGCGCGCAGGTCAGGACCCGGTCGCTTACAGGCTCTCGGTGCTGACCGATGCACGAGCCCGCGCGGTCGTCGAGCATGTCGCAAGGATCAGCGGTTGGCGGGTCGGTTTGCCGGCCGGCACCGGCCGCGGCCACGGCATCGCCTTTGCCCGCTACAAAAACATGGCCGCTTATGCCGCGATCGTAGCCGAGGTCGTGGTCGACGAGGCGGTTCATCTAACTCGGGTGTGGTGCGCCGCGGATGCGGGTCTCGTCATCAATCCTGATGGCGCGCTCAACCAGCTCGAGGGCGGCATCATCCACGGGGCGAGCTGGGCGCTCAAGGAAGGGGTGCGGCTTGACGCCAATGGGATCAGCTCGCGCGACTGGGAAAGCTATCCGGTGCTGCGCTTCAGTGAAGTTCCCGAGGTAACCGTGGAGCTGGTCGAGCCTCTGGCGGATCGTCCCTGTCTCGGCGTCGGCGAAGCCTCGGGCGGGCCGACAGTCGCCGCGATCGGCAACGCCGTCGCCCACGCGCTGGGTGCGCGGCTGCGCGATCTGCCGTTGACGCGCGAGCGGGTAATGGCGGCTCTCCTCAGAGCTTGAGTTCGGCGACCTCAGTCGGCGGCCTGCGCCGACGGATGCTCGTATAGCGCGTCAAGTGCCGCGCAGTAAGCGCCGCGGATGGCGTGGCGTCTGATCTTGAGGGTTGGGGTCATCAGGCCGTTGGCGGGTGTAAAGGGTTCGCTCGCGATCAAAAAACGTCGGATCCGCTCTCTCGGCGAGACTGATTGGTTCACTCGCACGACCGCAGCGCCGATCGCTCGTGTGATGCGGTCGAGCTCTCCGTTCTGCAGTCTCAAGCCGGTGATCAAGTCGGGCTCGGGCACGAGGATTGCGACGAGGTAGGGCCGGCGATCGCCGAACACCATTGCCTGAGAGATCTCCGGAGCGGTGGTCAGAAGGCCTTCCAGGCGTGCGGGCGAGATCATTTCACCACCCGAGGTCTTGATGAAGTCGCGTTTGCGGTCGGTGACCCGGATAAAGCCGTCATGATCTAGAGCACCGATGTCGCCGGTCTTGAGCCAGTCGCCGTCGAGCACCTGTGCCGTTGCGTCCGGATCGTTCCAATACCCCTGCATGACGCTGTCGCCGGCGACCAATATTTCTCCATCCTCCGCGATCTGCACCCGAACACCGTCGAGTGGCTGGCCAACCGTGTCGATCTTGATCCACGCCGGTGAATTGCAGCTGATCCCCGGTGCCGCCTCAGTCTGTCCGTAGCCCTGCAGCAGCGGCACACCGAGCGCCAGAAAAAAGCCGCCGATTTCGGGACTCAGCGGTGCCCCGGCCGAGATCATAGCCTTGAGCCGGCCGCCAAAGCGCCGGCGCAATTTGCTGCGCACGGGCCGGTCGAGGAGCCGATCGAGCAGCCGCTCACCAAAGCCAACCGGCTGCGCGAAAGCTCGCTTGCGTCCAATCGCCAACGTCAGGTCGAACGTCAATCGTCCGACCGCGCTCCTGCGCTCGACTTCGCGGCGGATCCGCCGATGTAGCGTTTCGTAGAGCCTCGGCACCCCTGTTACAATTGTGGGGCGCGCTTCGAGCATGTCGGTGGCTAGCGCCTCGGCGCCATCGGCAAGGAAGATCTGAGCACCGAGTGACACCGGGAACATTAGCCCCGCCGTGTGCTCATAGGAGTGTGACAGCGGCAGAAAGCTAAGGAACACCTCGTCTTCAGGTCCGAGGACCTTGAGCACAGCGTGGAGGCCACGGCAGTTCGCGAGAATATTGCGATGACTCGTCATCACCCCTTTCGGCACGCCGGCCGCTCCAGAGGTGTAGATCAAACATGCGAGGTCGTCGGGCTCGATTGCGGCAATAGACTGCGAGACATCGCCGGGATCGTCCGAACCGCGCGCCAGCAACTCTTCCCAGGATAAGAGGCCGGCCGATCCCGCCTGTCCGACTGCGGGTTCGATTTCGATCACCGTGCGGACGCTCTCGACGTCCGCGGCCGCCGCAACAACGCTGGTCGACGACGCAGCTTTCGAAACGATCACCGCGCATGCGCCACTATGCGCCAGTATATGCCGATGGTCTTCGATGGTGTGGGTCACATAACCCGGGACCGTGATCGCTCCGACGCTCATGATCGCCAGATCGGCGATGACCCATTCCGGCCGGTTTTCGGCGATCAGACCTATGCGATCGTCAGGGCCGATCCCAAGCGATAGGAGCCCGAGGGCTGCGCGCCGCACGTCGCGCGCCGCCGCCGCCCAGCTCATCGGACGGTAGCGTCCCTCTCGCTTAGCCCAGAGAAATGGCTTGTCCCCGAGCCGCGCCGCCCAGCCGAAGAACATCGCCGGCAGATTACGCCAGTTGCCAGGGGTCATTCTCCTGCCGCCGCCGCGCTGTGTATTGGAGCAATTTTCATACGCGGAGCCACAGTAGGCTCGGGCCGGTACTCATTGTCGCCCGATGACACTGCCTCCGCCGGCACCCTTAACAGCGCCTCGCGGATTGCTTTTGCCAAGTTCTCTTTGCGGTACGGCTTGCTCAGCAGTGGTGTACCGGGCGGCAGCGAAACGGCAATACCACCCGATCTCGCTGGCGAAAACCCCGAGCTGAAGATAACCGCGATCATCGGCCACCGTTGCCGGGCCTGCCGCGCCAGTTCGATACCATCTTTGCCGCCGGGCATGACGATATCCGTCAACAGCACGTCGACACTTTTTTTTTCCATGACTCGTAATGCGGCGTCAGCCTGTTTGGCCTCTAGCGCGCGGTAGCCCAGCGAACTCAGCTGGCGAAGGATAACGCGGCGCAAGGCGTCATTGTCCTCGACTACGAGAACGGTCTCTCCCCCGCCGCACAGAAGTTGCTCCACGGCATTCTCGGTGGTCACTACAGTGTCTTCGGTTGCTCGGGGCAGGAAGAGACGGAAGGTCGTGCCAACTCCGGGCTCACTGGAGACGTTGATATGACCACCGGACTGCTTGATGAAACCAAACACCATGCTCAGTCCGAGGCCGGTGCCCTTGTCCCTCCCCTTGGTGGTGTAAAACGGCTCGAATATCCGGTTCATGACCTCTTGTGTCATGCCGGTTCCAGTGTCGCCGACCTCGATCATCACGTATTGGCCAGCCACGAGCTCGGGTTGCAGAGCAACAGGATCGCCATCGAACCGGTAATCGGCGGTCGCGACAGCCAGGCGTCCGCCGTCAGGCATCGCATCGCGCGCATTGGTCGCGAGATTTGCAATGGCTGCTTCCAGTTGCGCGGGGTCGGCTACGATGGGCGAAATCTCTGACGAGAGGTTGAGCACGATTTCGATATTCTCGCCGAGCGTCCGGCTCAACAGACGGATGATCCCCGACACGAGCTGGTTAACATCGATCCGCCGAGGACTGAGCGGCTGCTGCCGAGCAAAGGCAAGCAGCCGGCGCGTCAGGTCGGCTCCGCGGAATGCGGCATCGAGCACATTTCGAGTGAGCTCTTCAGCCTCTGGGTCGTCGGTTCCCAGATCTCGAAGCAAATCGATATTGCCAATGATGATGCCGAGCAGGTTGTTGAAATCGTGCGCCATCCCGCCGGTCAGGCTGCCGATGGCCTCCATCTTTTGGGCCTGATGCAGCTGTTCCTCCAGTCTCATGCGCTCGACCTGCTCCTGCTTTTGCCTTGTCAGATCGCGCAGCATCCCGACGAAATGACGTTGTCCTCCCGCGCACCAATCGGCGATCGCCAGTTCGGCGGCGAACAGGCTGCCGTCTTTTCGGCAGACCTCCAATTCTCGTACGGTCCACAGATAGCGCGCGGTGTAACGGTAGTGTTCATGCCGCAGGTTGGGCGGCAAGAGCACCCTCATGTTCTCGCCAATAACCTCCGCCGCACAATACCCGGTCATGCTCTCGGCGGCCTTGTTGAATTGCTCGATGCGGCCATGTTGGTCCGCCACGATAATGGCGCTGTCTGTGGTCTCCAGGATGGTCCGGTATCGAGTCTCGCCCTCGCTCAGCTCGTGCTGGTTTTGACGCAAGCGAGCCTCGGCTCGCTGCCGTGCCTCGATCTCGGCAGCAAGCAAATTTCTGGTCTCGGCAAGCTCAGCCGCACGCCGTCTATTTGCGCGCGCGGTGCGGTGAATATGTGTCAAGTATAGGACAGTGAGCCCGAGGCCATAGCCGAGCAAACCGAGCGGCAGCGGGCTCGCGAGCCGCGCTTCGCCGGCGGCTCGGGGGAGTTGGAACAGGATGAATGACGCTGCTACGGCCCACAATATTGCCAGACCTGAAAGACCAAGCATGGGAGCATATCGGCTCCACGGGTTTTGGTCGCCGAGTTGAGCACTCGCTAACTCCATAACCGCTCCATTGCCGGCGTCTGCGCGGTATCGGCGGCCCGGCGATCGTGACCAGATATGGACCGGTCGCGAAATGGGCCGCCAATACACAACGCTGCACCCGGGCCTTACCCAGGCTGTTTTCCCAGCATGAAGGCTTTATCGATACGGCGTCAGGAGCGCGTCAAAAATCCGTTAGAACATCTCGATGAGTGCAGTACAAGCTCATGAATCTATTTGCATTTTAGTCGAAGTTCGATGATTTCGACCAGGCTTTCACACCGCCTGCGGGGCTACGGTCTCGCTTCGGACGCATCAAATCAGAGCGAGGTCGCGTAGACTCGCGTGCCGACCACGGCCGATGATGATGTGGTCATGCAGCGTAATGCCGAGAGGGGCGGAGGCTTTCACGATGTCTCTGGTGACCGCGATATCCGCTTGCGAGGGTGTCGGGTCCCCGGACGGATGGTTGTGCACCAAGATCAGCGCCGAGGCCCCGAGATCGAGCGCGCGCTTTATGACCTCACGAGTATAGACCGGCGTATGGTCGATCGTGCCGCGCTGCTGACGCTCGTGTTTGATAAGCATGTTCTTGCGATCGAGAAACAGAAGATGGAACTCCTCAACCTTGCTGTAAGCGATTTGAGCGCTGCAGTAGTCGACGAGCTTATCCCACGCGCCGATCACCGGCCGTTCTTGCAGCTCGGCTCGCATCAACCGCAGTGCCGCCTCCCTCACCAATTTGACGCCGGCGATCGCAGGGGGGTCGAGCCCCACAGCAGCGAGGGCTTCGGCATCGGCACTCAGTACCTCGGCGAGGCTTCCGAAGCACTCGATCAAGTCTGCCACCAGCGGTTTTGCATCGGCGCGCGGGTTGGCGGTGAAAAGTATCACCTCAAGGATTTCGGCATCGGGGAGGTTTTCCGCTCCGGCAAAGATCAGACACCGGCGCAACCGTTGCCGATGGCCGTAAAAGCCGCGGCGTTCGGCAGCCAGCACCCGCAGGTCGCACTTTGCGAAGGTTCCCCGATGGCTGCGCCTGGTCCGCGCGACGGCTCTTCCCGCTTGGGGGCGGGTAATTTTGGCCTCCGGCATGACAGCTCCCTGTCTCGGTGGACGGATGCCCCCAACTACGCGATGTTGGTTAACGCCAGGTTTACGATCAGGTCTGCAAAAAGATCTCGAAAATGCTGGGCAATGGCCTCTGCCCGATGCCACCCGTGCCGGTGAACAAAGCTCTGCTCAGAACGCCGCTCGGCTGACCTCGACTGCCGTGTCGTTGAAGCAGGCCCCCTCGGCAAGGTCGGCCTTCAGGTCGGCCGAGACCAGCGCAGAGATCGTCTGCCCGGTCGGGCTCGTCATCAGCCATGCGCCCTTCTCGCTGGCGACGACACCCGAGCGTACGGCGTCGGTCACGGCGAGGCGCAGCAGAACCTCGCCACGGTCGTTCCACACCCGCACCTGACTACCGTGCGCAAGGCTGCGCCGGGCCGCGTCCACGGGGTTCATCAGCAATGGCGGCGCGGCGCGCGATGCATTGAGGTCGCCCATGGTCGAGGAGATGCGCTTGTCGGAGGCGGGCGAGATCAGTCTCAGTGGATAGGGTGCTTCATGCTCCCTCCATCTCGGCAATAATGCCGCAGCACCCCAGCGTTCGGCCAATGTTGCCGATCGAAGCTCGATCTTGCCCGAGGGTGTCGCGGGAAAGACATTGTCGAACAGTGAAAGCGGTTTTTCACCAGGTCCCGCCATCTGCAACGCCCGGTGGGTCGGGATCTCGCTCGGCCGGAGGCCGCGCAGCCGCGGGTCGACCCCATCGACCGCGTCCTCCATCAGCTCTATATCATCGGCCGCAAAGCACCGCTCGGTAAACCCGAAGCGCGCGGCGAGGCGGCGGAAGATCTCGGTATTCGGCAATGACTCACCTTGTGGCGGAATCACCGCCTCGGCGCGCTGCAGCCAGTGATGCCCGTAGGACGGATAGAGATCGGCGCACTCGAAATGACTCGAAGCGGGCAATACCACATCGCAGTGCGCCATGCTTTCGGTCATTGCCAGCTCGATGCCGACGGAGAACACGTCTTCGCGGGCCAGACCGCGGCGCATGCGGTTCTGGTCGGGGTGCACGACGATCGGATTGTGATTGTAGATGAACAATGCCCGCAACGGCGGTTCGATATCGTCCTCGGCCAGATGTCGGCCGATGTCGTTGATCGTCAGCGTGCGGGTGCCGGCGGGCAGCAGATCCGGGCGCTGCAGCCGTGCCGGGGTCTTGGGAAAGGCATTGCTCGCGGCGAGCACGATGCCATTGCCGTTGCCGAGTTTGCCGAGCAATGCCGGCAAGGCGATCGCCGCGCGAATCCCGCTGCCGCCGTTGCGTCCGCGTTCGAGCCCATTGCCCGGCGCCAGTACCAGCGGTTGGGCTTCGGCGAGCCAACGCGCGAAGGTCAGGATCTGGCTCTCCTCCAATCCGCAGACAGCGGCCGCCCGTGCCGTGGGCCAGTCGCGGGCGCGTGCCATGAATTCCTCAAAGCCCAGGATGTGCGCGGCGATAAAGGCGTGATCCAGCGACCCCGACCGCTCGAGCTCGGCGGCAAGCGACCAGGCGAGCAGGACATCGGTGCCCGGCAGCAGTCTCAGATGCAGATCCGCTTGCTCGGCGATTTTGGTGCGCAACGGGTCAACGACGACAAGCCTGCCGCCGGCGCGCTTGGCTCGGCGAACGCCGCGGACCAGGTGCAGATTGGTGGCGGTCGCGTTGTTGCCCCAGACGACGTTGAGCTGCGCGTACTCGGCGAATTCCGGCGGACATCCGGGCACCGCCCCATAGGTCCCCGCCCAGGCCTCGCTACGCACCCCACCGCACAATGCCCGGCGGTAGAGCTGCGTGGCGCCGAGCCGGTGGAAAAAGCGCAGCGACATGCTGTCCCCGGCGAGAAAGCCGTGCGGGCCGGCATAGTTTAGCGGCATCACTGCCTGCGGTCCCCACCGGCCGACGACCGCACTGACTCGCTTGTAGATCTCGTCCAGTGCCTCCTCCCACGAGATGCGCTCGAACTGTCCGGAACCCTTAGGCCCGGTTCGGCGCAGCGGATGAAGCAGACGCTGCAGCCCATGCACGAAATCGCCGGTGTAGCGGGCGACCTTGTTGCAGATAACGCCGGCCGTATAGGGTACGGCGTTGGAGCCGCGCACCCT
>Ga0306926_10006563_pt1 | contig 12504 bp, 14 predicted proteins | sample flu12Cox44000178_FD_203759 | JGI IMG/M metagenome (GOLD analysis project Ga0306926, IMG submission 203759) | Lab enrichment of tropical soil microbial communities from Luquillo Experimental Forest, Puerto Rico - flux8day.12C.oxic.44.000.178 (v2)... | ecosystem: Environmental > Terrestrial >... | reverse complement strand
GGCGGAATCTTGACCCCCGCCGGCGGCGTGTCCTTGTAGCCGTGCAGCAGCGCGGTGATGTAATCGACGCCCTGCTCCTGATATTGCGTGAAGATATCGCCGACCCAGCGAGGGAAGCCGCGCTCGTAGCCGCGCGCCTTGGCGATCACCGATAGATCGGGCGGCACGGCGCCGTAGCGCGCGCGCGCGGCGTTGTCGTTGGGAAACGGCGACGGGAAGGTATCGGCAAGTCGTCCCGGGCGGTCCTTCACCTCGCCCTGATCGTCGGGCTCGCCCTTGACCTGATATTCGGCGGCGATGGCGCCCGCCTGCGCGGTCGTTAAACCGGGTCCGCCCGGATCTGCCAGGGTGCGGAACGCGACCAGTTTCAGGCCATGACAGACTTGGCAGACCTCACGATAGACTTTGAGCCCGCGCTGGAGCTGCCCCCGGTCGTATTTACCGAACGGCCCCGCAAACGACCATTTGTTCGTGGGCGGCGCCGGCGGTTCCTCCATTTGCGCCCGCGCCGGCGCGGAGAGCGCAGCGAGCAACACGGCGAGGGCGATGATGGCGCGCGCGCTGGCCATGGCCTGCCCTTAAACCTTGACGCCTTTGGGCGGCGGTGCGGAAGCCCCGAGCGGGGTACCCTTGCGCAGCACCGATTCCAGGATCGAATTCGGCAACGGCTTGGTTTTTTCGACCTTGCCGAGCACCGGCAGGATTACGAGGAAAAAAGCGAAGTAATAGGCAGTGAAGATGCGCGCCAACAGGACGTAATTGCCTTCCGGAGGCTTGCCGCCTAGCCAGCCGAGGCCGATGCAGACGATCACGAACACCCAGAAGAACTGGCGATAGAGCGGACGATAGCGCGCCGAGCGCACTTTCGAGGTGTCGAGCCAAGGAAGGAACACCAGGATGAGGATCGACGCGCCGAGCGCCATCACGCCGAGAAGCTTGTTCGGGATCGCCCGCAGGATCGCGTAGAACGGCAGGTAGTACCATTCCGGCACGATGTGCATCGGCGTCACCGCCGGATTGGCCGGGATGTAATTGTCCGGGTGACCGAGAAAATTCGGAATGTAGAACACGAACCAGGCGAACAGGACGCAGAACACGGCCATCAGGAAGCTGTCCTTGATCGTCGCATAAGGCGTGAAGGCGACGGTGTCGTGATCCGTCTTCGGTTCGACGCCGGTCGGATTATTCTGCCCCGCCACATGCAGCGCCCAGATGTGGAGGACGACCACGCCGGCGATGACGAACGGCAGCAGATAGTGCAACGAGTAGAATCGGTTGAGTGTGGGATTGCCGACGGCGTAGCCGCCCCACAGCCAAGTGACGATCGATTCCCCCACCAGCGGGATGGCCGAGAACAGATTGGTGATGACGGTCGCCGCCCAGAAGCTCATCTGGCCCCAGGGCAGGACGTAGCCCATGAAGCCGGTCATGATCATGAGCAGCAACAGAATGACGCCGAGGATCCACAGCACCTCGCGCGGCTCCTTGTAGGAGCCGTAATACATGCCGCGGAACAAGTGGATGTAGGCGGCGAGGAAGAACATCGAAGCGCCGTTCGAGTGCAGGTAGCGCAGCAGCCAACCGTAATTGACGTCGCGCATGATCTTCTCGACGGAATTGAAGGCGAAATCGACCTGCGGCGTGTAGTGCATCGCCAAAATCACGCCGGTGACGATCTGCACGCCGAGCATGAAGGCGAGGATGCCGCCGAAGGTCCACCAGTAGTTCAGGTTGCGCGGCGTGGGATAAACGATGAATGACGAGTAGACGAGCCCGCCGATCGGCAGCCGCCGCTCCATCCATTTCATGAACCCGTTTTGCGGCTGGTAGGTCGGATGCCCGCTCATGATCGAGGCCGTCAGCCGATTTTGATCTTGGTGTCGGAGACAAATTCGTACGGCGGCAACGCGAGGTTCAACGGCGCCGGTCCCTGCCGGATGCGTCCGGACGTGTCATAGACCGAGCCGTGGCAGGGACAGAAATAGCCGTCGTAGGGCCCCTGATGGGCGATGGGAATGCAGCCGAGGTGGGTGCAGATTGCGATCAGCACCTGCCACTGATCGTGACCGGCTTTGACGCGCGCTGAGTCCGGCTGCGGGTCCGGCAGCTTCGCCACGTCGACGTTCTGCGCCTCCTCGATCTGCTTCTGGGTGCGGTGATTGATGTAGATCGGCTTGCCGCGCCAGAACACTTTGATCACCTGGCCGTCGGCAATCGGCGAAAGATCGACTTCGATGGGCGCGCCCGCCGCGATTGTCGAGGCGTCGGGATTCATCTGCGCGATCAGCGGCACGAGCGTCGCGGCAGCCCCGATGCCGGCGAGGGAGGCGGTCGCAATATAAAGAAAATCGCGACGTGTCGGCTCGGCCGAAGACATCGTCGTCACGTGCGCCATTCCTTTCTTATCCGTCAGTCCGCCCGCAGCCCGCTTGCGCCGGCTGCGTGAACTTCCTCCGCCTATGGGCCGCCCCGGCGCCCGACACGGAGACGCCGCCTGGCGGCGGCGGCGGACCCGCCGCTCGCCTCTCTGTAACCGAGGGGCCAAGTGGCTTAATCCAGCGGCGTTCTATTGGCACCCTTGCCACGGGAGCGCAAGTGGGCAATGCGGGTGTGTGCCGCAATGACCAAAGGTCGCACAAGTCATTTGTGCATCATAAGTTTCGCTCGCAATCGCGGTTCGCTGCATGCCTGCAATCCTGCCCCTACGCATTGCGCTTTATCAGCCCGATATCCCCCAGAACACGGGCACGATTCTTCGTCTCACCGCCTGCCTCGGCGTCGAGGCGCACATCATCGAGCCCGCGGGCTTTCCGACCAGCGATCGTGCCTTCCGCCGCGCCGGCCTGGACTATCTCGGTCAAGTCAAGATCGTCCGGCACTCCAGCTGGCAGGGTTTCGAAACCTGGCGCGCCGCCGCCGCCGCGCGGCTCATTCTCTTCACCACGTGCGCGCCTCGCTCCTACCTCGAGCATGCGTTCCAGCGCGGCGACGTCTTGCTGTTCGGCCGGGAGACATCGGGCGTGCCGGAGAAGGTGCACGCAGCGGCCGACGCCCGGCTCGTCATTCCCATGCAGGAAGGCTTGCGCTCGCTCAACGTGGCGATGGCCGCCGCCATGGCTGTGGGTGAAGCAATTCGGCAAACCGGCTCGCAGGAGGGCGGCGACGGCTAAATCGGGCGTTGCGATGCGGAGCACGGAGGAGAGTTTAAGCGGTCAAAAAGCACTCAAAAAAGACGAAGCGGGTGAGGGACATTCTCACGCCCCAAGGCGCTGCCCCTCACCCGCATCGCTCGCTGGCGCTCTGTCGCTACCTCACCGCCTGCTAGGTCCCCACACAAGCGGGAGCGGACATCACACCCCCAACATCCCCCACACCCGCAGCGTTTCCCGAAACAATGGCAAAAAAAAGCTTCGGCTGGAATTTTCCCCGGCCCAAACAATGGCAAAAAAAAGCTCCGCTAAGTCTGCTGACAAACGTTGCGAGCGGCGGGCCGATAGTGACGGCTGGCCAGCCATGTCTTAAACCAAAGGACGGAGCCGCAATGAGCGAAAACGTGCTCGAAGCTCGCAAGGCACGCGCGCGAGCGTGGTTCGAAACGCTGCGCGATGACATCTGCGCCGCGTTCGAGGCGCTGGAAGCCGACCTGCCGGCGCACGCGCCGCTCGCCGAGCGCGCCGCCGGCCGCTTCGTGCGCACGCCTTGGAATCGTGCAGATCACAGTGGCGGCCCGGGTGGCGGCGGGGTGATGGCGAGCATGAGTGGCCGCGTGTTCGAGAAGGTCGGCGTGCATGTGTCGACCGTCTTTGGTGAGTTCGCGCCGGAATTTCGCACGGACATTCCGGGGGCCGAAACCGACCCGCGGTTTTGGGCTTCCGGCATTTCCCTCATCGCTCACCCGCAGAATCCGCACGTGCCGGCGGTGCATATGAACACGCGCTTCGTGGTGACCAGCAAGGCCTGGTTCGGCGGCGGCGCGGATTTAACGCCGGTGCTCGAGCCGCGCCGCCGCCAAGACGATGCTGACACGATCGCCTTTCATGCCGCGATGAAAAGAGCCTGCGACGCGCATGCGCGCGTCGCACCCTATGCCAAGTACAAGCAGTGGTGTGACGAGTACTTCTACCTGCGTCACCGCGGGGAGATGCGCGGCATCGGCGGCATTTTTTTCGACTATCTCGACAGCGCAGACTGGGAGGCGGATTTCGCCTTCACCCAAGAGGTGGGCGGCGCCTTCACAGGCATCTATCCCGAGTTAGTGCGCAAGAACTTCGCCACGCCGTGGAGCGCGGCCGAGCGCGAGGAGCAGCTCGTGCGCCGCGGCCGCTACGTCGAGTTCAACCTGCTCTACGACCGCGGCACCGTCTTCGGCTTGCGCACCGGCGGCAATGTCGAGGCGATCCTGTCCTCGCTGCCGCCGGTGGTGAAGTGGCCCTAACCGCGTCAGCGCACAAAGGCATTAGCAATCATCACCGCGCCGCCGACGATCACGACCGCGTCGAGGATTGCGGTGTGGACGTGCAAGGGCAGCCGCTCGATCAACCGCTTGGCCAGAAAGGCGCCGGGAAACGCCACGCCGCCGATGAGCAGCGCGATTGCGATGACCGTCGCGTTCACCGCGCCGGCGAGTCCGAAGGTCGTCAGCTTCGCGAGCCCGATGCCGATCGAGATGACCGCATCGGTCGCCACCACGGCGGCGCCTTCGAGCCCTGCCGCCATCAACAGCGAGAGCAGGATGATGCCGGCGCCGACGGTGCCGCCGGCGAGCGGCCCCCAGCCGAAGCAGGCTGCGGCCAATCCGCGGCTCGAGAGCGCAAGCCCGCGCCGTCGCATCAGCCGGCGCAACGGCACGCTGGCGACCAGCATGGCGCCGATCACCAGCGCGGCGCCTTTGCCGCTGAGCATGGTGTAGCCCCAGGCGCCGAGCATGCAGGTCGGCACTGCGGCGACGAGCACGATCAGCGCCCGCTTTCCATCAACGAAAGTCCAAAACGCCGCGGTCCGACTCGTATTGGTCAACAGCGCCGAGATCGAAAGGATCGGCACCACCGGCTCGGCACCGACGATCGGCACCAAGACCAGCGGCATCAACGCGCCGGTGCCGTAGCCGGCGACCCCGCCCAGCACGGAGGCGACGAGCGCCATTGCCGCAATCAGCAGAGCTGCAGCAAGGAGATTTCGGCCAAAGCCGATGAAAGCGATTCGAGCATCACGCCCTGTCTTATAGCCGACAGTCACAGACGAAGACCCATCCACCGCCGTCACGGCCGGGCTTGTCACCGCAAGTCGGGTTTACGCGACTTGCGGCGCTCAATACTGCGCAACTCGGGCAAGCCCGAGTTGCGTTGCCATCCACGTTTTTGCCTATCCGAGAATTAAGACGTGGATGCCCGGCACAGGGCCGGGCATGACGACTCTATAGTTGCGATCAGTCCGCGCTCGGAAGCCGGCGCATGGTGAATTCGATGCGATCGCCGGGGAGTTCGCGCCAGGATTCGATCTCGGTCATGTAGGCCGCCTTGGGAAAGCGGCGGAACATCTCGCGCGCCTTTTCACGCGCTTGCTCGCGCGGCAGCGCGAAAGTCTCGCGACGGAAGGCGTCGCGCGGGCGGGCCTGCAGCGCTTTTGCCGAGCGGCGGGCGATGTCGGCAGGACGGCGGCTGGTACTCATGACAGTCTCACCCTGCAATGTAGGGTGAAAGAGCCCGCGCGGGGAGTCGCCCTCACCTTCGCTCGTTCGTCTCGGCCGCTGCGGCATCCGCGATCGCCGCCACGGCCGGCGCGTCCTGGGGAAATCCCGCGGCGATCCACGCCTCCTCCGCCGCCGCGAGCGTGGCGCCGAGGCGAGGACCCTTCGGCACGCCGCGCGCCATGAAGTCCGCAGCCTTGAGCGGGAAGGCCGGCGCACTCCAGCGCGCCGGAAGCGTGGCGAGCGCGTGCCAAGCCGGATCTGCCGCGCCTTCGGGCGCACGCGTCCAGGCCAGCAGCACGCGGTCGATAAAGCGTTCGTCTCCCAGCCGATAAAGTAGGACGCGCGCTTCATGCTCGCCGTAGCGCGCCGAAATCTGCCACCAGCCGTCGGCCATCGACGTCAGTCGCTCGTACTCAGCATTGGTGAGCCGCAAGCGCTCGCGCAGGCGTTCCGCATCCTCGGCGACGGAGACGCCGAGCGCGCCGAGGCGGCGCACGGCGTCGGACGGGAACGACAGCGTGGCCTCGAGCTTGACCATGTTGGCGTAGCTCGCGAGCGAGGGTACGCCGCCGAGCACCTGCTCGAGCAGTCCCGTCTCCGTCATCAGCGCGAGCGTCGGCACGGCATGCTTGGCGACGAGGAGCTTGAGCACCTCCATGCGCACGCGCTCGCGCGACAATTGCTCGAGGGCGGCGCGGGCTTCGACGCAGGCGGCGAGCCCCTGTGGATCCGGGGCGCCCTCGCCATAGGCGGCGTGGAAACGGAAGAAGCGAAGGATGCGCAGGTAATCCTCGGCGATGCGCGTGGCGGCATCGCCGATGAAGCGCACGCGCCGCGTCTCGACATCGTCGAGGCCGCCCACATAGTCGTGCACGGTCCCGTCGCGGGACAGCGACAGCGCGTTCATAGTGAAGTCGCGCCGCTCGGCGTCGCGCCGCCAGTCGCGGCCGAAGGCCACCGTGGCATGGCGACCGAACGTCTCCACGTCTTCGCGCAAGGTGGTGACTTCGAACGGCCGCCCGCTGGCGACAACGGTCACCGTGCCGTGCTCGACGCCCGTCGGCACCGCTTTGAACCCTGCCGCCTCGACGCGGCGGATCACTTCGTCCGGCGGCGCGGTGGTGGCGATGTCGACGTCGCCGTGCGGCTCGCCGAGGAGCGCGTTGCGCACCGCGCCGCCGACGACACGGGCCTCCTCGCCGGCGCCATCGAGCGCGGCGAGGACATCGCGCAGCGGCGCCTCCCGCAGCCATTCGGCGTCGATGCGTCGCGTCACTTCGTCTGCCCCGGCACGAAGTGGCCGTCCTCCATGTGGGCCGGAACGTAGGTCGAGCCCGGCGGCGAGCCACCCCACTGCGCCAACACGACGAAACTGCCGATCATGAGCACGAACGCCACGATCACGAGCCAAGCGACCCGCGGCAAGCTCCAGGAGTCGGGATGGAGCACACCCGCCCGCGTCGCCCACAAAAAGACGACGTAGACGAGGAGCGGCGCTAGAAACAGCGCGATCTCGGTGAGGACGGGGCGGATCATCGCTCTGCTGTCTCGCCCTTGATTAGATTGAAGAAATCGCCCGCGTGTCGCGTTTATGCTGCACTCAGGGCAATCAGAGCCCAAAAAGTCCGCGCTCGGCAGCAGCGAGTTCGGCGCCGTCGTCGTTGCTCGGGAATAAATGGCCGTAAGTGTCGAGCGTCATGACGATCGAAGCGTGACCGAGTCGGCTCTGTACCACCTTGGCTGGAAGTTCAAGTCCGCCATCGGTTTTCCGGTTAATGCACCACGACGCGTAAAAGTGCCGCAGTGCGTGCAAACCCGTATACTTCGCCTGGCCGTTTGTGCGCACCACCCCAGCGGCAACTTGTGCCGGTAACAGGGCGCTACGCACCACATTGGTATGTCCCATCGGCCGACCGCTGCTCGTTCCAAACACCAATTCACTGGCGGGCCGGACGAGTTTCCATTGGCGAAGCGTGTTGACCACCATCGGGCCGATCGGAAGCATGCGTGTCCCGGCGCGAGACTTCGGTTTGCCGATGGCATTGTAGCGATCAGCACGCTGTCGGACATGAAGCTCACCGCGCCTGAGGTCGACGTCGTCCCATCGTAAGCCGCGCAGCTCCGATGCTCGCAGGCCGGAGAACACTGCGGTTACGAGCAGCGGCCGCCAGCGCGGCACGGCCGCGGCAAGAATGCGCCGAACCTCGTCCGGCGTCGGAATGTCCGTTCCAATTCTGAGCTGTTTGCGACGCCGATCGGGCTCAATCGATACGGCAGTCGCGACGTTCTGCGCCACGGTGCCACGGCGCTGGGCGTCGCGGAGGATCGATTTTAAGGAGGTCAGCACCTTACGGGCTAAGGCGCGCGATTTTCGTGTCTGCAGCGCTTCGCAAAAGGCGACAAGTTTAGGCGCCGTGAGCGCGGCCAGCCTTATGGTGCCCAGCACCGGAACGATGTGTAACTCAACGTGTTCACGGTACCCTTTGAGGGTGGCGCGCTCCCGCCCGCGGAGCGAGACGGCGGTCAGCCAGTCCTGCGCCGCCTGCGCCATCGTCGGGCTGGCGCTGACGGGGGTGTGGGTGCCGGCACGGACTTGCGTTCGTACCTCGGCGTCGTAGGCGTCGGCGTCACGCTTACGTTCGAAGGTGGCGACGTGCCGGGCGCCGCGGTCGGCGTAGTCGACGAGCCAGGCCGAGCGGCGCTGGCCTGCCTTCGTGACCCAGCTGCGACGACGGACACTCATGCCGCTTTCTCGGCGCGATCGAGCTCGACTTGCAGTCGGGCCAGATCGTCGGTCAGATTGCGGGTGCAGAGCCACCCATCTTCGGGATGATCGAGGAACATTTCCACGTTCTCGCGGCGAACTTTGAGCTTGTAATCATAACGGCGGAACTTGCCGAACCGGCCTATCGTCTCAAGCGGGTGTTTTGGTTCGCCCCATGGTCCGGTCATGAGTCGTGGGCGCAGCGTCAAGAAGATGGGATTGCCCTCCCGGCTTTCTTTGTCGGTCGCTTGTCGGACCCAACGGCCTATTTCCTTCTTCCACTGACCCTGGAGCAGTTCGACGACAACGGTCGGGTCGATGCCGAGCTCCGTCATGAGCAAGGCTAGTAGCCACTGCGCCACCTGCTCCTGACTGTACCGAACGCGCGCGCCCTTGCCGGCCTCTAATCCAGGTAATCCCAATTGCTGAAAGTGTTTCAGTCGGCCGCGCAAGGCGATCTGCCGGCGTTGCGCATCGGGGCCGAGAACTGCGGCTAACGCGTCCTCGACCTGACCATAGGTGTAACGCGGCGCTTCAAATCTGTACGAAACTTTTCGATTCATTTCGCAGGTATGGCGGAAAGCATTTAGAAAAGCAAGTCTCGACCTCGACTTCAATACCAACCGGAGGCTCCATGATCATGGTCAGCGGAAAAGCTAAGCCTTCGAGCGCGGCAGCGATCGATCCGAATCTAAAGGCTGACCTTCTCGGCAGTGCGGCCCCAATTGCTCCAGTCGGAATCGATCAGCCTCGGATCGACGGCATGGTGGCGTTAGCGATGGCGATTGGAGTCGCACCGTTGAAGGCAGAGCGTGTCATAGACGTCCAGGCTCTCATTGGATGAAGTGCCACGCAATATTCGATCGACATCCGCTTGCGCATCAGATGAGTCTACTCCGAGCCGGCGATGCCGGCTTGATGCACCTAGCTCCAGCGCCCAATCTCGGAATTGATGAAGCGCTATGCGTATCCACGAAGAGGACGCCATGACGATTCGCATCGCCGCGATCGAGGTAAGCCACTGGCACGCGCTCCACGACGCCGCCTACCTCCGCCACCTCATCGCCATGCCGGACGTGGAGCTGGTCGCCATCCAAGACTCGGACGCCAGTCTCGTCGCGAGACGAGCGGCGGAGCTTGGGAGTCCGCCAACCTTCACGGACTATCGACAGATGCTAGCGATTACTCGCCCCGACTTCGTCGTGGCGCTCGGGCGGCACCGGCAGATGGCCGGGATCGCACACGACCTGCTCGATCAGGGCTATCCCTTCCTGATGGAGAAGCCGATGGGGATCAACGCGCCGGAGGTGGAGGGGGTAGCTGCCAAAGCGGCCCACCTCCAAGCGTTTGTCGCTGTCCCGCTAGCCCAGCGCTACTCGCTCTTCGCCACGCGCGCCCGCGAGCTGCTGGCGTTGGGGCGCTTTGGCCCGCTGTCGCACATCTACGTCCGGATCAACCGGCCGGGACCGGCGCGCTACCAAACCTGGGATTGCGCTTGGATGCTCGATCCGGCCGAGGCTGGTGGTGGCTGCCTCCGCAACCTGGGCCCGCACGGGTTAGACATGTTCCTTCACCTGACCGGCGAGGAGGCGCAGGTGACTAGCGCCCAACTCAGCCGGCGCGCGCATGAGCGCCCGGTTGAAGACTACGCTTCGGTTATGCTCCGCTCGGCGAGTGGCATCCTCGGTACCGTCGAGGTCGGGAACGGCTTCCCGCGTGACGGCACTGACGGTGAGTGGAAGATCGCCGGCCGCGACGCCATTCTCACAATGAAGGACGGGATCGTGAAGCTCGCTACCGCCGAGGGCGACGAGATCCTCCCAGGCGCCAGCGTCACCGCGCCGGCTTTTACCGCACTGCGCGATGCGCTCGACCGCTGGCAGCGAGGCGAAGCTCCATCGATCAGCGTGCACGATTGCGCGCGAGTCGTTCGGTTGATCGACCAAGCGTACGAGCGCGCAGCGTGACCTAATCCGGAACATCATGGAATGGCGCAACCAAGTGGCGGTGGTGACGGGCGGCGCCCGCGGCATCGGCCGGGCAACGGCGCGGCTCCTGGCGCAACGTGGCGCCGCAGTGTGCGTGAACTATGCCGTGCATGCTGATGCGGCCGAGGCGCTGGTCGCCGAGATTGCGACCGCGGGCGGAGGGGCTATCGCGCTGGCGGCAGATGTCGCCGACTCAGCCGCGGTCGAGGCGATGGTCGCCCGCACAGAAGCGGAACTGGGTCCGGTGACCATCCTGGTGAACAACGCCGGCGTGGCTTGGCAGGGCACGCTGGACACCTACGAGCAGGAGCAGGTCGCGCGCATGCGCCAGGTTAACGTGGATGGCGTAATCCATGCCACCCGGGCAGTGATCGGGAGCATGCGCGCGCGGCGCTACGGACGGATCGTCAATGTGAGCTCGATCGCGGCGATCGGCACCGCGCTGTCCGGCAACGCATTCTACGCGGCGACGAAGGCCGAGGTGGCAATTCTCACGCGGCGCTTTGCCCTGGAGTTGGGCCAGCACGGCATCACCGTGAACGCCGTGGCGCCAGGCTTCGTCCGCACCGAGATGACGCAGCGCGGCCGCGGCGCAGCGGACTGGCCGGGAACGGAGGAGCGCTTCGCCGCACGAGCGATGATGGGCCGCATCGGTGAACCTGAGGACATCGCCCACGCGGTAGTGTTCTTGGCCTCACCGGAGTCGGGCTGGATTACTGCACAGGTGCTGACGGTGGATGGTGGGCGGATGGACTATATTGGACACGGTTAGATCGAGCGCTGCGCTGGTATCGAATATGCGAGTGCGTCGGCCGGCCGATGACGCAACGCTAGGCGGGTGACTTGAAGCAGCATGACGGTCGATGGCAAGGTTGCGCGGTGACGGCGCAAGGATCCGTCGCATCTTTGGCCGTCGTACGCTACGCCTCCTCCGCAAGGTGATCATGCCGACCGCACCCGCTTCCAATGAGGTTCTCACCGCCGCCCTTTTGGTAGTCGGCGGCAAGATCCTGTCCGGCCGTACCAAGGACCAGAACATCGGCTATATCGCAGAATATCTCACCGCACTCGGCATTGATCTCAAGGAAGTGCGGGTGGTCAGCGACGAGGAGAAAGCGATCGTCGACGCACTCACTGCGCTGCGGCATCGCTACAGCTATGTCTTCACCACCGGCGGGATCGGGCCGACCCACAGCGACATTACCGCCGCCTGCGTCGCCAAGGCCTTCGGCGTGCCGATCGACACCGATCCGCGCGCGCTCGCCATCCTGTACGAATGGGTGAAGACGACCGGCGCCGAGATGAACGAGGCGCGTCTGCGCATGACGCGTATCCCCAAAGGTGCGGATCTCATCCTCAACAAGGTGTCGGGCGCGCCCGGCTTCTGGATCGACAACGTAATCGTGATGGCGGGGGTGCCGTCGATCATGCAGGCGATGCTCGACGAGGTGGCGCCCAAGCTCAAGACCGGGGTTCGCATGCTTTCGGAAACCGTGCGCGCGGATGTGCGCGAGGGCGATATCGGCATGCAGCTCGGCGAGATCGCCAAGGGCAATCCCGATGTCGTGATTGGGAGCTATCCGTTCTTCGATCTGCCACACGGGGCCAACACGAATGTGATGCTGCGCGCCCGCGATGCACAGAAGCTTGCGCAGGCCAAACACGCGGTCGAGGACATGCTGGAGCGAGTGCGGAGAGCACAAAGCGGCTGAGCTTCGTCCTCTCACGGCGAAAACAGGGGTCCGGCGAACGGTAGACCAGCCGCGATGAGCAGCAGCAAGCGAAGCACGAAAAAGTACGTCGAAGGTATCCCCAAGAGCGTCGCGCGCGGAATGGTGCTCGCGCACAACCACGTCGTACACGGCCCCGACTGGCCCTGTGGCGTTAACGGGTTCCGCGCATGGACAGACGCCAAGCGGCCAGCCGGCTTCGTGCCCTGTCCGTGCAGGTGGTCGGGGCTCAGGCACTACGCCGCCAGGAGGTTCGTCGAGGCCTATCGCGAGAACCCCGAGCGCTACTGGCGCAGCGTGAGGGTGCTGGAGCGCGAGTGGGGCTTGTTAAAC
>Ga0306926_10006558_pt1 | contig 12510 bp, 12 predicted proteins | sample flu12Cox44000178_FD_203759 | JGI IMG/M metagenome (GOLD analysis project Ga0306926, IMG submission 203759) | Lab enrichment of tropical soil microbial communities from Luquillo Experimental Forest, Puerto Rico - flux8day.12C.oxic.44.000.178 (v2)... | ecosystem: Environmental > Terrestrial >... | reverse complement strand
GACGGGATTCACCAGCTGGTCGCGCAGCCCGGGGCGCGCGCCACGATCGTCAACGTGTGGGCGGCCTGGTGCGCGCCGTGCCGCGAGGAGTTCCCGGCCCTGCTGAGCGCGTCGCGCGCGCGTCGCGACGCGGGACTCCGGCTGGTGCTGGTCTCCGCCGACTGGGACGATCAGCTCCCCGCGGTGCGCGCGTTCCTCGCCGGCCACGGAGTGGCCGACACCACCTACCTCAAGAGCGGCGACGAGCAGCAGTTCATCAACGGTTTGAGCCCGCGCTGGTCGGGCTCGCTGCCGGCGACGTTCGTGTACGATGCCCGCGGCCGGCTGGTGGACCAGTGGGAGGGCATGGCCGACGAGCAACGCTTCACATCCGCCGTGGACCGCACACTCGCCGCAGCACATCCCTAGGAGGCTCGACGAACATGCGACTGACCCGCTGGCACCTGCTCCCGCTCGCGCTCATCGCGCTGCCCTCGCTCGCTGCGTCCGGTGCGCCGCTCGCGATCGGAGCGAAGGCACCGATGCGTGAAACCACCATGAAGTGCGTGGGCGGATCCGACACCTCGATCGCCTCCGCCGCTGGCAAGAATGGCACGCTGGTCATTTTCATGTGCAATCACTGCCCGTGGGTCAAGGCGTGGCAGACCCGCATCGCCGCGATCGGCAACGCGGCACTCGACCAGGGGGTCGGAGTGATCGCGATCAACCCCAACGACCCGGCGGCCTATCCGGAGGACGACTTCGACACGATGGTGGCCCGCGCCCATCAGCTCGGCTTCAAGTTCTGCTACGCGGTCGACGCCACCTCGGAGATCGCGACGTCCTTCGGCGCCAGCCACACCCCCGAGGCCTTCCTGTTCGACGCCAGTGGCAAGCTGGTCTACCACGGGGCGGTGGACGACAACGCCAAGGATGAGTCGGCGGTCAAGCACCCCTGGCTCAAGCAGGCGGTGTCGGCGGTCGCGAAGGGCAAGCCGGTGTCCGACGCCGAGACCAAGGCGATGGGCTGCAGCATCAAGTTCCGCGCGCCGCGCTCGAGCTAGAGCCGGGGTTGCGCATCGTCGCGAGCCTGATCGCCGCGCTCGCCGCGCTGGCCGCGGCGGGCTCCGCCTTCGAGTGGCTGGCGGAGCGCCACGATCGCGCCGCCTTCCCGCCGCCCGGGCGGCTGGTCGACGCCGGCGGCCACCGCCTCCACCTGCGCATCGAGGGCGCGGGCCAGCCGGCGCCGACCGTGATCCTCGAGTGCGGCATCGGCGGCGCCACCTCGAATAACTGGGGCTGGATCGAGCCGGTGATCGCGGGCTTCGCTCCGGTGGTCGCCTACGACCGTGCCGGACTGGGCTGGAGCGATCCGGGACCGCTGCCGCGCGACGGGCGGCGCATCGCCGCCGAGCTGCACCTGGCGCTCGCCAACGCCGGGCTCCACGGCCCCTACGTGTTCGTCGGGCACTCCTACGGCGGACTGCTGGCGCGCCTCTTCACCGACGCCTATCCGGACGAGGTCGCGGGGCTGGTGCTGGCCGAGCCGTCGCATCCCGCGCTGTTCGAGCGCGCCCCGGGGTTCGGGCGCATGGTGCGCTGGATGTCGATCGCGGTGGCGGCGGCGCCGGTGCTGGCGAGCTTCGGCGTGGTGCGCCTGCTGCTGCCGCTGGTCCACACCGACGCCGACGTGCTGCCGCCGGCCGAGGGCGCGGCGCAGCGCGCCTTTCTCGCCTCGCCCGCGCACTGGCGGGGCGTCGCGGCCGAGCTGCCGTCGTGGCGGCGCGACACCTCGCCCCAGGCCGCGGTGGCCCGTGACTTCGGCGATCGGCCGCTCATCGTGCTGACCGCCGGCGTCCACGGCGCGCGCCCCGGCGGCTGGGTGGGGCTCCAGGGCTCGACCGCGGCGCTGTCGAGCGATCATGCGCAGCGCCTGGTGCCGGGCGCCACCCACGGCTCGATCGTCAACGATCGTCGCTATGCGGTCGCGATCACCGAGGCGATCCGCGAGGTGGTGGAGGCGGCGCGCAGCGGCGGCCGGATCGACGGCGACGCGCACCCCGCCCCGGCCGGCGAACCGTCAGCGCACCACGCTCGGGACCGACACGCCGGGTGAGGGGATCGCGAGCGCATCGCAGGCGAGCCGCAGGAAGCCGCCCTCGGGCAGCTTGCCGCGCCGCAGGGCGCGCACCTGGCCGGTCCGGTCGACCACGAACCAGGCCGGACGCGGTCGCACCGTGGGCGGCCCAAGCAGGTTGAACTGCGAGGCGATCACCGACTGCGGGTCGGCGAGCACCGGAAAGCCGAGGCCCAGCCGCCGCGCCAGCGCCGCCGCCGCGCTGGGGCGGCGATCGATCACGGCGACCGGGATCACCTCCACGCCGTAGAGCGAATCGCGCTCGCTCTCCAGCGCGCGTAGCGTGGATTCGGCGGGCGCGAAGACCAGCATGACGCTGCCTTGCTCGAGCAGCCGGTGGAGACTGAACCACTCGCCTGACTCGGCCTGGTACGAGAAGTCGGGCGCGGGATCACCGCTCTCGATGATCACCGGCGCGGGCTCGGCGGCGCTCAACCAGGTGTGGTCGAACGGCCGTGTGTCGTCGATCCCGGTGCGGTTGACTCGGGTGACGGGGTCCGACAGGCAGGCGGAAGAGGTCGCGGCCAGCAGGGCCGCGACCAGCAGGATGGCACGACACGTCACGGAATCCTCCGGGTCCGGGTGAGGCGAGCGAAGCCCGCGCGAGCGGAGCGGTGCGTCCTCGCCGGCATCGGCACCGGGACCCGAAAGCTTGAGGCCTGAAGCGCTCTAAGTCTGTTTCAGGCCTCGAGATACGTGCATTTAGAAAGTCGAGACTGCGATTTGCGTCAGGCGTCCGATCTCATCGGGCGGGAGGTGTCGTCCGGAGAACGCAATCCGCACGACCCCGTCACGATCGAGGAGAAAAAAGCCCGGGATGGTCTGGCGGCTGGCGGAGTCCCACAGGCCGTAGGCGGCGGCCACTTCGCCGGTCGCGTCCGCCAGCATCAGCGGAACACTCTCGCGCTCGGGGTAGGTGTCGAGCGTGCGCGCCTTCTCATGACACACCCCGACGATGCGCACGCCGATCTCGTGCATCTGCGGCACGATCGCGCGCATCGCCACGAACTGGTCGCGCCGGTCGCTGAACACCAGCAGCACCAGGTCGCCGCGCAGGCGCGACAGCTGGACCGGGAGGCCGTGTGAGCCGTCGAGCACGAAGTCGGGGGCGTGATCGCCGATGTAGACGAAGCCGGCGGAGTTGAGCTGGGCGTGGGGGCTCACCAGCGCCGGCTGGCGGTCGCTGGGAGTCGGGCTCGGAATCTTCGAATCGGATTGGCCGAGGGCGGGCGTGGCCAGGGTCATGCCCAGCAGCGCGGCCACCACGACGAAGGTTTTCATGGCGCCTCCTCGAAATGGAGATCTATCCGGGCGCGTACCTCCGTGGTTCGCGCCCGCGCGCAGCGGCGAGGCTCACGGACTCGGCCGCTTCCCGGATCGCGCGCAGGTTGGCGGTGGGGGTGGCGGGCGGGATCGAGCAGCCGGGCGCGGCCAGCCAGCGGCGGCCCCCGGTGCGCTCGAAGGCCGCGCGGTATTCGGCGAGGACGGGCTCGGGGCTCGAGGCCTGGAGCGCCCCCTCGTGGCTGATCCCGCCCATCACCGCGCCGCGCAGCCGCCCGAGCGCTGCGGCGAGATCGGGATTGGTCGGGTCGGTGGCCGCCCACGAGAAGGCGGCCACCGGGTAGTCGGCGAGCTCGAGCAGCAGATTGCGGCGCTTGCACACGTGAAGCACGTTGAAGCGCGCGCCGGCGGCCGTGGCCAGCACCCGCAGGTCGCCGGGTCTCGCCCACAGGCGATAGTCCTCGGCGCTCATCAGATCCTGCGAGGCCCAGTCGACGGTGGCGAAGAAGATGCCGTCCGCGCCGGCCTCGAGCAGCCGCGGAACGTAGCCTTCGTAGGTGGCGGTCACCGCCTCGAGCGCGCCGCGCACCGGCTCGGGATGGGTGCGCATCGCGTCGCGCAGCGCGCGGGGCTCGGGCACCATCTCGCCCAACACCGCGAGCGGCGTGAACACGGTGGCGATGAGCGGCACGTCGGCGGGCAGGGCCGCGCGCATCAGACGCACCGCGTCGACCTGCTCGGCGAACGCCGCGGCATCGGGCGGGCGGGGCGTGATGCGGCCCCAGTCGCCCGGCTCGTGCACCGGCCACGACTCCAGCACCGGCTTCTCGCCCGGGCGGCCGCTGTAGTGGTAGCGGACCCCCCACGGCTCGACGTGATAGTGCTTGCGCGGGTTGAGCTTGATCCAGTCCCACTCGTAGGCGCGCTGGAACTCGAGCGTGGCCTCGACCAGATCGCGGGCGCTGCTCTCGCGGTGATAGAAGTGGCCCCAGAACGCGATCGGGGGCCGATCGACGGGCGCACCCGCAAGGGCCGCCCACACGCGCTCGCGCCGGGTCATGGGCGCCGACCGTACATCGTCGGCCGGATCCGCGACGCGGGCGCGTTCGGACGGGACGGAAGCGGAGAAGCGGGGACCATGGTCGCCTCCTCGAGCACCATTATCCCACCGTTCCGCGGCGATACAAGCGTCCGGCTTGTCATTCGCGGGTCCACGTCCTAGCGTCAGGCCATGACTCTGCCCGCCCCGCGGCGCCGGCAACCCGTGGCCCGCATGGCGGTTGTGCGCTGGTTCGCGGCGGTGATGATGGTGATCGGTGCGGTGCTGGTCCCGGGCTGCGGGCGCGAGCGTCGCGCGGCACCGCAATCACTGCCGCTGGCGGTGGCTGCGGGTGCCGATACGGGTGTCATGACCCATCTCGAGATCCGTCCGCCACGCCAGGCCCGCGCCTGGCTCGCGCGCGTCGGCCCCGAACGTCCGCTGGCGCCCGCGGTCCCGCTCCCGGCCGCGGAGCCCGATACCGTGAGCGCCGATCTGGTGGCGCCGCCGGCGCTCGAGATCGAGCCCGGACTGTTGCCGCCGGTGCTGCGCGAGGCCGCGCCTTTGCGCCTGCCGTCCGGCGACGCGCCGCGGCACTTCGCGTCGGTGGAGCTCGACGTGCGCGTCGATGAGCGCGGCGTCGTGACCGACGTGATTGCCGACCGGGGCGCAGACTCGCGCCTGGTCGAGGCGGCGAGCGCCTGCGCCCGGGCGATGCGCTTCTATCCGGCGCGCCGCGGCGGTGCGCCGGTCGCGGTGTGGTGCCGGCAGCGCTTCGACTTCGGCCCCGGCGCGGCGGTGCGGCCGTGACGCGGCGGGTGCGCGGGCGGCTGGCGCTGATCGCCCTGCTGCTCGCCGCCGGCTGCGGCACCCCGGAGGGGCCGCTGCGCACCTCGATCCGCACCCGCGTCGATCCGGCGCGGCGCGGCCTCGACTCGTGGCATCCGATGGTGGTGCGCTTCTACCGCGCGCGCGACTGGCGCCCGGCGTGGACCACCGCGATCGGCGCGCGCCGCGAGGCCTTCGAGCTCGAGGTGGCGCTCGACCGCGCCGAGGAGGAGGACGGTCTCCACCGCAATCGCTTCGAGGTCCAGCGCACCCACGATCTGCTGCTCGAGCTGCGCCCCAACCTGTTCGGTCGGGCGCCGGATGCGCTCCGGCTCGCCGAGCTTGACGTGCTCCTCACCCGCAGCTACCTCACCAGTGCGCAGCAGCTGGTCGCCGGACGGGTCAAGGCCGCCGACCTGCCGATCGACTGGCGCACCGGACCGCGCAGCGCCGACGTGGTCCGCCTGCTCGAGGCCGCGCTGCGCGGGCACGACGTGCCGGGCGCGCTGCGCCGGCTCGACCCGCCGCACCAGGGCTTCGTCGCGCTGCGCGAGGCGCTGCAGCGCTATCGCGCGATCGACGCAGCGGGCGGCTGGCGGCCGGTGGGACCGGGGGCGCGCCTGTCGCTGGGCCATTTCTCGCCGCGCGTCGCGGCGCTGCGCGCGCGCCTGTACACCGAGGGCCAGGATGGGCTGGGGCCGCCGCCGCGCGACAGCACGCTGTTCGATCCGCACCTGCGCGACGCGCTACGGCACTTCCAGCGCCGTTACGGACTCGACACCACCGGCGCGGTCGAGGCCCGCGACGTCATCGCCCTCGACGTGCCGGCCGGAGCGCGCGTGCAGCAGATCGAGCTCAACCTCGAGCGCTGGCGCTGGGTCCCCGACACCCTGGGCGAGCGCTGCATCCTCGTCAACATCCCCGAGTACACGCTGCGGGTCGTCGAGCACCAGCGCACCGTGAGCCAGATGCGGGTGGTGGTCGGCAAGCCGGACTGGCCGACGCCGGTGCTGAGCGCCGCGGTGCGCTACGTCGTGTTCAACCCGCTGTGGAACGTTCCGGCGACCATCGCGGTGAGCGAGGTGCTGGGCGAGGTGCAGAAGGATCCCGAGTACCTGGTGCGCAACAACATCCGGGTCTACGAAGGCACCGGACCCAAGGCCGACGAGATCGATCCCGCGACCATCCATTGGAACGAGCTCAGCGCCGACAACTTCACCTACGCGTTCCGCCAGGATCCCGGGCCCGCGAACCCGGTCGGTCACGTGAAGTTCATGTGCCCGAACCCGTTCAACGTCTACCTGCACGACACGCCCAGCACCCAGTACTTCCGCCGCACCCAGCGCGACCTGAGCCACGGCTGCGTGCGGGTCGAGCAGCCGCTCGGCCTCGCCCAGTACGTGCTGGGCGGCGGGCCGGAATGGGATCAGAAGGGGATCGCGGCGGCGCTCGACACCAGCCGCAACGAGGCGGTCACGGTGCCGCAGCCGCTCCCGGTCCACCTGCTCTACTTCACCACCTGGGTCGACGATCAGGGCGCGGTCGATTTCCGCCCCGACCTCTACGGCATCGACGACCTGCAGGAGCGGGCGCGCCAGGGCCAGCCGCTGCCCACGCGCGACGAGCTCGACGCGGCCCGCGACGAACGGCGCGCCCGCGCCCGCGATCAGGCCGGCGATCCGGGGCGCGACCAGATCCCCCTGGTGCGCACCACCTCGAATCCCTCGGAGCGATAGAGCGCGAGCGCGCCGTCGTTCTCGCCATCGACCATGAGCTCGATCGTGTCGCTGCCCGCACGATCGAGCCACGCGGTGCCCCAGCGCAGCAACGCGCGCCCGAGCCCGATTCCCCGCGCCTCCGGCACCACGCCGAGCAGGGCGATCTCGCCGTGGCGGGCGAGGATCGTGTTGCGGCCATAGCCGACGCACCGCCCGTCCCGGTAGGCGAGCACCAGCCCGTCGGGCTGAAACGCGCGCTGGCGCACGATCGAGCGGCGCACACTAGGTGCGCTCCGAACGTCGGGTCAAGACGCGGGCTTTGACCCTCGCGACGCACGCGGTGTAGCGTGCCGCGCCATGCCGGACCGCTTCGATCGCGACGTGCTGCGCGGGCTGGTGGCACGCTTCGGCGGGCGCCGCGTCGCGGTGCTCGGCGACTGCATGCTCGACCGCTACCTGTGGGGGCGGGTCGAGCGCATCTCGCCCGAGGCGCCGGTGCCGGTGGTCGAGATCGAGCGCGAGAGCTTCACGCTCGGCGGCGCCGGCAACGTCGCGGCCAACCTGAGGTCGCTGGGCGCCGAGCCGGTGCTGTTCGGGCTGCTGGGCGTGGACGACGAGGGCCGGCGGCTGCGCGCCGCCTTCGAGGAGCGCGGGATCGACACCCGCGCGGTGATCGACGATCCGGCGCGGCCCACCACGGTCAAGACCCGCATCATCGCGCACTCCCAGCAGGTGGTGCGCGCCGACCGCGAGTCGCGCGCCGACCTCGCCGGGGCGGGGCTCGAGCGCATGGTGGCCGCGCTCGAGCGGGAGCTGCCGGGTTGCGAGGCGCTGGTGGTGAGCGACTACGGCAAGGGCGTGGTGCATCCCGGCGTGCTCGCGGTGGCGCTGGCGGCGGCGCGGCGCGCGTCCGCCCCGGCCGCCGTGGCGCGCGCACCGGTCCGCGGCGCCGGCATCCCGGTGTGCGTCGATCCCAAGGAGAGCCACATCGACCACTACCGCGGGGTCAGCATCCTGACGCCCAACCAGCACGAAGCCGGCTACGTCCAGGGGCGCCGCATCACCGACGAGCCGAGCCTGATGGAGGTGGGCTGGGGGCTCCAGAAGCGGCTCGAGGCCGAGGCGGTGCTGATCACCCGCGGCGCCGACGGCATGAGCCTGTTCGAGCGCGGCGGGCGCTACACCTACCTGCCCACCGAGGCCCGCGAGGTGTTCGACGTCACCGGCGCGGGCGACACGGTGGTGAGCGTGGTGGCGCTGGCCCTGGCCGCGGGCGCCGACTTCCCGGGCGCCTGCCATCTCGCCAACCACGCCGCCGGGGTGGTGATCCGCGAGATCGGCACCGCCTCCTGCACCCCGGACGACCTGCTGGCCTCGCTCGACGGCGCCCGCCGGTGAGCGACGAGCCGCTGCCCGCCGCGCTCCGCGCCGCGCTCGGGCGCTGGCGCGCCGCGGGCGAAACCATCGCGTTCACCAACGGCGTGTTCGATCTTCTGCACCGCGGCCACGTCGACTACCTGGAGGAGGCGGCGGCGCTCGCCGACCGTCTGGTGGTCGGCCTCAACTCCGACGCCTCGGTGCGCCGCCTCAAGGGCCCGGAGCGGCCGGTGGTACCCGAGGCCGAGCGCCTGGCGCTGCTCGAGGCGCTGGGCTGCGTCGACGCGGTGGTGGGCTTCGACGACGACACGCCCGAGACCCTGATCCGCGCGGTCGAGCCTGACGTGCTGGTCAAGGGCGGCGACTGGCCGGTGGAGCGGATCGTGGGGCGCGAGTTCGTCGAGCGGCGGGGCGGACGGGTGGTGAGCGTGCCGCTCACCGAGGGGTTCGGCACCAGCGCGCTGATCGAGCGCATCCGGGCGGGGAAGAGCGCGCTCGATCCATGAGGGTCTAGATCTTCTCCCGCACAGGTGGGGGATCCCGCTTGATTCGCGGGGCGCGCGCGCTTAGTCTTGCCCGTCCTTTGCCCGGGTGGCTCGCGTCTCCGGGCTGCGATCATCCCCGAATCCCCGCTCCCGGCCGCTCCCGCGGCCCAGGAGATCCGATGTCCGAGAGCTTCCTCAACTGGGTCGGCGGACGCTGGGTCCCGGCGCGCTCGGGCAAGACCTTCCCCAATCTCAACCCCGCGACCGGCGAGGTCCTGGGCGAGTTTCCGGCCTCCGGCCCCGCGGACGTGGCCGACGCGGTGGCCGCCGCGCGCGAGGCGCAGCGCTCCTGGCGGCTGGTGCCGGCGCCCAAGCGCGCCGAGATCGTGTTTCGTGCCGGCGAGATCATCCGCGACCGCAAGGAGGAGATCGCCCGCGCCATGACGCGCGAGATGGGCAAGATCCTGATCGAGACCCGCGGCGACGTGCAGGAGGGCATCGACATGGCCTACCTCGCGGCCGGCGAGGGGCGGCGCATGTACGGCGTCACCACGCCCAGCGAGATGCCCAACAAGTGGGCGATGTCGGTACGCGCGCCGATCGGCGTCGTCGGGGTGATCACGCCCTGGAACTTCCCGTTCGCGATCCCGTCGTGGAAGCTGATGCCGGCGCTGGTGGCCGGCAACGCCGCGGTGTTCAAGCCCGCCGGCGACACCCCCGAGAGCGCATGGCGCTTCGCCCGGGTGTTCGAGGAGGCGGGGCTGCCGCCCGGCGTGCTCAACCTGGTGTTCGGCTCCGGCTCGCAGGTCGGCCAGCCCCTGGTCGAGCATCCGCAGGTCCAGGCGCTGTCGTTCACCGGCTCGACCGAGGTGGGGCTCGGGATCAACGCGGTCGCCGGGCGGCTCGGCAAGCGCGTGACCCTCGAGATGGGGGGCAAGAACGCCATCATCGTGATGGACGACGCCGACCTCGATCTCGCCACCGACGCGATCGTGTGGAGCGCCTTCGGCACCACCGGGCAGCGCTGCACCGCCTGCAGCCGGGTGCTGGTGCAGGTGCGGGTCCACGACGAGCTGTCGCGCCGCGTCGCCGAGCGCGCCGGCCGGCTTAGGCTCGGCGACGGACTCGATCCCGGGACCGAGGTCGGCCCGCTCATCAACGCCGGCCAGGTCGCCACGGTCGAGAAGTATGTCGCGATCGGCCGCGGCGAGGGCACGCTGGCGGCGGGCGGCAAGCGCCCGGGCGCCGGCCCGCTGACCCGGGGCCACTTCTACGAGCCCACCGTGTTCACCGGCGTTTCGCCCGGCGCACGCATCGCGGTCGAGGAGATCTTCGGGCCGGTGCTGGCGATGGTGAAGGTGGCGAGCCTCGAGGAGGCGGTCGAGGTCAACAACGCCTCGTCCTACGGGCTGTCGTCGTCGATCTTCACCGCCGACGTCAACCGCGCGTTCCGGGCGATGCGCGATCTCGACACCGGGATCGTCTACGTCAACCACGGCACCACCGGCGCCGAGACCCACCTGCCGTTCGGCGGCACGCGCGGCACCGGCAACGGCCATCGCGAGGCCGGTCACACCATGCTCGACCCGTTCACCGAGTGGAAGAGCATCTACGTCGACTTCAGCGGCCGGCTGCAGCGCGCCCAGATCGACAACGCGGGCGCCCTGCCGGGCGCGGGAACGCCACGATGAACCTGCACGAATACCAGGCCAAGGAGCTGTTCGCGCGCCACGGGCTGCCGGTGCTGCCGGGCCAGGTGGCGGCCAGCGCCGAGGAGGCGCGTGACATCGCCGCCTCGATCGGCCGCACCGTGGTGATCAAGGCCCAGGTGCTGGTGGGCGGACGCGGCAAGGCCGGGGGGGTCAAGCTCGCCCACTCGCCCGAGGAGGCGTTCGAGAAGGCGGCGGCGATCCTGGCGCTCACCATCAAGGGCCTGCCGGTGCGCAAGGTGCTGGTGGCCCAGGCGGCCGACATCGCGCGCGAGCTCTACCTGTCGATCGTGCTCGATCGCAGCCGCAAGCTGCCGATCGTCATGTTGTCGGCCGCCGGCGGGGTGGACATCGAAGAGGTGGCGCGCGTCACCCCGGAGAAGATCGTGCGCTGGCCGATCCCGCTCGAGGGGATGCGCGCCTACCAGGCGCGGGCGCTGTTCCAGCCGCTGCTCGGCGACGGGGCGCTGGTCGCCCAGGCCTCGAGCATCCTGCTCAAGCTGTGGCGGCTCTACCAGGACGGCGACTGCTCGCTGGCCGAGATCAACCCGCTCGCCATCACTCCCGACGGCAGGGTGCTGGCGCTCGACGCCAAGGTGATCCTCGACGACAACGCCGAGTTCCGGCATCGCGAGTGGGAGACCTGGCGCGACCCGGACGAGGAGACCCCGGCCGCGCGCCTGGCGCGCGAGAAGGGGCTGTCCTACGTCAAGCTCGACGGCGACATCGGCTGTGTGGTCAATGGCGCGGGGCTGGCGATGGCGACCATGGACCTGATCAAGCACTACGGCGGCGAGCCCGCGAACTTCCTCGACATCGGCGGCTCCTCGAACCCCGACAAGGTGACGGCGGCGCTCAAGATCATCGCCGGCGACGGAGGCGGACGGGTGCGCGCGATCCTGTTCAACATCTTCGGCGGCATCACGCGCTGCGACGACGTGGCGAACGGCATCGTCCAGTCGCTGGAGCGCTCGCCGCTCTCGATGCCGCTGGTCATCCGGCTCACGGGGACCAACGAAGAGCTGGCGCGCCAGATCCTCTCCGATCACGGCCTGTCGGCGACCACCAGCATGGACGAGGGGGTGCGCGCCGTGATCGCACGCGCCCAGGAGGTGCCGGCATGAGCATCCTGATCGACAAGGGCACGCGCCTCATCGTCCAGGGGATCACCGGGCGCGACGGCGCCTTCCACACCCGGCAGATGATCGACTACGGCACCCGCGTGGTGGGCGGCGTGACGCCGGGGAAGAGCGGCGAAAAGGTGCACGGGGTGCCGGTCTTCGACAGCGTCGCCGACGCGGTCAAGGCCACGCGGGCCAATGCCTCGGTCATCTACGTGCCGGCGCCGTTCGCGGTCGACGCGATCTACGAGGCCGCCGACGCCGGGCTCGCGCTGATCGTATGCATCACCGAGGGGCTGCCGGTGCGGGACACCCTGGGCGCCTTCCACCACGTGGCCGCACTGCGCAGGGCCTCGGGCCGCTCCGGGCCGCGTCTCGTCGGGCCCAACTGCCCGGGGCTCATCAGTCCCGGACTCTCGAAGGTCGGCATCCTGCCCGTCCAGATTTCCAGGCCAGGCCCGGTCGGCCTGGTCTCCCGCAGTGGCACTCTCACCTATGAAGTTGTCCACCAGCTGTCGAGCGCCGGTCTCGGCCAGTCGACCTGTCTCGGCATCGGCGGCGATCCGGTGATCGGCACCAACTTCATCGACGCGCTGACGCTGTTCGAGGCCGATCCACACACCGAGGCGGTCGTGTTGATCGGCGAGATCGGCGGCAGCGACGAGGAGGAGGCGGCCGTGTTCATCAAGCGCCACGTGCGCAAGCCGGTGGTCGCCTTCGTCGCCGGGCAGACCGCTCCGCCCGGCAAGCGCATGGGCCATGCCGGCGCCATCATCTCGGGCGGCTCCGGGACCGCGGTCGAGAAGATGGCCGCCTTCGAGGCCGTCGGCGTGCCG
>Ga0306926_10006557_pt1 | contig 12511 bp, 10 predicted proteins | sample flu12Cox44000178_FD_203759 | JGI IMG/M metagenome (GOLD analysis project Ga0306926, IMG submission 203759) | Lab enrichment of tropical soil microbial communities from Luquillo Experimental Forest, Puerto Rico - flux8day.12C.oxic.44.000.178 (v2)... | ecosystem: Environmental > Terrestrial >... | reverse complement strand
GCGCAGGGACACGAAGACTTGACCCCCTCTACACAAATTCACTGGCCAGAGGTCCGTCAGTGACGAGTTGACGGCCGTGGCGTCTTTCCTAATGTCTCGGAACTCGGGAACCGGGAGCTTCGAAATCAGTTATCAAAGTGCGTTCCCTCCGGGGGAGGCCCTGCAAGGACCAAACGAGGGAACGGACACCGCATTTGTCAGCCGCCCGAAGGCGGCCTTCCGGACATGAGCACTCCGTGGAGCACTCGGTTAAGGGGCGCCCAAGTCACCTCTGCCTGGATTCCCCGAATCAGACCCGCCACCGAACCTTTCCAGTGGCAAATTTCAACGCTATGGGAGTGCAACAGTACGCCCGTATATGGGGGCTGTCAAGAGGGTAATACTACATATTGTACCGCAAGCAATTAACGGCACAGGTGCCGCCATTTCCACAGCCCTCGAAAAGTCAATTCGCCCGGTTACTCTAAAGCCCTTTAGCGAAACACCTTAGCTTGGTTTGCTCCAAGGGACAGCCCTCGTCAGACTCACCAGCTGATTCAAATCCTCCGCCACAAAGCTGCGGCGGGTGCGACAGCTTGCCCGGACATCCTCACCCCGGAGTCTTCCGATGGCGAGATGCTCGCTGCACTGGTGACACGTAAGTTCAGCCTTGGAGCTGCCGCCAGCAGCGAACTGGGCAGCGAGGGTGAAGTTGGCATAGCCGGGTCCCAGCTCTCCGGCCTCTCGATGGGAACGTAAACATCCTCGAAGATCTCTCTGGGTGTGATACGCCAGGCTCCATCCGAAGACTGCACCAGGTAGTCGCCTGCTTCGCCCGAGTGCTCTCGCCCGAGACAATCCACGAAGGAGAGCGGTTCCTCCAGTTGTATGGCTTTGATCAGAAAGCGCGTGCGATAAGTATTCCATTGCCCATGGGACTGTTTCACTGAGTTGCCATCCTTCGGGGGAGGAAGGTTTGGTGTTCTCAAATGTTCGAATTCTTCGTGTGACGGATCCAGCTCTGATCCGCTGTACAGGGTTCGGCGACGACCGGGGGCTGGGGGAAAGTCGTCCCGTCCTGACGATTTTTCTGCCGAGGGTGTGGCGAATGTACGCGCCTGATTCGGGATGGGTCAATTCCAAATATTTGGTGCACCCCGGCAAAAGGCGTTTTCGGATTTTGTGAATTGCACGGGTTCAAGTGGAACTTCAAATCGGGTTCCAGGCAATGCATTCTTACAGCGTGAATCGCATGCGCACAACATGCGTTCAAAAATCTGATATGCTCACCCGCCAGATTTCCACAGGGTGAGCACAGGAAATCCAGAAAAGCGGTCGCTAGTAGCCAGCAGCCAGTAGCTAGAGGAGATGCAGCGGCATGCCAGATTATCGAAAGCGCTCGTTGCGAATTCTTTCATTGTTCTCGATCGCGTGGCTCAGCGGCATCACTTTCGGGCAGACAGGGGAGCGAACAGTTTATGTGCAATGCGGAAAGCTGATCGACGGAACCGATCAGGCAGCACGCACCAACGTGACCATTGTGCTGAAGAACGATCGCATCTGGGAGGTTCAAAACGGACTGACGGCTACGCGCTCCTCATCTGCGACCGTGATCGATCTCTCGAAGGAAACCTGCCTCCCGGGGCTGATCGACACGCATACACACGTGCTGCTGCAGGGCGACATCACGGCTGCCGACTACGACGAGCAACTGCTGAAGCAGTCGACGGAGTATCGCGCGATCCTGGCGACGGTGAATGTGCGGCGAGCGCTGGAATATGGGTTCACCGCGATTCGCGATGTCGAGACCGAGGGCGCAGGCTTTGCAGACGTCGACGTCAAGAAGGCCATCAACAATGGTGTGATACCCGGCCCTCGCATGCAGGTGGCGACGCGTGCGCTCGATGTGACCGGAGCGTATCCCTTGCTCGGTTATGCGCCGAATGTAGCCGTGCCACACGGTGTGCAGGTGGTCGATGGCGCCGACTCGGCGCGACAGGCGGTGCGCGAGCAGATCTCGCACGGGGCCGACTGGATCAAGGTTTACAGTGATCGTAGCTACAGGATTCGCGAAGATGGAGTACTCGACGACATTCCGACGTTCACGCTCGAAGAACTGAAGGCCATTGTCGATGAGGCACACCGGGAGCGGCGCAAAGTCGCGTCGCACGCCATGGCCTTAGAGGGCGTGCACAATTCGGTGGTGGCCGGGGTGGACTCCATCGAGCACGGCAACTACATCGCGGACGAGGATATGAAGACCATGGCCGCGCGTGGCATCTACTACGTGCCGACGATCTTCGTGGGCGCTTACGTTGCCGAAGGCCGGGCCGCGGCCGGGGCGCCCGTCTGGGTAAAGATGCTAAGCATTCATGAAGACACGTTCCGCCGCGCATTGAAGGCCGGAGTGAAAGTCGCCTTCGGCACCGACGCGGGCGGATTTGCCTGGACCGAGAATCCCGCAAAGGAATTCGCTTACATGGTGAAATGGGGCATGACGCCGACCCAGGCGATCCAGTCCGCCACCAAGACAGCTGCTGAATTACTGGGATGGTCCGACCAGACTGGCACGCTGCAGCCGGGAAGATTCGCGGACATCGTGGCGGTCGCGGGCGATCCCCTCGCCGACATCACCGTGCTCGAGCACATCGATTTCGTGATGAAGGGGGGCAGCGTGGTGAAGAAGCCTTTCTGACTGGAATGAGGGTCACCACAGGGCGGACAGAGGGGCACGGGGAAGCCAAGAACTTGGTCTTAGTACGGCCCAGGTTGGATTTTTTGTAGAAGCCCTGGTTCTGGTTCTCCCTGTGCCCGCCGTGCCCCAGTGGTGAATGGTCTTCCCCAGCCTCACAGCAGGGAATCGTTTCCCTCTACATTCGGGTCATGGTGAAGTTGCCGTTGCCGCTACACCCGGAGCCTCCCGAGAGCGTCCATGTGCCCGAGATGGTATTTCCGCTGACCGTTCCCATCAGCGTAAGGGTGTTGCCGGCGGGTGATCCGGAGCGCACATTCATCCCGAACGAGCCTGAGACCTTGCCGCTGAAATTCCCGCTGAGGGTGAACGTCCCGGACTCGGTTTCGCCGGAGACGAAGCACGGAGAGTTTGTCGAGAATTGAAAGCTGTTGACGGTGAGAGTGCCGGATGCGCCAGTGGCGATCAGCGCGGTGGTAAACGCGAACGCCTGGCTCCCGCCGGTGTCAGACAAAGTCGCGGCCCAGGTTCCGTTGATGTTGGCGCCCGACGGATTGCTGGCACCGCAGGCGGCAAGCGCCAGAACCAGGCCCACCAACGCAAGCATTGCCGAAGTTCTCATGGAGAAACGGCTCCCTTCGATGAATTGTGTGGGATGGGGTAGTTGGAAAGATGCGAGTTTTCGGTGGTGGGCTGTAAGGTGAACGGCTGGCTCACGCCTGATCTTTCTCGCGCCGAGTCTTTCCGTTTTGATTCAGGAAGATACGAGGACCGGACATTGTGTTTTTGGGCTGATTGTGGCACTGCAGGTTGCGTACTTCGCGAGAAAAGTAAAACCCCGGCGATGTGCCGGGGCCTACTGTGCATAAGCGGTGCGCGAACTAGCGGTGCGCCAACGCGGGCTCCTTCGCGTGCTTGAACGCTTGGTAGCGCTGGTTGATCTCGTCCCAGTTCACCACGCTCCACCAGGCCTGCAGATACTCCGGACGGCGATTGTTGTACTTGAGGTAGTACGCGTGTTCCCAAACGTCGTTTCCGAAGATGGGGTGGAGGCCTTGGGTGATGGGATTGTCCTGGTTGGGGGTGCTCAGGATCTGCAGCTCGCCTTTTGCGTTGCCCGCCACCCACACCCAGCCGCTACCGAACTGCTTGGCGCCGGCGTCATTGAATTTCGCTTGGAAATCCTTGAAATTGCCGAAGGCCTTGATGATGGCCTCGGCGATCGGGCCGGAAGGATCGCCGCCGCCCTTGGGCTTCATGATCTGCCAGAACATGGTGTGATTCACGTGGCCCCCGCCATTGTTGCGGACCGCGCCACGAATGTCTTCGGGAATCGCGTTCAGATCGCGAATGAGGTCTTCGGCGCTCTTGGATTGCAGGTTGGGATATTTCTCGAGCGCGGTGTTCAGGTTTTTCACGTAGGCCGCGTGATGCATGTCGTGGTGCAGATGCATCGTCTTTTCATCGATGATTGGTTCCAGGGCCGTGTAGTCATACGGCAAAGCAGGTAATTGATGCGCCATGATTTTTCCTCCAATAGTCCTTGAAACTCTTGAGATGAGGGAAAACAGAACGGGGATTCAGTGGCTGCCATTATATATGCGGATAGCGACGGTTGCAGGTGGCAACGCAGTCATGGGTGGTTGGTCATAAACCTAAGGACGGTTGAGCACGTGCATAGCTTTGCGCCGAGGACCGACGACCAACTCTAGTGCGGATCGACGTATACGGGGTTGGAGAAAATCCACAGAGTCCAGCGACGCCACCCCGTGAAACCGGGTTGCCGAAGATAGGCTTCGGTGCGGTAACGGCCCGGTCCGGGCAAAGGGAGATCGAGCGACTGCGCTTCCGTGTGCAGAATCTCGCGCCCGTCGCGAAGAATCCGGAGGAGGGGCACTTCCGCGGCTGGTGGCGTTCTTACATGCAATATCTCGCCATCACTCCAGGAGATGGCGCCACCGGGCCCGACGCTGGTCGCGGGGGAGGAAACGGTCTCGGAGAAACCGTCTGCAGGCGAGAGCGCATCAACCGCGCAAAACGAACTGCCGGATTGAATGGAGGCAAGAATGTCGTCAGCACTCGCCTGATCCGCGTTTTGACCGGGCTGTACCGGCAACAGAACGTGCTGCCGGGCAAGGCTGAATACGGAGAGATAGCTCGGAAAGCGCGCGATGCTCCAGCGGTTGACCAACACGTTCGCATGCGCATCCGAACCGCAGATTCCTGCGACCGGACGCTTGCTGGACAGCTCATCCCATTTCGCGAGATTTTCCGTCGGGGTTCGCGCCAAGCGCAGCAGCGCCAAACGCGAGTTCACCGGATACAGCAAGGCGGCCACCGCGATGTCGAACACTTTGTTCTTACGCCAGACCGCATCGTCGTTAAAGATCTCAATGCCGTCATAGTCGGTGGCACCCCAATCAGACCAGCGATCCCGCAAGCCGAACGGGTGGGCAATGAAGTTTACGGCGCCTGCGCGCTTGGACGAGGCCATCAGCGGACGGTCCTCAAAGCCCGTGCCGCGATTCCAGCGGCTATCAGAAACTCCCAAGGCCAGGTAGTGTCCCGCCGAAGTGCTGACCTCTTCTCCGTCGATGACCGCAAACTCCGGCGGATCAGCGGCAGCCACTTCCGCGTCCGAGAGCGTGAGATTGTGATCCGTAATCGCTACAAACGAGAGATTCGCGTCCTTGGCAGCAGTGATGACCTGAGGAAGGCTTCCGCTTCCGCATGATGCGTTGGTGTGAACGTGGATCACGCCCACGCGCTCGCCGGGCCCGGGTCTACCGGCCAGAGGCGGAAGCCGTGTGGCCCATCCATCGAGCCAAACCAGCAGAACAAAAGAAACGAAAAGCAGGGCGCAGGCCAGCAGAATCGAGCGACCAAGCTTGGACTTTTTAGCGATGCTGGGGTGGTCTCCGGCGTCATCAAACGACGGGGCCGAAGTTCTGGCAGAGACAGGTATGCCCTGGAGCGTGGAACTCAAATTTATGGGAGTGTGCTCTTGCGTAAGATTGCTGTCAAGTGAAAATCCGGTGACAGGAAACACGGGAGGGCCGCGAAGAACCGGGGCGTATCAGGTCGTCCTTCGGTGAGCCATGGGCAATATGCAAAAGATCCGGGTTCGGCGAATACAATTCCTTGCACCGTGAACGGACAGCTCCAGCAAAGTGTTCTGGGCGTGCCTCAGGTTTTGCGGAAGAGTCTGCCAACGGTTTTGCCATTCAACCCACGAGAGCATTCATGATAAGAAATTGCGCTCTTCTACTAGTGTGGTTCTTTGCGGCACACCGTCAGACCTTCCCGCAAGCTGCGCCCGATCCAGGGCTGGCGGCTGAGATCGACAAGATCAAGGCGGTTGACAATCACACGCATGTAAGCAAGGTAGTTGGCGCCGGAGAGACCGACCGCGATTTTGATGCACTCCCCTGCGATGTGATCGAAGCCGGGACCGACCCGCTAGCGGCTCGCTCGGACTTTCCGCAATTTCTGGAAGCGTGGAAGGCGCTGTATGGGTATCCATACAACGATCGTGAACCAAGCCATGTAAAGGAACTGATGGCCGCGCGGGAAAAAGTGATGCTCGAGCGGGGCGACAATTTCCCCTCGTGGGTTCTGGATCGGATCGGCATCGAGTACCTGTTCGCAAACCGCGTGGCCATGGGTCGCGGCCTGCCGGCGCCGAGGTTCCGCTGGGTGCCGTTCGACGACGCCCTCATGGTTCCCTTTACGCCCGACTCGCTCGCCGATACTCCAGACAAAAAGGCGTTCTACCGGCAGGAAGCAGGAATCCTCAAAATCTACCTGTCACGGGCAGGACTAACCGAATTGCCCGCGACCCTCGACGAATACGTTTCCAAGCTGGTGGTGCCGACACTCGACGCGCAGAAGAAAGCCGATGCTCCAGCGATCAAGTTCGAAGCAGCCTATCTGCGCCCGCTAAACTTCGGCCCTCAGCCAGGACCGGCCGATGAGGCTGCCGCCCGGGACAACTACGCACAATATTCCAAGGGCGGTGCGATTCCGCGTCCTGAAGCCTTGCGGCTGCAGAACTATCTGTTTCGCGTGATTGCGCACGAGGCGGGACGGTTGGGAATGGTCGTCCATCTTCACACTGGGCAGGGTTGCGGGAACTATTTCGATCTTGCGGGATCGCGGCCGCTGAACCTGGAGTCGATTCTGGACGATGCAGGGCTGCGCAAGACGAATTTTGTCCTGCTGCACGGCGGCGCCGGCCCTTACACGCAAGAGATCGGCGCGCTCCTGGCAAAGCCGAATGTGTACGCGGATTTCTCCGAGCAGGACGCGCTGCTTCCACCACGGCTGGAGAGCGCGGTCATCCGCGAATGGCTGGAGTGGTATCCGGAGAAAGTTTTGTATGCGACCGACCTGGCGCCGGGGCCGCCGGAGCATGACTGGGACGTGATCGGCTACTCCACCAACCTCACCGCGCGGCGTGCACTTGCCCTGGCCTTGACCGGCATGATGAACGACGGCGAAATCACCCGCGAGCGGGCGCTGGAAATTGCACGCATGGTGCTGCGGGAGAATGCGATGAAGCTCTATGGGCTGGGAAAATAGCTCATCGCTCGCGGCTGGCGGCTAATTCGACGTTTCTAGGACCGCCGCGGCTTCTAACCGGCTGTGCTTCAAGTCCTGTAGTGCCCGATTCGCGTCGGCCAGCGGGTAAAGCTGAATGCGAGGACGGATGGGAATCTCGGCTGCTTGCCGCAGGAACTCGCGGCAGTCGCCGCGTGTGCTATTGGCTACGCTGCACACTACGCGCTCGTGGTAGAGCAACTCATAGTTAAGGGCGGGGATCGGGCTCATCGTGATTCCAGCAAGTGCGAGCACTCCCCCCTTGCGCAGGACTCGTAGCGCCAGAGGGACCAGCGACCCGGCGGGGGCAAAAATGATGCTAGCGTCGAGGGGGTGCGGCGGACTGTCTTCGCCTGACCCCGTCCAAGCCGCTCCCAAGTCCTCGGCCACTTTGCGATGCCCCGCGCCGCGGGTAAACACATAGACCTCGCATCCCTGAAAACGTGCCAGTTGCAGCACCAGGTGCGCGGAAGCGCCAAAGCCATAAAGGCCAAGACGCTGGCCCGGCTTTACTCGGCTCAGCCGGTAGGCGCGGAAGCCAATCACTCCTGCGCAGAGCAGCGGTGCCGCATGCTCAGCGGAAAAAGCAGCCGGAAGAAGATACGCAGACTTCGCGTCGGCCACGCAATATTCGGCATATCCGCCATCCACGTGATAGCCGGTGAAGCGCGCTTGCTCGCACAGGTTCTCGTTTCCCGCCAGGCAGAATTGGCAAGTACCGTCGGTCGAATGAAGCCATGGAACACCGACGCGGTCACCAACTTTTAACTGGTGCACAGCTCCGCCCACCGCATCGATGACCCCGACAATCTGGTGGCCTGGAATGATCGGGAGCTTCGGCAGGGGAAGGTCGCCTTCCACGATGTGCAGATCCGTATGGCAGATCGCGCAGCAACGGATTTGTAACCGCACTTGGCCCGGCCCGGGCTGGGGCGCGGGTACCTCTGTAAGGGCCAGAGGCGACTGGTCAACCACCCGCGGACCGGTGAGCAGAAGCGCACGCACAAATTGATTCTATGCGCGCGGCCGTAGGTGCGCTCCGCCGACAATCTGTTAGCTCTGAAGGTACATGACCTTTCTGCGGTTGAGCGAAACCTGCAGTTCTAGGAGAATCAGCTAGGATTCGCGGAATCGCCGCCGGAGACTGCCGTGCTGACTCGGGTTGGAGTCTTCCTTGTGCTGCTTGTCGCCACCGTGGCACAGGCCAAGGACGTCGCGCTGATTGCCAACAAGGGCAGCGCCGTCACTGCAGTAACCATGGCGGACCTGGTCAAGCTCTGCAAGGCGCAGACTTCGCGGTGGCCGGACGGAAAAGCCGTGACGCTGGTCGTCCGGGATCCGGCGTCGGCTGAGATGAAGATGGTTCTGGAGAAGGTCTACTCCATGACGCCATCGGCCGTGAACGAACTCATCGCCACCGCAAATCACGAACGTGGCGCGCATCCGGCCATCATTGTGGTTTCCTCCGATGACGACCTGGTCCACAAGGTAGCTGCCACACCGGGCGCGGTTGGACTGGTTGACGTCTATGCCATCAACAGTTCGGTCGACGTGATGAAATTGGCCGGAAAACTGCCGTTTGAGCCGGGATATCCTCTGCACGGCAACTGAACCGATCATGGCCTCCAGCGCACCAGGACAAAACAGGACGGCTCCCTACACGCGGCGCTTCCCTCGCTACCCTATGGACGTTCGCATGAACGTCAACGTGTTTCGCCACGGCGAAATCAGTTACTTCTGGGGACGCTCCACGGAACTCGGCCTGGACGGTATCGGAGGCACACTGACCGGCGATCTTGAGCCGGGGGAAGTTGTGTCGTTGGAGTTTCCCTTGCCTGTAAGTCCCTACCCGCTGAAACTTCGCGCGGTTGTGCGTTATCGCATCGGATTGCACTATGGATTCGAATTCCTTACTCCGACCGGCGATCAGAAGTCCTCGTTAGAGCGCGTCTGTCAGATGCTGGCGGCAGGCTCCTGACCGCCCGCCACTTAGTAAGGACACTCAATCTCGAGATGGTTCCAAAATAACTCACCTTCGTCGAAGGTTGTTTCCTCCCGCGGAGCAATGATGAAGCCCCCGAATTACCTCCGTAACTTTGGGGCATTCTGTGTGCAACCTATGATTTGAGCGGAGACTCGACAGGGGGACCCCAGAATGGGTGACGATATCACCCAGCCCACCCAGTCCGAGGGAGTGGTGCGCGCCAAGTACCTGCGCGAGGCGCTACGGCGCGGCTCTCCGCCTAGCCTGAACTCGACGGGCAATGGTCTCATCCTCGACTGGCAATCGTCTTTCGACGACGCCGACCCGATGATTCAGAAAGCGTATCTGGACCAACTGGTCGAGTGCGCACCGGAAGCCGTCACCATCCTCGACACCGAACAACAGGTCGTGAGGATCAATTCCGAGTTCTGCCGGATGTTCGGATTCTCCGCGGAAGAGGTATTGGGCCAGAATCTGGACTCACTGGTCGTGCCGGCCGATCGCTCAGCCGAGAGCCAGTGGATTCAGGAAACAGTTCAGAAGGGGCAGAAGGTCACGCTGGAGAGCAAGCGCCGGCGCAAAGACGGCACCCTTCTGGACGTCGCCATCTCGTGTGCCCCCGTAGTGGTGGACTCCACACAGGTGGGCAGTTGCGTTCTATATCGTGATATCGACGAGCACAAGCAGGCCCAGAAGCTGAGCTCTGCGTTGTACCGGATTGCCGAGCGGACCAACTCCGCGACCCACCTGCAGGGCTTTTACGCCGCGATTCACAACATCGTGGGCGAACTGATGAACGCCCGGAATTTCTACATCGCTCTGTACGACGCAGCCACCCAGTTGCTGAGCTTTCCCCACTTTGTCGACGAGCAGGATCCGCCGCCTGCGCCCAAGCGCCTCGGCCGCGGGCTGACCGAGTACGTTCTCCGAACCGGAGAGCCTCTGCTGGCGACGCCCGAGGTGTTCGAGGAGTTGAAAGCGCGCGGTGAGGTCGAGCTGATCGGGGCGCCGTCGCTCGACTGGATGGGCGTGCCGCTTCGCGTCGGCAACCAGTCGTTCGGCGTGCTGGTGGTGCAGAGCTACAGTGAGAATGTCCGCTTTGGCGAGCGCGACAAGGCCATCCTGACCTTTGTCTCGCAGCAACTGGCGAGCGCCATCGACCACAAGCGCCACGAGGAGGCCCTCCGCCGCTCCGAGGCTCGCTACCGCTCGCTCGTGCAAAGCGCGGTCTATGGCATTTACCGCGCCACTGTCGATGGCCGCTTTCTCGATGTGAATCCCGCGCTCATCCAGATGCTTGGCTACGACTCGGTCGAGCAGGTGCTGATGCTGGATTCGCAGCGCGAGGTTTTCGTCGACTGTGCTGAGCACGACCGGCTGATGCGCGAGTTCCAGAGGACCGGAAGCCTCGATAGTGCCGAGGTCCGATGGAAGCGAAAAGACGGAAGCGCGATCATCGTGAGGCTTAGCGGACGCGCCGCCACTGCCCCGGACGAAGCCGATCAAGCGCTGGAAATCATCGCAGAGGATGTGACAGACCGTCGCGCGCTCGAAGAACAATTCCGCCAGGCGCAGAAAATGGAAGCCGTAGGACGCCTGGCCGGAGGTGTCGCGCACGATTTCAACAACCTGCTCATGGTAGTCAGCGGATACACGGAAGTGCTGCTCGAGAGCCTGGACGAAAATAGCGCGCTGCTACCCAAGGTACAAGCCATCCAACAAGCTGCGGACCGGGCCACCACCCTCACCCGCCAACTTCTCGCGTTCAGCCGCAAGCAACTACTGGAGCTGAAAGTGGTCGATGTCAATGCGATTGTGGCCGACATGGAGCGGCTGCTGGGGCCGCTCATTGGAGAGAACATCGAACTGGCCACCCGCCTCACCCCCGACGTGGGCCAGACCCGGGCCGATGCCGGTCAACTGGAGCAGGTGATCATGAACCTGGTCGTCAATGCCAAGGACGCCATGCCGGGCGGAGGCAAGATTCTGATCCAAACCAGCGAGGCCAAGCTCGACTCGACGCGTCCGGAGCACAGCCTGATTACTCCCGGGCCTTACATCCTCCTGTCCGTATCAGACACGGGAGCGGGAATGGATCGGGAAACGCAGTCCCGAATCTTCGAGCCGTTCTTCACTACGAAGGAGAAAGGCAAAGGGACGGGCCTGGGCCTTTCCACCGTGTACGGAATCGTCAAGCAGAGCGGAGGCTATATCTTCGCAGACAGCCAGCTCGGGCACGGCACCACGTTTCTCATCTACCTGCCTCGGGTGGCCGACGCCGCTGAGCATGCGGGCGCCAAGAAGACGGCACAATCTCCTTCTGGAGGATCCGAAACCGTGCTGCTCGTCGAAGATGAAAACTCGGTCCGGGAACTCGTCCGCGAGACGCTGATCAGCCGCGGGTACAAGGTCATCGACGCGGAAGACGGTACGGCTGGCATGAAACTCTCCGAAACCTATTCCGGCAACATCGACATCCTGATCACAGACGTCGTGATGCCGGGAATGAGCGGCCGGGAACTTGCCCAGCGCGTAACTGTCGCGCGCCCCCGTATCAAAGTGCTTTACCTCTCGGGCTACACCGAGGACGCCATCATTCACGAAGGCGCCCTCGATCCGGGGACGGCATTCCTGCAGAAGCCCTTCACCCTGCACGGACTCGCGCGCAAGGTGCATGAGGTCCTGCACGGCGAAGCGGTCTAGAACACTTCCCCGTCCAACCTGTACACTACCCTCGCCATGAAAGTGTGGCTACGAGTGCTGAGTGCGTTTCTGCTGGTTTGTGGGTCGCCATGCGCCTGCGTTCCTGCGCATGCTTCGGCTTATAACGCGCGCCCCAAGCTGGTGGTCGTGCTTGTGATCGATCAGTTTCGGGGAGACTATCTCGAGCGCTTTCGCGACCAGTTCGTGGAGGGTGGCTTTCGATTGTTCCTCGACCGCGGCGCAACTTTCACCGATTGCAACTATCAATACGCAAACACCCGCACGGCTCCAGGACATGCGACCCTGCTCAGCGGCGCTTACAGCGATGGCCACGGCATCCTGGCCAACGAGTGGTGGGACCCGCAGAGAAAGCGCATCGTCTCGTCGGTGGAGGATGACACCACCCAACTCGTCGGGATTCCGGGGAATGAGCGGGGCGCTTCTCCCCGCAATTTGATGTCAAGCACGCTGGGCGACGAGCTCAAACTGGCCACGGAGGGGAGAGCCCGCGTTTTCGGCATCGCCTTGAAAGATCGCGCCGCCGTGCTGCCTGC
>Ga0306926_10006551_pt1 | contig 12516 bp, 11 predicted proteins | sample flu12Cox44000178_FD_203759 | JGI IMG/M metagenome (GOLD analysis project Ga0306926, IMG submission 203759) | Lab enrichment of tropical soil microbial communities from Luquillo Experimental Forest, Puerto Rico - flux8day.12C.oxic.44.000.178 (v2)... | ecosystem: Environmental > Terrestrial >... | reverse complement strand
CATCATGCCGTTCGCATCCTTCAAGAACAGGTTGGTGCCCTGCTCCATCTGAATGCCGCCCTGGGCGAGCGGTCCGGTTTTCACCGTCAGCAGCCCGATGCGGATCGGCTTCCCTTGCGCAATCGCCGGCATCGGGAAACCGGCCGCCAGGGCTATGCCGGCCATACCTCCGACAAAATCACGGCGCCCCACTCTCGCTGCCATTCTGTTCTCCCTGCTCGCGCATCGACGTGGTCGGACCGCCCCGCGCCGTGCGACTTATCGATCTCCGCAGACCGCCACCCGAGCACAATGGGCCGCTTCTGCCGAACCCGGGCGCTTATGCGAGCCGGGCGGCGTGCCGCCCGGCGTGAAATCAGGCGCCGGCCGCCTTCCGGTTGACCGCCAGCCGCGCGTCAACCGTCGTCACTGTCTGGTCGACGATCGTGTTGCGCATGCCGTATTGCGCCGCGATGGTCTGCACCAGGCGGTCGGTCCGCTCGATGTTGGTGGCACCGTTAAACAGCGCTCGCGCCGCTGAGGAGGGGCGCACCAAATCGTTTGCCGCGGCAGCGTATTTCTCGAAGGGCACCAGGTCGTTCGGGGAGGCCCCGAGCTTTTCGCACACGCCAACGACCCAATTGTAGACCGAGCGCGAGGCGGCGAGGTCCTGGTGGACGGCTTCCTTGATGTCGATGGCGCGCTCGGGTGTCACGCAACGGTAGTTGCCGGTCAGCAGCATCGCCCATTTGGCGAGCGGCACAAAGATCGAGTCATGGACTTTGAGCTTGACCGGCAGGTCGATCGCGCCACCGCCCGGATCGTAGCGCACGGCCTCGATGTCGGCCTGCATCTGTCGCAACATCGCGGTCGGAGCCTCGGTGGCAAAGCGCGCCACCTTGAAGTTGGTCGGCAGGGTGACCTGCAGCACGTTGATCTTTTCTCCCGGCGGGCGGATGGCCTGCGGATCGGGGCTGCACAGTGTCACCAGGCCGGGGTCGAAATTGTCCCACACGCTGGCGTCGGTGAAGGACGGCTTTAACGGGTCAGTCGCCAGGTGCGGGATCCGCTTCAGATATGGCATCGGCGGAAAGTTCATGATCGACATGCACGGCACCTTGGCTTTCGCCACACCGTCCAACAACTCGCGCACGCCGGGCGAGCGGTATTGCGGCTCCTGCATCGCGAGCGCCACGAGGTCGTAATTCTTCGGGTTGACGTCCCCCGGGCCGGCCGCCGTGAGGCTTCCCGGCAGCTTGCGCGAGTCGAGCTCGATCGGCTCCTTGCGGCCGCGGATCGGCAGGCGCACGCGCGCACCCTCGGAATTGAACGCCTCGATTTCCGCGGGCAGGCACACCATTGTGATCTTGTGCGCGCCGAACAGCAGCTTCGTCGCCAAGAGCGAGCCGTAGGCGGCGCCAAATGTCAGCACGTTGTAAGTGGTCATGCGACGCATTCCTCCCTAACCCGGACGGACCATATCGGCGGACGATGCCGGAGGACGGGCCTCTCGGCAAGTCTCCTCGGCCAGGATCGCGGCGAGCCCAGTGCGATAATCCGGGTAACGCAGGGCGACACCGAGCTCGGTCTTGATCAGGCGGTTCGCGACCCGCTTGTTGTCGTCGTAAAAGCTGAGTGCCATCGGCGAGAGCCCGGCGGCATCGAGCGCCACCAACCGCGGCGGCTCTATCCCGAGAAGCTCGGCGGCATAGGCGACAACCGCCGCGGGTGGTGCGGGGTCATCGTCGCAGACATTGTAGACCGCACCGGGTCGCGGGCGTGCCATCGAGGCGGTCAGCGCGCTCACCAGGTCATCGACATGGATGCGCGAGAACACTTGGCCCGGCCTGTCGATGCGTTTTGCGGTACCGGCACGCAACGCATCGAGGGCGCTACGACCGGAGCCGTAGATCGCGGCGAGACGGAATATGTGGACCGGCACGCCGCGATCACGGTAGAGATCAAGCCAGGCAAGTTCTGCGGTGACACGGCGCCGGCCGCGCTCACCGGTCGGCAGCAGCGGGGAGGCTTCGTCGACCCAGCCGCCACCGCGATCGCCATACACCCCGGTCGTCGACAAATAGCCAAGCCAAGAAAGCCCCGGCATCGCCGCGATGTCGTTGCCATGCATGGCAAGCACCGGATCGCCCGCGGCATCGGGGGGCACCGTCACAAGCATATGGGTGACCCCCCGCAGCACTTCTTCATCGACCGGCCGGTCGCGATCGAATAGAACCGAAGAAAAGCCGGATTCGCGTGGCAGACTCTGTCTTTCCACGCTTCGGCAGGTGCCGGTCACTACCCAACCCGACGCAGCGAGGCGGCGCCCAAGTGCGAGCGCGCTGTAGCCCAGGCCGAAACAAAAGAGATGCGGCCGCCTCATGACGGGCGCCGCGCCGACGCCGCCGAGGGGTCGGCCTCGAGCGTTTGGGCCATATGCCTCTGCTTGAGCCGCGTCCATGCCCAAAAGCTGCAGGAAACCAATGCGCCGACGGCGAGCGGCAGACGCAGTCCGAAGCGCTCGCTCAACGAGCCCATCAACACCGCGCCGACCGCCGGGCCGGCACGAAAGATCATGCCGTAAAGCGCCATGATGCGGCCGCGCAGGTGGATGTCGACCGCGGCCTGGAGCAGGGTCTGCGCGCCGATCCCGGTGATCGTCATCGCTGTGCCAGCAAGGAAGACGCACGGCAGTGCGAGGACAAACCGGTCGGTCGCGGTAAACGCCAAGATCGCCAGCGAGATCACCAATGTGTTGGCGAGCACCAGCCGGGTCAGCCCGGCGATCGCCGGGCGCAGCAGCATCCAAAACGCACCACAAATGGCGCCGAGACCGACCGTTGAAGTCAGCATCGACAAACCCTCCGGGCCACGCCCGAACACGCGGTCGGCAAACCCCGGAAACAGCTCGACAAAACCGCGGGTGCCGATCGTGGTGACCGTGAACAGCAGCAGCATTGGGGCGATGCCGGGGTGCTGGCTCACATAGACATAGGCCTCGGCCGAGGCCTTCAGCACGCTCTGGGTCGCCGCAACCGGCAACGCCGGAAGCCCGCGCAGGTTCATCATCGCAATTTGAAATGCGACATAGGTCGCGGCATTGACGGCAAAGGCGGCGCCGACGCTGACTCGGGCGATGACGATGCCGGCCACCGCAGGTCCCAGGAAGCGCGCGCTGTTGAAAATGATCGCGTTGATCGCCAAGGCCGAAGGCAACGCCGCGCGGTCGACGAGGGTCGGGATCAGCGCGAGCCGCGATGGCTGCGCCATCGCATTGAAGACGCCGAGAAGCAATGTCAGAGCGAACAGCAGCTCGATCGTGATCGTGTGGGTATATACCAGGACCGCAAGCAGAGTCGCCTCGATGCTGCCGGCGATCTGGGTTATGCGGATGATGCCGACGCGGTCGCGCCGGTCGGCGAGAGCGCCGGCGAGCGGGCTGAGGAACACGACCGGGAAGAATTCGGCCATCGACATGACACCCAGCCATGTGCCGGAATGAGCCAATGTCCAGGCGAGCCAACCGACGGCGACGCGCTGCATCCAGATGCCGATCAGCGAGAGGGCATTGCCGCCGGCGTAAATGCGGTAGTTGCGATGGGCGAAGGCAAGGGCGACGTTGCCGAGCCCGCCGGGAAACAGGCGATCGCGGACAAAAGCCAAGAGAATGCGAGACCCGTAATGCCGAAGCTCAGCCGGGCTGATCGCATCGCTTGTTGCAATTCCGCGGTGATGTCGCAAGGTAGATCTAGCGCCCCTCACCCCCGAGCGGAGAAGGAGGGACCCGCCGCGCGGGAGGGTGAGGGGCATCCAACGATGCCTCGCGGATAGCCGTGCACCGAAATCAAGCAGGCCCAGTCATCTGTTCCTTGCTGTCCTTGTTGGCGTTTGCTGTCGCTGCTGCCGCGGAGCCGGCAGGCTCGCCAGCGCGTTTGGCCGGCCCTCGCAATGCAGAAGCGGATGCGGCGACTTATGACCGCTGCCTCAAGCTAGCCAAACAGAACCCCGGTGCCGCACAGAGTTTGGCGCAGACATGGCACGAGCGGGGCGGGGCGCACCCGGCCGACCATTGCGCTGCCGTGGCGCTCTTCGGGCTCAAGCGCTACAAGGAGGCGGCGACCCGGCTCGAGGCGCTGGCGCAAGCCATGACGACGGCACCGGCCGGGCTGCGGGCCGATGTGTTCGATCAGGCGGGACAGGCTTGGCTGCTCGCCGGCGATCCCGTGCGCGCCTACGCGGCGGCGGGTCAAGCGCTCGGCTTGCAACCGAATGACCCCGAATTGCTCCTCGATCGCGCGGAAGCAGCGGCGGCGGTTGGATATTATGACAAGGCCGTCGCCGATCTCGACCATGTATTGAAAACCGATCCGAAGCGCACCGAGGCGCTGATTTACCGCGCTTCGGCCAACCGCGCACTCGACCGTCTCGATGCCGCGCTGGCCGATGTCGAGAAGGCGCTCTCCCAGGCGCCGAATTCGGTGCCAGGCCTGCTTGAGCGCGGCAACATCCGGCGTCTGAACGGCGATCTTTCGGGAGCGCGCGCCGACTGGGAGCGCATCGGCCAGCTCGCCCCCGGCACCCAAGCCGATATGGCGGCAAAAGCCAATATCGAGCGTCTCGATCGCAAAGACCCGGCGCCGCCGGCGAATGCTTCGCGCGGCCAGTGAATGACCGACACGCGGATTGCTGGCCGAAATCATCCGCGATCGGCTAGCCAGGCAGACTCCCCGGCAAGATCTCCAAAGCTCACAAACTCGAGGAAACCTGATGCGGCAGCTATCGCCCTGGTCTACGTCCGTTCCGACGCGGCGTCGTATTCTTGCCGCCGGGCTTACAGTGCTGGGTACCGGTGCAGCTGCAGCGCGATCCTCACCCATCCGGGCGGCGGAGGCGATGGCGCTTCGCAAACTGGCGGCGGAAAAGGGACTCATCTACGGGACCACGATCTCGGCAGCGCAAATCACCGGCGATCCGCCATTTGTCGATCTCGTGCGCCACGAGGCCGGCCTCGTCGTAGCCGAGAACGAGATGAAGTGGCAGGTCATGAACCGGGGCGCTGCCGGGGATGACGACTACGGTCCCGCCGACACGATCGCCAACTTCGCAGCCGCCAACAACCTCGTCCTGCGCGGCCACAATCTTCTGTGGTACCATCGTACCCCGAACTGGTATTTCGACCTGGCGGACCGCCGGCAGCAGCTGGAAGCCGTCGTCACACACATCCAGCAACTGGCCGGCCGCTACCGCGGAAGAATCCACAGTTGGGATGTCGTCAACGAGCCGATCGAACCTAAGGACGGGCGACCGGGCGGCCTGCGCACGGCGGTGTTTCTCGAGACGCTCGGACCCGAGTATCTCGATCTCGCCTATCATATCGCGCGCGAGACCGATCCAAAGGCCCGCCTCGTCGTCAACGAATACGATATCGAGCTCGATGCGCCCGAGCAGGAGGCGCGCCGCATTGCACTGTTGCACCTTCTAGAGCGGATGCGACGATCGGGGACACCGGTCGATGCGGTTGGCGTCCAGGCTCACCTGACGGCGATCGGCGGACCATCCTTTTCAGCACCGCTGTTGCGGCGGTTTTTCGCCGAGATCGCAAAACTCGGGCTGATGATCCAGATCACCGAGCTCGATGTCACCGACGAGCACGCTCCGGCGGATGTCGAGGTCAGAGACAGGCTCGTCGCCGACACTTATCGCCGCTTCCTCGACGCGGCCCTCGACGAGCCGGCGGTCAAGATGGTCGTGACCTGGGGCCTGTCCGACCGCCACAGCTGGATCGTGCGCCGCGAGACCTACCAGACGAAGTGGCGGACCGACGATACCGCATCACGACCATTGCCTTTTGACGCCGATCTCGAGCCCAAACCGGCTTTTGATGCGATGGCCAGCGCGTTCGCGCATGCACCCCAGCGCGAGCCCGGTTAGCCCGGGGGGGGGAAAATTCGCCCGGCCTTTGCCTTACGTGGCCAGCTGATCGCCGATCGGCAGCCGGCGGATCCGCTTACCGATAGCCGCGAAGATGGCGTTGCACAGCGCCGGTGCCAGAGGCGGGACACCCGGCTCGCCGACGCCGCCCGACGGCACATCAATCCCTGCAGGGACGATGTGGACATCGGTGAGCGGCGGCGACTCCTCAATCCGAAGCACCCGATAATTGTCGAAATTGCTCTGTTCGACTCGGCCCTTCTTGAAGCTGATCTCGCCGTAGAGCGCGAGGCTCATCCCCATCACCACGGCACCCTCGACCTGCGAGCGAATGCGCTCGGGGTTGGCGGCGAAGCCGCAATCAACTGCCGTGTCGATGCGCGGTACCGAGAGCTTGCCCTTCTCGCCCACTGCCACCTCGACGACGGTTGCGATGTAGGTCAGGAAGCTGCGATGCACCGCGATGCCCTGACCGTGCCCCGGCGGCAGTTTGCGCCCCCAATTCGCCTTCCCCGCTGCGAGCTCGACGACACGCCTGAGCCGCCCGGTATCGATCGGATAGGTTTCGAGCGGATCACCATAGTTCCAGAAATCGGCGACCTCATGCGACTTGCGGGGGTCGACGGTCCGGTGCGGCCCGATCAGCGCCAGCAGCATTTCCTTCGGGTCGCGGCCCAGCTCGTGCGCGAGCTCTGAGACAAACGACTGCACTGCAAAGCCGTGCGGAATGTTCGAAACCGAGCGGAACCAGCCGATCCGCGTGTGGGCTTCGGCCTCACCGGTCTCGCAGCGCAGATTGGGGATGTTGAACGGTACGTCGACCAAGCCCATGCCGCGCTCGAACGGTGCTTCGTGGGTTTGGTCGGGCTTGAAGATCGACAGAATGCTGGGTGCCACGCTGCGGTGCCGCCAGGCCACGACCTTTCCGCTTCCATCGATGCCGGCATCAATGCGTTCGGCGGAAACGGTGTGGTAGTAACCGTGCTGCAGATCGTCCTCACGCGTCCAAATGACCTTGACCGGTGCGCCGCCGATCGCTTTCGACAGCACACCAGCCTCGATCACAAAGTCGCATTTCGACTTGCGGCCAAAGCCGCCGCCCAGCAACGTGACGTGAACGGTCACGTCTTCTTCCTTCAGCCCGAGCTTCTTCGCCAGCTCTTCCCGTGTGTTGCCCGGGCTTTGGACTGGCGCCCAGGCCTCGCACTTGCCGCCGACAATGCGCACGGTGGCGCTGGGCGGCTCCATCGTCGCATGGGCGAGATGTGGGATGTAATACTCCGCCGAGACTACCTTGGCGGCGGACGCCAATTCCTTTTCGGCATCGCCGTCGTTGCGCACAACCTCGCCCGGCTGACGCCCCGTCTCCTCGATCTGTGCCTTGAATGCCGCCGAATCGTAGGAGCCGTTCGGGCCGTCATCCCAGGTCGGGTTGAGCGCCTCGCGCCCCTGGATCGCCGCCCAGGTATTGCGGGCTATGACCGCGACCCCGCCCACCGGCTGAAATTTTGCCGGAGCCGGTGTGCCTTCGATGGTCATGACCTTTTCGACACCAGCCACCTTCATCGCGGCTTCGGCATTAAACGACACGACCTTGCCGCCAAACACCGGCGGCCGGGCGACAACCGCATATTTCATGCCGGGAAGTTTGGCATCGATGCCGTAAATAGCACGCCCGGTGGTGATGTCGAACAGATCGACGATTGGTGTCGTGCCCTTGCCGATATAGCGGAATTGGGCAGCGTCCTTGAGGGCGATCTGATCGGCTGGCGGCGCCGGCAAGGCGCTGGCCATGGCAGCCAGTTCGCCAAAGCCCAGCCGGCGCCCCGAGGTCCGGTGCAAAATTTCGTGGTTCTGCGCCACACATTCCCTGGGATCGACGGTCCACCGGCTGGCGGCCGCGATTTCCAGCATCTGACGAACGGCAGCGCCGCATTGGCGCATCGGCTGAATGTGGTGACGCAGGCTGCGCGAGCCGTCGGTGTCCTGATTGCCGTATTTCTGCTCGTCGCCTGGCGCCTGAACAACGCGCACCCGCGACCAATCGGCGCCCATCTCGTCGGCGACGATCATCGGCAGGCTGGTGCGCGCGCCGGTGCCCATTTCCGAGCGAGTGGCGACGATGGTCACGGTACCATTGGGCGCGATCGAAACGAAGAGGTGGGGGTCGGACCGGACGCCGTACGGCATCTTGTCGGCGCCCGTGGGGTAAGCGAGGGCGGAGCGCGCCGGCAGGAATTGACCGGCGACGACGAGGCTGCCGGTAGCGACGATCCCTTTGAGGAAGCCGCGGCGGCTGACATTCTCGATTGTGGCGTAGACGGGCGTCAAGTCAGGCTCCTGTCGCAGCCGTTTTGATGGCGGCAGTAATGCGCTGGTAGCAGCCGCAGCGACAAATATTGCCGCTCATTGCGTCGTTGATTTCGGCCTCGGACGGGTTTTTCGTCCTCGCCAGCAGTGCTGCCGCCTGCATAATTTGACCGGCCTGACAATAGCCGCATTGCGGCACGTTGAGTGCCCGCCAAGCCTTTTGCACCGGGTGATTGCCCTCGGGGTCGAGCCCTTCGATGGTCGTTACCGAGCGACCGTCGACATCGCTGATGGCAGTGATGCAGGCGCGGGTGGTTTGGCCTTCGACATGGACGGTACAGGCGCCGCACAGCGCAACGCCGCATCCGAACTTGGTTCCGGTGAGCCCTAATTCGTCCCGCAAATACCACAGCAGCGGCATCGATGGGTCACCGTCGAAGGACTTTTCCTGGCCGTTGACGCGCAACTTGACCAAGGGCGCCTCCTCCCCGTGTCGTGACGCTGAAGATGTGGCGACTCTATTCCCGGGGCGACGGCCCGGCAACATAGTTAATCAGAAGGTTACACGGATGCCGACGGTGGTGGCGATCGGCGCTGCCGGACTGTAGCTGCGCGGATTGGCAGCGCCGGGAACCTGGACAATGGGAACCGAGGAGGTCGGGGAGAAGGTGCCAAACGTATAACAAGCCGCATTGAACACGTTTTCGATCCAACCAAAAGGCTGCAGATGCGGCATAAGCTGGTAGCTCGTGTGCAGGCTCAACACAAAATGGTTCGGTGTCATGGAGGTAAGATTGGCCTCGTTGCCCAACAGGAATTGTCCACTGCCCGCGACACCAGTCCCCCCGACAGCCCAAGCGTCGGCCAGCTTGTAGCCAACGCCCAGCTTCCAGAGGTGCTGGGGATGCCGGGCAGGTGGTTGCCCAACTGGATTTGGATATTGCCGTTCGCGTCGGCGACCGGGTTGTTCTCACTGGATTCCGTGAAGCCGGGCTGGAACGTAGCGTCGAAATACGAATAAGCTAACCCAGCGAGCAAACGGTTGGTCTTTAGCTGTGTATTGAAATTGACGCCTCGCCGCAGTGTTGTGCCGACGTTCTGAAAGAAGACGCACCCGTGAATCGGACGGCTCACGAACAACATGTCGTTGTTTTAACTGCTACAGTAATAGATGATGTTGGCAAACCCGGTAACACCCGCCGGCGGATGAAACTGGGTGCGCAGTCCCGCCTCGATGGTACGCGAGACCACTTGCTGCAAACTGGAATCGCCGGTGATGAATTTGGCCAGACTGCATTGGCCGGCGACACTCGCGCAGCTTAGCTCCGCCAGAGCCGGCTCGCGCAGTTGGCGTCGCCGTAACTAGCATAAACCATCAGGCCCGGAAGGATTCTGTTGGACAGTCCGCCACACGGATTGAAGCGGCTGAACCTATGGTGCCAGTTGGGGAGCTTCCAGCTGGTCGCTGAGATTGATCGGTGCTGGTCGTAGCGCCCGGACACATCGCCCGAACGCTGCGAGGTGAAGTCGAGCGTATTGGTGAAAAAGCCCCGTAATAGGAGCCATCGATCACCTGACACCATGCGATCTGACGATCAGGCGACCATCTTGCCGCCGGAATAGCTTTTCTCATCGAGCGTCGCCAGGACGTGCACGGTCGGCCGCGCGCAGGTTGCGGCGGAAATTGTGCTATTCGTCGTAACGCTGCCAGATCGTCGGCAAATTCTTCGTCGAGGGATGAGATGGATTCTCGATCCGGATCTCGGGGTGGCTGGCGAAATAGGCGCCGTCGAGCCGCGTTTACGAGGTCCACTGATACTCGGTGTAGCTGGCGGAGGGGATGCCAACGAACCCGCCGCCTCCTTGAATGTACAGTCCAAAAGCACCCTTCTGACGATTGTCGAGAACATAGCCCGTCGTATTGAAGAACACGACAAGCCGATATCGCGCTCGCTGCGCATCCGTGAGCCCCGGCCGCGTCCTCGGTGCTATCGACGGAGAAACCGTGCCGGGTACCCAGCTCCCAGGTGGCAGCCTAGATCTGTCGCAGCCGGCAGCCTCCGGTGAGGCAACCTAATGCTTCTCGCGGTTGTCCTAGACTCTGCCGCCGGCGGCGGCTTTCCGCAATGGAATTCGAACACACCGGCCTGCCGGCGCGCCGGACAGGATGACGCCGGGGGTGCGTGTGCGCTCGCAGACCTCGCTAACGGAATCAGCCAACGGCAAGGAGTGATTTGTTCTGAATGCCTCGCCCGATCTGCGCCTGCAGATCGAGGCAACAGCGCATCTACATCCGCGCGCGGGCTTGCAGGATCCGGGATTGAGCGAAGAGAGCGACAGTCTCGGGCTCGATGTTGCCCACGTCCAGTACTATGGCTGGGCATTGACGAACCGCGCGGCGCTGCTGCCGAACCGCCAACAGCTCGACACCGCGACCGCGACCGGCGATCCTGCCACACCGACCCCGCTTGCGCACTGTCCGCCGACCACGGGTTGCTCGCCGGGACGGACTGCGAGGCTGAACAAGCGGCGCCCGATTTCGTCTACCGCCAGCATTCCGGCGCGTCGCCGCAATTGCTCGAGCCGATGCGCCAGTCGACTGGCCAGGAGTGAGCCCGGTTCAGCACATCACCGGCACTGGAGATTGGCCTCGGCTTGGGCCCGCCGCAGCTCTTCAATGACCGCCTTGATTTGGGGCGGATCGCGAAACAGGCCGACCCGACCGCCGACCCCGCCACCGGCCTGCAGGCTGAGCGCAGTATCCGCTTGCTCGTAATGCGAGTAAGGCATCAGCCCCGCGATCGTGTCGATCGCGCACGAACATTTCAGCAGCGCCTCACGTGTGTTGCCGTTCGCCGCCATGCAGGCGATCACGTAATCCGCCCGTGCTGCGGTCGGGTAGTCATTCTCCGCAGCGCAGGCCCGCGCCGCTGCCGCAAGCGAGAGCAGCAAGCCGCCAAAGGCGGTTGCGAGAGAATGCCAACTTGACATTTCCTACCCCGAGAGTGGTCGAGCAGCGACAGGGACTATGCTCCACAGGCTAGCCGCACCGCGAAAGGGACGCCATGACCGCGCTGGTACTCGTATTCTGTCTACAGTCGACGCCCTCCGCCTGTACCGAGCAACGACCGGCCGAAGCGCTATCACTGCTGGCCTGCCTGATGCGCGGTCAGCAGTATGCGGCAGAGTGGCTCGCCGAGCATCCGAAATGGATGCTGGCACGCTGGCGGTGCGAACAAAACGTGCCGCGGCAGGAGCCTGCGTGAAAAGGCACTTTCGCCGGCAACCAGCGCCGCGGAGAGGCTTGTGGATCAATCCGAAGTGACTTAGCATCGTAATAGTTAACGGGTCGGGCCCGGCCACCGTGGCCTGATCCCGATATCGGCTCCCGTATCGCCGCCGGCGGAGCACGGGCGAGTTCAACTATCTAGAGGGGAGGAGATGAAGCCGATGAGATTGTCCCGTTTATGGCTCGCGACGACGGGGCTTGCCCTCTTCGCGGGCGCAGCCAGCGCCAACGATGAGTTGAGCAACCTCTCGAAGGACCCCAATCAATGGGTCATGCCGAGTGGCGACTATGCCAACACGCGCTACAGCGTGCTCAACCAGATCAACAAGGACAATGTCAAAAATCTTCGTCCGTTATGGACGTTTTCGACCGGCGTATTGCGCGGCCACGAGGGCGGCCCGCTGGTGATCGGGGACGTCATGTACATCTCGACCCCGTTTCCGAACAACGTGTTCGCCCTCGACCTCAACAACAACGGTCGAATACTGTGGAAGTATGAGCCAAAACAGGATCCGACGGTTATCCCGGTGATGTGCTGCGACACGGTCAACCGGGGTGTGGCCTATGCCGACGGAAAGATCTTCTTCAATCAGGCCGACACGACTCTCGTGGCGCTCGATGCGAAGACCGGCAAGGAACTGTGGAGCGTCAAGAACGGCGATCCAAAGAAGGCGGAAACAGCCACCAGCGCCCCATTGGTGGTCAAGGACAAGGTACTTGTCGGAATCAGTGGCGGTGAGTTCGGCGTGCAAGGCCATGTCACAGCCTACAACATCAAGGACGGATCTCGGGCGTGGCGGGCCTATTCGGAAGGGCCCGACGACCAGATCTTGTTCGATGCCAGCACGACCGAGCTTGGAAAGCCCGTCGGCAAAGACTCGTCGGTCAAAAGCTGGCAGGGCGATCAGTGGAAGATTGGCGGTGGCGATACCTGGGGCTGGATCTCCTACGATCCGCAGCTCAACCTGGTCTACTACGGCTCAGGGAACCCAAGCACCTGGAACCCG
>Ga0306926_10006550_pt1 | contig 12517 bp, 8 predicted proteins | sample flu12Cox44000178_FD_203759 | JGI IMG/M metagenome (GOLD analysis project Ga0306926, IMG submission 203759) | Lab enrichment of tropical soil microbial communities from Luquillo Experimental Forest, Puerto Rico - flux8day.12C.oxic.44.000.178 (v2)... | ecosystem: Environmental > Terrestrial > Soil... | reverse complement strand
ACCACGGTCTCGCCCTGCTGGTACAGCGAGTCGGCCGCCGGCTGCTGGCCGGTGATCGTGCCCGATGGCTGCTGGCTGTTCTGGTCCTGCTGCGTTTGCAGCTTCGCGCCGTGCGTGGCGGCCCACTGCTGGGCCACCTGCAGGGGCTGCCCGACGAAGTTCGGCACCGCGGGGCCGCCGGCCACCAAGATGGTGACCGGCTTGGTCTGCGGCCAGGTCGTGCCCGCGGCCGGCCTGGTGCCCAGCACGGTGCCGACGGGGGAGTCGGAGCCGACCTTCTGGACCGTGGGGACCAGGTGCACGTGCTGCAAAGCGGCCTGCGCGGCGTTGAGCGTGTCTCCGCTCACTCTCGGCACGACCGATGTGAACGGCCCGGACGAGACCAGGATCGTCACCGCGGCGCCCTTCCCGGCCCGGCCGGACGGGCTGGTGCCGACCACCGTCCCCTTCTGTACGTCGTTGCTGTGCACCGGTGAGACCCCGGCGACGGTGAAGCCGTCCGTGGTCAGCGCGGTCCTCGCCTGGCCCACCGAGTCTCCGGCCACCACGGGCACCGACGCGTACCGGCCGGAGGCGAGCCACCAGCCGCCCAGCCCGAGCCCGAGGCCGAGGACCACGACCAGCGCCACGACCGCGAGCCGCGGGCTGAACAGCCAGCGCTGCAGGAACGGCTCGCGGCCGCCCTGGTACCGCCTGCCCTCCTCCCGGTGCACGACCAGCGTCCGCGAGCTGAGGCCGTCCTGGCCGGACGCGCCGTTCCCGAAACCCATGGACCCGAAGCCGCCGGTGCTGGCTGGCCACCCGCCGGACGGCCACCCGCCCGACGGCCCGGTGCCGGGCTGGCCCGCCCCGAATGCGCTCGCGACCGGCGCGGCCCCGGACAGGCTCGGGTCGAGCGGTCCGCTGCCGGGTCCGTTGGTGGCAGCCGCCGCGTCGAGGTTGAGCCAGGGCGCTTCGGCCAGGCCCTGAACGCCGACCCCCATTACCCCGGTGAGCCCGCTCGGCTCGCCCAGGCCCTCCCTGACCCGGCGGACGCCGCGGGCGAACTCGCCCGCGTCGGCGGGGCGCAGCGCGGGATCCCGGCTGGTGGCTGCCAGCACGAGCTGGTCGACCGCCGCCGGTATGCCGGGCACCAGCGAGGAAGGGGCCGGGACATGGTTGTTGACGTGCTGGTAGGCGACCGCGATCGGGGTGTCGCCGGTGAACGGCTGGCGGCCGGTGAGCAGCTCGAAGAGCATCACGCCCGCCGAGTACACGTCCGAACGCGGGCCGGTACTGTCGCCGGTCACCTGCTCCGGCGGCAGATAGGCGACCGTGCCGATGAGCAGGCCCGCACGGGTGTGCCCGGCGGCTGCCTGCGCCCGGGCCAGGCCGAAGTCCGCTACCTTCAGCCGGCCATCCGCGGTCAGCAGGACGTTCTCCGGCTTGACGTCGCGATGCACGATGCCGGACGCGTGCGCGGCGGCCAGGCCGTCGAGCACGCCGGTCATGATGTCCAGCGCCGCCGCCGGGGCGAACCGGCCGCGCTCGCGGAGCACCTCCTTGAGCGTGCGCCCGGGCACGTACTCCATGGCCAGGTACAGGAATGGCCCGTCCGAGCCCTGGTCGAAGACCGCGACCACGTTCTGGTGCGACAGCCGCGCGACCGACTTGGCCTCGCCGATGAACCGGCGGACGAATTCGTCGTCCCTGGCCAGCTCGGCGTGCATGACCTTGAGCGCCACCTCGCGGTCCAGCCGGGTGTCGATGGCGCGGTAGACGGTGGCCATCCCGCCGTGCGCAATGCGCGCTGTCACGGCGTAGCGCCCGTCCAGCAGGCGCCCCGCGAGCGGGTCGGCCAGCGTATCGTCCATCGCGATGATTTTAGTGTTGTTTGGCCCATGAGACGTCGCTAATCATCTGGTCTCGCGGGTCCGCGTAGCCTGAGTCACTGTGGCGGATGGGATGCGAGTCGTGATAGCGGGCGCGGGCCTGGCCGGGCTGCGCACCGCCGCCGAACTGCGCGAGCGCGGCTTCACCGGCCAGATCACCCTGATCGGGGCGGAGGCGCTGCCGCCCTACGACCGGCCGCCGCTGTCGAAAAAGGTGCTCACCGACGAGGGGATCGATCCGTCGCTGCGGGCCGACTTCGGCGCGCTGGGGGTGGACTTCCGTCCTGGCGAGGCCGCCACCGGGCTGGACGCCGAGGCCCTGGCCACGACGCGCGACAAATACCCCTATGACCGCCTGATCCTGGCTACCGGGGCGCTGCCGGTCGCGCTGCCTGGCCCCGGGCGGCAGCGGTTCCTGCGCAGTTACGACGACGCCCTGGCCCTGCGAGCCCTGCTACGCCCTGGGCTGCGACTGGCCATTGTGGGGGCCGGCTGGATCGGCGCCGAACTGGCCACCGCGGCCGCCGCCCGCGGCTGCGAGGTCACGGTGGTGGAAGCCGGGCCCGCTCCGCTCGCCTCGGCTATAGGGGCCCCGGTGGGGGCGCAGACCTCACGCTGGTACGCCGCCGCCGGCGTGCAACTGCGAACCGGGATCGCGGTGGAATCCGTGCAGCCGTCCGGCCTCGCGCTGGCCGGCGGCGGGTGGCTCGCCGCCGACGAGATCGTCACCGCGGTCGGGGTCCGCCCCGTCATCGGCTGGCTCGAGGGTTCGGGCGTATGGCTGGAGAACGGCGTGGCCGTCGACGCGGGCCTGCGAGCCTCCGTGCCGGGCGTCTACGCGGTGGGCGACTGCGCCGCGTTCGAGTCGCGGCGGTTCGGCCGCCGGCTGCGGTTCGAGCACTGGGACGTGGCCCTGCACGCGCCCGAGGTGGTGGCGGCGAACGTACTCGGCGGTGACGAGGTGTACGACCCGGTGCCGTACTTCTGGTCCGAGCAGTTCGGCCGCATGGTGCAGTACGCCGGATACCACGGTGACGCCGAGCGGCTGGTCTGGCGCGGCGACCCGGCCAGCCCCACCTGGGCGGCCTGCTGGCTCGCCGTCGGCCGGCTGGTCGCCATCTTGACCGTCGACCGTCCCCGCGACCTGCTGCAAGGCCGTCGCGTGATCGCCTCCGCCAGCCCGGTCGACGTTAGCCTTCTCGCCGACCCTGATGTACCGGTAAAAGCCGCGGCAGGCGACCCCTGAGCGAGCCAAAGGGCCCCGCCTGGACTCCCCCGCGAGCCAAAGGGCGCGCCGTCGCCTGGACTGAGGAGCGTAGCGACGAGGGAAGGCGACGGGTCAAGAGCGCCCGGAGGCGAGCGGGACAAGCAGAGCGCCCGGAGGCGAGCGGGACAAGCAGAGCGCCCGGAGGCGAGCGGGAAGACGGAAATAATACTGGTTTGGAGCGCGCCCGGACGTGGGACATTGGATTCGTGGCACAGATCGACCCCACCACCGACGCTCTCGTCGGTAACTGGCTGTCACTCCCCGATGTAGCCGGCCTGCTAGGCATCCCAGCAGGGCGAGTGAAGCAGCTCCTCCGCGACCGGAAACTCCTCGCCGTGATCCGTCCCGAAGGGACGCTCGCGGTCCCGGCCGCCTTCCTGGACGGCCACCAGGTCGTCAAAGGCCTCTGCGGAACCCTCACCTTGCTCTTCGACTGTGGATTCGACGAGCTGGAGGCGCTCCGCTGGCTGTTCACGGCGGACGATTCGCTACCGGGCACGCCGATCGACGCGATCGTCAAGCACCGGGGAACCGAAGTGAACCGGAGGGCTCAGGCCCTGGCGTTCTAGCGGCGGGTGCCAGGGGTCGCCCCCTGTGGCTAGCACAGCGGGGGGTCGCCCCCATGGCCAACAGAGCGGCTAGGCTGACCGCATGCCGCCGAGCCCGCCACGCCCGCGGCGAACCGCGGGCGCGCCACCGAAGCACATCGCTGGCCAGCCACGACTACCGCACCAGCCGCTCATCCGCGATTTGCTCGCGGTGGGCCGTCAGGCGTTCTCATTCGAGTTCATGCCGCCCAAGACCGAGGCCGAGGAACAGCAGCTGTGGCGGGCCATCAGGCAGCTCGAGCCGCTGCGGCCCACCTTCGTCTCCGTGACGTACGGGGCCGGCGGGTCGACCAGGGACCGGACCGTGCGGGTGACCGGGCGGATCGCCGCGGAGACGACGCTGACCCCGGTCGGGCACCTGACCGCGGTGAACCATTCGGTGGCCGAACTCAGGCACGTGATCGGCTCCTACGCGGCGGTCGGGGTGCGCAACGTGCTCGCACTGCGCGGCGACCCGCCCGGTGACCCGAACGCCGACTGGAACGCTCACCCGGAGGGCTTCAGCTACGCGGCGGAACTGGTCCGCCTGGTCAGGTCGGCCGGCGACTTCTGCGTCGGGGTGGCGGCCTTCCCCGAGAAGCACCCGCGGTCGCCCGACCCGGACACCGACGTGCGTTACTTCGTGGCCAAGTGCCGGGCGGGCGCGGACTTCGCCATCACCAACATGTTCTTCTATCCGGAGGACTACCTGCGCCTGCGGGACCGGGTCGCCGCCCAGGGCTGCGACGTGCCGATCATCCCCGGCATCATGCCCGTCACCAGCCTGCGGGTGATCGAGCGCGCGATCGAGCTGGGCGGCTGCCGGGTGCCCGCGCAGCTGTGGGAGCGGCTGCGGGCGGTGGCCGACGACCGGGCCGCGGTGCGCGAGATAGGCGTTGAGTACGCGGCCGGAATGTGTGACCAGCTGCTCGCCGAGGGCGTGCCCGGCCTGCACTTCTACACGCTCAACTGGTCCCGGGCCACCCGGGAGATCTACCAGCGTCTCGGCCTGGCCGAACGCGGCTTGGCCGAACGGGCGCGAAGCGGCAGTTCGGCGCCCATCACCGCGTAGGGCGGCTCGCCGCCGGGGAAGAAGGCGAAACCGGTCAGCAGGTCGCTGAAGCCCACCCCGCGGTACAGCCGCCGGGCCGGCGAGTCGGCGTCCCTGGTCGACAGGAGGGCGGTCCGCTCTGGCCGCTCCGAGGTCAGCCCGAGCAGCAGGCCGGCGCCGACACCGTGGCCCTGATGCTCCGGTGCCACGTGCAGCTCGGCGACCTCGAACGAGTCGTCCAGCCAGGCCGCGGCGCCGGCCGTGCCATGGGCAGCGGCCAGCGCGCGGGCCACCGTGTCGTGCCACCACTGGCCCGCCGCGCCGTGGAAGCCGTAGCCGAACCCGGCTGGCGCACCGGATCCGTCCTCGGTGGCCAGGAGCGCGCGGAATCCCGATTGGGCGGCGTGCCCGGCCATGATCGACCGTCGGCCCGGCAGCATCTCGCGGGGCGGCCGCATCGCCGCCGCGTACACCGCGATCATCTGGTCGAGCCGCGCGGCGAATTCGCCGGGACCTAGCTCGCTGACCGAAAGCGTGGGCCGCATCCTCGCAAGCTTAGGAGAAGCCCGCCGGTCGGCCGGCCAGCGGATCACGCCAGCTGGCTGCCCCTGGTCGCGGGCACCGACCGCAGCTGGACCTGGGCCTGGCCGAGTTGCGGCAGGCTGGCGGCCAGGGTGATGGTCCCGGTCTGGCCCACCAGCGAGCGGATCCAGACCGCGCCGAGCCCGCCGTAGTCACCGAAGGCGAACGGGTTGTCGCCGATCAGCGCGGCGGGACCGGTCAGGGTAAGCGTCACCTCCCCGGCCGGGTACCGGCGCAGGTTCCCGTACTGGTCGACGGCGCGGAACACCGCGCGGGTGGCGTCCGACCCGTTCGCCACGATGGTCGCGTCGTCGACCGACATGGCCAGGGTGTCACCGGCCGGATTCGATGACATGCGAAGCTCCGTCACCTGCTGGCTGCCCACGTAGCCCTCGATCATGAGTTCCGGCATGCGGCCCGGGGGCCGGGCGGGGAGATGCACCAGGAACGGGGGATAGACCAGGTCGCCGTAGGGCGGGGCCCCGGTCGCCGGCTGCCCGGTGGTCACGTGCGCGCCGTTGATGAAGATTTCCAGCCGTTCGCAGTTGCTGGCGATCATCGCGGTCGGGGCGGGGACCGGGAAGATCCCGGCCGGCTCCCAGAAGAACACGGGCACGATGACCGGGCGCACGCCCGGGTCCACCTGCGACTGGTAGATGGCGGCGCCGGGTTTGGGAACCCGGAAGCCGTCGGCCACTCCCGCCCACTTGACGGACTCCGGATCCAGGCCCTGCGGCGAGGCGTAGTCGAATGCGGCCCAGGCCAGCATCCCGGAGTAGCGAGGCTTAGACCGGGCCAGGCTCTGCACCTGGCCGTGCAGGGCCGCCTGTTTGGCCAGCTGAGCGGGCGAGTCGGTCCACGCGAAACGATGCGGCTTGAACTCGTCCACCCCGACCGCCTCGGTGATCAGGTAGGGCACGCCAGGCAGCGGCGGCTGCAGCAGCGCTACCCCGGTCTCGGTGTTGTGGTCGTAGTCGTTGATGGCGAAGACATCCTCGTCCCACCCGATGACCGAGTGATTGGACATGGCCCCCGAGCTGGGTCGCGAGCCGTCGAGCTGGGCGGCGGCCTGCCTGGTCGCGGACCACAGGCCAGGCAGGTCAGGTGTCTCGTTGAGCCTGGTACCCCAGATGACGACCGACGGCCGGCTCCTGTCCCGCCGCACCATGTCGCGCACGTTCTGCACGACCAGGTCCTGCCAGCCCGGGATGGCGTTCGTGTTGTGCCAGCCCGGCGCCTCCTCCCAGACCAGCAGCCCGAGCTCGTCGCAGGCGTCGAGGAAATGCGGCGACTGCGGGTAGTGCGAGCAGCGGACCATGTTGCAGTTGAGCTCCTGCTTCAGGATCTCCGCGTCCCTGCGCTGCACCCGGGCCGGCATCGCCATGCCGGCGTACGGGTAGAGCTGGTGCCGGTTCAGGCCGAACAGCTGCAGCCGCTCGCCGTTCAGGTAGAAGCCGTCGGGCCGGAACGACGCGTCCCGGAACCCGATCCGCCGGGACAGGACATGCCTGCCCACGCCGGGAACGGCCAGCGTGGCCTGGACGGTATACAGCTTCGGGTTGTCGGGCGACCACAGGGTGATATCCCCGAGCCCGGTCAGGCTCAGCTTCATGGTGCTGGCGCCGGGCGTATCCAGGTTGATCACCGTGGTCTGGGTGGCGACCAGCTGGGTCCCGTCGAACAGCTCGACCAGCAGGGTCCCGCCGGTGTGTGTCGGCAGCGCCGAGTCGATGGTGCACTCCACGTCCACCCGCGGCTGCGGGCCGAGCACGTCGGTCGGCAGGGCGAACAGGTCGGACAGGAACGCCTGCGGCAGCACCCGCAGCCTGACATCCCGGTAGATGCCGCCCGGCTGGAAGAAGTCGATGCTGGTCGTGCCCTGGCCGTAGCTCATCGGCGGTACCGGCACGCTGTTGGCGTCCACCAGGACCGAGAGGATGTTGTCGCCGGGGGTGACGTGACCGGTGAGTTCGGCCGTGAACGGCAGGTATCCGCCCTGGTGCGAGGCGACCGTCTGGTCGTTGATGACCACCGTCGCGTTGACCATCACCCCGTCGAATTCGACCACGATCCGGTTGCCCGGCGGACGGGAGCTGATCAACGGCCCGCCGGTGAAATGGCGCCGGTAGACCCACATCTGCTGCCATGAGCTGGCGTTCCAGTCGCGCCACGAGAGCGGCAAGACGGCATGCGGCAAGGTGACCGGCACGAAGCCGCTGTCGTCGTAGAACGAGCTCGCCGAGCCCGCCATGTACTGCCCGCCGAACAGCCAGTTCGTATTCAGCGAGAGGTTCAGGTTCGTGGGCAGCGGCTCGTTCGACGGCGTTATGCTCCCGACCAGGGCGAGCAGCGGCAGCGCGGCGACCCCGGCGCCGCCGATGAGGCTCGCCTGGATCATCGTGCGCCGCGAGATCCGCCGCTTGCCCTTCGCCTCACCGTCGGACGGTGCCGTCCGGTCTCGGGCTGCGGCGGCCGCCGCGTCGCCGGGAGCCGGCCGCAATGCCGTGGTCCCTGGCCGCGGGGGTACGGTCTCAGGAGATGGCGGCGCACTTCCCGGCTTAGCCGAGCCCGGCGGAGTCTCCACCGGAGCGGTGGTCCCGGCCTGGGCCGCGCGGGCCTGTCCGGTCGCTGGATGGCCCGGCGGGCTTCCCTTCTGGGCCGGGCGGGGCGGCGTCCCCGCTGGTCGGCGCGGAGGGCTGGTCCGCGCTTTCCCCGTCCGTGCCTTCTCGGTCCGTGCCTTCTCGGTCCGTGCCTTCTCGGTCCGTGCCTTCTCGGTCCGTGCCTTCTCGGTCCGCGCCTTCTCGGTCCGCGCCTTCTCGGTCCGCGCCTTCTCGGTCCGCGCCTTCTCGGTCCGCGCCTTCTCGGTCCGCGTCCCTGATCCACCCGACGGCCCTGATGCCGTGTCCTGCGGTGCCGTATCGGCCGGGACGGGACTGGCCTCGGCAGTATCAGCCGCTCTGTCCGCCGGGTCCGTCCCGTCCGCCGGGTCCGTGCTGGCCGCTGGGTCCGTCCCGTCCGCCGGGTCCGTGCTGGCCGCTGGGTCCGTCCCGTCCGCCGGGTCCGTGCTGGCCGCTGGGTCCGTCCCGTCCGCCGGGTCCACCCTGTCCGCCGGGTCCACCCCGTCCGCCGGATCCGTGCTGGCCGCTATTCCACCGGCGTCCGGCCGGGACGGCGTGTCGGCCTCGGCGAGGCCTGGCGCTGCTCCGTCTCCCGGGCCAGTCTCGGGGCCCGTGTCGGTCCCGGTCGCGCTCACGTGGCCGTTCAGGCCGTCGCCGCCGTCGCCGGCCGGAGCGGGCCCGAAGACGACGACCGGGGTGGCTCCGGTGTCGTCCTGGATCTCGCCAGCCGGAGGCACAGCGCCCGCGTCGGCAACGCCAGACATTTCCCCTACCCCCGTCGCACGAAGCTCCCCGTTAGCGTCCGGTGTGGCATCCCCACTAACGCCCCGAGCCCCGCCTGGGTCCCCAGCGAGTGGCCTCATGCTCCCCTCACTGGTGGCGGGTGGAGACGACACGCGATAAAAATACAGGCCCCGCAGGCTCGGTGCGCAAACGGACACGTTGCGCCTGAGTAACATAAACAGCCTGCTCTGTCGCTTATGTCGGTACCTCGGCCAGCGGTCCACCTGCCTCGTTCGCCGCATACAGGCGCTGGCCTCCTGCGCGGTCTCCATCGCACGGATCCCGGACGCCGTCGTCAGTCCCGTCCGCCCTTTTTTGTCCGAACGAGCCGTGGCATCACCTCCAGCTTGCCCCTCGCGCTGACCATCGATGCGCTGAAGGGACTGATCTCGAGCCCGGGCTGTGCAGTGAACCAGGGTGTCTGCGTGGTACGCCAGGGCTGGCTCGTAACAGCAGGCCCGGCGCGGCATGTACCGCTGCCTAGCGGATGAGGCGGCCGCGCCGGATGATCAGCCACCGGATCGGGACCTGAGCCGCACTGCGCGACGGAGTACGCCGACTCGGGGACTACCTCCACCCCTGGCCCGCCGTATTGCGCCGCCGGGCCAGGCTGGCCGCTTCTCCACTCCTCGGCACGCCGTATGGCGAGCTGGACAACGTGGCTCGCCGTGTTGCGCGGCCGGGGCAAGCCTGGCTGCCGTGTTGCGCGGCCGGGGCAAGCCTGGCTGCCGTGTTGCGCGGCCGGGGCAAGCCTGGCTGCCGTGTTGCGCGGCCGGGGCAAGCCTGGCTGCCGTGTTGCGCAGCTTGGCAAGCCTGGCCGCCGTGCGGCGCCGCTGGGGCGAGCCTGGCCCGCTGCCGCTGCCCGCTGCCCGTGACCCGGGAGCGTCGCCGGTTCGGCCGCCGACGGCCCGCCGAGCCGCCCGCCGATCCCCCGCCGAAATGTCAGACCCCCCCGGTACCTTCGAACAAACATCGAATAGCGACTGGACATCCTAACGAATTTAGGTTCGAATAGATGTACTAGCACCGGCCGGATGCGGTGAGGAGAAGCGCTCACCCGGCCGGGCCACAGGAGGAGATGAGCAGCGATGGCGAACGCAGCGGGGGTGCGGACAGGCAGCGAGGTCAGCCCGCGGCATCCTGGGCTACCGAGGGTTCCCGGGGTTCCAGTGGCGCCGACGGTGCTGAGCATGCTGCAGTCCGCGCGCCGGGGGCTCGACGAAGCGGCCGACGAGATGTCGCCAGGCGCCCGCTACGTCACCGCGCACCTGGCGGCGCTGCGGGCCGCGGCGGCGGTGGTGGCGGCCCGGGGCGAGCCCAGGACCAGGCGCAGGAAGCCGCACAGCGTCTGGGATCTGCTGCCCCAGGTCGAGCCGGCCCTCACCGAGTGGGCCGCGTACTTCGCGGCCGGGGCCGGCAAGCGCGCGGCGGCCGAAGCTGGCCTGCCGCGTGCGGCGTCCGCCCGTGAGGCAGACGACCTGCTGCGGGATGCGGAGACCTTCCTGTCCCTGGCGGAGACCGCGCTTGGCGTCGAGGTACAGACCCCGCTCCCGCTCAGGCCGGCCGGCTAGCGGCTCAGAACCCTTCCATCGCGCCGCGCGCGTCGGAATCGAGCACGCCCCAGCTAATGAGTTCCTCGGTGAGGTCAGCGGGGGACTTGTCGTAGATGACTGCGAGCGAACGGAGGTCCTCGTGCCGCACCGACAGGACACGGCCGTTGTAGTCACCGCGCTGGCTCTGGATGGTCGCGACGTACCGGGCCAGCGGGCCGACCTTGTCCTTGGGCAGTTGGCCCATGCGCTCCAGGTCGATGACGAGCTTGGGTGACGGCACCAGCGGCGTCGGGGCGGCGTCGCCGGGCAATAGCTCGGAAACGGGGACCCCATAGAACTCGGCGAGCTCGGCCAGCTTCTGCACGGTGACCGACCGGTCTCCCCGCTCGTAGGAGCCGACGACGACGGCCTTCCACCGGCCGCGGGACTTCTCCTCGACGCCGTGCAGCGAGAGTCCCTGCTGGGTGCGGATGGCGCGCAGCCGCGCGCCGAGTGTCTTGGCGTACTCAGATGGCATTGTTCCTCGGTTCCCGGCCAGTCGTCGCTTACGGTAACGGTTACGCTCAGTGACGGTAGGCGGCGCGCGCGGCAAGGTCAAGCCGAATGGCAAAAAACCGGTTAAGGCGTACGCTAACCGGCTTGGTCTCCTGGCTCGCCACCTACCCTCCGCCGGCCGCCAAGAACCCGGCTGTGATCAGGCTTCACTTCGCTACGGACAGGCTGCTGGGGCGCAGCGGACGATCGTCACGTTCTGGTGCCGTCTGTCTGATGTGACGTAAATCACATACGGTGCCCGGTGCCGCGCCGCGGCCGGGCCTGCCGGTAACTCCCCGTATGATCTAGGGCGAAGACATCCTTTAAGGACCGTCCGGTGAGGCGGGGAAGGAGGTCCGTTCATGAGCGCAACCGGTCATCCGGTCGCGGGGCGTGATGGCCTCGCGGTACTCGATGCCGAGGAGATCAGGCGGGCACTGACCAGGATCGCGCACGAGATTCTGGAACGGACGCACGGCGGCGACGGGGTGGTCCTGCTCGGCATCCCGACTCGGGGGGTGCCGCTGGCCCGCCGTCTGGCCGCCCGGATCGGGGAATTCGAGGGTCTCGAGGTTCCCTGCGGATCGCTCGACGTGACGATGCACCGGGATGACCTGCGGTTGCGCCCGGCGCGCGCGCTGGGTCGCACCGATCTTCCCACCTCGGGCGTGGACGGGAAGACCGTCGTACTGGTCGACGACGTGCTCTACTCGGGCCGCACCGTGCGCGCCGCGCTGGACGCGCTGACCGACCTGGGCCGCCCCCGGGCCGTGCAACTGGCCATCCTGGTCGACCGCGGTCATCGCGAGCTCCCTATCCGCGCCGACTACGTGGGCAAGAACCTGCCCACCTCCCAGCATCAGATGGTGCACGTCCTGCTGGCGGAGGTCGACGGCCGGGACGCGGTGCTGATCAGCGAAAAAGGGGAGCCGTCATGAAACGCCATCTGATCTCCGCCGCCGATCTCAGCCGAGGCGACGCGCTGCTCATCCTCGATACCGCCGAGGAGCTGGCCAGTCTGGCCGACCGCCCGATCAAGAAGCTGCCCACGCTCCGCGGCCGCACGGTCGTCAACCTCTTCTTCGAGGACTCCACCAGGACCCGCATCTCGTTCGAGGCCGCGGCGAAACGCTTGTCCGCCGACGTGATCAACTTCTCGGCCAAGGGCTCGAGCGTGGCCAAGGGCGAGAGCCTGAAGGACACGGCCCTGACCCTGGAGGCCATGGGTGCCGACGCGGTCGTCATCCGGCACAGCGCGTCGGGCGCCGCCCATCGGCTGGCGGGCTGGGTGCGGGGCAGCGTGGTGAACGCCGGAGACGGCACGCACGAGCACCCCACCCAGGCCCTGCTCGACGCGTTCACTATCCGGCGCAGGCTCGGCGGGGGTCCCGGGGGGGTACGGGGGGACGGGAAGCCCCCCCGTGAGCGAGGGGATCCCGGGGGGTCGTCCCCCCGGGGTGGCACAGCCCTGGACGGCATCCGGGTCACGATCGTGGGAGACGTGCTGCACAGCCGGGTGGCCCGGTCCAATGTGCTGCTGCTGAGTACCCTTGGCGCACAGGTGACCCTGGCCGCCCCGCCTACGCTGCTGCCCCTCGCCGTCGACACCTGGCCCTGCGCGGTGAGCTACGACCTGGACGCCGAACTGCCCAAGAGCGATGTGGTGATGAT
>Ga0306926_10006549_pt1 | contig 12517 bp, 10 predicted proteins | sample flu12Cox44000178_FD_203759 | JGI IMG/M metagenome (GOLD analysis project Ga0306926, IMG submission 203759) | Lab enrichment of tropical soil microbial communities from Luquillo Experimental Forest, Puerto Rico - flux8day.12C.oxic.44.000.178 (v2)... | ecosystem: Environmental > Terrestrial >... | reverse complement strand
TCGCTGGAACTTGCGTATCGATAATACGATCGACGTGCTACTCCCCGCGGACGACGCGGCGAGCGCGTGGTCGCAACTCGCCCGACTGGAGCGATCGAGCGCCATCTTGAAACGGGAGGTGCTGACCGTCGATCTACGTCTCCCGGATCGGCTCGTTCTGCGGGTTATTCCCGAGCCCCAGAAAGAACCAGCGACATCGAAAAGAGCACGTCCACCTGCGAAGAACACATGACCGCGATGGACGAAGCCCCGTTGCGCGCCGAAGATCAAATCATGGCAGCGACTGCAGGAAACGGCGGGAAGACAAAGCCGCGCCGGTCGCCGATGCGTCCGCGCGGCAGCCTTATTGCTGCTCTCGACATCGGCACGACGAAAATTTGCTGCTTCATCGCGCGGGTCGGAGCCGATAAGTCCCGGGTGCTCGGCATCGGCCATCAGATCTCTCGCGGGGTGCGCAACGGGACGATCGTCGATCTCGAAGCGGCTGGCGCCTCCATCGTCAGTGCAGTGCACGCCGCCGAGGAAATGGCGGGCGAGACGATCCAACAAGTTGTGGCGAATCTGTCGGGTGGGTTCTTCGCCTCGCGCATTGTCAAGGCCGAGATCGGCATTACCGGGCGGGAGATCACAGATGCAGAGGTGCAGCGGGTGCTTGAGCAGGGTTACCGGATAGGCGAACCGGGTGATCAACACGTCGTCCATTCGGTGCCCGTCGCGTTCTCGATCGACGATAGTCGGGGTATCCGCGACCCGCGGGGGATGTTTGGCGAGCGACTCGGTGTCAACATGCATGTGGTGACCGCGAGCGCGGCCAGTGTGCGCAATCACGGCTCTGCGATCGGGCGCTCGCATCTCGACGTAGACGCCCTCGTCGTCAGCCCTTATGCGGCAGGGCTCTCATGCCTTGTCGAGGACGAGATCGCACTCGGGGTGACGGTCATTGACATGGGTGGCGGAACGACGACGATCGGGGTGTTCTTCGACGGCAATATGATCCATGCCGACTATGTGCCCGTCGGCGGCTGTCACGTAACAAACGACATTGCCCGTGGGCTTTCGACCCCGGTGGCCCACGCCGAACGCATGAAAGCGCTCTTCGGCAGCGCCATTTCCTCAAGCACCGACGAGCGCGAGACGATCGCCGTCCCGCAAGTCGGCGAAGAGGACGAGGGTCATGTCAATCACGTGCCGAAATCCTTGCTTGTCGGGATTATTGCGCCGCGCATCGAGGAGACCTTTGAGCTGGTACGCAATCGTCTAGAGGCCAGCGGGTTTGACAAGGTCGCCGGCCGACGGGTGGTGCTGACCGGTGGGGCTTGTCAGCTGCACGGGGTACGCGAGTTTGCCGGACTGATCCTCGACAAACAGATTCGGATCGGCCGACCACAGCGGGTTTCGGGCTTGGCCGAGGCGACCGGCGGCCCGGCGTTTTCGACGACCGTCGGGCTCCTGCATTTTGCATTATCGGAACGGGCGGAGGTGGCACCCGGCGGACGCAGCCCTCCGCGGGGGCCGAACCGGCTTTTCGGTCGCTTGGGTCACTGGCTGCGAGAGAACTTTTGAGGCAAATTCAGCGTTGTCGCTCGCCCGGCCAAGTGTGAGCCAGCGAGGGGGGAGCCCGGACCGGACCGGGTATCATGGAGCTGCTGTGCAGCGGAGGGGACCGCATGATCAATCTGAGCATCCCGAGAGACGAGCAGGAGATGAAGCCCCGCATCACCGTTGTCGGGGTCGGGGGCGCCGGGGGGAACGCCGTTAACAACATGATTCGATCGAATTTGGTGGGGTGCGAGTTTGTTGCCTGTAACACCGATGCTCAAGCGCTGCAGCAATCCACCGCGTCTCGCAAGATCCAACTTGGGATCGGTGTCACTCGGGGCCTCGGTGCCGGCTCGCGGCCTGATGTCGGCCGCGCTGCCGCAGAGGAGGCTCTCGACGAGATCCTCGAGGCGATGCAGGGTTCCAACATGGTGTTTATCACCGCCGGAATGGGTGGCGGCACCGGGACGGGCGGCGCGCCGGTGATCGCGCGCATCGCTCGTGAGTCGGGGATTCTGACCGTCGGAGTGGTAACCAAGCCCTTTCACTTCGAAGGCAGCCATCGTATGCGCATCGCCGAACTCGGCATCGAGGAGCTGCAGAAGTTTGTCGATACGCTGATTATTATCCCCAATCAGAACTTGTTCCGAGTGGCCAACGAAAGGACGACCTTTGCCGACGCCTTCAAGATGGCGGACGACGTCCTTCATTCTGGCGTGCGCGGCGTCACCGACCTGATGGTCATGCCCGGATTGATCAACCTTGACTTCGCCGACATCCGTACGGTGATGGCTGAAATGGGCAAGGCGATGATGGGCACCGGCGAGGCCGAGGGCGAACGCCGAGCGATCGACGCCGCCGAAGCGGCGATCTCGAACCCGCTGCTCGAGGATGTGTCGATGAAGGGCGCAAAGGGCGTCCTAATCAACATTTCCGGGGGCCTGGATATGACGTTGTTCGAGGTTGATGAGGCGGCGAATCGAATCCGCGAGGAAGTCGATCCCGACGCCAACATCATCTTCGGATCGACCTTCGATGAGCGACTGTCGGGCATGATGCGCATCTCGGTCGTCGCCACCGGTATTGACGCTGAAGCGGTCTCTCAGGTCCGGCCGATGATCAGCCTAGTAAGCAGCAGGGATGCCGCGCCCGCTGTGGCTTTGCACGAGGCTTCCGCAGGGGTCTACACTCAGCCCCTGCTCACCCAGAATGCAGCGCCGTCGCCAATCGATGGCGGACGGGAATCGCCGCGCAGCGGGCCGTTGCGCGTGGAGCACGATAGCGAACCACTACCGCAGGCGGCGGAGGCAGCCGAGAACGCGGCTATGCGCGGGGGTTCCTTCATTGTTCCGAAGCCGGTCGACGCCGGACTCACTCGCCCGGTTCCGTTGACCCAACCGGCGGTTCCGCCAGCTCCGGCGGTCAAGGAGCCCGCGCCAAAACCGAAGGGGCGGGTGCCCAGCCTTATCGAACGGGTGACCGGAGTGGGCCGCGCCCGCATCGCGGCGCCGGAACCGGCACTACGTCCGGCTTCTCAACCCGCTAAGCAGGTCGCGCAGCCGCGACTGACCCCGCTCGAGCCCGACGATCGGCCAGGCTTGAGCAAGGAGGAAGATCTGCTCGACATCCCCGCCTTCCTGCGCCGTCAAGCAAATTAGACCGGCACTGCGGTGCCTCCGGCGGCCTCACTCCGTCTTCGGCGGGGGCGTGAACTGTCGATCGAGGAGGAGGTGGCGCAGCGTGCCAATCCAAAGGCGACATGTTGCTGATACGTAACAATCTGCAATAAAGAGTGATTTGAGACGACGTGCAGGCGCCGGTTAGTTTTGTGCCGTAGGGGCTCGGTTTTCGAGAAGTCTGTCGCATGTTGGGGGATATGACGACAGCGTCGCAACGGACGCTGAAGACAATGATCGGTTGCCGGGGCGTTGGTCTTCATTCGGGTCAAAAAGTGACAATGAGACTGCTCCCGGCCGCGCCGGACACGGGGATCGTGTTCCGCCGTACCGATGCCGGGGCAGAGATTCTGGCGAACTGGGTCAACACGATCGAATCGCCGCGCTGCACGGTACTGTCAAACGGCGAAGGGATCACCGTCGGCACGGTCGAGCACCTAATGGCTGCACTGGCCGGTGCCGAGATCGACAACGCCATCATCGAACTGGACGGTCCGGAAGTGCCGATCATGGATGGCAGTTCTGCGCCCTTTCTCTTCCTGATCGAATGTGCCGGGCTCGTCGAGCAGGACGCAGCGCGGCGCGCGATAAAAGTGCTCAAACCGGTGAGCGTTATCGAGGAGGGTGCAACGGCCGCCCTGTTGCCCGATCACGGCTTTTCGATGAGTTTCGAAATTAGTTTCGCGAACCCCCTGATTAGCCGACAAGATATTTGTGTGGTGTTCGATGCAGCGACGTTCAAGGCGGAGCTCAGCCGAGCGCGCACTTTTGGCCTTCTCGACGAAGTGGACCGTTTGCGAGAAGCGGGCTTCGGTCGCGGTGGGTCGCTCGACAACGTCATCGTGGTTAGCGGCGATCATATATTGAACGCTGGCGGCCTGCGGTATGCCGACGAGTTCGTTCGCCACAAGCTGCTCGACGCGTTCGGCGATCTCTACCTTGCCGGCGGCCCGATCATCGGACGATTTCGCGGCGTGTGCTCGGGTCATGCACATACGAGGCATTTGCTTGCGGCCCTGTTTGCTGACACCGAGGCTTGGCGCTACACTAGTCAAGGTCGAGCCACGGATTTTGGTGCGCTCGATCGGCCGGGCGAAATGCACCTCTCTGGAGTATAATTCGAGTTTGGCTTATCTCCTGTGTACACGATCTGTGCTATAACCCAAATCTGACTCCCGTTACCGGGCTTGCCGATGAGTCCATTGCCCCTTCTTCGGTGGCTCGGCGTGGCCGCCTTGATGTCCGTTCTCGCCGCCTGTGGCGGCTCAAAGAAGGACGTTTATGTCGAAAAACCGGTCGACGATCTTTACAATAAAGCCATGGACGAGATGGTCGAAGAACGCTTCGCCGCGGCAGCCAAGACCTTTGACGAAGTCGAGAGCCAGCATCCCTACTCGGTCTGGGCCACGAAGGGCCAGATTATGGCAGCCTATGCCCAATACGAGGCAGGAAATTATGGCGAGGCAGTGATCGCTGCGGATCGTTTCATCCAGCTGCATCCGGGTCATCGTGACGTTGCTTACGCCTATTATTTAAAGGCGATCTCCTATTATGTCCAAATCACCGATGTCGGCCGCGACCAAAAGATTACAGACCAGGCCTTGAAGGCGCTCGATGATGTGGTGCGTCGTTTTCCTGACAGTAAATATGCACGAGACGCGAAGCTTAAACTTGATTTTACTCGGGACCATCTGGCCGGTAAGGAAATGGAAATCGGCCGTTACTACCTTAAACGCGGCCAGTACCTGGCTGCGATGAACCGCTTCAAACGCGTCGTCGACAATTATCAGACGACGACGCATGTGCCCGAGGCGCTCGAGCGTCTTGTCGAATGCGACTTGGCGCTCGGTCTCAGTGACGAGGCCAAGGCCAATGCCGCAGTCCTCGGTTACAACTACCCGGGGAGCGAGTGGTATGAGGACAGTTATGCCCTCGTCACAGGGACCGGCAACCCTGGCCTACCCAAGGGAGGTTGGTTCGCCCGCAATCTCGGAAGCCTATTCTGATCTGCTCGGCGCAGTCGCGCCCCGCAACATGAAAAATTGTTAATTTCAGACGGACGCTCGGCTGGCGTATTCACCGCGCCATTAAGTGCCTTCGGTCCCTCCCGCGCACACCCTCTCTGCTGCGGTTGGGATAAGTATCTGCAACGATCATTGGAGCGTTTGAGGATGCTGCGGCGGCTTCTCGCGGTCTTGTTTCTCCTCATTGCGACTGCCGCGGCAGGTGCCGCCGACAAACCCTCCGGAGTCACCGGACTCTATCTGACGACCCGATATCCCGCTCTGACCGTACGAGCGGGCGAGACCACGACGATCGATCTTTCGCTGCGCAACTTCAACCTGCCGCCGCAACAGCTGGCACTGTCGGTCCCACAGGTCGCGAGCGGCTGGAAAGCGACGGTTCTCGGCGGAGGTCAGCCGATCGAGTCGGCGATCGTCGCACCGGATAGCGAGGAGAAGCTACAGCTTCGCCTCGAACCCCCGTCGGGCACCGGACCCGGCAGTTATTCATTCCTCGTCGAGGCGCAGGGTGGCGGAAGCACATTGAAACTCCCGATAACCGTCACGATCGGGCAAGAGCTGCCGGCCAAGCTCAAGCTCACCACAAACTTCCCGGCGCTGCGCGGCACTGCTACCACCTCCTTCAAGTTCAAGGTCACCGTCGCCAACGACAGCGGGCGCGACGCCACGATCAATTTCAGCGCGGACGCACCCAAGAACGTTCAAGTTACCTTCACGGAGGCCTATGGTACCCAGCAGCTCACCAGCATTCCGATAGAGGCCGGCAAGTCGAAGGACATCGAAGCCGCCGTGGCGGTGCCACGCGATACGCCGGCCGGGGAATACAAGCTCGCGCTGCACGCCAAGAGCGAGGCTGCGTCTGCCGATCTCGACCTTACCATTACTATCATCGGCCAAGCCCGCTTGGCGCTCGCCGGCGAAGGCGGCCGTCTCAGCGGCGAAGCCTATGCCGGCCAGGACAGCCAGTTGACTGTCGTCGCAAAGAACGATGGCAGCGAAGCGGCACGCGATATCGAATTCAGCGCGACGGCGCCGGAGGGCTGGAAAACGAGCTTTGATCCCAAAGAGTTGGCCGAACTCGGTCCCGGCAAATCGCAGTCGATCAAAGTTACGTTGACGCCGGCCTCCCGCGCCATTGCCGGGGATTATCAGACGACGATCCGCGCGGGCTCTGCGGGAGGGCTTTCCGAATCGGCGAACTTCCGCATCACCGTCCTGACCTCGACGGTGTGGGGTGCTGTCGGCATCGGCGTTATTGCGATCGCCCTGCTCGTCGTGGTCTTCGCGGTCGCGCGGTTTGGCAGGCGTTAGCGAGGGCGTCATGGCTGACGAGGTCGTGATCCGGGCCGCGGGGTTGACCAAACGCTACGCTGCGACCCTCGCGGTTGACCACATCGATCTCGAGGTTCGCTCCGGCGAGATCGTCGGTATTTTGGGACCGAACGGATCGGGCAAGACGACGACAATCCTGATGCTGCTCGGGTTGACCGAGCCGACCGAGGGCCGCGCCGAGGTCGCCGGCTTCGACCCTTTGCGCGAGCCGCTCGAGGTTAAGCGCCGGGTCGGTTATCTGCCCGATTCGGTCGGCTTCTATGACAGCCTGTCGGCGCATGACAACCTCGCCTATACCGCGCGGCTGGCCGGGATGTCCCGGCGCGAGATCGATGAGCGCTTTGCCGAGGCGCTAGCGAGGGTCGGGCTTCCCGAGGTCGGCCGGGAGCGGGTCGGGACGTTTTCGCGCGGTATGCGCCAGCGGCTCGGCCTCGCCGAGATTCTGATGAAGCGTCCGAGCATCGCAATTCTCGACGAGCCGACTGCGACCTTGGATCCACATTCGACGCAAGAGTTTCTTGGCATGATCCGCGCGCTGAAGAACGACGGAACCGCCGTTCTGCTGTCGTCGCATCATCTTGATCAGGTGCAGAGTGTGTGTGACCGGGTGGCGCTGTTCAACCAGGGACGCATCGCGCTGTCGGGCAGCGTGACCGACTTGGCGCAACGGGTGCTCGGCGGCGGCCATGTGATCGATGTCGAGGTTCGCGGCGTCGGCGTTCGCGATCGCCTCGCCGGCATGCCGGGCGTGGTGCGGGTACAGGTGATGGGGCCGCAACTTTATCGGGTCGATTGCGAGCGCGATCTACGGCCCGAGCTCGCCCGCCTTCTCGCTCCGTCATCCGAGCTGACCGGCATTCGCTTTGCCGAGCCCAGTCTCAACGAGGTCTACACCCGCTACTTCGAGGAGGTCCGCCATGCGGCGTAGCGGCTCGCCCTTTACCGGGGCGGGGATCGTCCTCGCCAAGGAGGCAGCGGACCAGCTAAGCGGAATTCGTATGGTTGTGATCGAGGCGCTGGTTTTTCTGATAGCGCTCGTTCTAGCGTGGTTTTCCACTACGTCAATCCGCGAATCGATAGGACAGAGCCCGTTTCTGTTTCTTCGTTTGCTGACGATGGCACCGGACCCAATACCGTTTTCATTTATCGATACGGTTGGGCTGGTGACGCCGATCATCGCTATCGCGTTGGGTTTCGATGCGGTTAACGCAGAGTTCAATCAGCGAACCTTGAGCCGGATCCTGGCACAGCCGATCTATCGCGACGCCCTGCTACTCGGAAAATTTCTCGCTCGACTGCTCGCGTTGGCCATTGCGCTGCTTTCTCTGTGGTTGCTCGTGCTAGGTGTGGGCTTCCTGCGCCTCGGGCTGCCGCCGAGCAGCGAAGAGCTGGTCCGGATGTTGGGCTTTCTCGTCGCGACCCTCGCCTACGGGGGCGTGTGGCTTGCGGTCGCGTTCTTGTTTTCCATCCTGTTTCGAGCGCCGGCGACAGCAGCGCTCGCGGCGTTGGGCCTCTGGCTCGTCTTCTCGTTCTTCTGGTCGTTAGTTATCAAACCACTCGCGGCGACCCTGATCGCCGGGCCACCGGAGGACATCTTCGGCCCCAACCTCGCCTATATTCAAACCTCACAGGTGCTCGATCGGATCTCGCCCAACACACTTTACGCCGAGATTGCGCTGGCCCTGCTGCAGCCGGCGACACGTACGCTCGGTCCGGTGTTCATCAGCCAGCTCCGCGGCGCGCTGCTCGGCGCGCCGTTGCCAGCCGCGCAGAGCTTCATCCTGGTCTGGCCGCAACTAACTGGGCTGATCGCTGCGATGATCCTGATCTTCGCAGCTGCCTACGTCGTCTTCCAGCGCCAGGAAATCCGTGCGTGACCACGGTTGACCAGCAGAAGATCCGGCGCGCTCGAACGGGACTCATCGCTCACGATCCGGTACTTGCGCAGCAGGGTTATACGCTCTTCGCGCCGATGTACGGCGACGGGACCGTATACCTAGTCGGCATGGACGGGCATGTGGTGCACACCTGGCATATGCCATATCGGCCCGGCCTCTACGGCCACCTGCTCGACGACGGCCATCTCTTTTATGGCGGCAAGGTCATGGAGGACCTCGAACGGTTCGAGGCATGGCCCCGCTTCAAGGCCGGCGCTGTGCTCGAGGCCGACTGGAACGGACAGGTGCTGTGGGAGGTTCGGCACAACGATCACCACCACGACGCCCGTCGACTGCGCAACGGCAATGTCCTGCTATTGTGCCTGCGACCGCTGCCCGACGAAATCGCCGGTCGCGTCCGTGGCGGACTGCCTGGCAGCGAAGCGGGCGGTGGGATCTATGCCGATTACCTGGTCGAAATGACCACGAGCGGCGAGGTTGTATGGGAGTGGCGAAGCTGGGAGCATCTTGACCCCGAGACTTGTCCGATCACGCCGCAAGACCATCGCGCAGAGTGGACGCACGGCAACACCGTGGCGGAGACGGCCGAGGGTCACATCGTGGCCAGTTTTCGCAACATCTCGACCGTGGTGATGATCGAGCGGGCGACCGGCAAGATCATCTGGCGGCTCGGCGCTCCGCCGCTCGCGCAGCAACATGACCCGCGGCCGCTGCCGAACGGCAACATTCTAATCTTCGACAACGGCACCCACCGGGCCGACCATCCGGCAACCTTCTCACGCGTGATCGAGGTCGATCCGCGCACGAACGCGATTGTGTGGGAGTATGCCGATCAGTCGCTCTTCGAGTTTTTCAGCCCGTACATCTCGGGGGCGCAGCGGCTCGACAACGGCAACACGCTGATCTGTGAAGGCTGTCACGGGCGGATTTTCGAGGTCACTCCCGGGCACGAGGTCGTCTGGGAGTATGTCAGCCCGCACTTCTTCCAGGAGCCCGGCCGCGCCGGGCTTAACAACTGGGTGTTCCGCGCCTTCCGCTATACGCCGGAAGAGATCGAAGCTGCGCGCCTTGCGTGACGAAAAGGAACGGTCCGGTCAGAGCGCCGTGGGGCGTTGATTTCCGAGGTGATCAGCGCATAGTGGAGCCAAGATTTCGGCTAGGGGATTCCTAGACATGCTCCCGGCACCCGGCTTTCATCACCTACATCTGAACTCGGTCGATCCCGATCGCGCGATCGACTTCTACACCCGGCAGTTCCCGAGCACGGCGAAGGGGAACTGGGGTGGCATTCCGGCACTCGAGTCGCCGAATAACGTCCTCGTGCTGTTTAGCAAAGTCGATACGCCGCCGCCTAACAAACCGCAGAGCGCCATCTGGCATTTCGGCTGGCACGTCACCGATGCGCGCTACAACCTCGCAATTTACAAACAGCGGCCGGAAGTCGAACTGCTGCCGTTGTACACGACAGACGAAGGCGGTTCGGTTTTGATCAACAGCGACACCTGGCCCAACATCGGGAACGTCCTGGGTCTGACCAAGGCGCAGATCGCCGAGGCCAAGGCTAAAGGTGTCGGACCGGCCGGCGGTGGCGGGTTCTCGTATATGAGGGGTCCCGATGACGCCCTTGTCGAATATGCCGGAAACCATCCCACTGAACGCTTCAACCACGTGCATCTCTACCAGGAGGACCCGATCGGCGCGCTCCGCTGGTATCAAGAGCATCTCAACGCGCCGATGCGGCCTGGCTATGCGCCGACAGCGGCCGACAGCGGCCTTATCCGCGGTCTAGACCGCACCTGGCCGGCGCTCAATCGGGAAGGGATGTTCCGCACGCCGCGCGCCGGTGTCGAGTTCGGCGACGTGTCGATGATGTGGTACGCCAATCAGGGACAACGGCCGCTAGTCAGCTCGCGCGGGCAGCTGCAGGATCACATCGCTCTCAGTGTCTCCGATCTCAACGCGTGGATCGACAAATTGCGCGGTGAGGGCGTCAGATTCCTCGAAGAGCCCTACACGCTTGGCGACACCCGCGCCGTGATGATCGAAGGCCCGAGCCGCGAAGCGCTAGAGCTCGTGGAAGTGAAGTAGGAGGGGTCCCCGTGGTGGCTCCCTCAGTCGAGCGGGCGGCCGTGGCGCGCGATGAATTCGGGGAAGGCTTCCTCGGCCTTGGCGCCGCGGACGACGTGGGTCGTGAAGTGCCGTTCCTCGGCCCATTGCTCTTCGAGGCTCTGGGTCATCTGCTTCATCAGCAGGGTCTTGATGCCCATCACCGCCGCGCGGTTGTTGCTGGCGATCGCGCGCGCGAGCTCCATGGTCTTCGCGCGTAACTGGTCGCGCGGCACGAGGTGGTTCAGAAGACCGATGCGATAGGCCTCCTGCGCTTCGACGACACGCGCGGTGAACAGCAACTCCTTCGCGATCGGCCAGCCCACCTGATTGGGCAGGCTCCAGGTACTGTTGATCCGGCCATAGGCGGCGGCGAGAAAGCGAAAGCGGCTGTCTTCGCAACCAACGCGCATGTCGAGCGAGGAGGCCAGCACCGCCGCACCTCCATAAGCGAGACCATTGATCATTCCGATGGTCGGCTTCGCTGACGCGGCGATTTCATAGCTGCCGCGGCGCGGAGGGCGGATCGCATCCAATTCCTCCTGCGTGTAGCGGCGGTCGTCCTCGCGCTGCTCGTGGATGTCGCCTCCGGCCGAGAACGCACGGGTCCCAGCACCGGTGATGACGATGCAGCCGATCGTGTCGTCGGCGTCCATGCGCTTGACCGCGTCATGCAACTCGCCCGCCAGTTTCCGGTTCATTGCGTTGAGCTTGTCGGGACGGTTGAGGGTCAGGATCCCGACCCCGTCTTCCGTATCGACCAGAATATGCTCGTAGACCATCCTTCCCTCCAATCTCAGGCGAAACCGAATTCCCGCTCGGCGAGCGTGAGGCTCTCGTCCACGATGGCGACCATCTGGTCGATCTCGTCCCGGCTAACGACCAGCGGCGGGCACAGTTGGAGCGCCATGAAGACGCGGGTCAGCAGGCCGCGCTCTTCCATCAGCTCCAACAGGCGGCGGATATAGGGATGCCCCGCGGCAGCCGGACCGACGCCGAACGGCTCCTTGGTCGCCTTGTCCTTGACAAGCTCGACGGCGCACATCAGGCCGAGGCCGCGCACGTCGCCGACCGTCGGATGCGAGCGCAGCTCTTGCAGTAGGCCGAGCAGGTACCTGCCGTGCTGCGCGCTGCGCTCCGGCAATTCCTCGCGCTGCAGGATCTCGATGTTCTTAAGCGCCGCCGCGCAGGATACCGCCTGGCCGCCGAAGGTCAGCAGGTGGGCGAGCGCCACATCCTGCTTCTTGAATTCGTCGAACAACGCCTCGCCGACGGCCACCGCGGCGATCGGGGCGTAGCCCGACGACAGTCCTTTGGCCATCGTCATCAGATCCGGCACGACGCCGAACTGCTCGGTCGCAAACATCGTCCCGGTGCGGCCGAAACCGTTGATCACCTCGTCCATGACGAGCAACACGCCATGCGTATCGCAGATCTCCCGGACCCGCTGCCAATAGCGCGGCGAGGGGACATGGTTCGAATTGGACACCGAGATCGGCTCGCCGATCACCGCGGCCACCGTATCGGGTCCCTGTGCCAGGATTTCCTGCTCGATCGCCTCGGCACAGAGCAGATCGCCGGCCTCGCCGTCGACCCCGAAATCGTTGCGATAGCGATTCGGCGACGGCACGAAGCTCACCCCGTACATGAACGGGCCGAAGAATTTCTCGCTGCGCGACGAGGTGATGCTCATCGCGCCAAAGGTCGCACCATGGTAGCCGCCGCGCCGGGCGATGATCTTGTAGCGCTTGGCAAAGCCGCGCATCGCCTGGACCTGCTTGGCGATTTTCATCGCGCTTTCGATTGCTTCCGAGCCGCCGGAGCAGAAGAAGAACCGGTCGAGATCGCCAGGCGTCAGCCCGGCGAGCACGTCGCCGAGCTGCACTGCCGCCAGGTTGGTGTAGCTCGCGGCGGAGACGTAAGCTAGCGCGCGCGCCTGCTT
>Ga0306926_10006548_pt1 | contig 12517 bp, 10 predicted proteins | sample flu12Cox44000178_FD_203759 | JGI IMG/M metagenome (GOLD analysis project Ga0306926, IMG submission 203759) | Lab enrichment of tropical soil microbial communities from Luquillo Experimental Forest, Puerto Rico - flux8day.12C.oxic.44.000.178 (v2)... | ecosystem: Environmental > Terrestrial >... | reverse complement strand
AGTCCAGGTGAGTGAGGGCGATCGTGTGCGTTTGGCGGCGATCGTCGCGGATCGGAATAGCCCGCAGAAACATGTGTGGCGAGCGCGCATCGTGCTGATGACGGCGGACGGCATCGGCACGAACACGATCATGCGACAGACGGGCAAGAGCAAGGTCACCGTATGGCGCTGGCAGGAGCGTTTCATGGCGCAAGGGGTCGACGGGCTGCTGCGCGACAAGACCCGTCCGTCGCGGATCCCGCGGCTGCCGGCAACAGTACACGAGCAGACGGTTGCGCTGACGCAGACCGATCCGCCGGGCGAGGTGACCCATTGGACGGCGCCCATGATGGCCAAACAAGTCGGGATCAGCGTCAGCTCGGTACAGCGGATCTGGCACACCCATGGCCTCCAGCCGCATCGCGTGCGTCTGTTCAAGCTGTCGCGCGACCGCCAATTCGTCACCAAGCTGCGCGACATTGTCGGTCTTTATGTCGATCCGCCGGCGCACGCGGTGGTGTTGTCGGTCGACGAAAAATCGCAAATCCAGGCGCTCGACCGCACCCAGCCCGGCTTGCCGATGAAGAAGGGCCGCTACGCGACAATGACGCATGATTACAAGCGGCATGGCACCACGACCTTGTTTGCCGCGCTCAACGTCTTGGAAGGCAAGATCATCGGTCGCTGCATGCAGCGCCATCGCCATCAGGAGTTCATTCGCTTTCTCAATACGATTGAGGCCGACATCCCCGCCGGCAAGATCGTCCACGTCGTCCTCGACAACTACGCAACACACAAGCACGCCAAGGTTCGGGCCTGGCTCGACCGGCACCCCCGCTTTGTCTTCCACTACACCCCGACCTCGGCCTCCTGGCTCAATGCGGTCGAGGGCTTCTTCGCCAAATTGACCAAACGCCGCCTCAAACGCGGGGTCTTCCGCTCGATCGTCGATCTCCAGGCTGCCATCAACCGCTTCCTGAAGGAAACCAACGATGACCCCAAGCCCTTCGTGTGGACCGCCGATCCCGATAAAATCATCGCGGCCGTCAAACGTGGGTACCAAACGTTAGATTTGATCCACTAGCACTCCGCCGGCAGTCGCGGCGCTGCGGGACCAGACGCGCACAATCCCGATTGTTTTCGTGCTCGTGGCCGATCCCGTCGGGCTGGGTGTTGTTCAGAGCCTCGCGCGACCCGGCGGTAACATCACCGGGTTCAGCTCCTACGACGCGCCGATTATGGGAAAATGGCTTCAATTGCTCAAGCAGATCGCGCCGGGCGTTACGCGGGTTGCCGTCATCTTCGGCGCGGAGACGGGGTCGTCTTACGCCCCATTGTCTAACCGCGCGATGGAGGCGGCAGCCCCGTCCTTGGGGATGACTGTGACACGTGCTCCAGTGCACGACGACGCGGGGATCGAAGAAGCCATCGCCGTACAGGCGCGCGAGCCGGGAGGCGGCCTGATCTGTTTGCCGGACAGTTTTAACAATGCACATCGCGATGTGATCATCGCCGCAGCAGCCCGTCACAGTTTGCCCCTAATCGGCACAAGAGAGTTTCCCAGATCTGGCGGCCTGATGTCCTACTGGTTCGACGCAGTCGATCTGTACGCTCAGGCAGCATCCTACATCGACCGCATTCTCAGGGGCGCCAGCCCGGCCGACCTTCCGGTTCAGCAGCCGACCAAGTATTCGCTGATCATCAATCTCAAGACTGCCAAGGCGCTCGGCCTCACTGTTCCTCCCGGCATGCTCGACCTGGCCGACGAGGTGATCGAATGAGGCGACGCTGGTTCGTCACTGTGCTCGGTGCGGCGGCGGCATGGCCGATTACTGGATCCGCGCAGCAGTCCGAGCGGGTTCGCCGTGTCGGCGCGCTGATGCCTTGGCCCGAGAGCGATCCGGTGGCTCAGGCCAGCATGACCGCCTTGGCGCAGGCGCTGGCGCGTTTCGGCTGGATCGAGGGCAAGAATACTCGGATCGACTACTGCTTCGCCGGGAACGATCCGGCTCTCTTCAGACCTTGTGCGGCGGAACTCGTCGGCCTGTCGCCCGCTGTAATTCTCGCAGCCGCCCCGCCCTCGGTCGTAGCGCTGCAGCAGCAGACCCAGACAATACCTATCGTTATCGTACTCGTCGCCGATCCCGTTGGGCTGGGCTTTGTTCAAAGTTTTCCACGACCCGGCGGCAACATCACAGGGTTCAGCGCCTTCGACCCGACGCTGATGGGTAAGTGGCTCCAGTTATTGAAGGACGTCGCACCTGGTATCACCCGGGTCGCCGTCATCTTCAACCCGGACACGACGCCCTCCGCTCCCTTGTTCAACCGCGCGATCGAGGCCGCCGCCGCGTCCCTCGGGGTGGCGGTGACGCTTTCCCCGGTTCACGACGACGCGGAGATCGAGCAAGCCATCGCCGCACTGGCGCGCGAGCCGGGAGGCGGCCTGCTGTGTTTGCCGGAGAACTTTGCCGTTACTCACCGCGGTGCGATCATCGGCGCAGCGGCCCGCCACGGTTTGCCCCTAATGGGCGGGATCGAGGTATTTCCCAAAGACGGCGCCCTGATGTCTTACTGGTACGACACGGTGGACCAGTTTGCGCAGGCGGCATACTATATCGATCGCATCCTCAAGGGCGCCAGTGCAGCCGACCTCCCCGTTCAGCAACCGACGAAATACTCGCTGATCATCAACCTCAAGACCGCCAAGGCGCTCGGCCTCAGTGTTCCGCCCAGCATGCTCGACCTTGCCGACGAGGTGATCGAGTAGCGTTCCGGCTGCCTAGCCGAGCGCACCCGATCGGCGCAGCGCGGCGATCTGGTCCGGTGATAGGCCGAGCACCTCTCGCAAAACCATCTCGGTGTCGGCGCCGAGTTCCGGTGCGGCGCCGGGGGTCCGGCCGAAGCTGGCACGCCAAGGCAAGCCCGGCAGAACGCCAGCGCCGTGCGCTTCCCAAAACCCGCGCTCGCGCAGATGATCGTTGCCGACGAGGTCGAGTGAGGTGGCGAGCGACGCCGCGGGGATGCCGGCGCCCAGCAATTCGGCTATGACAGCCTCGGCGGTCTGCGGACGCAGCCAGGCGATAAGTGCATCGTCTATCGCGGCTCGTTGCTCAGCGCGTTTGCCAGACACCAACCCAGCCATCGGCGTCAAGGCCGGGACGACGGCGCAAAGCCTGCGCCACTCCTCATCGGTGCGGGCGACGATGGCAATCCAGTCATCCTCGCCGGCACAGCGGTAGACGTCGTGTGGGACGTCGCGGCTCGAGCGGTTTCCCCGCGGCTGTGGCGGGGGGCCGAGCTGCGTCTCCAGCAACGGCTCGGCCATCGTCCACAGCATCGCCTCGATCATCGAGAAATCGACCCGCGCCACCGCGCCGGTGCGCCGGCGATGCCACAACCCGGCAGCGACAATAAAGGCGAGCATCAAGCCGCACATCGGGTCGAGCCACGCAAAGCCGATCCGCGGCGGAACACCGGGATGGCGGTTGAGCCCGGCGAACCCGACATAGCATTGCAGCAGTGTGCCGTAGGCGACGGCGTGCGCCTCGGGTCCGGTGCGTCCGAGGCCGGAGGCCGACACATAGATTAGATCAGGATTCAGGGCGTGCAGCGCTTTGGCGCCGAGGCCCAGGCGGTCCATGACGCCGGTCGCGAAGTTCTCGATCAGTACGTCGGATTTGGCCGCCAATGACCGCGCGACGACGACGGCTTCTTCTTTCTTGAGGTCGAGGACGACGCTGCGCTTCGCCTGGCCGAGCACGGTGTGCAGTTCGGAGGCACGGCCCGGGTCGCCGCGGCCGGGCGCCTCGATCTTGATGACCTCGGCGCCCATCGCGGCGAGATAGCGCGTCGCCGTCGGGCCGGCGATGACCCAGCTGAAGTCGAGGACGCGAATGCCGGTGAGCGGCATCGGTCCCGAGGTGCCGCACTGCTTATGGCCCGAAGCCGCGAGGTGCAATCCGAAAGGCGGCCCCGGCGCCCGGATCGTTTGCCCGCCGATGTCCACTGGCCGCCAGAAGTCGCGATGAGCGAGCTGGGGCGAATTCAGTTGTTCCGCCGGCTCGCGCAACGGGAAGCTCGGCACATGGGCCGCCTGGGCTCTGTCGGCGATCGATTGTTTGTCGTATCGGCGGCTCCAGTCCGACATCAGGGCGTGGAGCGCATCCCAATTGGCGACCCGATCGGGCTTCCTGGCGAAGCGCGGATCAGATGCCCAATCGGGCGAGCTCATCACCTCGAGCCACGACGCCCATTGGCGATCTTCGCGCGGCGAGATCGCCGCATAACCGTCCTTGGCCGGCAGGATCGTGACGGTGGCGCCGTTGCCGTCGGTCAGCCGACGGCGCGACCAGATTTTCCTGCCGAGCCCGGCGCGCGCCAACTCGGTCGCCGCCATGATTGCCAGCGCTTCCTGGATCGAGACGTCGATGACGGCGCCGGGCTCCGCGGTGAGCGCCGCGTGCATGCCGGCGCAGGCGGCGGCGAGCCCGCTGATGAAGGCAGACTGCTCGCCGACCGGGCGCATCGGTGGTTCGGCGAGATCGTCGACCTGGCCGGTCAGCAGACGAGCCATGCCGCTCGCGAAGAACAAGGTCAGATCGGTCGCCGGGTCGTTCGCCTGGGGTCCGGTCTGTCCGAAGGGAGAGACGAAGACGAGCGCCGCCTTCGCGTTGAGCCGGCGCAGGCCGGCGGCATCGTACCCTCGAGCCCGAAGATCCTGCGGCCGACCTTCACACACGATCAGGTCGGCTGCCGAGAACGCCTCCACCGGATCGCCGGCGACGATCCTCTTGCCGTGATTGAGATAGTCGGCCAGCGGGGTCGAATTGTCCGGATCGATGCAGACGACATCGGCGCCGACATCAGCAAGCAGACGCCCGCACACGGCGGCAGCCAAGCCCTCGCCGATCTCGACTACGCGGAACCCTGCCAGCAGTGACATTTCAGAAACCGCACTTTAAGCACGTTGCAACATATCCGCGAACGGCAGGAGGAGAAACATGGACAGGCTCGGTATCGCGTTTTCCGGCGGCGCTAACCCTGCCGAGATCGTCGACTGCGTCAAGCTCGCCGAGACGCTCGGCTACGAGTCGGCATGGGTCGCCGAGGGGCATGGCGGCGACCAGTTCGCGGTATTGTCGGCTTGCGCCGCGCAAACCTCGAAGATCCAACTCGGGACCAGCATCACCAGCGTCTTTGTCCGTACGGCGCCGACGATCGCGATGGCTGCAGCAACGGTCGACGCGATCTCCGGCGGGCGTTTTGTGCTCGGGGTCGGATCGAGCCATAAGGTCCAAGTCGAGCCGGAGCACGGTGTGCCATACAGCAAGCCGCTGACACGGGTTCGCGAGAGCGTCGCGGTCATCCGCGCGCTAATGCGCGACGGCCGGGTCAGCTACGCAGGCGAAACGGTCCGGATCGAAAGCTTCGACCTCTGGTTCGCCCCGCTTCGCCCGGCGATCCCGATCTATCTCTCCGCGGTCTTTCCGAAGATGACGACCCTGTGCGGCGAGATCGCCGATGGCATTATCTTGACCCGGAGCACGCTCGCCACCGCAGCGCAGGTCCGGGAGCGGCTCGCCGAAGGGGCCAAGCGGGCCGGCCGAGACCCGAGCGCTATCGTCATCACCTCGTTGTTGCCGACCGCTGTCGGCGCCACCCGCAAGGAGGCGCTCGATGCTCTGCGGCCGGGGCTCGCCTTTTATGCCGGCTTCTTTCCGCGCTACAATCGCATGATGGCCGAGCACGGCTTTCGCGACGAAGCGGCAGCCATTGCAGCGGCATGGTCAGACGGCGACCGGCAAGCGGCCGAGCGCGCGGTCAGCGACGCGCTGATCGACGCCACCAGCGTCGCCGGGACGGCGGAGCAGTGCCGAAAACGCATCGACGCCTACCGGCGCTCTGGCATCGATCTGCCGATCCTCAGCCCGTTCGCCCGCGGCCCCGATGCAAAGGCCAGGTTTGAAGCTACGATCAGGGCCTGCGCGCCGTCCGCAAGCGCCGGATGAGCGCTCTAATATCATCGCAGGCGCAATTTGTCAACATAACAATATATAGCCAAAAAAAGAGCCTCCCCTGTTCGCCCCCTGATAGACCGATTTCGCCCCCTGCACGGCGACTTCAGAGCCCTGTTCGCGGGAGTCCGACGCCGGCTTCTAAGTGTCTGATCCAGGGGGCTTTTCGATGATGACCGGAGCAAATTTCAGAGCGGAATCAAAAATTCAGCCTGTTCTCCGGCTTTTACAGGGGTCCGCGTCACAGGGCGATGGCGCGACAAAGCGTGGATGCCCACGGAACTGGTCCGTGGGCTGAAGGCCCACGTGTCAACCCCCGGGTCACAGCCCGGCGGCATGACGATCGAGGATGCGTGAACGTGCAGCGGCAGGGTCCGACACTCAGGCAGCGTGAACCCCTGGCGGGCCAGCAGCTTCCAATTCCCGCCCTGCTTCTGCCAGACCTGCAGCGCACCAATCCTGACACTGTTGGGTTTGCCGTCGGTCTCGCTGTCGGAAACATAGAGATGGCGGACGACCGCGGCGTCGCCGAAGACTGCAATATTGAGCTCGGGAAAGGTCAGCGATTTGATGATCGCTTTCCTCGTTATGACGCCGTCGATGAACTCGGCCTTGGTCTGAACCTTGCCGCTCGAATGGCCATAGCTCAGCTGGTCGGCCGCAAGATTCTCGAACTCCCCCTTGTCCGCGGTCAGCAGCGCCTTTCTCAGCACCTCGACCGCCTGGCCGACGGACGCATCCTCCGCAGATTCGGCAAACGACGGGGCACTCCGCAACAGGTTCGAGATGCCGAGTGCCAGCGCACCGGCGGCAGCGAGATGACGACGAGTAAGTTCCATGGCTTCCCCCCAAGTATCGGTGAATTTGTTAGGCACATATTCGATCAGGGCGCCTCTTCACGCAATTCCGTCGGCATGGGACCGAAGGCGGGGGGCGGGATGCGGCGCTGCGATGCGGCTTCGTAGGCCGAGGCGATCCGGAGAAGGACGTCTTCCCTGCCCGGCTCCGCGCGGAACACCAGCGAGAACGGCAGGCCGGGCTCCGGGATCGTGATCGGCGTACCGGCGGGGACAGGGATGTATCGCGTGCCGTCCGGACTGAGTGCCCAGACCGGATCGTAGACGGTTGTCACATAGCCGGCCGGGATCAGCACCTCGGTCAGCCCGGCGTTCGGGCCGTAGAACGATTCGAGGCGCAGATTGTTGCGGCCCCCGAGCGGATCGTGAGCGCCGCCGATCTTGGCCGGCGGCAACGGCGTATGCAAGCGCACCAAGCCATCGAGGCGGTTCTCCAGCATCACCATCATGTCGACCCGGCGCAGCAATTCGCGCAGCATGATGCGCTCGTCAACACCCTGCCGCCCGCCCGGTTTATTGCGCGGGTCGGTGACTTCCTCCCAATTCCTGAAACCGGCGCGGCCGTCGTCGCCCCAGAATTTGGAGCGCGCATTGAGCGCGGCGAAATCGACGAGGGTCTCGGTATAGCCGCGTGCCCGCCAGTCCGCGGCGCGGCGCGACAAGTATTGGCTGACATGGAAGCCGAACATCATCGCCAGCTGCTGCTCTTGGATCGTGGCGATGTCGAGATTGGCGGGGGGTGCTACACGTCCTTCGGCCAATTCGACGCAATAGTCGATCGGTGTCATCGTGCCGGTGCCGAAAACCTTGCCTGAGGCGAACTCGGTCGGCCGGATCGCCGCGGCGAATTCCTTGAACAACGGCTGACCGTCCGGCCCGAGCCGAAACAGCAGATCAGGCATGAAGACCGGCACCAGCCTGGCGAGCGCCTGCCGGAAATCGGGGGTCATCGCCTCGAGGTCGCGGTCGGGTTCCCATAGCGGATCGGAGGATTCCACCAAAGTGGCACCCAGCTTTTGGCCGAGAATCGTCTTGATCTCCACGGCGGCGGCCGTGCAGATCGGCACGGTCGCTTTTTCGCCGTGACGGATCAGCATCGATTCGCGAATTACCCCAATCCGCATGCCTGCAAGCGAGCCGGGAGCACCCGACACCCTCGTGTGGCTCGCGTAGGATGTCGCCAGCACCGAGGAGCGCGGCACGGTCGTGTAGGCGTCGCGCGGGTCGTAATAGCCGGCCTCGGGGTCCTTCAGGGCATCGAGCACCTTGGCGGCGTCGGCGATCGTGCGGGCGAGGATGCCGGCGCGGTCGCAGTAGATGTCGGCACCGATCGCACCGCCATTGAAGCTCAACATCGCCTTGTGCGGCAGGATCAAGGCCACCGCATTGTGATTGGCCGGGCCGCGGGTCGAGGCGCGGGTCTCCTCGCCGAGGCTCGCCATGACGAGATTGGCGCTAACCGACACCCCCGAGCCCGAGCTCGAGCCCAATGAGGCGGCGCGCGTCGTGTCGTAGGGGTTGGCGGGGTTGCCGGCCCAGCTCGACCGCTGATAGCCCAGCACCGAAGGCAGCACCTGCTCGGGCTTGTGCCGCCCGCCGGGATCGCCCGCGCGCCCGTTGTATTCGGTGCAGACGGCCTTGGCGAAGATGATTGCACCCTTGTTGCGCAGCTGCTCGACCAAGACGTGGTCGCGCGCCGGAAAGTCGATGTCATACGCCGCATCACCTCCGGCGGTCGTCCGCATGTCCTTGGTGTCGAACGGGTCCTTGAAGCTGAAGACGACGCCGTACATCGGCATCTTTGCGAGATCGGGATTTCGCCCATAGAGGGCGTCGAGCTCGGCAGCGCGCTCGAGCGCGTCGGGGAACCTGCGATACTCCTCGCAGACCGGCGGCGCGCCGGCTGGGAGCGGCCCCTCCGAGGGGTGCCGGTCGAAATCGCCGCGGCAGGTCACCGAGCGCTCGCCTCTGATGTTGAGCGTGGCCAGCGCGTTGAGCTGCCCGGCATCGGGCAAGCCCGCGATCATCCCATATTGCTGCTGCACCGCAGGGTCGGACGCGGTCGGCTCCATGCGACCGTATTCAATGGGTGGCCCGATGTATTTGTCGAGATCGGGCAGCATCGCCGAGGCCTTGACCGTCTCAGTAGGGAAGCGGAGCGGCGCCGTCGCACGCACCGTCCCGGTCGTTTCCAGAACAGGAGCCCCGTCCTCGGTGACGAGCAGGCTCGCCACCCCGTTATAGGCCCGCACGCGCTCGATATAGTGCTGAACCACGGCGACGCAGGTCGCCTGCCCATTTTTGATCGCCTGATGCAATTCGTCGATCGTCGCTTCTTCGAGACGAAACGGCTTTTCGTCTGTCACGACCCGCCCCTGTGTTCTGGCCCGCCGGTCGCCGCCGGCCTTTTTTCCCGATTGGCCGAGTGCAAGCTCGCCCGCAGCTAGACGTTATCGAGGCGATTGGCCCAGCGGCGGCAGATCTGATGCGCGATCGCGACCGGCCCGGGCAGCGATGGCACAGTCGTCGCCGGGTCCGGATCGCCGGCCGCCGCGCGCGCGACCATGTCGCGGATCTCGTCGCGGGCAAACCAGCGGGCTTCGACGAGCTCCTCGGGATCCACCGTGATCTCCTCGGTCAGCGCCTCAGCGAGGAAGCCCATCATCAGGGTCGACGGGAACGGCCAGGGCTGTGAGGCGAGGTAGCGCACTCGCCCGCAGCGGATGCCCGATTCCTCGCGGACCTCGCGCCGGACGGCGTCCTCCAGCGTCTCACCTGGTTCCATGAACCCGGCAAGACAGGAGAACCGGGCACCAGGTCGGCGGCGGCCGCGGCCGAGTAATGCGCGCTCGCCCCCGACCACGAGCATGATGACGACCGGGTCGACGCGCGGGAAATGATGCGCCTTGCAACTTGGACAATGCCGCGTCCAGCCGCCCGCCGCGGGCTCGCTCGGCGTCCCGCATTGCGCGCAAAACCGGTGCCGCGCATGCCAATCGACGACCGAGCGAGCCTCGGCCAAGATAGCGGCCTCGGCCCCGGCGATCAGCGGGGCCAGGGTGCGGACATCGATATTCTCGGTCGCCGGGTCCGGCGCCAACTCGGCGTCTGTCGCATCGACCGCGAAATGAGCGCGTCCCTCGACGATGCCAAGGAGGACGAGTGTCGCCCCCGTCGCGATCACGTCCCGCCACCGGCCGACCGGCTGCCAGTCGAGCGCCATTTGGCCACCATTGCGGATCGGCGGCTTCAGATCCCTGAGCGGGATCACGCGCGTCGCCGGCTCTTCGAGCAAAGAGGCAATCCATCCGGCGTCACGCCGGCGCTCGCTGACGCGGTCGAGCGGGTTGCCGGCAAAGCAATAGATCTCTTCCATCGCGAGAACATATCTCCATGGCATGGGTCAAAGTCAAATGGGCCGCCCGCTCGAGCCCGCAGCGTTCGGTCGAGCGACCCCCCTCGAGTGGGCGATGACCGGCAACCGCCTGAGTGAAGCGCCCCTCAAGACAAGATAACCGCAAATCGCTGAGGTCACCGAAGCGAGCAGGACGGCGAGGCGGACATCCGCATCATAGGCCTCGGCCGGGAAGGCGAGCGTGCCCACGAACAGGCTCGTTGTGAAGCCGGTACCGGTCAATAGGGCGACGCCATATTATATGGCGTCAGTTGGTCCCTGCGAGGATCGTCGCAAGGCCGACGCGAGTGGCTATCCAGATCGATGCGATCACCCCGAGTTGTTTACCGATCCCCGTTCGACAGCTCGCCCTCGAGCACCGCGCGCTTGACCTCGAGCCCGACGAGCATGAATAAGATCGCCATCAGCCCGTCGTTAATCCACGGCAGCAACGGCTTGGCAATGGCGAGACCACCGACCTGGACCGCGACCAGAAGATCCAGGAGCTTCGTGTAAAACGTCTCGAGCGGCGAGTTCGCCAAGACGAGCGCCATCGCAGCGGCCGTGCAAAGGAAGATGCCGCCGGCAGACTCCAGCTTGGAGGAACTGCTGAAGGGGGGACAGTGCTGTAAGGGTAGAGCCTTCACCCTCTGCTAGCCGAGGGTGAAGGGCGATTTGATTACGCCGGAGCGGGGATCGCGCGCTGATTGTACATGATCTTGCGCATCTGCGCCCGCTGCTCGGCCGTCAAGGTGCTGGGGTCGACCCGCAGGTTGTTGCCGGCCTCCATGCCGCGCTTGACCGCCGGACGATTGCCGACCTCCTCGAACCAACGCTTGAAATATTTGAACTCGTTGATGTCCTGCCCCTGGGCGTCGGCGTTGACCGTCCACGGATAGGAGATCATGTCGGCGATCGTGTACTCGTCACCGGCCAAATAGCGACGATCGTAAAGCCGATTGTTCATGACGCCGTAGAGGCGGTTCGCCTCGTCGGTAAAGCGACGGATCGCATAGGTCAGATTGCCCGCGTCAGAGCCGGCACGGCGAAAATGGCCGCATTCGCCGAGTTTCGGGCCCTGATTGGCCATCTGCCACATGACCCACTGGGTGACCTCGTATTTCCCACGCATGTCCTGCGGGAAGAAACGGCCCTCTTTTTCCCCCAGATACATCATGATCGCACCCGACTCGAATACGCTGATCGGTGCACCGTCGCCCTTCGGCGCATGGTCGACCAACACCGGCATGCGATGATTCGGATTGATTTTCAGAAAGTCCGGCTTGAATTGATCGCCGCGTCCGATATTGCAAGGGACGATCTTGTAGTCGAGACCGAGCTCTTCGAGCAGAATCGTGACTTTCTTGCCGTTTGGCGTCGGCCAAAAGTGGACATCGAGCATCGGTGTTCCTTTCTGGTGGAGGTGTCGCGCGGCCTGATCGGCTCCGGGCAATCGGGGAGACGATAGCCTCTCGCCAAGCAGATGTCACCGCATGCGAGCAGCGCGAAAGAGCGGAGTGATCACGCCCGGCATGCCCCTCTGCATCCTCGGCTGTTAAAAGGGGGTCAAGCAGCTTTCGCGCTGACGGTAGGTTCGGCTGCTCGTGCAGCGCGGCGAATCAGCTCGGCGCCCTTCTCGGCGATCATGATGGTTGGCGCGTTGGTGTTGGTCGAGGTGACCGTCGGCACCACCGACGCATCGATGACGCGCAGTCGCTCGAGCCCATGGACCCACAGTTGATCGTCGACCACCGCCATCTGGTCGCTGCCCATCTTGCAGGTGCAGGTCGCGTGATAGACGGTCGAGCCCTTCTGCCGTGCGTAATCTAAACGTTCGGCGTCGCTCGCGACATGAGCACCGGGCAGGATTTCGGTGCCGCAATATTTTGCCAGCGCCGGGGTGGCAAAAAGCCGGCGGACGAAGCGGAGCCCACCGATGATCGCTCGGCGATCGGTCTGCTCACTCAGATAGCGAGTGTTCGTCCATAAACGCACGATTCTCAGCAGTGTAGCAGGGCGGCGGATGTGGCGGGTGCGGCGTTAGCGGCGCACTTTCGCGTTGCAGTAGTGACGCGGAAGTTGCGCAGCCGGCGATAGACCCAGGGGCTGCTGACCATGTCGGCAACGGCGATGCCGCGCTTCTTGTGGAAGGCGACATCCTGCAGGCCGCGCGCCTTGGCCTGTTTGAGATTGTCGCGACTGGCATAGCCGCCATCGGCGGCGGTCTGCCGCGGTGGTGCACCGCGGCGGGCGATTTGGCGATCGAGCATCGG
>Ga0306926_10006545_pt1 | contig 12520 bp, 12 predicted proteins | sample flu12Cox44000178_FD_203759 | JGI IMG/M metagenome (GOLD analysis project Ga0306926, IMG submission 203759) | Lab enrichment of tropical soil microbial communities from Luquillo Experimental Forest, Puerto Rico - flux8day.12C.oxic.44.000.178 (v2)... | ecosystem: Environmental > Terrestrial >... | reverse complement strand
CGGATTTGGGTCCAAGCGGAGGCACTGAATGCTTTACTGATACCGCGAGCAAAATGAGAGCTAACCCGGCAGGCAGCGCTATCCACCCGGCCCGCCGCGCGCCGGGCATGATCCGGGTCAGAATGTGTTCGATACGCGACTTGGACGGGGCAGCCGATAGCGGCGCCGGCGCTTCGCCGTGCCAGAGCCATAAGCCCGCTTCTTCGCTGCCAGTACTGATCAACGTCGGATCAGTTGACGATAGCTTGATCGGTGCATCGCCCGTCGCAGTCCCGACCTTGGCGTCTACCTCGCCCATGAATTCTCCTGGCTCGCGTGGCAGGGGTAGGGCCATGGATACCGCAATAGTGTCAAAATCAGGAAATAACCTGAATCGTTTTTGTGGCCGAGCGGCATATCAAGGCTCCGCCGGTTACAGCGACTTCGACGCTTGAAGTTTCCCCGACCTTGTTGTCGCGAATCGCGGACCCCAATCGCTTTGCCGAGCATCAGATGCGCGCAGGAGGCGCCATGTTCCACGTTGCTGGCGACGCCGACAACCTGTAAGCGCGTTTAAACCACCTGCTTCATCCCGCTCTCCGAGGCGCGCACAATCGCATCGAGCAGGCGATGGCGGCTGACCGCCGCATCAAATCCAGGGCTGATCGGCTTGCCGCCGCGGATCGCCTCGCCGAGCTTCGCGTAGAGCTGCGCGACATTGTACGGGTCTTCGGCCGGCACACCTTCCGGGACCCAGCGGTATTTGGCGGGAACCGACAGCTCGGCGAGAGCTGCACCGGCACCGCGCGCTCCCTTCAGCACGAGCGTCTGGCGCTGCATCGAATTGCGTGTGGTTGGGGCCAGCACCAGGTCGCCGCTCTCGCCATGAATCTCGAACAGGAAGTGGGTGCCGCGAGTCACGCCACCGCGCACCTGAAACGACACGACGGCGCCATTGCCGGCAATGCCGCTGACCGCCACCTGGTCAGGCACGGTCTTGGCCACCATCTCGCCGGTTTCGGCGAGCGGGATACGATCGCGCTGACTGACCGCGAAGGCGGACAGCTCGCGAAATTCGCCGAGGCAGTAGCACAGCGCGTCGATCGTGTGGCCGCCGGTGATCGTCAGCAGATTGGCGCCATTGGCGCGGTCCGCCTGATAGGCGCGGTCGATCGTGGGTCCCCAGTTCGGCGCGCAGCCGATCATCGTCGCCGACAGTACCCGGCCGAGATAGCCATCGGCGATAAGGTCTTTGGCGTAGCGGATCGGCGGCGACATCTGGCCTTGCAGCCCGACGGCATGACGAATCCCTCTGGCGTTTGCGGCATCGCGCAACCGGATGGCCTCGGCGGTGTCACGGCCGAGCGGCCATTCGCAATAGACGTGCTTGCCGGCCTCGATTGCCGCCATGACCGGCCGGTAATGATCGGGCACCTTGACGCTGACCGTGACCAGATCGACGTCGGGATGCTGCGCCAGTTTTTGTCGGAAAACGCCAGCCGAGCCCCGAGATGCCGCGCCGCCGCCTCGGCAGAATCTTGCCGCGTCGTGCAAACTGCGGTGATTTCGAACTCCGGCAGCGCCCTCAGCGCGGGGATATGAGCGACCGAGGCAAACCCGCGGCTCGGATTTGCCCCGACTATGCCGACACGAATCTTGCTGCTTGCCGCCATGGGCGATCTCCTATGCGCTGTCGTCGATCCGGTAGGCGCGCACCGCCGTGCCGTGAAACAAAGCGGCGCGTTCGGAGGCCGAGCAGCTCTTCGAACAGCGTTTGAAGGCGTTGAACAGGACGTGATGGGAGAACGATACTTTGTCGACCGGGAAGTTGCTCTCGAACATGCAGCGCTCAGCGCCGAACTGCTCGATGCAATAGCCCATGATCGGGGCGATCGACGCGGCCAACTCTTCCGACCCGATCGGCCGGGCCCGGGTATGCCAGTCGAAACCCAGCCGCGGCATGCCGATGCCGCCCAGCTTGAGATTGACATTGGGGCACTCCGCCACCGCGGCGATGCCGCGCCGCCACTGCGCCAGCACCTCCTCGTCGCGGTTGGCGTAGGGGCCGATCCGTGTCAGCCCGCCGAGGTGGTTCAAAATGATCGTCAGGTCGGGCACTGCCTTGGCAAAATCGGCGAGCTCGGGCAACTGCGGGAAGCACACGCCGACATCGAGCGACAGCCCCATCCGTGCCAGCGCCCGGGCGCCGGCGCGGTAACCGGCGCTCGCCAGCACCCCTTCTTGCTCACGGTTCTCGATCTCCGGGTGCGGGTCCCAGGTAACGGTATGCCGGATGCCGCGAAACCGGTTGGGGCTGGCGGTCTTGAGTGCCTCCAATACCGGCGCGACCCGATCGCCGAGCTTCAGGTCGGCATGGCCGACAATCGCGGCAGCTGCCCGGCAAGAGCCATAAAGCCGGGTGGCAGCGGCGGCGGCCAGACCCTGGACGAATTCGACCTCGCCGACTGGGCGCAGCTCGACCGGTCCATCCGGGCGGTACATCGATCGCGCTTCGATGAACACGGTCGACCGCACGTTATGGCCGCAGTTCACATCCGCCGCCAATTCGTGCAGCAAATAACGCTGGTAGGGGATGCGTTCGCTACGAAAATCCCAGAAGTGATGATGCGGGTCGCAGATCGGGATCTCCGGCTCCAGCGTCGACTCCTGGGTCAACGCCAGCCAGTCGTTTCCTCCAAAGGGCATTGCGGCTCCTCCGTTTGCATCGATTTTCCTGCTGCTGGCCGACAGCATATTGGGGAGACCTCCGCCCAACAATGCTTGCGTTTACCAACTGGATCGCGATGCTTCGAGGTCAGATAAATCTACAAGGGGGCGATCGATGATCCTCGGAAGCGGCCGGTTCAAATTTCGGGTCAATGCCGAATGGGCGAAACTTCCCGAAGGCTGGTCTTTCAAAGAGGCCGCTGCCGTCGGCGTCGACCAGCAGGACCGCGTTTACGTATTCAATCGCGGCGAGCACCCGATGATGGTGTTCGACCGTGAGGGCAATTTTCTGCGCTCCTGGGGCGAGGGGCAATATCCCCGCGCGCACGGGGTGCACATGGCGCCCGACGATACGATCTTCCTGACCGACGACGGCGGTCATTTCGTGCGCAAGGTCACGCTCGACGGCAAGGTGCTGCTCGAGCTCGGCGTCCCGGGCAAGCCCGCGCCGTTTATGAGCGGCGAGCCTTTCCACCGCTGCACCCACACGGCGCTGTCGCCGAAGGGTGAGATCTATGTGTCAGACGGCTACGGCAATGCACGGGTGCACAAATACTCGCCGGACGGAAAGTTGCTGACGTCGTGGGGCGAACCCGGCACCGGCCCTGGCGAGTTCAACATCGTCCACAACATCTGCTGCGATGCCGACGGCTGGGTCTACATCGCCGACCGCGAGAACCATCGCGTCCAGGTGTTCGACGGCAATGGCAGGTACGAGACGCAATGGAACAACCTTCATCGCCCGTGCGGCCTTTACATGCCATACGGCCACCAGCCGATCTGCTATATCGGCGAAGTGGGGCCAGCCGCCGCGGTCAGCCGCGACATTCCCAATCTCGGTCCGCGCGTCAGTATCGTGGACCACGAAGGCAAGCTCATCGGCCGCTTCGGCAACACGCCCGCCGGGACCGAGCCCGGCAGGTTTCTGGCGCCGCACGGTCTCGCTGTCGACTCGCGCGGCGACATCTATGTCGGTGAGGTGTCCTGGACCGCGTGGCCGCAGATATACCCGGGGAAACCGCACCCCGCGAACCTGCGCTCACTGCAGAAATTCGAAAAGGTCGAATGAAGGCCCGTGTCACCTGGTTGCCGCCAGCAAACCCAAGAGATGGCGGCCGAGAACCAAGATCGCGGCGAGCGCGATGATCATTATCGGAATATAGTTGAGCTTGCCGGGGCGATAGGGGCGGCGGTCGAGGACAACCGCTACCGCCAGCACGAGCAGAGATGCGGCGAGCGCGCCGCTCGTCTCGATGATCCCCATTGGGCCGACCTCGGCGCTGAGTCCGGCGCTTGCAAACCCGACCGCTGTGCAGCCTATCGATGCACGACCGGCGGCCTCTGAACGCTCGGCGCGGCGGCGTCGAGAATTTCTTCGGCCTTGCCGGACTGTGGTGGATAGATGCGCTGACGGTTGATCGTTTCCTTGATGCGCTTGGCGGCCGCGCCCTTGAGGGCGACGCGGCGATCCCAGCCCTCGGTGTAGACCGCCCCCCAGGGGCCGAGATCGAGGCACGTTACGTAATAGTCGATCGACAATGGCAGCATCGACTTGCCGAGGAGGTCACATACGACATTGTGGCCGGCAAAGCGGCCCATCGGGCGACCGTGCTGACATGACATGACCGAAGGATGAATGCCGTCGATCGCCAGCCACGCGGCATCGCCGGCGGCAAATTCGGCCAGCATATTGCGGATCTTGAGACAGGGATCGACCGGCAGGCGGCCGAGCCGGTCACGCTCGACCGGAAAGCACGCGGTCAACGGATGGGCCTGCATGCCGGCGCACCAGACCACCGTGGCGGCGGCGATGCGCTCGCCCGTCGTCAGCTTAATACCCTTCTCATCAACCGAAGCCACAGAAACGCCGACGCGCGTCTCGACGCCGAGCGTCTCGAGCGCCTCCGCGATTAGCGGCCGGGCGCTCTCGCCCATGTCGGACCCGATCCAAGGCTGACGGTCAGCGAGGATGACCCGGGGCGAGGACTCGTGGCCGGAGCGCGGAGCGCGAGCGATGGCGGCCCCGAGCTTGCCGAACATTTCCGTCGCGACCTCTATGCCGGTCAGCCCGCCGCCGACGACAAGAACGGTGTATTGCCCGGGGGAAGCTTGGCCGAACGGAAGCGCGGCGATGTGATCGTTGAGGCGCGCACCGGCGTCGTAGGTATCGACATCGAAGGCGTACGCCTCCAAGCCGGGGATCGGCGGGCGAACGAGCCGGCTGCCAAGAGCGAAAACAAGCCGGTCATACGCCAGCGATTCCGTCCCGCTGGAGACCGAGAACGTGACCTGGCGCTGCGAAACGTCGATGTCCGTAACCTCTCCTTCGATGTGCTTTACGCCAATCGGACCCAGTACGGCTTTGAGGGGGACCCGCGTCTCGCTGAGATCGGCTTCGTAATTGCGAACGCGGATCGAATGCCATGCAGTGCGATTGACGACGACAATCTCGATGTCGTCAGGCCCGAGGCCGAACTCTTGCAGGCTGCGCGCGGCCCCTACCGCGCTCCAGAGTCCCGCAAAGCCGGCACCCAGTATGAGAATGCGTTGCATGTCATCCCTCTCAAGGCGGCGATATATTAAAATTCCCGCGCAGGGCTGCCGGTGATTGTCGGCCGTTTGGGGCAGCCGAAGCAATCGGGTTCGCGCGCAACGCGCCCGAGCGGGTACAGGAGCCCATCCGGTTGCGTCAGCGTCCTTCGAGCGACATTAATTGACGGGATTGCGGACCGCGAAAAATCAAGTGGCAGCGACCGGGGTTGACGCAACTCAACGAGAAGGAGCCAAGACGATGCCGAGCCCAGTTGGCACCGTCACTGCGATCTACCGCTATCCGGTGAAGGGGCTGAGTGCGGAGAAAATGGACCGGGTGAAGCTGCTGCCCGGTGAGTGCCTGCCGCACGACCGGCGCTTTGCGATTGCGCTGGGCTCGACGCGCTTCGATCCGAAAAATCCGGAATGGCTGCCCAAGATGCATTTCATCATGCTGATGCGCGACGAAAAGCTCGCGCAGCTGCAGACCCATCTCGACGTCGAGAGCGGCGTCCTGTCGATCGCCGAAGGCGGCCGGATTTTGCTGCAAGCGACGATGACCGAGCGCGAGGGACGCGGAGTCGTAGCAGCGTTCTTCACCAATTTTCTCGGCGAGGCGGTGAACGGACCGCTGCACGTCGTTTCGGCTCCTGGTCATGCTTTCGCCGATGCGCGGCGCAGGCCGAATGCGGCAACCGGCAAATACGTGTCGCTGATCAATCGCGCCAGCATTGCCGCGCTCGAAACCGCGATCGGCGCTCCGATCGATCCGATCCGGTTTCGCGCGAATATTTATTTCGACGGAGCATCGGCTTGGCGCGAGCAGGACTGGCTCGAATCCGAAATCAGCCTCGGGGAGGCTCGGTTGCGGGTGATCTCGCCGATTACGAGATGTGCAGCGACTCAGGTCAATCCGGCCACCGCAGAACGCGACCTCGACATTGTCGCCGCACTGGGCCGGGTTTTCGGGCACACCGATATGGGCGTCTATGCCGAGGTGTTGGCGAGCGGTGAGGTCGCCGTCGGGGATCCCCTGCTCCATTGACCAACAGTAGAAAGGCATTGCAATCGGGGTACAGAAGCGGGCCGCTGCCGCCGCAGACGAAAGCTGCGTTACCCCCCGTCGTCTTTGTCTACCTAGGCGTGATGGTCGCGACATGGGCCGGCAATTGGCCGCTGATGAAGCTCGCTCGGCCAGGTGCCGCCCCTCGTTTTTGTGCTGCTGCGACTGATCGGCAGCCTTGCGCTGATCGCGCCGGCTTTGGCCGCAACGGGGCAACCGCTGCTGCCAGTGCGCGGCGAACGGTTGAGCCTCTTTTGGGTGGGGCAGCTTCAGGTCGCCGGCTTCCTGATCTGCGGCATTATCGGCCTCTCGATCGTGCCGGCGGGGCGGGCGATCGTGCTCGCCTACACGATGCCGCTTTGGGCGATCCCGATCGGGCTGTTCTTATGGCCGGAAGCGCTCGGGCGCAGCCAGCTCGCGGGGGCGGCAATCGGCTTCGCCGGCCTCGTTGTCTTCATGAACCCCGGCCTCCTCGATTGGGGCAACGGGCGCATTCTCGCCGGGAACGCGCTGCTGCTGGTTGCGGCGATCGCCTGGGCGCTGGGATCCTGCCTCTATCGCCGGCGCTCGTGGCGTTCGCCGTTCTGGGTCCAGACCTTGTGGCAGCTCGCGGTCAGCGTCGTTCCAGTCGGGGCGATCGCGCTGATCGGGGCGGCCGGGGGCCCTGTGCGCTGGTCGCCCGCGCTGATCGCGATCCTCGTCTACAACTGTATCGTTACGACCGCCCTCGGCTACTTTCTGTGGAATAAGGTTCTGTCGATGATGGCGGCAGCGACCGCAGGACAGGTGCTGACCCTGACCCCGATCGGCGGTTTCGTGCTGTCTACGCTGATCTTTGGCGGCACCGTGACAGCCGATGTCGTACTCAGCATCGTCTTAATTGTCGGCGGCATTTTTGTGACCCTGCGACGGTGATGCTGCCGCGACCAATATCGCTTCCGTGTCAGTACGGTGCAATGCGATGCCCGACCGACAGACGGGGCGGCGCGCGCAATGTCTGGTAGATGACGCAGTAGCGCTCGCTCATCTCGACAAGGCGCTGCACGGTCGCCGCATCGGCGTCGGTATCCAATTCGAAGGTCAGCGCGATATCGGTGAGGCCGACCGGGGCTGCGCGGTCGACGCCGAGTGTGCCGCGCGCGTCCCAATTTCCCTCTGCGATCACCCGTCCGCCCCGGAGCGTGACGCCCATGGCGGTGGCCACCGCGCTGATCGTGACGCCGGCACAGGCGACCAGCGCCTCCAACAGCATGTCGGCGGAGCAGGCGAGGCTCCCATCCCCGCCGGTGGCCGGATGCAGCCCGGCGGTGGTCTCGCCGCCCCAGGACCGCACGCGGCAGGCGATGCGATCCAGGTCGAGCACGGCCTCGGCGCGGGCCGGCGTAAGCGCGGTTTCAGGCCGCTCGCGATATTGCTTCTTCAGCGGCGCCTGGAACGCCCGCAACTCATTTGCGTCCATATGTCCTGATCCCCTCACGTAATTTATGGTGGTTTCGTCGTTTGCCGATGCCGCGATGATAGCAGGAGAAACCAGGAGTAGGGCGCATGCGCAAATTCTTCGGGCCGGTGGGCCGCGTGAGCCGAATGACCATCGAGAGCGAGGTCCTCAAGAGCAATATGCTGGGGGATCCGTCGGCGCGCGTCGTCGATGTCTACGTCCCGGCTGGACATGACGGAGGAGGTTTGCCTCTGCTCGTCGATCTTGTCGGCTTTACCGGCAGCGGCTTGTCCCACACGAATTGGGTCGGCTTTCGCGAGAACGTGCCCGAGCGGCTCGACCGGCTGATCGGGGAACAGCGCATGCCGCCAGTCGTCGCCGCATTTCCCGATTGTTTCACCCGGCTCGGCGGCAACCAATACATCAACTCGGCCGCGATGGGGGATTGGGAGGACTTTCTGCTGCACGAAGTGGTGCCGGCAATCGAACAGCGCTTCGGCTGCGGCGGCGCCGGACACCGCGGCGTCTTCGGCAAGAGCTCCGGCGGATACGGTGCGATCACGCATGCGCTGCGCCACTCCGACATCTGGGCGGCCGCAGCGTGTCACTCGGGCGATATGGGGTTCGAGGTGTGCTATTTGCCCGACATGCCGGCAGTGCTGCGCGCACTCGCCGGCGCGGGGAACTCGATCGAGAAGTGGTGGCAGCAGCTCGAAGCCGCGAAAAAGCATGGGGACGGTTCCGGCAAGGTGATCAACGCGCTGGCGATGGCAGCGAGCTATGACCCCGATCCAACGCAATTCCTTGGGATGCGGCTGCCGGTGACCTTCGACACCTGCGAGGTTATCGAGGAGCGATGGGCAAATTGGCTGCGGCAAGACCCGGCCGTCGCGGTCGAAACCCAGGGAGACAACCTGCGCCGGCTGAAAGCGCTCTACATCGACTGCGGCGACAAGGATCAGTTCAATCTGCTCTACGGCGCCCGCAGATTGGTGCGGCGGCTGAACCAACTCGGCATTGCACATCGCTATGACGAGTTTTCCGATAGTCACACCAGTGTCGATTACCGGATGGACGAGAGCTTGCCCTTTCTCGCAAACGCGCTGTGCTGCTGAGCGGAGGAAGGCTGCAACGCGAGGCCGCTGCGATTGCGTCCTCGGCGTCCTGCTATGATCTGCCGTTGATTGTCGCTGCCCGCGGGTGCAACCCGCCCCCGGGTCAACTGGCTTGCCATCCAGGGAGGCGCCGTGCTGGGCGAGCGGGTCGAGCGCAGATTGGCGGCTATTTTCGCCGGCGATGTCGCCGGGGTACAGCCGGCTGATGGGGCAGGACGAGGTCGGCACCTTGGCGCGACTCACCGCGCACCGGCGCGAATTTGTCGACGCCAAAATAGCCGAGCACAAGGGCCGGATTGTCAAGACCACCGGCGACGGCATCCTGATCGAGTTCCCGAGCGTGGTCGAAGCGGTCGCTTCCGCGGTGGCTATCCAGCGCGGGATGAGCGAGCGCAATGCCGAAATCCCGACAGACAGCGCATCGAGTTTCGCATTGGCATCAATTTGGGCGATGTCATCGTCGAAGAGGGCGACATTCACGGCGACGGAGTCAACGTCGCGGCGCTGGTCGAGGCCTTGACCACATACCCCGGTCGGCCACGGTATTGTTGGTTATCCGGCATACCGCACAGTAGTGGCCCAGCTGCCGCTTTAGGGCGCTGACCCTTTCTGTCGTATGATCGACTGGGCTTCTGCCACGAGCTCTTCGATCAGTTGAGCAGCCGGCAGTTCGCGCAGCAACGGAGCAGCCTGACCCGCCCAGACTGGCATGAAGTCGGCTCGCGTCGTCTCGTCCGGCAGTCGCCAAAGAGGGCCTACGAGGCTGGCTTGCAGCGGAAAATCCAATGGTTCGGTATCCGCCATCTCCGTGACGAAGCGGTTGCGCATAGCGCGGGCCGGGCGGCCGGTGAAGACACGCGTCAGCTCGGTGCCGTCGTCGGTGGCAGCCCGCAGTCGAGCGCGGTGAAGCGGCGAGATGGTAGCTTCCGGACAACCCAAGAAAGCCGTACCCATCTGGACCCCGCTCGCACCGAGGGCGAAAGCCGCTGCGATGCCCCGACCGTCGGCGATGCCGCCCGCGGCAATCACCGGTACATTCACAGCATCGACGATTTGCGGCACCAGCGCCATGGTGCCGACCATGCCGGTTCCCGCACTATCGGTGAAACTGCCGCGATGCCCGCCGGCCTCAAATCCTTGCGCGATGATGACCTCCGCGCCGTTCGCTTTGAGCGAACGCGCCTCGGCAACGGTAGTCGCCGAGCTGAGAATGATGCAGCCGGCTCCTTTGAGCCGCCGCACTGCGGCAGTCTCCGGGAGACCAAAGTGAAAGCTGACGACGCGCGGTCGGAGCTCGAGGACCAAGTCGAGCTGTTCTGCGTCGAAGGTCGGAAAAGGGTCCTTTGGGTCAGGCACGGGCCCCAGCCCATATTCGTCGAAATAGGGCGCGAGCTTTGCCCGCATTTGCGCCGTCGCCGCGGGGTTGGTCTGCGGACTGCGATGGACAAAAAAGTTGAGATTGAATGGGCGGTTGGTTGCCTGGCGCACCGTTGCAACCTGCTCCCGCACCACGTCCCGCGGCTGCCCCACGCACCCGACTGAGCCCAAGCCTCCTGCATTGCACACCGCTGTCACGAGTGCCGGAGGTGTAAAGCCGCTCATCGGCGCTTGAACGACAGGATGAACGATGCCCAACAAATCGAGGAAATCAGTGCGTGGCCACATGAGATCACCTTCTGTCCTAGGTCGGCTCGGGATAATGCCACAGCCGCTCGCCGGATGGCCCGCGGTTGATCGGCGGAAGACATCGGCGCAAGCTAACCGCCACGCTCCGGATGACCATGTAGGGCACCGGTCGAGCGTAGATTTCTGCGGGAGGAGATCATGACCGGGAAAACCGCGGCGTTGCGCAAGCTGCTCGCCGAGGAGGCATTTCTTCACCTACCCGTCGCCTATGATGCCATCGGCGGCCGGCTGATCGAGCAGACCGGGTTCAAGGCGGCCTATGTCGGCGGCTTTGTCACTGGCGGCTCGCGCTGCACGTCCGAACCGCTATTGACATTGGACGAGCAGGTCCGGGTCGCCGGAGATGTCGCCAAATCGGTCGCCATCCCAGTGCTAGCGGATGCCGGTGCCGGCTTTGGCGAGCCATTGCACACAATGCGCACCGTGCGCGAGTTTATCGAGGCCGGCATCGCCGGTGTCCACATCGAAGACCAACTGTTCCCAAAGCGGGCGCACTACCACAAATACGTCGCGCATGTGATCCCGCGGAAGGAGTTCGCCGACAAGATCCGCCTCGCCTGCCGCCAGCGCGACCGGAGCGACAAGGATTTTGTGATTATCGCCAGAAGCGATTCCTGCCGCTTCGAGGGGCTCGACGAAGCCGTGGGCCGGGTAAATTTGGCAGCCGAGCACGGCGCCGATATGGGGATGATCTTCCCGCGCGACCTCGCCGAACTAGAGCAGGCGCCGAAATTGTCCAAAATCCCGCTGGTCTACGTCGTCAGCCGAGGCAACCGTGACAACCGGCTGGTCGCGACCGCGGCCCAGCTCGCCGATATGGGCTACAAAGTGGCGCTCGACGCGTTATTGGAGCTGCTGGTCAGCTTTCATTTCCACAAGCGGGCGCTCGAAGAGCTGAAGGCGACTGGGGACTTTACTGGCCTCAGCCATGAGGACTGCGTCACTGCGCGCCACGACATCGAAACCCTGGTCGGTCTCGACGAGTTTTACGCAATCGAGGAAGAGACAGTCGAAGACAAGAAATGGGGCGAGCGGTAAATCGGCTGAGCAGCGCAAGCGCTTCCGTCAGGCGGAGACTGCGCTCAGTGCCTCCTGTTCGAGCGTGTTGGCGACGTCCGACACGGTCGTGCGGTGCATCACGCGGCGCTGCCTGTCGTCATAGGGCCGGCCGCGATGCATCGTGCAGCGATTGTCCCACATCACGAGATCGCCGACCGTCCAGCAGTGCCGGTAGACGAATTGCGGCTGGGTTGCAAACGCGATCAGCTCCTCGATCAGCGCCCTCCCCTCCTCGACCGGCCATCCGATGATGTGCGAGGCGTGCGAGGCGAGATAGAGACTCGTCCGGCCCGAATAGCGGTGGTGGCGGACCAATGCCTGCGGCACCGGCGGCAATTGCTTGAAGATCTCGTCATTGAAATCGGCAAAGCCGATCTGGCTGCGCGAGCGGAAGATGCTGTGCTCGACGACGAGCCCGTCGAGCTCGCGTTGTCTCGTCTCAGGCAGCGCGTCCCACGCCGCCCGCAAATCGGCGAATTCGGTCTCGCCGCCGCCCATCGGACCGGGGGATGGAAGCTCGCGGGCCGACAGCAGCGAGCATTTCGCGGGGATGCGCTTGAACGAACTGTCGGTATGCCAGAGCTGGTTGCCGATGTTGAAAAGGTTGCGGCGGTCGTCCCGCGCCAGCACGCGTCCTTTGGCGTCCAGGTTGGAAATGTCGGCGACATCGGGGCGCAGCCGCATCCTTGCGCCGGCATAGTTCGGATTGACCTCGAGCGGCCCGAACAGCCGGCTGAACGCCAGCTGCTGTTCGTCGGTCACCGGCTGCTCGGGAAAGACGAGGACGGCGTAGCGCGCGAAGGCCGCCTCGACCTCGGCAAATACCCCGGGCGGCATCAGGCGGGTCAGATCAACGCCCCGCACCTGGGCACCGAGCGTTGGGTGAAGCGGAATCACCTCGATTGCCATGTCGCTCCCCCT
>Ga0306926_10006544_pt1 | contig 12521 bp, 12 predicted proteins | sample flu12Cox44000178_FD_203759 | JGI IMG/M metagenome (GOLD analysis project Ga0306926, IMG submission 203759) | Lab enrichment of tropical soil microbial communities from Luquillo Experimental Forest, Puerto Rico - flux8day.12C.oxic.44.000.178 (v2)... | ecosystem: Environmental > Terrestrial >... | reverse complement strand
CGCAGACCCAGAGTCCGCTTCCGTCCCAGACGAGGACCTTCAGCCGATTGCGCTGGGCGTTGCAGAACAAGAACAGGTGCCCGCTCAGAGGCTCACACGACAAACGATCGCGGACGAGACCGTACAGCCCTTCGAACCCCTTGCGCATGTCGGTGACCCCGGCGGCCAGATAGATCCGTGTAGCTGGGCCCAGTCCAAACACGGCTTACGCCCGCTCCAGGATGGCCACCAGGCGTTCGAACGTACTCATATCAAAATCAGGATGCACCTCGATCCGGCGCCCGCCCGGCAGCACCACGGCCAGCCCACAACTCGGTTCGTGCTGCTTCGGCGATTCCCTGGCCGCCAACTCCACCGGCACGAAACGACCGACCGAAGAAGTTGGTCTGCGCCTTCTCTTCCAACGCCGCTTCTTCAGATGGCGATCCAGAGTGCTGAAGCTCAAACCTCGACTCTGGCAAAACTCGCTCCGCCGCATACCGCTGCTCACAAACTCGGCCACCAACTGCTGAACTTCCGCTCGCGTACGTCGCTTGGGCGCTGACAACTCTGTTTTTGCGGTCATCCGGACACTTCAGCACAGACTCCGCCTGCAGAACAGGTGTGTTGGTCAGACGCTTACGCTTGAACCTCGTGGTGAATGGGAAGGCTCACGAAGGAAATGCCAAGGCTTCAAACCGGACCTGAGAAATTCGGATGTCCGGCATTATAGGCGAACGCGCTATGCGCCGATCGCGCTATTCATGCTGCGCAACTTCTTGCGCCAGGATGAGTGAACTCTTGGCGACATTGACGCCGAGCTTCGCAAGGTAGAGAGACACAAAATCCACGATGAGTGCGAGCACCGCAACCCAGAACCCAGGGCCTCGTACATGGTCGGATGACCTCCGCCAAACACGCGGGCCAATCTATGGCATTAAGAGGCCCCAGGTCAAAAGCCGGCCTTTGCAGGGTGGAGGATCCTTTGACCGGGAGCGATGGGAATACACGCGAGCAACTACCATTGTTGGTTCAGACAGGGGCTCCCCCACCGGTCATTTCTGGCTCTTCGGCAGCAAGGCGTTCTACGGTTCGTGTTGCTCGGGCGATCTTGCGCCCGGTTCGCTTTGCCCCGCGTGCCGTGCGGCGTACTGCTCGACGCGTTTTTCGGATCGCTTTCCGTCCCGCACGGCGTATCTTGCGCGCCGTTCGGCGGCCGATCCGCCGGGATTGACGAGCCGCTCGACGACTCGCTCGTTTTGCACGACGCTTTGCCCGTCTTGCTTGCCTCTTTTTACGGGGCATGTGTTCCTCCTTGACGATGATGTCGCGACGCCAACTTACGGCAGCATTGCCACCATGAACGGGACTGACTAGGGCGGGGACACACAAAACAAAGTCGCCAGAATCATACTCCGAATGAGAAGGTGCTTGTCAATCGCCGGTTCCTACGTATCATTTTTAGCCGGCATCGGTTCAGCAAGTGAGAGAGAAAATTCCTGGTAGGTCTGCAATTCCAAGACGCAATTTCCGGTCGGCAACAACATGCGCGACCCTCCTCGCTGCGCGGAAATAACATCACGTCAGTCTAGGTAGGACCGGGGCCGCTGCACTCGACTCCTGAATCGGCGGCCCTCTGACACCCTTGACCCTGGTAACAGTTCCGTTACGTCAACCCTTGACAACTCTCCGCCTCTTTCCGTTGCCCGGTGCTCGAGCTGAATGCAATCGTTATGGTGCGTGACGTGGGACGAACGATTTCCGGTAAGGGAGTGCTCCGGGCCGTTGTCGCGACGCTTTTGTTAACTGCGATGATGGAACTGGTGTTAATTGTTTTAAGCGTGTTGGTCACACCGTAGTGTAGCGGCCTAATTGTCGTGCCCAGGTAAATGGAGCGAACCCATAGACTAAGGACCCAGTTGCCATGCTGATGAACGGACTCACAGGGGGACTCAGACGATGTGATGAGCGATTGTTTGCCTGGTCGTTCCGAAGGATGCCCGCCAATTTATTGCATCCCGTGAGGCGTGCGCAGAACGGGTTCTCAAGTCCAAAGGCAGCCCCACGGGCGCGCCGATCTCCTGGATCTCAACTGCGGTGAGAAACCATGATGCTGCGTGGGCAATCCACGCCACCCAAATGAGAAGATTTGGGTAACTCATTGTGCTGACGGCTTTGCGACCTGGAAGGGAGATGTGAGCCGCCGTTGAGTTCATGCGAGACTCCGGCTTTGTAAAGCACCATTTTTTTTGAATTTTGGTGGACGAGATGGGATCGAACCCACGACTTCCTCGTTGCGAGCCAGAAAACTCTAAAATAGGCAATCACTTAGCCTTCCGAGGGGTCTCCAATTGGCCTACTTGGACTACCTGGCAATTTGCCCTTTCTTTTGTGAGGCGATGGTCGCCTACTACCTCTAGTCGAGCAAATCCTGTTGCTCTTGCGTGATCATCTCCCAAAGGGGCTGAAACTGAAACCAGCCTGCTTGGTGCGTTCCAACGATTTCCCGCGTCGCGAGAGCGCTTTCGCGGTTGATGTGCACCGGTTTCCCCACGGCTTCGACGAGGAGCTGTGCATGGCAGCTGCGATCCATTGTTATGAACCACCAGACCGCCTCGTCCACGGTCTTCCCCACCGTTAGCAGTCCATGATTTCGCAGGATCGCCGCCTTATGGTTCCCGATTGCTTTGGCGATCCGCTCGCCTTCACTCGTTTGATGAACCACTCCCGTGAAATCCTCGAAAACGACGTGGTCCTCGAAAAACGCACACGCGTCCTGTGTAATAGGGTCAAGGAGCCGTCCAAGCGCCGCCCACGCTTTGCCGTGCAGCGAATGAGAATGCGCTGCCGCGACGACATCGGGGCGCGCGTGATGGATGCTCGAATGAATCGCGAACGCGGCAATATTCACCGGCCGGTTACCTTCCACGACTTCGCCCTTCTCATTCACGAGGATCAAGTCCGAAGTGCGGATCTGCCGGAAATGCACGCCGAAAGGATTCACCCAGAAATGATCGGTCCGATCCGGATCGCGTGCGGTAATGTGTCCGGCCACGCCTTCATCGAAACCAAACTTGGCAAAGAGGCGGAAGGCAGCGGCGAGGCGCTGCTTGCGGTGTAGTCGTTCCTCCTCGACCGTTGCGAATTTCGGAAGCGCTGGGATCTTAAAGACGTTTGCAGTTGCGGCACACATACAACACCTCGTCCGACTGAAATCTAGTCAGGGCGAATTATAACACCCGGTTCGCTCAACGCTCGCAGACGCTATTTCGGAACGAGGCACTTATCACGAGCGAGAAACTCGTCATTATCATCAGCGAGCAGGATTCGCAAGGGGCACATTAGATTTGACCTACTTCTTACGCTATAAACTCCATTCTCGGTCGGGTAACTGTCCCTCCGCGATATTCCCTACATCAGAAGTACATTCTCATTGGCTGTTCTGACTCTAGCGTTCATCAGGCGCCAGCCACTTGTTGTCTGGTCATTTCGGCCATAGCTGCTTTCGGCTTCAGTGCGGACTCAGGGGTAAGGCGCGCGAACAGGTCGATCACCCGTGCGACCAAACCGGTCCATCCTGTCTGATGGCTAGCTCCTAAGCCAGCTCCATTGTCGCCATGGAAGTACTCATAAAACAGAATGTAGTCGCGCCAATGAGGATCTTCTTGGAATTTCTTAGTGCCGCCATATACGGGACGCTGCCCGCTCGCGTCACGAAGAAAGGTCCTGGACAGTCGCCGGCCGAGTTCTTGAGCCACCTCAAACAGGTTCAGGTATTTCCCGGACCCGGTTGGGCATTCCACTTTGAAGTCTGGGCCATAGAACGGGTACATCAGTAATATGCCCCGAATGATCAAGGCGTTGACCGGCATCCAAATTGGTCCGCGCCAGTTCGAGTTACCGCCAAACATGCCGGTGTTCGACTCCGCGGGTAAATACTGGACCTTGTATTCTTGTCCATGCAGGTAAAACACGAACGGATGATGCTGATGATGTTTCGAGAGCGACCGAATCCCAAACGGACTGAGGAACTCGTTTTCATCAAGAACATACGCCAGAATGCGTTGTAGCTTCTGCTTGTCGCAAACCGACGCTAGCCTACGCCCCTCATAGCCTCCGACCGACGGGTCGTCGGCCCGCATAACTTTTTTCGCAACTTCGGGGTGACGCTTGCCGAACAGGTTCAGCAGTTCGAAGATCCTAGGATGTTTTGCGAAGGTACCATGTTCGAAAACGGTTGCGGCGCACAGTGGTAGCAAGCCTACCATCGAGCGGATCTTCAGCCTCGCCGCCTCTCCGTTGGGAAAATGCAGGAGATCGTAGAAGAATCCGTCCCCCTCATCCCACATCGATTCTTGATTTGGCCCGATGCGATCCATGGCGTAGGTGATCCAGGCAAAGTGTTCAAAGAAACGGAAGGCCACTTCTTCGTACATCGAGTCGTATTCCGTGAGAGTCACGGCGATTTCCAACATACACAAACAATAGAAGGCCATCCAGGCGGTCCCGTCAGCTTGATCTAGATATCCGCCGGTGGGCAGCGGTGCACTACGGTCGAAAACGCCGATGTTGTCGAGTCCGAGGAATCCGCCCGCGAAAACGTTGCGGCCTTCCGGGTCCTTGCGGTTGACCCACCAATTGAAATTCAGCATTAATCCTTGGAACGAGCGCTCCAGGAAGCGCAGGTCCGCACGGCCAAGCTCCAGCTCAATTCTGTAAAGGAACAAGGTTGCCCAGGCATGTACCGGCGGATTCACATCGTTGAAGTTCCATTCATACGCGGGAATCTGACCGTTCGGATGCGCGTACAGAGTACGCAGCATCAACAACAATTGTTCTTTGGCAAAATCGAAGTCCACAAGCGAAAGCGCGATGGTGTGAAATGCCAAGTCCCACGCTGCGTACCAGGGATACTCCCACTTGTCCGGCATGGAGATCACGTCGCTGTTGAGCATGTGTGACCATTCAGCGTTGCGCACACTTCGTTTGTGGGAGCCGATCAAGGGGTGCGCGTCGTGCTCTTGCAGCCAGCGGTCCAAATCGAAATAGTAGTATTGCTTGCTCCACAGCATGCCCGCGAGGGCTTGCCGGTGAACTCTGCGCTCATCTTCACTTAAGGATTTGGGAGTTATACGCTCGTAAAACTCATTCGCTTCGGCAACGCGGCTGGCGAAAATCTGATCGAACTTCGCGAATGCATCGCCATCGCGTTTGTCGCTCAGCCGCAATCGGACCACCTTGCTGCCCCCGCCCGGTACCTCGAGCACGTAGTGCGGGGCTGCCTTCGTTCCGGTTTTCGAAGGATTGACCGCTTCGCGTTTGCCTGAGACTACGTATTCGTGAAACGCGTCCTTAACATATGGAGAGGGGTTCGCCTGCCCCCACAGGCGAGCGACGTTCGTTTCATTTTCGGTAAAGAGCAGGTCCGGGGTGCCTTCGCATTGCAAGGTGTACTCGCCTAACTGAGGATGCGAAGCCTGGATCGCTCCTCGATCCCCTCGAAGCGATGGCTTCTCTCCACCATCCGCAGCCCAGGTGTTCCGAAACCACAGAGTGGGTAACACGTGGATGCGCGCTGGCTCCGAAGCACGGTTGTGCACGGAGATTCGGATTAAAACGTCTTCCGGGCTGTTCTTGGCAAATTCCACAAAAACATCGAAATAACGATCCTGATCGAAAACGCCGGTGTCGAGGAGTTCGTACTCCATTTCGTCACGCGAACGGTGGCGATTGGTTTCCACCAAATCGAGGTACGGATATTCGGCCTGCGGATACTTATACAGATACTTCATGTAGGAGTGGGTTGGCGTGCTGTCGACGTAAAAATAGTATTCCTTGACGTCCTCGCCATGGTTGCTCTCGCTATTGGTCAGGCCGAACAAGCGTTCCTTCAATATGGGGTCACGGCCGTTCCACAGCGCCAACGCAAAACAAAGCTGCTGCTTGTGGTCCGAAAAGCCCGCCAACCCATCTTCACCCCAGCGATAAACACGTGAACGCGCCTGATCGTGGGAGAAATAGTCCCAGGCATTCCCGTCATTGCTGTAATCCTCGCGTACCGTGCCCCATTGGCGCTCGCTGAGGTACGGCCCCCATTTTTTCCAAAGGATGCCTTTTTCGCGAGCCTCGTTTAATCGTTTCTGTTCGGTGACCTCTACGTAGGGCAAAGGGGAGCGTTCTTCGTTGGCTGGTGTCATGGCAAGTTACCTTTCTGCAAAGTTCCGAGGGCTGCCTAAGAACGAATGTCTTGAGTCAGCCCCGAGAAAGAAGGAAGTAGTCAAGCTAAATATCGTTTCCCTTTGTGAGCGGCGGAACTGTCGCTGTTGACAGTTATGATGTGCCTCCTTGTCCTGTCGCCATTAACCGCCATTTGCGTGCCAGTTTGGAACCAGCACTTGCAGGACCTGTCGCAAGTGACAGTTTCCTTCCGTTCAGCTTCCGTTCTAGAGTGAAGCCAGATTCATCCTATTACTCCTCTTGAGCTGCTTGTTGGCCGCAAGCGGTCCTTATTCACAACACCAAGGTGTCTCGCCACAATCGCCAGTTAATTCGGTAGCGACGAAGTTTTCCAGTGCGATTCGGCTCTCAGGAGAAGGTGATGTTGGTGCAGAAATTGAAACAGCTCGGACAGCAGTCTGCCTCCCAGCACGCGACGGTTGTCAACCGGAGGCCGACCACCATTTTCTGAGAAGCAGCCGAAACAACTCTCAACTTTAATTCGAGTGACTGGCCGTAACGCCCTACGAAATGGCCACGGTCGGTTGCCTTTTCGAGGTGAGAACACAGCGACAATGTTTATGCAGTTTTGAATCCAATACTTGCCAATAATATCGACCTGGCCATACATTCTCCTTAGTGCCCAAGAAACCGCCAAAATCTGTGCGGGAGTTTCACGTTGGTGACCACGTGAAGGTAAATCCGTACCGTGGGCGCGCCTTTAATGCGGTCGTTAAAGCCGTTGCGACAGACCAAAGAGGTCGAGTCCGTTTGCAGGTTGAGTTTGGGAAAGACAAGACAGCACTGATTTACGAGTGGCAAGTTTGCAGCGAGGAAACCTCGATTGATTTCGGAGACAATTGGTTCGACTATTGTTTCGAGCAAACACCGGAAAGTGTTGAACTGCAACTGAGTGAAACGGGAAAGGGTTTAAAGACTCTCGCGATATTCAAATTAGGGAAGCAGCTACTCGCATGCCAATTGGGCGAGTTGATCCTGGTTCGGTTTCCTCTGTGCGTCGCACGATTGGACTACATGCCGAAAGTCCCTGACGGAGAATCTGCGTATGACCGAATGTTCTTGCAGTTGCTCAATCGGAAATTCGATGGGATATACCTGCAGTCTATCAGCCTTGACTCGTCATTGTGGCGGTACTTACAAACAAGCCGTTTGGTGCGGAAATCTTTTTCCTGCTACAGCAAGCTGGGCCCATCGCCACGTTTATTGATCCGCCTAAATGGGACTTTCAGCGATTACCTCAAGCGATTATCCGCAAAAACGAGGAAGAACAGACTCCGGGAAATCAGGATCCTGCGCGAGCGCGGAAAGTTGCAATTGATTCGCGTAACCGAAACTTCGGAGCTCGACACCTTCTTAAAAGCGTCCTATGACATTTCACTGAAGACGCGGCAGTTCAAGCGATTCGGATGGGGCGTTGCGTCGCGCGATCCAGTTTTAGTGAAGAATGAACTATCGCGCTTGGCTCGACAAGGTTCTTTGCGATCCTACCTACTGACCTGTAACGGCGTTCCCTGTTCTTATATCTTGGGACAGATATGTGGGACCAGATTTCGCCCTGTCACTGCGGGTGTAGATCCTGCCTGGAGGAACTATAGTGCTGGTACAGTTCTCCTCTTTCTTGTTCTGGAAGATCTCTTTAGAGCAGCTTCATGTGACTATTATGATCTCGGAAGCTTAGATTCACACAAAGAATATTTGGCGACAGACAGTTACCTTGAAAATGATGTGTGGCTTTTCCGTCGCCTGCCATACGTTGGATTAGTGAACAGCGCCTATCGCGTGTGCAATTTGACCACAAAGCTTGGAGGCGCGGCTTTGGAACGGCTTGGTTTGAAGGAGAGGATAGTGCGGCTGATGCGCCGAATCTAGCCGTTGGCAAGGTTGTGGGAGAAGCCAGGCGAGCCACTAAGCAGGCGGCTAACTTTTGGGAACTCAGCTGTGACAATAGTTCGCTATGGTCGGAGTCCTGTGCCTCGCCAAAACTCTGGCTAGCGCTGAAATCAATAACTTAGCAGCGGACCCGATGCCAGCACTCTTGTTATAAATCGGCATATGCTCAGCGTCCTCTGGCTCGCGTTCAGGTCGCTCCTTCGAATCTTCCGTAACCGCCGGGATCTCATCTTTGAAAACTTTGTGCTGTGACAGCAGTTGACCGTTCTGAAGCGGCGTCGTCCTCGGCCAGCTCTCCATCTGTTTGACAAGCTCTTCTGGGTCGCCATCAGTCGGCTGTGGTCCCAATGGAAGCAGTCGATCATCATCGTCACTCCTGAAACGGTTGTGCGCTGGCACCGGGCTGGCTTTCGCATGTATTGGAGGCTGATCTCCCGAGTCCGGGGACCGGTCGGCCGAAGGCCGACGCCGAAGGAGGTGCGGGAGTTGATCTTCTGCATGGTGGCGGAGAACCCCACTTGGGGAGCACCACGCATCCATGGGGAACTGCTGATGCTCGGGTTTGACATCGCGGAACGGACAATCTCCCGCTGGATGAAACGAGCGCCAAGGGACCCCGAGCTAGGTAAACGATGGCTGATTTTTCTGCGCAACCATCAGGAAGTGATTGCCGCGATGGACTTCTTCACGGTTCCCACGATCCGGTTTGGCATGTTGTACTGCTTTTTCGTGATCGCTCATGATCGGAGGCGCATCTTGCATTGCAACGTGACCAAGCATCCAACGAGTCTGTGGGTTGTGCAGCAGCTGCGCGAGGCCTTTCCGTTTGGCTCGGTTCCACGGTTTCTGATCTTCGACCAGGACCGAAAGTACGGAGTGGAGGTTTGGGCTGCCGTGCGATCCCTCGGGATTGAGGCGATCCAAACCTCGTTCGAGAGTCCTTGGCAGAACGGGGTGGCGGAACGCTGGATCGAAAGCTGTCGGCGGGAGCTGTTGGAACTGCCCCACTCGCCCCACCGGCTCACTTGCCCTTCTTTTTCCCGAGCATCTAGGTAGATGTTGTTCCGAAGCCAGCCACAAATGTTGCGCAAGATTTGGCCTCCGGTAGGGTCGAGGTCTGGCCTCCAACTTTCCGATTCGCGCTAATCGGGACCTTTGGACGCTTTAACCACTCATGAGAAAAACGCGGGGGCGCTCCGAGGTTCGCTTGGTCCACTCCCAGTAGCGGACGAGAATGGTATAGACCATCAAAGCGGATTCACCCTCCCCCCAGAATAAATACGAAATGGATTGTTTCATGAGATTCTTATTTGCCAGGCCCAGAAGAATACTGATCGGATCAAGCAATTCGCACAAATAAGCGATTGCATTGGCGGTGGCAACAGCTCCGCGCACCTCGATCACGTAATGCTCTGTATCGCGGCGAACGGATACGCGAAGAGTCGAAAGAAATTCACTCCGATTGTCCTGAAGCTGGACGTGAAGAAGGGCGAGCGGTCCTGCTACCACAAAGTGTTTGCGGATTTTCTCCTCCAGCTGGAGTCGCTCCTGGACAGTCACACAATGGTGGGGTAATAGGTTGACCTTCTTTCCCGTTATGGAATGCCATAGTTCCGCCGATTCTTGGTCCACAAATTGAACCTCTGACACCCGCATCTCGGTTGAACGTACAGAACGACTGAGGGCGCTGACCAGCAGAAGGAAAAGAATAAAGATGGTCGCGATAAGGATGCCACCCGGACGGCCGAGAACGTTATCACTGAGAGTAAAAAGAAAAATCAAAGCCACAATAAAGTAGTAGCCCACCAGCAAAATCGTTTGCGGCTTCCGAAGGTCACATTCCTTAGCGCGGGCGATGATGACTGCTACCGCTGCAGAGAGCATCAACACCAAAACTCCAGTAGCATAGGCGCCGCTTTGAGCTTCCACGCTGGCTTGGAAAATCAGTGTAATGACAATATCGATTCCCAACAGGATGAGAACCAGCGGCCGACGGTAAGCAACCCAACGAGGAGCCATGCCGAAACGTGGCAAATAACGGGGAATGAGATTCAGGAGTCCGGCCATTGCCGAAGCACCAGCGAACCAGAGAATCAGAATGGTTGAGAAGTCATATATCGTGCCAAAGGCATTTCCCAGGAGCTGATGAGCAAGGTAGGCGATTGCTCTGCCTGCCGCAGGCCCACCGAGCCGATAGTCCGATGGAGGAATCAAAAAGCAGGTGACCGCACTGGAAAGCAGGAGCATGACGCTCATGATGACCGCCGCAGAGACGAGAAGACGGCGGGTCGCTCGTATGCGCCCTCGTGGAATGGCGTCGCCTTCCTGACGGCCTTCGTCGGTGATGAGAGGCATCACCGAAACACCCGTCTCAAAACCACTAAGTCCGAGCGCCAATTTGGGGAAAAGCAAAGCGGAGACGACGAAGATGACCGTCCAATCGCCACGGCTGGCAAGAGCGAGCCTCCAAATGTGAATAGTGTCGCTGTGTTTATGCAACTCCCATGCGCCCCGCAAGAGGACGATGACATTCAGAAGAAGGTATGGAATCGCGACTACTTGCGCCAGACTGATGGCCTCGGCGAAGCCCACAAAGAATACGATTGCTAGTAGGACCAACAGACCGAGCGTGAGAAGGATTGGTGTGTCTCCCAAAATTTGATGAAGATAGGGGTTAGCAACTGCATGCCGCGCCGCATCGGCGGCAGAAAGAGTCATGGTGATGACAAAATCGGTGGCCGCGAAACCGATGAGGACCAAAACAAAGACTTTGCCCTTCCACCCGGAGAGGAGGTTTTCTAGTAGTGCGATTGAGCCCTGCCCAACGTACGAGCGTTTCGCAACCTCAGAGTAAACCGGGACCGCCGCGAAAAGCGTTACGACTACGAGGATAGCAGTAGCGGGAACGGACAATGCTCCAGCCGCGAGTAGTGCAATACCAGGTTGATACCCCAGGGTTGAGAAATAATCGACGCCCGTAAGCCACAATACCTTCGACCAAGAATAAGTCGTACCAGTTTCTTGTTCCTGATCGACTCTGTGCACGCCAAAGAAAAATCGACCGAGATTCGTTTGAGGAACCTGTTCGCGCCAACTCGGAAGACGCGGTGCCATCGAACTTACAGAAGTGCTGGTCGGAGCAGTCATTCGACCTCACCGCAAACGAAAATGACCTGAAAAATTGCGTTACGTTTGCAGATTCCTACGCTGATCTTGAGCGAGTAAAAGAGGGCGACTTAGCTTGTGGAGAAGGGCGGTGACTCCGCGAAACTAGAAGTGCGGGGCAATCATATAATAAATGGGCAAAACGAGAAACCAGAGGAGTAAGTCTTGTCCCTTCAGCCCTTCCTCAGAGCCGCAGGTCAAAAAATCTCGCCCCAGCCGCCAATCTGTTTGGGGCGAAGCGGATTGTGTTGAGTATTTAGCGGCGAACGACCTGGGGGACACTGTCGGCGGCGCGAATCAAGTCGAGTCAGAGTCGGTCGCAACAAGGGCCGCCGAGTCAGGAATCGAATGCAGCGGCCCCGGTCCTACCTAGCCTGACGTGATGTTATTTGCGCGCGGTGAGAAGGGTCGCGCAACTGTCAATTCTTCCAAAAAAACGTGTGGAGGGAGCAGGGGCCAACGGCGCGGCCTCATGGGATGACTCAAGAAGCGTGATCGTTAAGCGCAATGACAAGTCCTCGCATCTGGCATGGTTGGGGGCATGATCGGATCGATCATTGTTGCTTTCGTCGGAGCCGTAATACTGGTGTGGATTCCACCTTCACGAACCATAACGATTGCATTCAACTCGAGCATCGAGCACCGGAATGAGCAGAGCCTGAATCACAGCCTGCTGCTTCAAGTGTCTTGTCGCGGGCGCAGCAAAGATGTTACCGGAAGGAGGAATGAGCTTTCCGAGACTACTACTCGAAACACTCATTCCTTCCTGCTCGGCATTCATTTGTCATAGTCAAATTCGCGGTCGCTTCCCAATGGTTCCTAGCAAAACTGGAGATTAAGCGCCGGCGGCGGCAGCCCTTTGACTCAGGAAGTCCTTCGCCTTGGCAACCTCGGCGTCCCATATTTTAAGTTGTTCGGGGGTCAGGAATTTTTCGATTTTCTCCCGCCCAGCGTCGCGGTTCTTGGCAATGTATTTGGCAACGTCTTCTCTGGAAACATTTGGATTCTGCTTCCTGTATTCCTGCAGCTGTTGGTATTTTTCCGTTAGAAAGTTCTTGAGATCCTCCTTCTGCTTATCCGATAGGTTTAGTTCTGCACCGAGACGCTTAAGTTCAGTCGCGATGTTGTTCAGTTCATCCGGAGTCATGGTTCTTCTCTTTCTGGGCGAGTTGATTTTTGGTGAAGTTAACTAGTGGGCGGCCAGACCAAGTACAACCTTGTGGGTCGTACCAAGAGCTGGGTTCTTAGGA
>Ga0306926_10006543_pt1 | contig 12521 bp, 14 predicted proteins | sample flu12Cox44000178_FD_203759 | JGI IMG/M metagenome (GOLD analysis project Ga0306926, IMG submission 203759) | Lab enrichment of tropical soil microbial communities from Luquillo Experimental Forest, Puerto Rico - flux8day.12C.oxic.44.000.178 (v2)... | ecosystem: Environmental > Terrestrial >... | reverse complement strand
ACCGGCTGCCAGCTCTTCAGCGCGAACGACCGAGGCGAAGAAACCAGGCGCCGCCAAGAAACCGAAGAAAAAACTGAATCTCTCGCCGGAACGCCGTGCCCAACTTGCGGCCGCGATGAAAGCCAGGTGGGCTGCCAAGAGAGCCGCTGAAGCGAGTACGACAACCGCGTCGAGCGACGATCAACATTCTGCGCCTGAATCGCCTCCACCTCCGCAGCCACCAGAAAGCAGACAGGACGGCGTCTAGATCGAATTGGATACCGACGGTTCGTTGCCGCTGCAAGGGATCAATAATATGAAGTCATTGATGCTACTTATTTTCATTTTGATGGCGCTTGCGTCAGTCACTGGAAAAGCACGGGCCACGGGTGCAGCGCCAGCAAACGGAAACGATGTAGCAATGAAGGAAATTCGCGGCTGGTTTGACCGATGGACGAAAGCATTCGCGGCGAAGGACGTCGACGCAATTATGGCTCTCTACGCCGATGACGTAATCGCCTACGATGTAGTGCCGCCGCTTCAATACGTAGGGAAGGCCGAATATCGCACCGATTATCTGCAATTCCTGTCGCAGTACGGAGACAATGTGAAGGTCGAAGTGCGCGATCTACACGTCGGTGCCAACGGCGACCTCGGTTATGCTGCCGGGCTGGAATTACTCAGCGGCACATTGAAAAATGGTCAGAAGTCTGAGCTCTGGGTCCGATTTACATCGCTCTTTCGGAAGTCCGGCGGCCGCTGGCTCGATTTTCACGATCACGTCTCGGTGCCGGCTGATATCGAATCCGGCAAAGCGATGTTGGAGCTGAAGCCGTAGCGCGGGCAGGTTTATCTCCAAAGCTGCGACGAGGGTAAACCTATCCTGCCGTTTGTGTACGCGAGTGCGTCCGCCTTCGCACAAGGCTACGGTGTGACTGGAGCGGCTAGGAATTGCTAACCCCACAATTCACGCGCGGGAATTCCAATTCGCCCGTGATCGTACTGCAACGAGTGCTCGCGATCGCGGGCGAGAAGGAGCGGCCCGGTTAGTGAAGCAAACCTCCAACGCTCAACGCCGAACATCCAACGTCCAATTAGAGTTATCCCCAGAGTTCGCGCGCGGGGAGACCGAGATATCCGTTCTGATAAGAAAGAGCGTGTTCGCGATCCGTAGCCAAGAGCAGTGGGCCGTCGAGATCTACGAAATCGGCGGCGCTGGCGAGCACTCGAGCTGGAGCCATTCCCAAAGAAGTGCCCACCATGCAACCTATCAACAATCTGAATCCGCTTTTACGTGCTCGCTTGCACAAATGGAGCGCTTCAGTCAGCCCGCCGGTTTTGTCGAGTTTTACGTTCACGGCTTCGTAGCGATTTTTCAGGCGCGGAAGATCAATAGTCGTATGGCAACTTTCATCGGCGCACACCGGTATTGGATGATTGAGAGTTTCGAGAACTTCATCGGCATCGGCTGGAAACGGTTGTTCGATCAGTTCAACGCCTAATTCGTTCAGCGTGTGAACAATTTTGCGGTAATGCTCAGGCGACCATGATTCATTGGCGTCGATGAGCAGTCGCGTGTTCGGTGCCGCCTCGCGTACGGCTTCGACGCGCGCGAGGTCGTGATTCTCGCCGCCAAGTTTCAATTTCAGGATTGGCCGAGTCGCAGCGGCTTTCGCTGCGGCGGCCATTTTCTCTGGCGTATCGAGACTGATCGTGAACGATGTCTCGACTCGATCGACAATCGGCATATTCGCCAATTCCCAGACGCGTTTGGCGGAAATTTTCGCTTCCAAGTCCCACAGCGCGCAGTCCAATGCATTCCGTGCGGCTCCGGGCGGTAGCAAGTCTTCCAGTTTATCTCGATCTAAACTCTTCTCGCTTTTCACCGACTCAATTTGCGCCAAAACCGACACGATGCTTTGATTGTACCGCTTGATCGGGACACCTTCACCGTGTCCAACGTGTTCGCCATCGCTCACGGTCACGACGACGACTCGCGCGTCCGTGCGGCTGCCGCGTGAAATCCGAAACACTTCCTTCAGCGGCCAGACTTCTTCTTGTGCTTCAATTTTGATCACTGTGAAAAGTGACGAGTGACAAGTGGCAAGACGCAGCCAACGTTCAACGCTCAACGCCCAACGTCCAACTCAGAATTGGTGTCTATTGGTCTTCATTCGTGGTTAACTGGAGGTCATGAAAATCACCAAAAGCATCGGAATGATTTTACTGGCAGTCTATTTGATCGTTGATGGTCTGCTGGGCTTCGGCTTGAATCTCGGCCCGGCCATTTTCCTTCTCTACATCGTAGCACTCGCTGCTGGCGTTCTTATTCTCGTCGGCAAATAGTGGAGCCGACAATGAAGAGCGTAAGAATTTTACGAGCGCTAACTGTCATTGCAGTAACGGCCGTCGCCATTTCGTCGGTCTGCGCCGCGACTGGGCCACTGATGAAAGCGGCGGCGTTGCAGCAGTACGGCGGACCGGAAGTATTGAAATTGGAACAGGTGCCGCGGCCGGAGCCGAAAGATGACGAGGTCCTTGTCCGTGTGGTCGCGGCAGGGGTGAATCCGGTCGATGCCTACGTGCGGCAGGGAAGGCTGTCGGAGCGCGGCTTGGACAAGGGGCCAATGATCATCGGATATGATATCGCAGGCGTTGTCGATAAAACCGGGGCGAGGGTAATGAAGTTCAAACCCGGGGATGCGGTTTACGCTTATCTGCCGATCATGCGCGGCGGCGGTTATGCGGAGTTCGCGATCGCGAAAGAGGGCGAGATGGCACTCAAGCCGAAGAACATTGATTTTGAAAAAGCCGCCGCCGCGCCATTGGCCGCGACGACAGCGTGGCAAGCGCTCATCGATGAAGCAAAGATCGCCAAGGGACAGACCGTGCTGATTCATGGTGGATCGGGCGGGGTAGGGCATTTTGCGATCCAGATTGCGAAAGCGCGCGGCGCGAAAGTGGTTGCGACCGCTTCAACCGCAAACCAGGATTTGCTCAAGCAACTTGGCGCCGATCAACCCATCGATTACACGACGACGAAGTTTCAGGCCGTCGTGAAAAATGTCGACGTTGTCTTGAACTGTGTTCGCGCGGATACACTCCCAGCGTCGTACGCCGTGGTGAAGAAAGGCGGCGTGATCGTTTCAATTACGGGCGACCCTGATCAGGCTGAGTGCGAGAAACGCGGGCTTCGCTGTTCTGGAGTCATGGCGCATCCGGATGCAAATGTGCTGAATGAGCTGACAAAGTTGATCGAGGCGAACAAGGTCACGCCGATCGTGTCGCAAACTTTTGCATTGGCGGACGCGGCCAAGGCGCATCAGCAAATCGAGACGCGTCACACGCGCGGCAAGATTGTGTTGCGGGTAAGTGACGAGCCGAAACGCTGAAAACGCGAAACGCTGAAATGCGGGCTACTAAGCCGCGCTAACGCGGCATTCCAAACGAAAATGCGAACTCCGACTGTCCGGAATAAATTTTGTAGTCGCACGCAGCGCCGGAGGCGCGGAAGACTGTGGCCTGGGGCGCTGTATCTGTTTAGCGCCAACGGCGCTCTCATCACATTAGCCTGGAGCAACGCCCCAGGATCCCTCTGAAGATGAATGCCGCGCCTTTGGCGCGAAACACATACCGGGCTAAGCTCTATCGCGCCCTCAGCGCATTCGAACAGATACAATTTTATTTAAACGGCGCTAGCTGCGGAGCGCTTTAGTGAATCGAACCAATTCGTCGGCGACTCGCTCGATTCGATGCGTGATTTTTTTGTCAGTGATTCGTTCGCCGTCGAAAGCATCACTCGTAGCAAAGGCGAACCGCGGAATGATGACGCAGCGAAAGTCGAGCATCAGGCTGTTGGCGTACGACATCACCGACATGTAACTCGCGTGGCCTCCGGCAGCGCAAAGGAAGCCGACGATTTTTTCTTCCCACGCGCTACCCGTCAGCTCGATCATGTTCTTGGTCGTGGCGGCGACGTCATAATTGTAAACTGGCGAAGCAATGAGAATGCCGTCAGCGCGTTCGATGGACGCGCTCAAATTTTTCGAACCGGGCATATCATAACATTTGTCTGCATCGCACAACGGCAGGTCCATTTCGCGGATGTCGATCCAGTCGCAATCGACTTTCTGTTTTTGCAGATGCGCGAACGCAGCGCGCCCCATCCGCCGGCTGTTGCTGTCGGGATTGCCGCTGGTGCTAATGACAAGGTGCTTTGGCATCGCTACTTCAAATATTTGCCGATGAAGAGATGGCTGCGCCGCACAAAATTGTCCTTCTTGAAAAACAGTTGGATCATTTTCGAGAACGGCCGCGTGGACGCAACAGTGGGATGGGCTTGTTTTGGAAGCGACGATAAATCGTGAAATGGCCAGCATCGGTGGTGAGCACGAGGGCGCGGGGAAGGATTTCTGAGAGCCGAACCACGGCCGCGTCGCAAAAATCCATTTGCGGGTATTTGGCGGAAAGTGCGCGAAGATGCGCAATGTGATCGGGGAGAAGCGGCACGATTCTAAGGGCCCCCGCTTCAATTAATCCGTAAAGCCGATCCACGGCTTCCCGCGAATCGGCAAGATGCCAGGCAGCTTCTGCGATGACCGATTCACAAGTGACCAAAGGTGGCTCGAGGGCTTGCAGAGTTGAAACACTCCAATTATGCCATTGATCTCCCCGGTTGATCCAACCGACCAACGGGCCGGTGTCGACAATGTGCTCAGGCATCGAAGCCTTCCCGCGAAGAAAGATCGCGCGGGCCGCGATAGACTCCTTTAGCCATCTCCGCCAGTTCGCCGAACGTTTTCTTCGGTTTCGCCGTCAAAAAAAACGCTTCGCCTGTCCGTCCGTCGTAGATCTCGACTTTTTGCCCTTTGCGCGCTGCGGCCTTGACTCGTGGAAAGTCGCGAACCAGCGATCGAGTAGAAATCTTCATGTCAAACAGTATGTCTGACAACTGTCCAGGTCAATGAGGCGCGTGCTAATGAACAAAGGATCAGCAGTGCGATTCGATTACTTCAAATATTTGTCGAACCATCCGATCATCTGTTCCATTCGATCGACTTGGTGCTCAGGTTGGATGAAGAGATGGCCTTCGCCGGGATAAACGATGAGCTGAGTTGGCACGCCGAGCGTCTTCAAGGCGTGCCAGAACTCGTACGACTGCGCTGATGGGCATTCAGCGTCGCACTCGCCGGCGATGACGAGAGTGGGAGTCTTCACGTTTTTGCTGAAGCGAATAGGAGAGCTTTTCTCGTAAACACCCGGGGCATCGTAAACTGACGCGCCGAAGAACGGGATCATCCATTGATCGATCAAGTTCTGGCCATAATAACTTTGCCAATTCGCAATACCGGCGCCCGCGACGGCAGCGTCGAAGCGGTTGGTCTGCGTGACTGTCCACATGGTCATGTAGCCGCCGTAACTCCAGCCGGTCACACCGAGGCACGCGGGATCGATTGGATATTTTTTTATCGCGGCATCGACTCCAGCCAGGATGTCGCGCAGGTCGCCGCCGCCAAAATCTTTTACGTTCGCGCGGGTGAACTCTTCACCCTGCCCGTAGCTGCCTCGCGGGTTGGGAAGGAGAACATAATAACCGCGTGCGGAGAGCGCGGCGATGATCGCGCGCGACATTCCAAATGACGCCGGCCACTCTGACGTCGTCACGCCGGACGGTCCGCCGTGGATGAGCACGACCATCGGATATTTTTTGTCGACCTCGATCCGGCTACTGCGGGACGGCGGCACCAGCCAGCCCTGAATGTTAAATCCTTCGTTCGTCCACTCCATGCTTTCGGCTTTGCCCCAGTTGATCTGCAAGCCAGAGTTGTCGTTCGTCAGCTGACGCCATTCGCCGAGCGGCCCGGCGAAAACTTCCGGTGGCGAGTTGTAGGTGCTGCGAACAGCCGTCGCGAACTTTCCATCTTTCGATAACGCGAAGTTTGGGAAATTTCCAAATGCGTGAATGCCGTTGGGGCCTTTCCAAATTGTCCGGTCGGAATTATTTGTCAGGTTCAACTGGGAAACCGCGCTGCCTCCGCCGACATATTCAATCAGAAGAATGCGATCGGGCGCCTGCCAGAAGAATGAATTGACCGAGGTTTTTCGACTCGCCGTGCGATTCACTACAGCGGGGCCATTAACAGTCATCGTGAACAAATCGCCGCCATGAAATCCTTCGTCGCTCATCAAACCTTCGATGAATGCGATGGATTTGCCATCCGGCGACCATCGCGGAACCGCGACTTGAAGCGAGGGTTTGTAGATCGATGTGGCGTTGCCGTTCGTGATGTCGATCGTGTAAATCTGCGCGATCCACCAATTGTTATCACCCGGCCCAGGCGCCGCCGTCGCGACAAACGATTTGTCGTCTGGTGACCAATCGTAATCGTAGATGTGGAGATTCTCCGGCGAAACCTGTCGCAGCTTGCCGCTGGCAGTATCGAGAACTGCAATCCGCTGATTATGGACCGCGGAATCTACAACTCCGGTCGTTGCGGCCGCAGCCATTAACGGACCACCGCCGCGAGCGCCTTCAATGTAGAGAAACGCAATCTGCTTCCCATCGTGCGACCATCGCGGTCGCGCCGCGTATCCTTTTATATTTGTAATTTTTTTCGGCTTTGAACCATCTGCATTCACTATCCACAGTTGCCGCTGATCTTTCTCTCCGGCGCTGGAAAAAACGGCGAGCACCTTGGAATCCGGAGACCAAACGGGATCGAAATCAGTTCTCTCGCCAGAGATTGGAATTTTAACGAGCTCCGCCACCGCACTTTCTGATGTTCCGCGGACGTAAGTCTGCTTTGATGTTGATCCGGCAGTCGATTGCACCCATGCGACACGTGCACCGTCAGGAGAAAGAACAATGTCACTGTAAAGAACAGTTTTGCTTAACTGTTCGGTCAGCTGCTGAATCGTTTGAGCGGTCAACGTCATCGGAAAAAGACAGGCCAGAAGAACATGCTTCATGTTGTGATTCTGACAAAGGTTCGGGAACAGAAGCAGCTACAATGCTCGCACGCCGGCTAGAAGACGATCCACTTCTTCCAACGTGGTGTAGCAGGCACAGCCGGCCCGAACCAATCCGTGCGCGGCTTGGCCCAATCGTTCGACTACTGTCATTGCATAGAAGTCGCCGTGCGAGAGGAAGAGTCCGCGCTCTGCCAATTTCTTTGCCACCTCTATCGAAGGCGTGCCGTTCACGGTGAAGGCCACCGTCGGCGTGCGTGCCACGAAGGGCGGCGGACCGTAAAGGCGGACGCGTTCTGTTTGGGCCAGCGCAGTCCAAAGCCGCGCTACCAATGCGTCGCCGCGCTCGTGTAATTGCTGGAACGCAGCGCGAAGGCATTCACGTCGCGTCGCGCCTGGAGCGAGCGACGCGAGAAAATCCACAGCAGCCGCTGCGCCTGCAATTCCTTCATGATTCTGTGTGCCGGTCTCGGCCCGTTCCGGCGCAGAATCAGGCGCCGGGATCAGTTTCGGAAAGTCAAGCGACCCGAGTAACTCATGCCGGCCATAAAGAATTCCGACGTGCGGCCCGTAGAACTTGTAGGCGGAGCAAGCGAGAAAATCGCAATCCCAATCGCGCACGTCAATCAATCCATGCGGAGCATAGTGGACAGCATCGACAAAGATTTGCGCGCCTAACGAGTGTGCCATTTTCCCGGCGCGCCGTACGTCGTTGATTGTGCCCAGAGCATTCGATGCCGCGCCGATCGCCACCAGTTTTGTGCGTTCGGTCAGTTGCCGCAAAAAATCATCCCAATCCAGCTCGCCGGTTTCAGGAATCATTTTTACCATGCGCACATTTACGCCGCGTTCTTTTTCCAGCGCACGCCAGGGCGCGATGTTGGCGTGATGATCGAGCTCCGTCACCAAAATCTGGTCGTTGCGGTCGTAACCGCCACCGAGCGCGCGCGCGAGGTGAAACGTTAATGTCGTCATGTTCGCGCCAAACATGATTTCAGTCGGGCCTGCGTTTAGAAAATCAGCCAGCACGCGCCGGGCAGAATCGATAATTGCATCAGTCTCCTCGCTTGTTGGATAAGCCCAATGCGTGTTGGCGTTGTGGTGGTACAGATAATCGTTCACTGCCTCCACCACGGTGCGTGGCACCTGAGTGCCTCCAGGCCCGTCGAAATGGGCAACCGGGTACCCGTTATGAGTTCGCGCGAGCGCGGGAAAGCAGCGCCGGATCTCTTTGATCGACGTCATCGCTGGAGCTTGCAAGCCTCCAGGCTGTTTTAGCGCGACGGTCATTCCGGCTGATTGCGATCGTAAGGAATGATTTCGTCCCATTCGTCAGCGGAAGAGCGAGCGACAAAGGCAACCACTGGTTCGGTGTCGCTCGTGTTGAAGACTTCATGCGGCACGCCGGGCTTGATATAGATGAAATCACCCGCCTCGTTTTCGATCACTTGTTTTAAGCCGGCTCCGAATTCGTGGCGCACTTTGCCTTCGATGATGTAAAGGATTACCTCGAAGCCGACATGAATATGCGCATAGGCAACGCCGCCCGGCGGAATCGTGGCAATATTCGCCGATAGTTTCGTGGTGCCCACGTTTTTGCGCGACATCCCCTGCTTGTAATGAATGCCATTCCAATCCCGTCGCCCCCCGCCGCCGCGAATGGTCAATATCCCGTCGTGATCTTCAACGACACTCATGTCGATCTCGGCTTTGTCGTTTTTCATACAAGTGGAAACTTATCGGCGGTCATCCACTTTCGCCAAAGGCTACGGCGTGACAAGTAGACTGCCGCTACACAAGATTGGTGATGTAGTTGTCGCGATCGAACGGCGCGAAATCGTCGAGTTGCTCGCCGGTGCCGACAAAGCGGGTTGGGATTCCCAGTTCATCCTGAATCGCAACGACGATCCCGCCTTTGCCGGTCCCGTCGAGCTTCGTGACGATCAAGCCATTTAGCGTTAGCGCGCTGTGAAATTCACGCGCCTGGCTGAGCGCGTTGCCGCCCGTTGTTGCATCGACTACGAGCAACGTCTCGTGTGGCGCATCCGGATCGAGTTTACCGAGAGTGCGTTTCACTTTTTGCAGCTCGGCCATGAGATTTGTTTTGGTGTGTTGGCGGCCAGCCGTGTCGCAAAGCAAAAAGTCGATCTTGTTCTTCAAGGCAGATTGATAGGCATCGTAACAAAGCGCAGCCGGGTCGGCGCCGTATTGGCCCCGGATGATCTCAACCCCGAGTCTTTTCGCCCAAACATCAAGCTGCTCAATTGCAGCGGCGCGAAAGGTGTCGGCTGCCGCTAACAGCACCTGCGCCGGGCGAGGTAGGGGCGATTGACCCCAATCGCCCACGGGCGGTTCAGGTGAACTGCCTCTACCTAGAAGATAATGCGCGAGCTTCGCAGTCGATGTTGTTTTGCCGGTTCCGTTCACACCGGCGATCAAGATGACGGTTGGCTTGCGGTTTGCTCGATGAATTGGCGTCGGACGCGACGGCAAAATCCGCGCGATCTCCGCGCGCACCGCTTTGATCACGTCGCCAATTCCGACTAAAGCCCAGGCCTCGCGCTCCTGGAGCGTCTTAATGATTCGCATTGTCATTGGCACACCGAGATCGGCCCGGATGAGTCCTTCTTCCAGCTCGTCCCAATCGATTGGCTTGCCAGTCAATTGCTGCGCGAGGGATTGGAGAAAGTTCATCGATTTTTTATTGTAGGGCAGGCGCATCGCCTGCCAACCTCGGCAATCCCGAAAGCTTTCGGGATTGCCCTACAATGCTCTTTTCACCGCTTCTCGCGCCGGGCGGTCCAAATCCTTTCGCACACGATCGAGAATCCCGTTCACGAAACGGCCCGATTCCGCACCGCCAAAAGTTTTTGCCAGCTCGATGGCTTCGTTGATCGAGACAACTGGCGGGATATCCTCGCGATAAAGCATCTCGTAGATCGCGAGCCGGAGAACATTGCGATCCACTGCAGAGATGCGCCGGAATTCGTAATTCTCACAGTAGCGCCGGATGCGTTCGTCGATCTCCGGAAGATGCGCCACCATTCCTTCGATAAGCGGCTGCGCAAACTCGCGCACGCGCGGCTTGGCCGGGCAAAATTCCCAGAAATCGTCGATCTTCTCCGGGCCTTCACTGTGCTGGAGATCGCGCCAGAAATGATATTGGATCGCTGCTTCGCGCGCGCGTCTTCGTTTACCCATGGTCCCTCGGCGGTTTAGAAACCGCCGCTCCTTGCTTACTCCGAAGTTCTGATAAAACGTTTGCGATTTCCAGCGCCGCTCGCGCGGCTTCGGTGCCGCGGTTAATTTTTTTGCCGAGACAACGTTCGCGCGCTTGATCTTCGTTGTCGAAACTGAGCACCACGTTGATTACCGGAACGCCGTGCTCAACGGCGATACGTTGCAGCGCCTCGGTGACGGAGCGGCTTAGATTTTGTGCATGATTGGTTTCTCCCTGCAAAATTACGCCGCATGCGATGAGTGCGTCCGTGCTCTCGCGTGAGGCCAACTCACGCACGACCACTGGAATTTCAAATGCTCCCGGCACGCGGTGCAGCGAAATCGCCGCCTCCGGGGCCAGGGCTCGCAGTTCTCCCATAACATGATCGACGAGCCCCTCGACGTATTTCGCATTAAATCGGCTCGCAACGATGTGGAACGTGCGTTTCCTCTTATCCCTTCGTGGGCGACTTGGCGCTGCTTTCGACATTTAAAAATGACGAATGACAAATGCCGAATGAGGAAATAACGACGAAACCCGAATGACGAATGGTGAATTGCGCGTCGTTTTGGACTTTGTCATTCCTTCGAGCTTCGACATTTGAGCTTCGCCATTTACAACAAATGCCCCAGCTTGGTTCTCTTTGTCTCGAGATATTTGGCATTATGCGGATTGGCCTCAGTCTTGATCGGTACTTGCTCGATCATTTCGAGGCCGTATCCCTCGAGGCCGACAACTTTCTTCGGGTTATTTGTCAGGAATCGGAACTGTCGCACGCCGAGGTCGAAAAGAATCTGCGCACCCAGGCCGTAATCGCGCAGGTCGCTGGGATATCCCAGTTTCGCGTTGGCCTCTACAGTATCGAGACCTTCCTCCTGCAACTTGTAGGCATGAATTTTTGCCGCCAGCCCGATGCCGCGTCCTTCCTGGCGCATGTAAACCAAAACGCCGTTGCCTTCCTCGGCAATCTGCCGGAGCGCCGCGTGCAATTGATTTCCACAGTCGCACCGGCGCGAAGCAAAGACGTCGCCGGTGAGACATTGGCTGTGCACGCGCACCAGCGCCGGCTGGCCTTTGTCGATCTTCCCTTTGACCAGCGCGAGGTGATGTTGCCCATCGAGTCTTGAGCGATACAAATGCAAATCGAAGTCGCCGTAATCGGTCGGCATTTTCACAACTTGCTCCAGCTCAACCAGTTTCTCGCTCTTGCGGCGATGGGCGATCAAACTTTGGATCGTGCAAATGCGCAGGCCGTGTTTGTTGTGGAATTCCATTAGCTCTGGCAACCGCGCCATGGTGCCGTCACCGTGCAGAATTTCGCAAAGCACACCGGCTGGTTGCAGGCCCGCCATTCTCGCTAGATCGACGGCAGCTTCTGTGTGACCCGCGCGCCGCAACACGCCGCCATCCTGGGCTCGCAGCGGAAACACATGGCCCGGCTGGTTCAGGTCTTCCGGCGACGACTTCGGATTCGCGATTGCCAGGATGGTCGACGCGCGATCGTACGCGCTGATGCCGGTGGTCACGCCGCGCGCCGCGTCCACGGAAACAGTAAAATCGGTGCGATGCTTTTCGCGGTTTTGTACCACCATTCGTTGCAAGCCAAGCTGCTCGGCGCGCTCATTCGAGATGGGCACGCAAATCAAGCCGCGTCCGTGGGTCGCCATGAAATTGACAGCTTCAGGAGTCACTTTTTCAGCTGCCATGACCAGATCGCCTTCGTTCTCGCGATCGGCGTCGTCGGTCACGATGACCATGCGGCCTTTGGCGACATCGCTCAGCACATTGTCAATTGCATCGAACTGAAATGTTTCCGCTGCCTTTGCAATCATCTCAACCATACCATTACGCCCGGCGCTGTTCGGAGCAACTCATTCGAATCGCGTGTGTGGATTCAAAATCGCCCAACCTTCTTCAGCAGAACTAACGCGTTGCCTCCCTCATTAACTGGTTGCGCCAATTGCGCAACGCCTAAAAACGGAAAATGCTAGGACAACTTGCTGAATGCGGTTCATGGATAAATCCGACAAGATCTTCGTGGCAGGCCATCGGGGAATGGTCGGAAGCGCGCTAGTGCGCAGGCTCGAAGCCGAAGGCTTCAAGAATCTGCTCACGCGCGATCGATCTCGGCTTGATCTCACAGATGAATCTGCGGTCGCGAAATTTTTCGCCGACAAAAAACCGCACATCGTCATTGGTGCAGCCGCAAAAGTTGGGGGAATCAAAGCGAACAACGATTACCCCGTCGAATTTCTCGTCGAGAATCTGCGGATCCAGAACAATATCATCCGCTCGGCATACGACAACGGCGTGCGCAAACTGCTTTTTCTTGGAAGCTCCTGCATTTATCCAA
>Ga0306926_10006541_pt1 | contig 12522 bp, 7 predicted proteins | sample flu12Cox44000178_FD_203759 | JGI IMG/M metagenome (GOLD analysis project Ga0306926, IMG submission 203759) | Lab enrichment of tropical soil microbial communities from Luquillo Experimental Forest, Puerto Rico - flux8day.12C.oxic.44.000.178 (v2)... | ecosystem: Environmental > Terrestrial > Soil... | reverse complement strand
CGTCGGCTTGCGGAGTGCTCCAAACTGCGCGCCAACATTCTGACGAGATCGGCAAGGTCTTCGCTGGACGCAACGGCATCATCGGCGCCCTGACTGAAGATCTGATCGATACCAGCATTGAACCCGAAGCCGCGGTCGCCGCGCTCAAATACACACCAGGTGCGGCATTTGGATCGTGTCGCTATAAGCTCGCTTCGATCGACCAGCACCGCGCGCAATACGAACGGCTGATCGAAGTTTTTCAAGCCCATGACATCAGCTTCTTTTTCTACAACGGGGGCGGTGACTCGCAGGACACGGCCTATAAGGTAAGTCAGATCAGCGCGGCCCTGTCGTATCCAGTCGTGTGCGTCGGCGTTCCGAAGACGGTCGACAACGATCTACCGATTACCGACTGCTCGCCCGGCTTCGGTTCGGTCGCGAAGTACCTTGCCACCTGCATTCGCGAGGCCGCGTTCGACCTGTCGTCGATGAGCCGCACCTCGACGAAGGTGTTCGCCCTGGAAGTGATGGGCCGGCATGCCGGCTGGATGACGGCAGCCTGTGCGCTCGCCGCTGAACGGGAGGGAGACGCTCCTCACGTTTTGTTGTTTCCCGAGGTTGCATTCGATGAGAGGCGCTTCCTGGCCAAGGTCGGCCAGGCTGTGGGACGGTACGGCTACTGCGTGATAGCGGTGTCAGAAGGCATCAAGCGACTAGACGGCGAGCTCCTTTCAGCGTCAGGGGTAAAGGACGCCTTTGGTCATACCCAGCTCGGCGGGGTTGCGCCGGTAATAACCAACCTGATAGCCGCGAAGCTCGGCCATAAGTGCCATTGGGCGGTGGCCGATTATCTGCAACGGTCGGCGCGCCACATCGCCTCGGAAACTGATGTCGAGCAGGCCTACGCAATCGGTCGCGCAGCGGTAGAATTCGCAATCGCCGGAAGGAACGCCGTAATGCCCGCGATCCGGCGGATCAGCGATTCCCCATATCGCTGGGATATCATCGAGGCACCGCTTTCGGCGGTCGCCAACCAGGAGAAGCTCTTGCCTCCCGAGTTCATCAGCGCCGACGGCTTCGGCATCACCGAGACGGCTCGCCGCTATTTAGCGCCGCTCATCGTTGGCGAAGCCTTCCCGCCATTCAAGAATGGTCTTCCCGATTATGTCAGGTTGCAGAACGTGGCGACGCCCAAGAAACTAACGAGGCCGTTCGCCGTATGAAGCCGGCACAAATCCCGTTGGTCGAAAACGATCTGGGCGAGCTGGTTGAGGGCCAACGCCTCGCGCTGTCTTGGGAGGAACAGCCCGATGCTCCATCATGAACGCCTCCGGCCACCGTTGCATGATTATCCGGCCGACGAGTGGAACGTCATCGAGAAGGCATTTCACCCAGAATTTTTGGCCCAGTCGGAAACCATGCTCGCGCTCGCCAACGGATATCTGGGCTTGCGTGGATGTCCGGAGGAAGGCGGGCCCAATGCCGAAAATGCCACGCTCATTAACGGGTTCTATGAAACCTGGCCGATCGCCTACGCTGAAGAAGCGTACGGTTTCGCGAAAACCGGCCAAACCATCTGCAACGTAACAGACAGCAAGATCATCAAGCTGTTCGTCGATGACGAGCCCTTTTGGCTGCCCGACGCGAACCTCTTGAGCTACGACCGGCGGCTAAACATGAAGTCGGGCACGCTTGACCGCGAGATCCTGTGGAAGACTCCTGCGGGAAAGCAGGTATCGATCAAATCTCGGCGTTTGGTTTCATTTGAGCACAGGCATGTCGCCGCCATCTCTTATTGCGTGACGCTCCTCAATGCGAAAGCCTTCGTCGTGATCTCTTCGGAGATGACAGCGAATGAACCGGGCGGCCGCGTCGACAGCGACGATCCGCGGCTGGCCAAAGGCTTTTCAGGCCGGGTTCTCCATCCGCGAGCCAGTTACGCGAAGGGCCGTCGCATCGTGCTGTGCCATGCGACGGAAAAGAGCCGTTTGACCGTGGCGTGTGCCACCGACCATGCGCTGGACACGTCGTGCCCGCATACCGACAAAACTGTCTATCGCGACGACTTCGGCCAGGTTGCCTTCACCATCGAAGCCCGGCCGGGCGATCCAATCCAGCTCACCAAATACATGGTCTACCATACCTCCCACACGGCTTCGGCCGAGGAGCTCTGCGGCCGTGCCGAGTGGACTCTGGATCGCGTAACCGCCCAGGGATTCCAGCCTTTGCTGCGTTCGCAAGAGCAGTACATGGACGACTTCTGGCGCCGCAGCGACGTGCGCATGAAGGATGTGCGGGAGGACCGTACGAAGCGCAGTACGGTCGAGATCCAGCAAGCAATCCGATTCAACCTTTTTCACATGTTGCAGGCGTCAGCACGGGCTGAAGACGCGGGTGTGCCGGCGAAAGGTCTCACCGGTAAAGCGTATGAGGGACATTATTTTTGGGACACCGAAATCTATGTGCTGCCTTTTCTAACGTATACCTCTCCGCAGATTGCGAGAAATCTGCTGACTTTTCGCTACAAGATGCTGCCCCAGGCGCGCGCGCGCGCGAAACAACTGGGCCATCGGGGAGCCATGTTCCCCTGGCGAACCATCAGTGGGGAAGAAGCATCGGCCTACTATGCCGCGGGAACGGCTCAGTACCACATCAACGCGGACATCATGTACGCGTTACGAAAGTACGTTCATGCGACAGGGGACGAGTTATTCCTGCGCGACTACGGTGCAGAGATGCTCGTGGAGACGGCGCGGCTGTGGCTGGATCTGGGTTTTTACTCGGAGGCAAAAAGGCGGGAAATTCTGCATCAACGGCGTAACCGGGCCCGATGAATACAAGGCGGTGGTCAACAACAACGCATATACCAATTTGATGGCACGAGAGAACCTCCGCTATGCAGCCCAAACCGTGAAGTCGCTACAGACGGCAGAACCGGATGCATATAACGCACTGGTGCACAAAACGGTGCTTGAGCCGTCTGAGGTCGAGACGTGGATTCGTGCAGCCGAGAATATGTACGTACCTTATGATGAGAAGCGGCAGATCATCCTGCAAGATGACAGCTTTCTCGACCGCGAACCTTGGGACTTCCAGAAGACGCCCTCCGAGCACTATCCGCTTCTGCTGTTCTATCACCCGCTCAATATCTATCGCAAACAGGTAATCAAACAAGCGGACGTGGTGCTGGCCATGTTCCTGTTAGGGGACATGTTTTCACTAGAGGCGAAGAAACGTAACTTTTACTTCTACGACCCGTTGACCACCGGAGATTCGTCGTTGTCGTCCTGCGTCGAAGCGATCATTGCCGGACAAATCGGCGATATGGAGAAAGCTATCCAGTATGGGATGGCGGCTCTGCTGATGGACCTCGCCGACGTGGGCGGAAACGTCAAGGACGGGTGCCACATCGCCTCGATGGGCGGCACCTGGATGACGCTCACCTACGGATTCGGTGGAATGCGTGACAATGATGGAACGTTGTCATTCTGGCCACGTCGTGCGCCTGAGGAAAACGCTGTGCTTCGGTTTCCTGTGACGTACCGCGGCCAGCGGCTGGAAGTCGAAATCGGTCTCGACAAGGTGGAATACACGCTGCGTGAGGGCGAATCCCTTCTGATCCGCCATGAAACGGAAGAACTTCATCTGACTCGGAAGAACCCGGTAGCAGTGCGGCCGGTGAGCAGGAGATGAGAATCCTTGCCGGCGGGGTCAATGAGGCCGAGCGCCGCTCCGCCGGGGTGCATACGATGACGCCGGATCGTCTCTCAGCTGTTGAACCTGACGACCTGACTCAAACCCAAGTTCGCCTGCAGCATCGTGTGAGTTGTCGTTACGAGCGTCAAGTTGTCGCCCTCCGCCAAGCGCAAGCGCGAGACAATGTGGCAAGCTCAAAGAGACGTCAGCTCGCGAGATCACCGATAGACTTAGATCGCGGCGCGCCGGGATTTCAGACAATCAAGTCCTGGATCCGGATGCGGTCGGGAAGCAGGCGGTGAGGAGGAGGATACGTATGGCATCCGAAGTTGCCACTAAATCGCCGGCCAAGACACGCATTGCCGGCTCCTCTCAAAGCATTCGCACGGGGCTCGAAGCGGATACGATCTCCAAAGCTCTGATCGGCAATCTGCACTGCATTCAGGGCAAACTGCCGCAGCACGCAACGCGTAACGATTGGTACATGGCGCTCGCGAATACCGTGCGCGACCGAATGATGCGCCGCTACATAGGGACCGTAGAATCGATCTCCCAAACGAACACGAATGCCAAAGTTGTTGCGTATCTTTCAGCGGAGTTCTTGACCGGACCGCATCTTGGCAACGGCCTCATCACTCTCGCGATCTGGGACGCCGTCGAGCAGGCGTTATCGAAGGTTGGGCAAGATCTGTCGAGCCTCCTCGAGCAGGAGGAGGAGCCAGGATTAGGCAATGGCGGGCTGGGCCGCTTGGCGGCGTGCTACATGGATTCGCTGGCGACGCTCAACGTTCCTGCCATCGGCTACGGCATCCGTTACGAGTTTGGCATCTTCGATCAGGCAATTCGAGACGGCTGGCAGGTCGAGCGCACGGACAAGTGGCTGCGTTTCGGCAACCCGTGGGAGCTCGTACGTTCGGAAGTCACTTTCGATGTGAAGCTCGGGGGTCACACAGAGCACTATTACGATGCGGAAGGACGCTATCGCGCACGCTGGGTGCCGCAGAAGGTGGTCAAGGGCGTCGCCTACGACACCCCGGTGCCCGGTTATCGAGTGCCCACCACGAACCTCCTGCGTTTGTGGAAAGCCGAAGCTGTTGAAGCCTTCGATTTTGCGGCCTTCAATGTCGGAGACTATTACGGGGCGGTGGACGAGAAGGTCGCATCGGAGACCATTTCCAAGGTGCTTTATCCCAACGACGAGCCGGAAGCGGGCAAAGAGCTCCGGCTCGAACAGCAGTACTTTTTCGTATCCTGTTCGCTCCAGGACATGATCCGATTGCTTGCGATACGTGGCAAGCCATTGGCCGAACTCCATTCGTACTGGGCTGTGCAGTTGAACGACACGCATCCCTCCATCGCCGTCGCCGAATTGATGCGGCTGCTTGTGGATGAGCACGGCATGGAGTGGGATCAGGCCTGGGGTATCACGCAGCAGACCTGCGCTTACACGAACCACACGCTTCTTGCCGAAGCCCTGGAGCGCTGGCCGCTGCCGCTGTTTGCCAAGCTGCTGCCGCGCCATCTGGAGATCATTTACGAGATCAATCGCCGCTTCCTCGACGATCTCCGGCTACGGTATCCTGGAGACATTCAACTCGTTCGGCGGCTTTCGCTCATTGATGAAGCGGGCGACAAATACGTACGCATGGCGCATCTTGCTAGCGTAGGCAGCCACGCGATCAACGGAGTCGCGGCTCTCCATACCGAGCTTCTGAAGCGAACGGTACTCGGCGATTTCTATAAAGTGGCGCCGCAAAAATTCCTGAACGTGACGAACGGTGTCACGCCGCGGCGCTGGCTCGCGCTGAGCAATCCAAAATTGAGCGCGCTCATCACTCGCCACATCGGTGACGGCTGGATAGCGAATCTGGAAGAGGAGCTAGAGCGATTAGAGCCGTTGGCGGTCGACAGCAATTTCCGGAGGGACTGGCAAGCCGTAAAAGCCGACAACAAGCTCGCCCTTGCAGGTGTCATCAAGGAGCGAACCGGCATCATCGTAGATCCGCATTCCTTGTTCGATATCCAGGTAAAGCGGCTACACGAGTACAAGCGCCAGCACCTGAATGTCCTGTATTTGGTCACGCTTTATAACAGGCTGAGGCATACCTCCGCCGCCGCGGGCACACCCCGCACGGTCATCTTCGGGGGCAAGGCCGCTCCCGCATACCGCATGGCCAAGCTGATCATCAAGCTGATCAACTCCGTCGGCGCGGCCATCAATCAAGACCCCGTAGTCTCTCAGGTTCTCAAGGTGGTGTTCCTGCCGGACTTCAACGTCAAGAACAGCCACCGTGTTTATCCCGCCGCCGATCTGTCGGAACAAATCTCGACGGCCGGCAAGGAGGCGTCGGGCACGGGTAACATGAAATTCGCCATGAACGCAGCGTTGACCATCGGCACGTTGGACGGCGCCAACGTCGAGATCCGAGATGCGGTGGGCCACGAGAACTTCTTCTTGTTCGGGCTGACGGCTGACGAGGTCGCTCGACGCAAAGCTGAGGGCTACACGCCGCGCAGCATCTACGAGTCAAACCCGGAGCTGCGCGAGGCGATCGATCTCATCGATTCCAGATTCTTCTCGGACGGTGATCGCGGGCTCTTTCACCCGCTCGTCGAATCGCTGCTCACCCGCGACGATTATATGCTCCTGGCGGACTATCAGGCCTATGTGGACTGCCAACAGCGCGTGAGCGAGGCGTACGCCGATCAGAACAACTGGACGCGCATGTCCATTCTCAACACTGCCAGAGTCGGCCGTTTCTCTTCCGACCGCTCGATCCGGAAGTATTGCCGCGACATCTGGAAGGTCCGGCCGATCGCTCAAGACGAGAGCAGCATGATGTGACCATGAGCACCCGCGTCGTCACATCGGGTGCGAGCGCTCCTCTTGGCGCGACTGTCCGCCCTGGCGGCGTTAACTTCAGCGTGTTCTCGAAAGGTGCGGTCCTAGTGGAGCTGCTCCTATTCGATGATGCGAATGCCATCCAGCCCACAAAAGTCATCCCTCTCAAAGCCGATGGGCACCGCACCCATCACTATTGGCATGTCTTTGTGCCAAACCTTCAGCCAGGTCAGGTATACGCCTATCGGGCTCACGGGCCCTTCGCACCACAACACGGATCCCGGTTTGACGGCGAGAAGATACTCCTCGACCCCTACGGGCTCGCCGTGTCAGTGCCGGAAAGATACGACCGCTGGGCAGCCGCGCGGCCTGGTAACAACGTGGCCGCGGCCATGAAAAACGTCATAGCCGATCCCGATCGCTATGATTGGGAGGGCGATTTGCCGCTCAACCGGCCTTTTGCCAAGACAGTGATCTACGAGCTTCACGTGGCTGGGTTCACTCGCCATCCCAGCTCGGGCGTCCCGACCGATAAGCGCGGTACATACGCTGGACTGGTTCATAAGATCCCTTACCTCAAAGATCTCGGCATCACCGCGGTGGAGCTCCTGCCCGTGTTTCAGTTCGACGCGCAAGACTGCCCGCCGGGCAAGACGAACTACTGGGGCTATGCGCCCATCTCATTCTTCGCGCCGCATCAGGTATACAGCTCGCAGAAGAACCCGCTCGCAGTCCTCGATGAATTTCGCGACATGGTCAAAGCGCTCCATCGCGCGGGGCTCGAAGTCATCCTCGATGTCGTCTTCAATCACACGACAGAAGGCGGCGTGACTGGGCCGACGTTGTGCTATCGCGGTCTGGCCAATGACGTCTATTACATCCTTGAGAAGGACAAATCCCGCTACGCCGATTACACCGGTTGTGGCAACACGCTGAATGCCAACCAAGCGATCGTGCGCCGGCTGATCCAGGACAGCCTGCGTTACTGGGTCACTCAGATGCATGTGGACGGCTTCCGGTTCGATCTCGCGTCGATTCTGTCGCGCGACGAACAGGGCCGCCCGCTGCCGAACCCGCCCGTTCTGTGGGACATAGAAACGGATCCTTTGCTGGCTGGCACCAAGCTGATTGCAGAGGCGTGGGATGCTGCAGGGCTCTATCAGGTGGGAAGCTTCATCGGCGACAGATGGCAGGAGTGGAACGGCCGGTTCCGCGACGACGTACGGCGATTCCTGAAGGGCGACGACGGTTCGGTATCGGGCGTGGCCACGCGGATGTTGGGCAGCCCGGACCTTTACGGTCGTGAGGAGCGAGAGGCCGAACAAAGCATCAATTTTGTGACCTGCCACGATGGGTTCACCCTTAACGACCTGGTCTCGTTCAACCACAAGCACAACGAGGCCAACGGCGAGAACAACCGCGATGGCTCCGATTGGAATTTGAGCTGGAACTGCGGCGTAGAGGGCCCGACCGACGATCTAAACGTCGAAGCGCTGCGCAACCGCCAAGTCAAGAACTTCTTCGCACTGACGCTATTGGCGGCTGGAACGCCGATGCTGCTCATGGGCGACGAGGTACGCCGAACCCAGAGAGGCAACAATAACGCGTACTGCCAGCACTCTGAGATCAGCTGGTTCGACTGGAATCAGCTGGAGCGGCATGGCGACATCCACCGATTCGTCACAGCGCTCAATAGATTTCGCCAACGTCGTGATGTCGTGGAAGAAGAGACCGCACTTAGCCTCAACGAACTCCTTCGCCGGGCTCGCATCGAGTGGCACGGAGTTGTGCTCAAACGCCCGGACTGGAGAGACCACTCGCACTCCTTGGCCTTCACACTGCGAACCTTGCGCGCTCGCTTTCTGCTGCACGGGATGTTCAACGCCTATTGGGAACCGCTGGCGTTCGAGTTACCTCCAGTGCTCGCTGACCGTCAACAGTGGTGGCGGCGCTGCATCGATACCGCGCTCGACTCACCCGATGACATCTACCCCTGGGAGACCGCGCCTGTCGTAAAGCAGGCGACGTATGTAGCCCAGCCGCGGTCTGTGGTCCTTTTCGCGCTGGCGCTCGAAGGATCGACGGGAAGCGTTCCACAAGTGGAATGATATCAATGACGATCCATCCACTCGCCGGTAAGCCTCCTCCGAAAGACCTACTAATAGATGCGGACCATCTCCGGCGGGAATACTACACACGCAAGCCTGACTTAACGGATCGCGCGCAACGAGTCAGTTTCGGCACCAGCGGCCATCGCGGCTCTTCCCTGCGTGGCTCGTTCAACGAATGGCACGTCGTAGCGATCACGCAAGCGATCTGCGATTACCGCAGCAGCCAGGGCATCAGCGGCCCTCTGTACATCGGAAAAGACACGCACGCGCTGTCCGAGCCAGCTTTCACAACGGCACTCGAGGTGCTCGCCGCAAATGGCGTAGAGACCATGATCGATAGCAATGGCGGCTATACGCCTACGCCGGCAGTGTCTCATGCCATTCTCACCTTTAATCTCGGGCGAACGACAGGTCTCGCGGACGGCATCGTTATCACGCCGTCGCACAATCCGCCGGAAGATGGCGGCTTCAAGTACAACCCGCCGAGCGGCGGGCCCGCCGATACAGTTGTGACGAGCTGGATCGAGGACAGAGCCAACCACCTGCTATCGAGTGACCTCCGAGCCGCGGCCCGAATGGCCTACAACGAGGCTCGTCGTGCAGCCACCACCCACGCGCACGACTATATCGCAACGTACGTGGCGGACCTGGGTTCGGTTGTAGATATGGAAGTCATCGCGGGCGCGCAGCTCAAGATCGGCGTCGATCCGCTTGGCGGAGCCAGCGTAGCGTTCTGGAGGCCGGCCGCCGAGCGGTTCGGGCTTCACGTGGAAGTCGCAAACGACAGAGTGGATCCGACGTTCTGCTTCATGTCGTTGGACTGGGACGGCCAGATTCGTATGGATTGTTCGTCCCCCTACGCGATGGCAAAGCTGATTGGGCTCAAGGACCGCTTTGATATCGCCTTTGGCAACGACCCCGACGCCGACCGACATGGCATCGTCACGCGCAGCGCCGGCCTGATGAATCCGAACCATTACCTTGCGGCGGCGATTTTCTATCTCTGTACCCATCGTTCCGACTGGCGGCCCGAGGCAGCGATCGGCAAGACCATAGTGAGCAGCAGCATCATCGATCGCGTTGCCGCCAAGGTCGGGCGTCCGCTGGTGGAGGTGCCAGTCGGTTTCAAATGGTTCGGGCCGGGCCTCCTCGATCAATCTCTGGGCTTCGGAGGCGAAGAGAGCGCAGGCGCGTCGTTTCTCCGGCGTGACGCCACGGTCTGGACGACGGATAAAGACGGAATCATCATGGGTCTACTGGCCGCGGAACTCACGGTGCGCATTGGCCGCGATCCGTCCGAGCTGTACGCCGAGCTGACCCGTGAGCTGGGCGCACCGGCTTACGAGCGTGTCGATGCGCCGGCCACCATGGAAGAAAAAGCCGTTCTTCTTAACCTTTCGCCAGGAGACGTCAGGGCCTCCGAGCTTGGCGGTCATCCAATCCAGGCCGTGCTGACGACGGCACCGGGGAACAGCGCGCCTATCGGCGGCCTGAAGGTCGTCACCGCTCAAGGATGGTTTGCGGTGCGTCCGTCCGGCACAGAAGACGTCTACAAACTCTACGCGGAGAGCTTTCGTGGGAGCGACCACTTGCGGCGCATTCAGGAGGAAGCGCAAGCGATCATCAGCACGGCATTGGCGGATCATCGGATAACTGCAGGATGATCGCGGCCCTTTCTCATACGACACAGTGACAGCGTGGACTTAGCGAGCGCAAAGCATCCAGGTGTCACGAGCATCCGCTCACGCAGAACGCGCGGTGATGGATGGCGAGCTAATCCTTGCGACTGCTCAAGCTATCGTCGATCGTCCGATACGACAGAATCGGACCGAGTCCGTTCAACTGCTATCTGCCGACACTTCCGAGCAGATCATCCAGGGTCACGAGCCGTCCAAGTCCGCCGACCTTCTCGCCGATGCCTTCGGCGCGCAGCAGGTCGCGCACCCGTCCACGCGCCCCGACGATGCGCAATTGCACGCCGCGGCGCGCAAGCTCGTCATGAAGCCGGTGCAACATGCGCGCGCCGGCGAGATCGATATGCGGTGAAGCCGAGAGGTCGCAGACGACGAGGCGAATGCCGGACCCCGCTTCCGTCTCAAGGCGGCGCGATACCGATTCAAGGACGGAGTCGGCATTGACATAGAGCAGCGAGGCCTCGGGGCGGAACGCGATCACGTGGGGCAGCACTTCATTCTCGGGATGGCGGGCAAGATCGGAAAAGCTGTTCGTCCCGGGTACGCGACCGAGAAACGCCACGTGCGGGCTGGACGCGCGTGCCAACAGCATCAATACGGAGGCGAGCGCCGCAAGGAGTATTCCCTGCAGGATGCCGAGGAGCAGCACGGCGATGAGCGCGATCGCTGCGGCGTAGAAATCCATCCGGCTGATGCGCCACATGCGGAGCATCGCTGGAAAGTCGATCAGTCCGTAGACTGCGGTGAGCACGACGGCAGCAAGCACCGCTTTCGGCAGGTCTGCCAGCAGCCCGGTCAGAAACAGCAGGCAGAGCGCGAGCGTGCACGAGGCAAAAATGAGAGCGAGGGGCGTTCGCGCGCCTGCCTTGTCATTGACTGCGGACTGCGACAAGCCGCCCGCGACGGGATAACCATGGCCGAGCCCTGCCAGCAGGTTCGCCGCACCGATTCCAAGGAATTCCTGGCGTGGGTCGATGCTGTATTCGTGCTTGGCCGCGAACGTGCGTGCCGCGGACACACCTTCGATGTAGGCAAGCAACAGACATCCGGCGGCGAGGGGAACGATGCCTTCGACGTCGCGCAGGCGCAGTTCCGGTGGCGCAAGGGAAGGCAATCCCGCCGGTATCTCGCCAGTGGTAGGCACTCCCAGGTCGGCGAGCCCGAACGCCGAGGCCACCACGATCGATAGCGCGACCACCGCGAGTGCAACCGGCCTCGCCGGCAAAAGTCGCTCGCCCAGCACCAGCAGCAGGATGGCAACGACGCCTAGCGCGAGGACAAGATATTGGATATGGCCGAGCTGACCAGCGAGCAGCACCACCCGTTCAAAGAAGTTGTGTCCGCCGCCGGCGACGCCGAGCAGGCTCGGCAGCTGGGTCATTGCGATGGTCAATCCGGCGCCGGCCTTGAATCCGACGAGAATGCTGTCGCTGATCAGCCGCACTAGGATGCTCAGCCGCAGCAGCCACGCCGTGAGACACAACAGCGCCACCATCAGGGCTGCGAGGCTGGCAATCTGGGCATAGCGCTGCGCGTCGCCGTCGGCCATCGCTGCAACGGTATCGGCGATCATCAACGAAATCGCGGAAGTCGGTCCTATCGCTAGTTGCCGCGAGGAGCCAAGCAGGGCGTAGCCGACGCCACCCAGCAAATAGCCGTAAATGCCGACTTGCGGGGGCAAACCCGCTAGCGCGGCATAAGCCAGCGACACGGGGATGGCGTAGGCCGCGAGCGTCGCCCCGGCGACGGCATCGGCGGGCAAAAGCTTAGTGCGGTAGTCCGCCAGCCAGCGTGCCGCTGGTATGTACCGCCGCCATGTTGGCCCGCTCTGCCGTGTCATCGGGCTTGCAACACAGTGGTTGGCGGCATCGTCCTGGCCCCTTCATCGTTCGGTTTTGTTAAAGCCGCGCGCCGCCGGATCAGAAGCTAGTCCTTGCAGCCCTCTAGGCATTCTTCGATTGTCCGATGGGCCACGATCGAAGTGAGATCCTGATCCGCGCCGATGGCCTTCAGATTTTCGACGACCTCGTCGCGCAGGTCTGCAATCTCTACCCTGATGCCGCGGTCTTCCAGGGTGCGGACCAGTCCACGCAATATCATACCCGCGGTGATGTCGGCCACCGACACGCTGGAAAAATCGAGGACCACGGTCCTGACCTGCGTCGGGGCGGCGTCGACCATATCGATGATTTGGCGG
>Ga0306926_10006539_pt1 | contig 12523 bp, 11 predicted proteins | sample flu12Cox44000178_FD_203759 | JGI IMG/M metagenome (GOLD analysis project Ga0306926, IMG submission 203759) | Lab enrichment of tropical soil microbial communities from Luquillo Experimental Forest, Puerto Rico - flux8day.12C.oxic.44.000.178 (v2)... | ecosystem: Environmental > Terrestrial >... | reverse complement strand
AGGGCGGGCCGCGGCGACCTGCCAGCAGTAAGTCGGATTTCCCGACTCACTTCTAGAGGTACCGTCGGGATCGGTAAGGAGCAGCAAGGGCATGGGCAGGCTCCTCGACGGTATGGGGTCAGCCGTCCGGTGTGCCCATGGACTCCTGGTCTGGTGTGCCCATGGACTCCTGGTCTGGTGTGCCCATGGACTCCTGGTCTGGTGTGCCCATGGACTCCTGGTCCGGAGCGCCTCTCGATATGGACTCGTCCTGCGGCGTGCCCATGGCCATGGGCTCCTCGTGCGGCATGTTCGCTCCTTCTGTTGGTTTCCTGCGTGTTCTGTTGATTTCCTGCGTGCTCGTTCGGCACCGGGGCTATCTCCACATCCCGCCTGCTCGCCTAATGCTGGTCTCGTTGTGGCCCAAGCTGGCCAGCCCGGCCAGGTCGACACAAGTCACGTCGTGCGCCGTGACGAACACCATGAGGACGCTGCCGCAGGTCCGGCAGCGGACCACGGTGCCAGGAGCGCGCCGGTAGACGACGAGCTCAGCTACTGGCCTGCTGGTGCCGCAGGTGCCGCAGATGGAGTTCGCGGCGGTCATCTCCGTACCGAAGACGTTGATCAGCAGGCCGCCGATCGCGTTGCCGTCCAGTGCGTCCATCAGAGCCCTCCCTGCGAGGCATGTGTCCACCTTGGCCGCGTCGCCCGAGGCCCACATCGTCAAAGTTGCTGATTAGCGACGCTCGCCTGCCCGCTGGTCTCCTCAGGTCCCGCCGAACCGCTCGGTCCTGACCCGTTTCGGCGGGTAACCGAGCCCGATGAGGTTCTCCCCTACTGTCTCGACGAAGCTGGTGGGCCCGCAGACGAACGCGAGCGGATGCTGGCTGGCTGGCCAGACGGCCTGCGCAAGCATCGCGGGATTCACCCGGCCTGAATAACCAGTCCAGCCGGGAGGCTGGCTGCGGGTCAGCGTGCAGATCACCTGCACGCCGTCACCGTAGTGGTCGAGTTCGCCGCGGTAAATCACATCGGGCAGGGTGCGGGAGGAGTACAGCAGCCGGGCCGGGACGTCACTGCCGGCGCGCAGGCGGTGCCGCAGCATGGAACGCAGCGGAACGACACCTGACCCGCCCGCGAGCAGCATCAGCGGGCCGTCATCGGTGGGCTCCCATACGAAATACCCGCCGATCGGGCCGCGCAGCTCCAGTTGGTCTCCGGCCCGCAGTTCGTCAGTGAGGTACGGTGACACCTCGCCGTTCTCGAGCCGCTCCACCGTGATGGCCAGCGGCTCGCCGGGTGCCGAGGCAATGGAGTAGGAACGCTCCGCGGTGTAGCCGTCCTCGGCGGTCAGCCGCACATCCAGATGCTGCCCGGCCAGGTGCCCGGGCCAGCCCGGCGGCTCCAGTTCGATGGTGACCACCGAGGCCGTCTCCCGGGCAATGGTTGTGACGGCTGCGGCCTGCCAGGTTAGTCGCCGACGTACCGCTGTTGTTTCCATGGGTCCCCATACATGTGATAGCCGTAGGTCTCCCAGAACCCGGGCGCGTCGTGATCGCGCAGTTCCAGGCCGCGTACCCACTTGGCGCTCTTCCAGAAGTACAGGTGTGGCACGAGCAGCCGCGCCGGGCCGCCGTGCTCGGGTTCGAGTGGCGCGCCGTCGTAGCCGAAGGCCACCCATGCCTTGCCGCCGGTGACGTCCCCGGCCGGCAGGTTGGTGGTGTAGCCGCCGTCGCAGAACGCCAGCACGTAGGGTGCCTCGGCGGCCACCTGGTCCAGCAGCGTGTCCACCGGCACGCCCCGCCACTGCGTGCCGAGCTTGGACCAGCGGGTGACGCAGTGGATGTCGGCAGTGACGGTCTCGGCCGGCAGCGCCTGCATCTCCTGCCAGGTCCAAGACTTGAGCACGTCGCCGCCCTGGGTGATCGAGAACGTCCACTCGGGCAGCGGCGTATGTGGCGTCGGGCCGGCCGAGAGCACCGGGAAATCTGCGGTTACATGCTGACCCGGCGGTACCCGGTCTTTTTCTTCGGCCAGTACGCGGCCTCGGCCGCGAAAACCGCGCGAAACAGGGCTCATGGCCTGTCAGCTCCTTTCCCGCTACGCCGGGACTGAGTTCCGTGACAGGCAGCATTCCCGCACCTGAGGCTGCCCACATCGTCAAGGTGGCTAATCCCGCACGGGCACGCGCCCGCGGGCCGTTCCTCCCGAAGGCGCCGACAAATGCGGCGAGAGTCATGAGCCGGCTGCTGCTTCCTCGATGACGATGCGGGCTAGTTCGACGCGTGAGACGATCTGCAGCTTGCGGAATGTCTGGCGCAGGTGGTGCGCGACGGTATGGGTGCTGATGTACATTCGGGCGGCGACCTGGTTGTTGTTCAGTCCCTCGGCGACGAGCCTGGAGACGGCCTGCTCGGTGTCGGTGAGGCTGTCCCAGCCGGCGATGGGCCTGGTGGCGGGCGTGGCCCAGTGGCGGCGGCGGACGCCGAGCTGGCGCAGCCGCCGCCGCAGGCGCGCCTGGTCGCGATCGGCGCCGGTCTGGCGGTATCCGTCGAGGGCGGTTTTGAGGTGGCTGATGGCCTGGTCTTTGGCCGTGTTGATAAGGAGGATGGCGAGGTCTTCGGTGGCGGAGGCCCCGGCCCATGGGTCGGGGTGCTGCGCCGCGGCCTCGGCGAGAAGGCGCGCGTCGCAGGTGGCGAGGCCTTGACTGTGAGCCGCGGCTGCTGCCAGGGCCGGGAAGCCCGGGTTGGCACCGGCGAGGGCCACGGCGGTGCCGGTGACCTGGCTGGCCAGGGCCTGGTCACCGGCCGCGAGCGCGGTGCGTACCAGCCAGGCCGCAAGAGCCGGGTCGCTGGACAGCAATCCTTGCCACGCCGGGAGACCGGCACCGGCCTGGCGGAGGTGGCTGATGGCGGCGGTCGGGCCGTCGCGCGCTTCGATGATCTGGGCGTGGGCCAGGGCGGCCTCGGTCCTCGCATATAGGCCAGGGGGATGCGGCATCGGGGCGGGCAGACCGCCGATGTGCTGGGCCGCGGCCGCGACGTCGCCGCGGCGCAGCGCGATCACCGCCAGAACGCAGCGCACGGCCGAGGCGTACCCGTCAGCTCCCAGCGTCTCGGCGCTGGCCAGGGCCGCCTGGCCCGCGGCGTCGGCGTCGGGCAGGCGCCCGTTGGCCAGGTGGATGCGGGCGCGCAGGATGAGCAGTCCCGCATGGGCGGGGATGTCGTGCAGCGCCGGGTGGTCGGCGGCGCGGAGAATGCCGTCAGCTTCCTCGAGCTGGCGGAGGTCGACCAGGGCGCCGGCGAGCGCGAGCAACGGCTGGGGATGGCGGGCATCGGGGGAGATCCCGGTGCCAGACCGGGCGGCATCGCGCAGCAGCCCGACCGCCTCGCCGACCTGGCCGTTGTCCCAGGCGATGACCGCGCGGGCAGCCAGGGCCGCGACGACGGTATGGCCGTCATGCTGGCCGGGGTCGGCAAGGATGGTGCCGGCCAGCGGCCCAGCGAGTTCGCCGCGTGCCCCGGCCAGGGCCTGCAGGTGCGCGGTCAGCGCCTCCTCGCGCAGGCCGTGCGGCAGCTGCGGCCGGGCCAGGATCATCTCGGCCTGGCCGGCGGCGCGGCCGGCCTGGCCGCGGGCGCGCAGGACAGAGGACAGGGCGCACCGCAGCCGGGCTTCGGCCACTGACGGCAGTGGCTGGGCCAAGGTGTCCTGGGCGAGCTGGGCGGCCCGGTCCAGCCGGCCGGCCGCGGCCAGGGCCTCGGTGGCGGCCACCGCGCGGGACAGCACGCCAGGGTCGGCCGGGGGTGTCAGTTCCAGTGCGCGCAGTGCCAGCTCAGCAGCGGTTTGCGGAGCCGAACGCAGGGTCTGCGACGCCGCAGTGTCCAGGTCGGCCAGCGACGCGAGGTCGCCGGGGTGCGCGGCCTGCAGCAGGTGACCGGCGGCGAGCGCTGCGGTTTCGCCGCGGCTGAGCAGGATTTGGCCGTACTGGCGATGTAGCGCTGTCCGCGCTGGCCGTGGAATCATCTCGGCGACCGCGCCGCGCAGCAGTTCATGCCGGAACGAGAACGCGTTGCCGGCGGCGGCCATGATCCCGGTGTCCATCGCCTCCTCGAGGGTAGGCAGCAACCCGGCGGGCGTTTCGCCGAGCATCTCCGCCGCGTCCTCCACCCGGAACGACGGGCCGAGCACCGCCGCCGTCGCCAGCAGGTGCCGGGCCCGCTCGCTGAGGCCATCAAGCCGCCGTCGCGCGACACGGTGCACCCGCCGCGGCAGCCGGGTGGAAACCAGGACGGCGCGGCCGCCGGTGACCCGGACGGCCTTATCGTCGCCTAGGCCGCCGATCAGCTCGGTGAGCAGCAAGGGGTTCCCGGCAGCACCGCAAGCCAGGGTCAGCAACGCCTGGTCCGGCGGCGCGCCGAACGCGCTCGTGAGCAGCGCCGCCACCGCGTCCTTACCGAGCGGCCCCAGCGTCACACGGGCCGCGCCATCCTTCTCCAGGAAGCCGAACAGGTATTCGGTGTCATGCTGCTGTGTGCTGGCCCGGGCCAGAAGCCAGGCGACCGGGTGGCGTTTCAGTTCCCGTGGCAATGTCCGCAAAGCTGCCAGCGTGGCCGGGCTTGCCCACTGCAGGTCATCCAGGCACACCAGGACCGGATTCGCCGCGGCCCGCCGTTCCAGATGCGCGTGCATCTGGCTGATCCACCACCCAGGCGCATCCGACAGGTCACGCTCGGGATCACCGGCGGTGAGCCTGGCGAATGATTCGCCCAGCGCCGCGCGCAGCGCGAAGAACGGGAGCACCCGGCCCAGCTGGTCGGCTGCTCCCGCCGCCAGCGAAAACCCCTCCCCCGCTGCCACGTCGGCGGCCTCGCGCAGCAGCAGGGACTTTCCTATCCCCTGCTCTCCCTCCACCAGCATCACACCGCCGACCCCCTGCTTTGCGCACCGCAGCAGGTCACGGACTATCTGCCGCTCAGACTTACGTCCGCACATAACCTCATCGCCAGCATCTCGTGCCTGCGATGCTGCTTTACAGAGGGCTCCCGGTGGGGAGTCACTGATCACCGCCGTCATGCCATTGCCTCTCGCGAGCCTGGTGTCCGCTTGGCGGGCAGCCGGGGACGGAAGACCAGCAGCGAACCGGCACCCGCCCGCGGGCCGGGCTCCAGCGCGGAATTCGCGAATGCCTCGCGGGCCACTGCACGCGCCCAACGCATCCGGATCACCGCCGTCTCCGGGTGATCGCCGAACTCCTGCGCTACCCGGTCTGCACAGCCGGAGCAGCCGAAAGCACGGATTGCCGCAGCGACCGCCTGCCGCACCTGGCCCGCGCTGGGCTCATCGCTGCGCTGCAGCCCCAACGCGAAGACGGCGTCAGCTCGGGATGCGTCAGTGCTCAAGTAGGGCATCACCGGCCACATGGTGGGCCTCCTCGGCGTGCTCATCCGTCCTGGAGAGTGCCGGTTCGGACGCCAGAGCTCCTTAGTCACGGCTCTCTCTGGCACCTCCGGACCCGCGCGGATAGGTCCGCTGTAAACGCTACGAATCCGGTAAGCCGATCGAATCCCGGAAAGTCCTTAGTCCTGCCGGTAGCCATAGGGGCCTTGCCCCGGAATGACTACGGACTTTCATGGATGCAGAAGGCTGGCCCTAGCGGCTAGAAAGAGGCCAGTGATCACGGGAAGGCCCACGCCAGAGGTAGAACGGGGCAGCAATGATGGACGATGACCTAAGGCGCAACGTCGCCGCCGAGCTCTCCTGGGACCCGCAGGTAGACAGCGACGCGATTGAGGTATCGGCCGCCAGCGGCGTGGTCACGCTGCGGGGGATCGTGACCAGCTTCCGGTCGAACCGGGCGGGGGGCAGGGCCGCAGCACGCGTCCGGGGGGTTAAGCGGGTCGCCAATGAGCTCCAGGTACAGATCCCGGACAAAGACCGGCGGGACGACGAGGACCTGCGCGGCGACGTGCTGGAAGCGCTGATGCTGGACGTCTCGGTGCCAACAACCGTCGATGCGCAGGCCCGGGACGGCTTCGTGACCTTGACCGGCACAGCACAGTGGCACTACCAGCGCGAGGCGGCCGAGTTCCGCACCGCCACCGTGCCCGGCGTTGCCGGTATCGACAACGCCATCAGCTTGACCCGGACCCCCGATGCCCGTGAGGCACGGGACGCCATCCGCGCCGCGTTCCGGCGCGACGCCGCGCTAGAGGCGGACGGGCTCTCCGTCGAAACCTCCTCTGACGGGCTGGTGATCCTGTCCGGCACAGTCAGCTCCTGGGCCGCGCACGATCACGCGGTGGCCGCCGCCTGGTCCGCGCCTGGCGTCACGCAGGTCGCTGACCGCATCCGTATCGAGAGCACGCCGTAGCTCACCCCCCGTCCTCCCAGGCGGGCGTCCCTTCGTGGTCGGGGAACGTTCGGGCGAGCTGTAGCCGACTGGTGACGCCGAGCTTGCGGAAGATCTTGCGCAGGTGATACTCGACGGTACTGGCGCTGATAAACAGCCGAGCGGCGATCTCCCGGTTGGACAGGTGCCCGGCGACCAACCGGGCGATCTGCTCCTCCTGCGCAGTGAGCACCGACTGTGTCCCGGGACCGCGCGGGCGTGCCCGCTCGCCAGTGGCGCGCAGCTCGGCCCGGGCCCGCCCCGCGAACGCCTCCATTCCCATGGAGTCGAACATCGCGAAGGCGGTACGCAGCTGGTCCCGGGCATCACGGCGGCGGCGCTGGCGGCGCAGCCACTCCCCATACAACAGGTACGCGCGGGCCAGCTCGGGACGGTGCCGGGTGCGGTCGAGCCGGTCGATCGCCTCGCGGTAGTGTCCCTCTGCGGCTTCTCCTTCGCTCAGCAGGGCGCGGGTACGCGCCTCGATGCCTAGCCCCAAGTCGGTTCCGCCGGCCCGGGTCGTTCCGGTCAGCAGATTCAGGGCATCGCCGCTAACGCGCGCGTTGCCGGTGCGTGCGGCAGCCTCGATCAGCTCGGGCAACGCCCACACGGAGACATATACATGCTCGTGCTCGCTAGCTTGCCGGGCTGCGGCCAATGCCTCCTCGTAACGGCCGAGGCCGTTGTAGAGGATTGCGGCCACCCAGTGCGCGACTGTCACCGAGACTCCTTGGCCCCCAGGTGTGGCCTGCTCGATGATGGACTGGATCAGCGGGGCGGCCTCGGCTTCCCTGCCCCGGAACGCGGCCAGCATGGCAGCGGCGACGGGCGCGAAACGAGACCCGGTGGCCTCGCAGACCGCGTCGGCTTCGGCGATCAGCAAAGTGGCAGCCGCAAAGTCACCACTCCACACGGTCTCGATAGCCATACGGTTCAGAAGGAACGAGAGCTGGTCGAGCGCGCCGACGTCACGGGCGAGCTGAACCTGCCTGATGGTCACGCGCCAGCCCTCGTCATCCCAGAGAGCTTCGTCCGCCACTGTGGCGACAAAGCCCCACCGGAGTATCTCTTCGTCGGAGATGCCTGGGCTGGCAAAGGCGCTCGTGGCCTGCCGCAGCACCGGCGCAGCGGCGGCCGGCCCGTCGGTAACCAGGAGCGCAAAACCGCCCAGCACCAGGTCGACCAGACGCGGCGGATGCGTAGGCGGAGGAAGGGCCCTGGCGGCGCGGGAGACCTCAAGCAGGTCGCCGACGCCCGCCAGATACCCGGCGAAGAATGCCGCTTGCCACGCGTCGACGTACGTCTCGCGGGCCAGGTCGAGGTTGAGCGGTTCGAGCCGTTTGGCCGCCTTTAGCAGCAGCGGGGGAGCGTCGCTGCCCAGGCCGGAGGCGAACGCGATCCTTCCGCGCAGCAAGTCCGCCCGGGCGGCCTGAAACTCGTCCATCGGCCCGGCCTCCGCCAAGGCCATGAGGTCGCGGGCCTTGCCGAACCCGCCGGCCTGCAGGCTGGCCTGTGCCGCGGCCAGCGTGCGTTCGGCGCGGCGTCTCGGGTCGGGCGTCAGGTCCGCCGCGCGTTCCAGGAACGCCGCAGCGGCAGCCAGTCCGCCGCGGGCCTGTGCCCGGCTCGCGGAGCGATCAAGCTCCGCGGCGACATCCTCGTCGGGTTCCGGCGCGGCCTCGGCCAGGTGCCAGGCCCGCCGGTCGGGGTCAGCGTCCGGGTCGGTGACTCCGGCCAGCGCGGCATGTGCGCGCCGCCGCGTCCCCTCCGGGGCTGCGTAATAGGCCGCCGAGCGGATCAGCGGATGGCGGAACCGCACCCGCGGCTGCCATGACACCAGCCGCTGGATCTCTGCGGCCTCGCACGCCTCCAGACCGGTCCCCAGCTGCCCGGCCGCCTTCGCCACCAGCGCAGGATCCCCGGTCGGGTCGGCCGCTGCCACCGCCAGCAGTGTCTGAGTGTCCACTGGCAGGGCCTGCACCCGGGCTAGGTACAACTCCTCCAGCTGGCCGCCGAACCGCAGCGGCCAGCTTAGCGGCACGGCCCCCGACAACTCCTCCGCGGTCAGTTCCCCGGCCAGCTCCACCAGCGCCAGCGGATTCCCCGCCACCCCGGCCACCACCTCAGCGCTCACCCGCCCGTCCACCCGGGCGTCGGCCGAGATGGCCAGCAGCTCACCTGCCGCCCCCGCCGGCAGCCCGCCGAGCACCACCTGCGGCAGCCCGGCCAGCGCGGTTGCCTGCCCCTCCCGGACGGTGAACAACATGCCCACCCGGTCGGCGTACAGGCGGCGGGCGACGAACCCGAGTACCTCCACCGACACCTGATCCAGCCACTGCGCGTCATCAACCAGGCACAGCACCGGCCGGTCGGCCGCCGCATCCGTCAGCAGCGTCAGCGCCGCCAGCCCGACCAGGAACCGGTCCGGCACCGGCCCGGCCACAAGCCCGAACGCCGACTCCAGCGCCTGCCGCTGCGGTCCGGGCAGCCCGTCCAGCCCGCCCAGGAACGGCACCAGCAGCTGGTGCAACCCGGCGAACCCCATGCCCGTCTCCGCCTGGATCCCGGCCACCCGGGCCACTTGCATGTCATGTGCCTGCCCGGCTGCCCACTCAAGCAGCACCGTCTTGCCGATGCCCGCATCCCCCCGCAGCACCAGCACCCCGCTCAGCCCGTCCTGGACCGCCGCCAGCGCTTCCTCTAGCGCGGCGGTTTCCGTGGCCCGGTCCAGCAGCTCGCTAATCGCTCAGCCCTCCGGCCGCGGCTGCGACGGGCCAGCCATCTCGGCCCGGCCCAGCCCACAGGGCGGCGCACGACCATCATCGCTCACCTGTCGTCCGGGAACCAGCAGGTCCTGGCCTTGACCGGGCCCGCAGGCCCAGGCGGGAAGCGTGGGCGAACGCGCGGGAAGCCGTATCGGCCGATATGAGGCGCAGGTATGGCCGCGAGGATGATGCGTCACAGCCAAGCATTCAGCGAAGGCTCATGATCCCAATCGCAAGGCGACGACGCTGTCCAGAAACCACTGTCCGTCGGGTAGAGAGGATCTCTTCCCCGAACGGATTGTGGTGCTTGTTTCCCGCGAGCCGATCAACCTCGAGTGGCCGCTATGAAGAATCGTCAGGCTTGAGGATGTGCGGCTGCGGAGGTTAAAGCGAGCCTGCATGCACAGAGCTGTCGAAAAGAGGCAAGCGCACGGATCTGACGTCAAACAGGCGTGACCTCATGGCCGGCGCTTATCGAAGGCATGCACGGCATCGTGAAGCGGATCGCGGATGACCCACCCCATGGCCGTCACTCCGCTAGCCACCGCGGCGGCCAGCGTGTCGACAACAAATGTCAAGGGTGGAAAAGGAGCAGAACATGAATCGTCATATCTTCAAACCCTTGCTCGCAAGGAAACGCAGACCGACTGCGGCGCTCGCGGTGCTGGCCGTAGCCGCGTCGCTGGGCCTGGCCGCGTGCGGCGCGGCTGCTTCGGCCGGGACCGCCGCGCCCGCCGCCCAAGCGGGCAAGCCCCCGGGTGAGTCCAAGGGGCTGGGGCAGCTCAGTGGCCTGCTGCCCAGGGACAAGCTGACCCTGGAAAGCGCCATTCAGGTCAACCTCAGCAACGAGACGGTACGGCTGCCGCTGTACCCCGGGACCGCGTACGCGGGCACCCCGCACGCGGAGAAGGTCTGGTACATCCTGATGGACGCCTCCGACCCAGGGCTGGCGCACGATCTGGGGATCAACTACGCGCCCAAGCTGGCCGACATCGGCATCAGCTGCCCGGCGTGCGTGCAGACCGTCACGCTCAGCAACCCGACGCCGCAGCGGAACCCGTTCGGCCCAGCGGTCATCAACTTCGCCGGCGCGCCGGACTTCAGCCCTACCCGCATCGCCACTCCCGGGCCGGACGGGTTCCCGCTGGCCCAGTTCCAGCCCGGCGCGGTGGCCGGCCCGGGGTACAGCCCGTTCATCCGGATCGCCGGCTCCGACGTCGTGTACAACGCGCCGATCGTGGCCACCGGCAACGGCCCATTCGATGTGACCCACCACACCAGTACATCTGACCGCGCGCTGGGCATCCACATCGCCGGCCCCTCCGCGCCCGGCCAGTTCAACGAGTCCTGGGCTGACATGCTGTTCGTCAAGGGCTTCGACGCCGGCCAGCCGATCGTCTACCTGTCCACCGACGCCGGCCAGCCGCTGACCGCGGTGCTGGAACGGTCCACGTACGTGCCCGCGCTGAACGACGCCTCCTTCAACGGCGGCGACGACTTCCTCGGCTCGGCCCGCGAGCGGCTGTTCGCCTTCATCAACGGGCAGACCGGCGTGAACAACCCGCAGGCCCAGGGGTTCCAGCACCTGGCCCTGGACGGCATGGTGAGCAAGGACGCCTCGCTGGGCGACACGGCGTTCATCAACGCCCTGCGCTTCGGCGGCGACCTGCTCAACGTGTTCGGCGACTTCCCCACCCTGAAAGACCCCCGCCACGCTCAGGCCTATAGCCCGCTGTGGGACGCCCAGCTCGGTCTGTGGACCCCCAAAGCCGTCCAGGAAGGGCTCAACAAGCGGCAGATCGACGAGAACGTCGTGTTCAACCTCGCCGACCAGCGGCCCGACCTGCTAACCGGGGTCAACCCCGCCACCGGCCAGCCCCAGCCCTACGGCTCGGTCGGGGTCGACATCAACTGCGCGGTCATCGGCTACACCGCCAAGGCCCCCACCGCCAACCTCGCGCCCCCCGCGCCCAACTCCCAGTTCCCACCAAGATAGCTGGCAAGCCGCCGCCGCACGCTCTGCCCAGGCAGGCGGACGGCCCGGCACCTGAAGCACCCGGCGGGCCCGCGAGAGCGGGCCCGCCGGTCATGCCTAAACCCTTATGTCGCGGCCGCTGCTGGCTCCTCCACCAGGAAACAGCCGCCATCAGGTTCAGGTACCACCACCGCGAGCGCGAACAGGTCCAGGGGGCGTGATCCCGAATCCCATCCGCCGCCGAACATCCCCGCTGTGCTCACCGCGACGGTGTCGCTGCGTTGCCAGAGCGCTACCGACCGGGCCAGCACGGCGTACATCGCCGGAAGGGCACCGGAGACGTGGGTGGCGACCGGCATCGCCCGCTGGAGCCACCTTTCGGTGCTGCTCGTCGCGGCGGGTTCGCGCTTGACGCGGTGCAGCTCGGCGCTCAGATCGGGCGCGTCCGGGCGTCCGCGTCGTGCGGAATATGCGCCAGCGGGAACGGGCACTGCGCGGTCGAGATCTCGACGATCGCGGTGACATCGACGTGCCCGTGCGTCGCTAGCTGTCACCGCCAGTTCCGGTAGGCGCGGACCTCCGGGTGGGCAGCGGCAGCTCGGGCCACGCTGGCGATGACGAAGGCCGTCACCGACGCCGGCGAGCTTGCGGCAGATCTGTTCGTCACGCCCAATACCCTGAAGACCCATCTACGGGCGATCTATCGCAAGCTCGGCGCCGAATCCCGGGACGAAGCGGTGATCCGCGCGTGAAGGCGGCCTGATCTAACCTTCTGCACCGTCCACAGACGACCCGGCTCCCGTCCGCCAGGGCGGTCGCTGCGCTGGCTGACCGGCTCGCGGGAACAAACCCCCACGGTCCGTTCCGAAAAGGAATCTTGACTTCCGGAACGGGCGGTGGTCTCGCTTCGCCTCCTAAGCCTGCGATCCGGACCCTGGGCGGTGCCGATGCAATTACCTGACCTGACGATGTGCGGCGCGGATCACGCGGCACCATTGGCTCTCGCGCAATCAGGGGCTGATGAGCGGCCGCAGAGAGGTGGGGACTCACGGCTCCAGGCAATGACGCGGGAGGCCGCACACGGACTGCCCTGGTGACCGGAGGGACCGGCGCAGGGGCCGGGTCATAGCCGCCAAGCTAGCCGCGGACGGGTTCGACGTCGCCGTAGCCTACGTGGGCAGCATCGACCTTGCCGACGCGACGGTGAACGAGATCAAGGAGCAGGGCGGCACGAGGCGGCATTCGCGGCGGACCTCGCCGACGAGGAAGCGGGTGGTCGCCGGGACTAGGGTGCGGGAGCCGATCGCGCAACGACGCCGGAGGGCGGCCAAGACGTGATAGCCGCCGAGTTGGACAACCGGATCAGCCGGACCGCGATCTGCCCATCCAGGCCAGCCACCCGGCGCAGCGCTACCTTGC
>Ga0306926_10006538_pt1 | contig 12524 bp, 13 predicted proteins | sample flu12Cox44000178_FD_203759 | JGI IMG/M metagenome (GOLD analysis project Ga0306926, IMG submission 203759) | Lab enrichment of tropical soil microbial communities from Luquillo Experimental Forest, Puerto Rico - flux8day.12C.oxic.44.000.178 (v2)... | ecosystem: Environmental > Terrestrial >... | reverse complement strand
ACGCTTGGCGCGCGGCCAGTGCGCCTGGGCGATCTGGGTCTCGAGCTCGAGGATGGATTTCGCCGCCTCCGCGCCATCGGTACGGCCGGCGAGTTTCAACAGCCGCTCGATGTGCGCGGCGTACTTGGCGCGCAACGCCGTGTAGGCCGGATCGTCCTTCAGGTAATAGTCGCGATCGGGCATGCCGAGGCCGCTCTGCGCGATCAAAACCATATAGTGGTCGGGATCCTTCTCATCGGGCGCGATGCCGAAGGCGAGCGGTGCCGTGAGCCGGAGGTCCGGACGGCCCATCTCCCGCGCGAGATCCTCGTGCGTCTTGGCGGCGGCGATGGCGTCGAGTCCGGCGCGCGCCGGCGCCAGCCCCGCCCGATCGATGGCGTCGGTGTCCAGATAGGCGCGATAGAAGTCGCCGAGCTTCTGCTGGTTGCTGCCGACGGGACTGTCCTTGGGGAGTGCCTCGAGAATCTCGCGCAGCTGCTGCAGCGAGCGCTCGCGCAGCATGGCGAAGGTGCCCCAGGAGGCGCGGTCTGGCGGAATCTGCGCCGTATCCAGCCAGCGGCCGTTGGCATGGCGCGCGAAATCATCGCCGGGCTTTACGCTCGGATCGCCGCCCGCGAGATCGAGGCCGAAGCTGCCGATCTGCGCATGTCCGGACGTGGCGGACGATGACGGCGGCGGGCTGGAGGAGGTGGCAGCCATGACGAGGGCACCGGTGCAGCCGCCGAGCAGCGCGGCAATGAGCGTTCGACTCAACATGTAATCGACTCCCTGTGAGGTCTCAGGTTCCGGCGCGCCACACGCCCCAGGCGAACAGCAGCCACGCGGCGATCCAGGCGAGCCCGCCGAGCGGGGTGAGGACGCCGAGCGTACGCGGCGCGCCGAGGGCGAGCGCGTACAGGCTGCCCGAGAACAGGATGATGCCGCTCACGATCAGCGCCCCCGCCGCTCGCAGCGCTGCGGCCCCGCGCGATACTCCGGCGCCGCCCTCGAGGGCACGCAGCGTCAGCCCCACGCCGATCAGTCCCAGGGCCTGGAAGAAGTGGTAACGCACGGCCGTCTCCCACAGCTGCAGCCGCTCGGCCGGAAGATGGCCCTTGAGGGTATGGGCACCGAAGGCGCCGCACGCCGTGGCGAGCGCCAGCAGCACACCCGCGGTTGCGAGAGCCCGAGCGCTACTCACCGCGCGGGCCGAGCAGCGGCTTGATCAGGTCCAGCGGTAGCGGAAAGACGATCAGCTGCGTGCGCTCGTGCGCGATGTCGGCGAGGGTCTGCAGATAGCGAAGCTGCAGGGCGCTTGGCTGGGTCGAGAGCTGGCGCGCCGCCTCGACCAGCGTGTCGGCCGCCTGCCTCTCGCCCTCGGCGTTGATGATCTTGGCACGGCGGGTGCGCTCGGCCTCGGCCTGCTTGGCCATGGCGCGGATCATGGTCTCGTCGAGGTCGACGTCCTTGATCTCGACGGTCGACACCTTGATGCCCCAGGCCTCGGTGCTCTGATCGAGGATGCGCTGCAGGTCGACATTGAGCTTGTCACGCTGGGCCAGCAGGTCGTCCATCTCGTGCTGGCCGACCACCGAGCGCAGCGTGGTCTGTGCCACCTGGCTCGTGGCCTCGAAGGCGTTGGCCACCTGGATGATGGCCTTGCCGGGATCGACGATGCGGAAGTAGACCACGGCGTTCACCTTGACGGAGACATTGTCGCGCGTGATCACATCCTGCTTCGGCACGCTCAGCACGATGACCCGCAGGTCCACCTTGCGCATGCGCTGCACGACGGGATAGATGAGCACGAGGCCCGGTCCCTTGATGCCGGTGAAGCGCCCCAGCGTGAATACCACAGCGCGCTCGTACTCGTTCAGCACGTTGATGGCGCTGAAGAGCAGCACGATGATGAGGATGACGACAGCGATCACGAACGGCATGCGGGACTCCGGGCTGGCAGCGCGCTTACTGCGGCTCAACCCATAATGTTAGACCTTCTACCTTCACGATGCGCGCCGCTTCGCCCGCGCGCAGCGGGCGGTCGCTGCGCGCGTTCCACAGCTCACCGCCGTAGCGCACCTTGCCCTTGCCGGTGAAATCCGCCACCACTTCGGCGCTGGCGCCGATCATGCCCTGCGCGCCGGTGGTGACCGGATGGCGCATGGCGCGGGTCGCCATGTAGACGATGAAGGCGACCATGAGCGCACCCACCGTGGCGATCGCGGCGATCAGCGGCCGCCCGACACCCAGGCCCGGCACGTCGGTGTCGAAGAGGATGAGCGAGCCGACCACGAACGCAATGACCCCGCCGATGCCGAGAGAGCCGTAGGTTGGAAAGAAGAACTCGGCGATGATCATCGCAGTGCCTACCGCCACCAGCGCCAGTCCCGCGTAATTCACCGACAGGATCTGGAACGCGAACAACGCGATCAAGAGGCAGATGGACCCCACCACACCGGGGAGCACCGCACCGGGATTGTAGCCTTCCAGCAGCAGCCCCCAGATGCCGATGATCATCAGCCCGTACGCCACGGTCGGGTTGGTGATGACCGCCAGCAGCTGGGTGCGCCAGTCCGGCTTCATCCGCACTACCGTGAGATCGCGCGTGGCGAGCTTCTCGGTGCGGTTGTCGATGTGCTGCACCTCGCGCCCATCGATGCGCGCGAGCAGATCGGGCACGTCGCGCGCGATCAGATCGATGACCTTCTGCTCGAGCGCTGCATTGGCCGAGAGACTCGCGGCACCACGCACCGCCTGTTCGGCCCACTCGGCGTTGTGGCCGCGAAGCTCCGCGAGACCGCGGATGTAGGCGACGGCATCGTTCACCACCTTGCGCTCCGTGGCGCTGCGCGGTGCCGGCTCGCCCTCCGCTGCACCCCCCGAGGGCGGCTTGCCCGGCTCCGGGTTGGTCTTGTCGCTGCCTGAGTTGCTGCCGCCGCTGCCCGAGTCGGGCTTTTCCCCGGGGCGCCCACCGCCGCCCGGCAGCGGCACCGAGCCCGGCTCGGGCTCACCACCGATCGGCACCGGGGTCGCCGCGCCGAGGTTGGTCGCCGGAGCCATGGCGGCGATGTGGCAGGCGTAGAGGATGTAGGTGCCGGCGCTCGCGGCACGCGCCCCCGGGGGGCTGACATAGCCGACCACCGGCACCGACGAGGCGAGGATCGCGCGGATGATGTCGCGCATCGAGCTGTCGAGTCCACCGGGGGTATCTATCTCGAGCACGACGACACGGCTGCCGCTTTTTTGCGCCGCTTCGATCCCGTGCACGACGTAGTGCGAGGTGGCAGGTCCGATCGCGCCGTTGATTTCGAGAACCGCAGCAGTGCCGGCGCTCGCTGCCGCGGCCGGCGGAGCCGCGGAAACGTGATGGAACGCGGAGATGGCGAGCAGGAACGCCGCGACGAGTCCTGGGTAGCGTGCGCAGCGCAGTATCTTCATGAGGTGCACCCTACTCTCGCGCCGACGGCATCCGCAATCGCGCCATGCCGCACCGGCGTGGCGACTTCAGGAGGGTTTGACGGCGGTGCGGCGCGGTTTGACGCCGGGTGTGCGCGGAAGGCCGGTGTGCTGGGTGCGGAAGGGCCGGCTGGCTCCCCGCCGCCCCTCGGGAGCGCGACCCGTGCCGGGCGGCTGATAGGCCGGCACGAGGTGCCGGCGGCCGTTGCCGATGAGATCCGCCCGCCCCATGCGGCGCAGCGCTTCGCGCAGCAGCGGCCAGTTGTTGGGATCGTGATAACGCAGGAACGCCTTGTGGAGCCGACGCACCTTCAGGCCCTTGGGAATCAACACTTCCTCGCTCTCGCGCGTGATGCGCTTCAGCGGGTTCTTACCCGAGTGGTACATGGCGGTAGCAGTGGCCATGGGACCCGGCAGGAAAGCCTGCACCTGATCGGCACGGAAGCCGTTCTGCTTGAGCCACAGCGCCAGCTCCAGCATGTCCTGGTCCGAGGTGCCGGGGTGCGCGGCAATGAAATAGGGAATGAGGTACTGCTCCTTGCCAGCCTCCCTCGAGTAGCGCTCGAACAGCGCCTTGAAGCGATCGTAGACGGCAACTCCCGGCTTCATCATCTTCGACAGCGGCCCTTCCGCCAGCGCCTCGGGTGCGATCTTGAGATAGCCGCCCGTGTGGTGCTGGGCGAGCTCCTTGACATACTCGGGCGACTCGATGGCGAGGTCGTAGCGCACACCCGAGGCGATCAGCACCTTGCGGATGCCCGGCAACGTGCGCGCGCGCCGGTAGAGCTGGATGAGCGGCGCGTGGTCGGTGTTGAGATTCGGGCAGATGCCGGGGTACACGCACGAGGGACGCCGGCAGGCGCTCTCGATCTCGCGGCTCTTGCAGGCGAGGCGGTACATGTTGGCGGTCGGTCCGCCGAGATCCGAGATGACACCGGTGAATCCGGGGACCGTGTCGCGCACCGTCTCGATCTCGCGCAGCACGGAATCCTCCGAGCGGCTCTGGATGATGCGCCCCTCGTGCTCGGTGATGGAGCAGAACGTGCAGCCGCCGAAGCAGCCGCGCTGGATCGCGACCGAGAAGCGGATCATCTTGTAGGCCGGGATGTTGGCCTTGCCGTAGAACGGATGCGGCGCGCGCGCGTAGGCGCGCTCGTACACCCAGTCCATCTCCTTCGTGGTGAGCGGAATCGGTGGTGGATTCAGCCACACCTCCGTATCCCCGTGGCGCTGCACCAGCGCACGCGCGTTACCCGGGTTCGACTCCAGGTGCAGGATGCGCGAGGCATGGGCGTACAGCACCGGATCCGCTGCCACGGCCTCGTAGGATGGCATGCGAATCACACTGCGCTCACGGTCGGCGTTCTTCACACGGCGCACGAAGCGCACCACTTTCTCACCGCCGGCGGTTGCCGAGGCGCTCGCGCACGGCCGTGCAGCTGCGCCATAAGGCGGCCCGCCGAGTGCAGAGCCACCGCCGCCCGCAGAGGCACCCGCCGTCATCGCATAGGGGTCGACGGGGGGATTGAGGGGCCCCGGTGCATCGAGATGCGTGGAGTCGATCTCGATCCAGCCCGTCGGTAACGCTCGGCGGGCGAACACCGTGCCACGCACATCGGTGATGTCGTGAATCGATTCCCCGGCCGCGAGCCGGTGGGCGAGCTCGCAGATCTGGCGCTCGCCATTGCCGTACACCAGAAGATCTGCCTTGGCATCCAGCAGCACCGAGCGGCGCACCTTCTCCGACCAGTAATCGAAGTGCGCGATGCGGCGGAGCGAGGCCTCGATGCCGCCGATGACGATCGGAACGTCGCGAAACGCCTCGCGTGCGCGCTGCGCGTAGACGATCACCGAGCGATCCGGCCGCCGGCCGCCGACACCGCCTGGCGTGTAAGCGTCATCGCTGCGCAGGCGGCGATCGGCCGTATAGCGGTTCACCATCGAGTCCATGTTGCCGGCGGTGATGCCGAAGAACAGGTTCGGCCGGCCAAGCGCGGCGAAGGCCTCAGAGCCGTGCCAGTCCGGCTGCGCGATGATGCCGACGCGGAAGCCCTGCGCCTCGAGCACGCGCCCGATGATGGCCATGCCGAAGCTCGGGTGGTCCGCGTACGCGTCACCCGTGATGATGATGACGTCACAGCTGTCCCAGCCGAGCAGCTCCATCTCCGCGCGCGAGATGGGGAGGAACGGCGCGCGGCCGAAGCGCTCGGCCCAGTACTTGCGGTAGCCGGTGATGTCGGGGGCGATCTGCATGCAACTCAGTATTACAGCAGAGCCGGCCGGTCCGGGTCGACGCCCTCTCCTTGAGCTTGGCGGCCGCGGACGCACCTGGCCTATAGTCCTGCGCTGAGCTCGAACCATTAGCGAAGGAGCGGGTAGATGCGCGGGATCCGGAGGCTGAGTATGAGAGGCGGCGTGCTGCTCGTCCCGATTGCGCTGAGCGGTGCAGCGCTGGCACTGGCCGAATCTCCTGCCGAGCCGCATCTTGCCGCGATCACTCCGGTGTTCGCACAGCTGGTAATGTTCTCGCTGCCACCCGAGTTCAAGTCGCAGAAGCCCACCTACGAGAAGAACAGCGGCAGCTTCTACATCCGCGAACAGGTCCCGGAAGGCGAGAGCCTCGGCAAGTGGTCACGCATGATCACCCTCAGCGGCACGCGCGGCCTGGCAACGAATCCGAACGCGACTCCGCAGGCGATGCTCGCGCTCATGAGCGCGGACTTCCAGCGGAACTGTCCCGACAACTTCAGCACCGCGGCGCCCGGGCCACAGAAGGTCGACGGCTACGATGCGTACGAGGTCATCGTCAGCTGCGGTCGCGTGCAGTCGGGCAAGGAGTCCTACGGCGAGTCGGCGATCATGCTCACCGTGAAGGGCTCGAACGACTACTACACCCTGCAGTGGACCGAGCGCGGACACGACTCCGCCGAGACGCGGCCGATCGATGTTGCCTACTGGACCAAACAGCTCGCCAGGCTGAATCCGATCCGGCTCTGCCCCATCGTGCCGGGCGAGGGGGCGCCGTATTCGAGCTGCGCGCGGCGCTGAAAAACCCCCGCAAAAACTCCCGGTAGAGCGTTTGACTGGTAACTTGGTACCAAGCTACCATCCGTGTCGTGAAGACCATTACCCGTACGCAGACCGGCGTGCGCCTCGAGAGCCGGCTGCTCAAGGTGCTGAAGGCACTCGCCACCGAGCTCGATATGTCCCTCGGCGACCTGCTCGAGGGCATCGTGCTCCATGCCTTCGAGGGCAAGGCGCCGTTCTCGGCCGCGACGCTCCGCAAGGTGAAGGCGCTGAAGGCGGTCTACGGGCTCGACCTCAGCGCCAGGGATTCACACCAGCTGCGGGAGGACGGCGATGACCGCTGACTGCCCCGACCTCGAGCGCTTCGTGCGCGGCGAGATCGCGGCGGCGAGCTTTCCGCATCGCGAACACGTGCGCATGGCATTCGAGATGCTTCGCCGCCACGACTTTGCGGAGACGGTGCTGCACTTCTCGCGAGCCTTGCGCAGCATGGCGCAGCAGGCAGGCAGGCCGCAGGCTTTTCATCAGACCCTCACCATCGCATTCCTGTCGCTGATCGCCGAGCGCCTCGAGGACGGGCACTGGGAGGACTTCGGCGCGTTCGCGCGCGACAACCCCGACCTCCTCGACAAGGGCACGCTGGCACGCTGGTATCGCCCGGAGCGGCTCGCGGGCGAGCGCGCCCGGCGGACCTTCCTGCTGCCCGAGCCCGCCCCGTGAGCGCCCGGCGGGCACTCGCCGTCTATCGGCTGATATTCAGCGCGCTCATCATCGTCGCGAGCGCCCAAGCCCTCCTGGCCGCGCAGGGGGACCACGCCGTGATGCTGCTGGCGGGAACCGAGATCGCCGGCGCTCTCATCCTGTGCTGGCGGCGCATGCAGTGGCTCGGCGCCGGACTGCTGCTCGTGGTGTTCGCCGGCGCCCAGCTGATATCGGCGATGCACGGAGAATGGCCGATCCGTTTCCTGCTGTACGCCGCGAGTGCGCTCCTCATCGTCACGATGGACCGCGCGCTCGCGGCGGCGCACTGAGCGATTCGCAAACGCTCAGTACAACAGCACGGATTGCCGCTGCGCCCGCCAGTCGGCCTCGTCGACCGCCGCGAGCGCATCGAGATCGGCCGGCGAGGTGTGCGGATCATCCACCCAGGTGCGCAACAGGTCGCTGCCGTTGATGACATCGATCGGCCGGCGGTTGAACTCGTACTCGTAAGGGAAGTCCGCCCACAGCGGGTAGTCGGGACGCAGCCGCCGCAGCGCCTTGAAGGCGAGCGCAACAAGCCGCCATGGGCGGAACCCGAAGTGGTCGTAATGCGCCGAGTCTTCCACGTGCACCTGGAATCCTGCGCAGAGAGCGCCAACGTGTTTGTTGAACGTCGGCTCGAACCAGCAGGGTCGCAGAAGGCAGCCCGCAAGCCACTTTGGAGCGAGTGCCTGCATCTCCTTCAGCAGCGCTTCGACCTCGAGATCCGGCGCGCCGAGCAGCTCCAGCGGCCGCGTCGTGCCGCGGCCCTCGGAGAGCGTCGTGCCCTCGAGCATCACGGTGCCGGCGTAGCAGCGCGCCATCCAGAGGTTCGGTGCGTTGGGGCTCGGGTTCACCCAGCTGCGCTGGGACAGCGGCCAGCCAAAGCCGGGCGCCTCGTCGGGCTGCCATCCATGCATGGGTATCACCTGGTATTCCACGTCCAGGCGCAGCGTCGCGACGAACCAGCGGGCGAGCTCCCCCATCGTGAGACCGTGCCGCATCGGCAGCGCGCCGGCACCGACGAAGCTCTCCCAGCCGGGCCGCAGCGTGAGCCCCTCCACCGGGCGCCCGGCAGGATTCGGCCGATCGAGCACCCAGACGGCCTTGCGCGCCTTCGCGGCCTCCTCCAGCACGTAGCGCAAGGTGGTGATGAACGTATAGATGCGGCAGCCGAGGTCCTGCAGATCGACCAGCAACACATCAAAGGTATCCATCATGGCCGCGGTGGGACGGCGCACGCTGCCGTAGAGGCTGAACACCGGGATGCGGTGCAGCGGATCGACGAAGTCGGCGGACTCGACCATGTTGTATTGCTTGTCGCCGCGCAGGCCGTGCTGCGGGCCGAACGCCGCGGTGAGGCGCAGCGCCGGGAGCGCCGCGAGCGCGTCGAGCGAGTGGGTGAGCTGGCGCGTCACCGACGCCGGATGGGCGAGCAGCGCCACGCGCCGTCCGAGCAGCGGCTTGCGCAGCGCCGGCTCCTCGAGGAGCCGCTCGATGCCGAGTTTCATGCGGGCGGTAACTCCAGTGTGAAGCCCTCGGGATGATGGAAGTCCGGGTTGCCGGGTGGATGCCGCAGGGCCCAGTAGGCGAGCCGGCCGTCGCTTTCCTCGATCACCGCGGCGAGTGCCAGACGCAGCGCCGGCGCATCGCGGAGCGCAGCAAGCCCCGCGAGGTGCACGGTTGCTGTGAGCTCGAGAGCATCGCTGCTGCGGCGAACCTGCAGTCCGGGCGCCTGGTCGAGCGTCGCAGCGCTCATGCCGGTGCGGTAGTCATCGAAGCGATACGCCGCCCAGTCGAGCGCGGGCGAGAAGTTGAACTCGTAGTAGCCGGCAGTGCCGGCCGCACTGACGAAGGCTTCGAAGCAGGTATGTCTCCACAGGCCGTCGGCGCGGTGGCCGGCACGGGCCTGCGGCAGGCGCAGCCGCGCGGTGTCGCCGCGCAGCGTGTAGTGGCAGAAGAGACTCGCGCCGCTCGTGAACTGCGCTTCCGCGGCGATACTCCAGACGAATTCCCCTCCAGCATCCGGATGAGCCAGCAGATAGGTCCGTTGAGCGGGAGAAGCATCCATGCGGGAGGGCGCTCAGGCCTCGAGCCATTCCAGCAGCGCCCGCGCCACCTCATCGGGCTGCTCGAGCGTGGACATGTGACCACAGTGCGGGACGGTCGTCAGGCGCGCCCCGGGGATGCCGGCGGCGATCTCGGCAGCTCGCTCGGGTGGGGTGAGCTCATCGCTCTCGCCCACCAGCACCAGCGTCGGACAGCGGATGCTGCCGAGCGTCGCACGCGAGTCAGCGCGCCCGAGGATGGCTGTCTGCTGACGGATGAATCCCGCCGCGCCCACCTCCTCCGCCATGAGGACGAAAACCTGGCGCAGCTGCGCGTCCGCACGGCGCGCTCGGTGCACCAGGCGCGGGAACTGCTGCTCCACCACCTCGGCGAGCCGGCCCTGCGAAGCGAGCGTCATCTGCGCGCGCCGCATGGCGGTCTGTTCGGGCGCATCGGCACGGGCACTGGTGTCGAGCAGCGCCACTTTCGCGATCCGCTCGGGTGCCTGACGCAGGATCTCGAAGGCGATGTAGCCGCCCATCGAGAGGCCCGCCAGGGCGAAGCGTGCGGGCGCGACGCTCAGGATGCGCCGTGCGATTCCGCTCATGCTGTCATCGCGCGTGTGATCCGCGATCATCACGGTTCCCGCGCGCCACAGCTGCGGAATCTGACCCGCGTACATGCGCGCCGAGGCCAGCAGCCCCGGGATCAACACGACTGGAAGCGGCTCGCTCACGTGCGCGAGGTTAACATGTGGCCATGGGAGATCGAATTGCTGGGCCCCACGCCAGGATCTCCGTCACGCTGCTCGCGGGCTGCGGCATCAGTGTGGCGGTCGCGCTGTCCGCGAGCGCTGCCCCGACGGCGCCGGTAGCCGAAGCGATGAGCGCGCCGGGCGCTTCTTCCGCCGGAACGAACGGCGAGTTGCCCGCAGCCGCCAGCCCACTCGATGCGGCTGCGGCGGCGCGCTTCGCGGCACTCGCGCTCAAGTGTCTCCATCGGGAGTACCCCAATCACATCAGCCACACCCTGAACGGCGATTCCGACGCGCGCCCGCCGCACGAGCTGACACCGGCATTCTACGGCTGCCTCGACTGGCATTCCGACGTTCACGGCCATTGGCTGCTGGTGCGGCTGATACGGCTGTTCCCCGATGCGCCGTTCGTCACCGAGGCGCGCGCGGCCGTCGCGCGCAGTCTCACGCCGCAGAACATCGCGGGCGAGATCACTTACCTGCGCGGCTCGGGGCGCGCCTCGTTCGAGCGGCCGTACGGTCTTGGGTGGCTGCTGCGTCTGGCCGCGGAGCTGCGCCGCGCGGAAGATGCCGATGCGCGCAGCTGGTCGGCGACGCTCGCGCCGCTCGAAAGCGAGGTCGCGGCGCGCCTGACGAGCTACCTCCCCAAGCTGTATTACCCGATCCGCATCGGCGAGCACGACCAGACGGCCTTCGCACTCGCGCTCACGTGGGACTGGGCCGCGGTGACTGGCGATGCGCACATGCGCGACGCACTGAAGGACGCCGCGCAGCGCTTCTATCTGCATGACCGTAACTGCCCGCTCGCATACGAGCCCTCGGGCGAGGATTTCCTCTCACCCTGTCTGGCGGAAGCGGACTTCATGCGCCGCGTGCTCGCCCCGCCTGCCTTCGCCCGGTGGCTGACGGCGTTTCTGCCGCAGGTTCCGCGCAGCACCGCCTCGGCGGCTGCAGCGTCGGCATGGCTTTCGCCCGGCGTGGTCACGGACCGGGCCGACCCCAAGCTGGCGCACATCGATGGGCTCAACCTGAGCCGCGCCTGGATGCTCGAAGGCGTCGCGCACGGACTGCCGCGGCACGATCCGCGCATACCCGCACTCATTGCGGTGGCGCAGGCGCACGCCGCTGCGGCATTGCCCGCCGTCACGGGCGAGCACTACGAAGGCGGTCACTGGCTCGGGACGTTCGCGGTGTATCTCACCAGTCAGGCAGGGTTGCCTGCGGCGCGTTAGTTGGTTAGAAGGGTGCGCCCAAGACACTGATCCGGAGCCCCCAGCACCACCCACCACCTCCAACGGAGGCCGGCATGTATCATGAGCACAACCTGGGCCCCTTCTGGCTCATCGGCGCGATCATCGTGATCATCCCGTTCTGGCGCATTTGCAAGCGGGTCGGTTACTCCCCGTGGCTGAGCCTGCTGATGGCGCTGCCGCTGGTCAATCTGATCTTCCTCTACATTCTGGCGTTCTCAGGATGGCCGTCTGAAAAGGGGACGGTCGTTCCCGGCGGAACCTGACAGCCGTCAGCGAATTTCCGCTCGCCGTGCGCGACGAGCGGGAATCGACGGACAAGGACTCGCCGACGCCGAGCATGGCGTTATTTCAGCGCCTCGCTCAGCTCGGCCTTGAGATCCTCGACATCCTCGATGCCCACCGACAGCCGCACCAGGCCGTCGCTGATGCCGAGTGCGGCGCGCACCTGCGGCGGCAGCGAGGCGTGCGTCATCAGAGCCGGGTGCTCGATGAGACTCTCGACACCCCCGAGGCTCTCGGCGAGCCCGAACAGATGACAGCGCTCGAGCACGCGCCGTGCCGTCTCGAGACCACCGCGCAGCACCGCGGTGACGATGCCGCCGTATCCGCCCCTCATCTGCCGACGGGCGAGCCCGTGCTGTGGGTGACTGGCAAGCCCCGGATAGCGCACCTGCTCGATGGCCGGATGCTTCTCGAGGAACTGCGCGATCGCGAGCGCATTGCTGCAATGCCGCTCCATGCGCAGCGCCAGCGTCTTGATCCCGCGCAGCGTGAGGAACGAGTCGAACGGGCCCGGGACGCCGCCGACCGCGTTCTGCAGGTACGCGATGCGCTCGCCGAGATCCGACCCGGCGCGCACGACCGCCGCGCCGCCGATGGCGTCGGAGTGGCCGTTGAGGTACTTGGTGGTCGAGTGCACGACGATGTCGAAGCCGTGCTCGAGCGGGCGCTGCAGGTAGGGCGTCGCAAAGGTGTTGTCGCACACTGCGAGCAGCTTGTGCTGCCGCGCGCTGCGCGCCACCGCGTCCAGGTCGACCAGCTTCAGCATCGGGTTGGTGGGTGTCTCAACCCACACCAGGCGGGTGTCAGGTCGAATGGCTGCCTGCAGCGCGTCCGGCTCCGACAGATCCACGAACGACACCCGGTGGGCGGCCGAGCGCTTGCGCACGTTCTCGAGCAGCCGATAGCTGCCGCCGTACAGATCGTGCATGGCCACGATGTGCGAGCCGGCGTCGAGGAGCTCGAGCAGCGTTGCCGTCGCGGCC
>Ga0306926_10006537_pt1 | contig 12524 bp, 9 predicted proteins | sample flu12Cox44000178_FD_203759 | JGI IMG/M metagenome (GOLD analysis project Ga0306926, IMG submission 203759) | Lab enrichment of tropical soil microbial communities from Luquillo Experimental Forest, Puerto Rico - flux8day.12C.oxic.44.000.178 (v2)... | ecosystem: Environmental > Terrestrial > Soil... | reverse complement strand
CCCACAATCTTGGCATCGTTGCCAAAATGTGCGACCGGATGGCGGTCATGTACGCCGGGAAGATCGCCGAGCAGGGGAGCGTGCGCGACCTCTTCCGCGCCGGCCGGCACCCCTATACCCAGGCCCTGCTCGGCTCGATGCCAAAGCTCGGCAGCAAGGAGCCGCTATTCGCGATCCCCGGACAGCCACCCAATCTGGCACGGTTGCCGTCGGGCTGCGCCTTTCACCCGCGATGCCCGCATGCGATGCCGCGCTGTATCGAAGAGGAGCCGGTGGAACGGCTGATCGACGTCCAATGGACTGCGCGGTGCTGGCTCGGTGATCAGGAGCCGGCGAAGGAGACCTATGTCAGCGCCACTGCTTGAGCTCAGGGATCTGCAAAAGTACTTCCCGGTCAACACCGGAAGCCTGTTGCGCCGCAAGATCGGCTGGGTCAAGGCGGTGGACGGCGTCGATTTCGCGATCTTTCCGGGCGAGACCTTGGGGCTGATCGGCGAGTCGGGTTGCGGCAAGACGACGACATCGAAGCTGATCCTGCTGCAGGAAGCGCCGACTGCCGGCACCATCCGGTTTGACGGCGAGGATGTGTCGGGCCTGCAAGGTCCCGAGCTGATGCGCTACCGGCGCGAGGTCCAGGTGGTGTTCCAGGATCCATACAGCTCGCTCAGCCCGCGTATGCGGGTTGGCAACATCATCGCCGAGCCGCTGGAGATCCATACCGACCTCTCGCGCGAAGCGCTCGCCGAGCGCGTGGCGGAAGTGCTCGAGCTGGTTGGACTGCAGCCGGATCTGGCGCGTCTCTTCCCGCACGAGTTCAGCGGTGGTCAGCGCCAGCGGATCGCGATTGCCCGTGCGCTCGCGACCAATACGAGGCTGATCGTGCTCGACGAGGCGGTCTCGGCGCTCGACGTGTCGATCCGCGCCCAGATCATGAACCAGCTGGAGGAGCTGCAACAGACGCTCGGGGTCAGTTATCTCTTCATCGGCCACGATCTGGCGACCGTGGCGCATATCAGCGACCGCATCGCTGTAATGTATCTCGGTCAGATTGTCGAGCTCGCCGACAGCCTCGAGCTGTGCGCCAAGCCGCAGCATCCCTATACCCGAGCGCTGTTCACCGCCGCCTTGCCTTCGCACCCCGACGAGCGGCACGAGCGGCTGACCATCACCGGCGAGGTCCCGAGCGCCCTCAATCCCCCATCGGGCTGCCGCTTTCATCCGCGTTGCCCGCATGCGATGCCGATATGCGCGGTCGAAGCGCCGGTCCGCAAGGAGATCGCGCCGCAGCACACCGTCGCCTGCCACCTTTATTGAACATCGACCGCGCCCGATGCGTATCGGCACATGACGCGAAATTCCACCGATCATAAGAAAATTTTTACCGGATCACGGATAATTCGAATGTCTCGGACTGGTAGATTTGGACAGGTGCAGCGGTACCGTGCTCGCCAGTGCGCCTGCAGAGCTCGCCGGTAAAATCGTGTCGGAGGCCGATAACGTTGCGCGGATCGCCCGGGTCACGGGGAGGGTGAAGTATGTTCCCGAGCGCGCACGCCGGCTTACACTGATCCCGGCCGGCGACCGCGATCGGGTGCTTCCGGCCGAGCCGCTCACCGACGGATCGGATTGCAGTGGGGAGGGCGCGTGAAGCTCTGCGAGCAGCGGTTGATTCCTCAGAACTCTCTGCTGCAAAGCACGCTCGAGCATATCGGCGAGGGTCTGAGCGTGTTCGACAGCCAGGGACGGCTGGTCGCTTGGAACCAGCGGTTCTGCGAGCTGCTGGATCTACCGCCCGACATCGCTGCGAGTGCCACGCTGCACGACATATTGATGCACCAGGCGGTCCGCGGAGATTTTGGCGAGAGTGACCCGGAAGCGGAGGTCGCCAGACGCCTCGATCTCTTCTATCGCGATGTGCCGACCACCAAGGAACGGGTTATGCCCGGCGGGCGGACCTTGCAGATCCGACGGCGCGCAATGCCGAACGGTGCCGTCATCTCGATCTACTCCGACGTAACCGAGATCAAGGCGTCCGAACGGCGGTTGATCGAGGCGCACAGCCAAGCCGAGACCGCCAACCGTGCGAAAGGCGACTTCCTCGCCAATATGAGCCACGAGCTGCGCACCCCGCTCAACGCGATAATCGGGTTCTCCGAAGTGATTTCGAACGAGCTGTTCGGCCCTATCGTCAATGAGAAGTATCTCGAATATATCAGGGATATTCATACCAGCAGTCTTCATTTGCTGTCGATTATCAATGATATCCTCGATATGTCGAAGATCGAGGCCGGCAAGGTCGAGCTCGCCAAAGAGGTAGTGCAAATCCAAAATATCATCAGCGAAGTCATGCGCATGGTGCATGAGCGAGCGCGCACCCGCGATATCGAGCTGACGGCGGAGCTGCCGGACGAGGACGTCGAAATCTGGGCGGACGAACGCTCGATGAAGCAGATATTCCTGAACCTGCTGTCCAATGCGATCAAGTTCTCGAACGAGGGAGGGCGGATATATGTCCGCATAGTCGCCGATCGGCCCGATGTTGCCGTGCTCGAGATCGAGGACCACGGCATCGGTATGAGCGCGGAAGAGCAGGAGCGCGCATTGCAACCATTCGGGCAGGCGAAACCCGCAACGACGCGCAACTATGGCGGCACCGGGCTCGGATTGCCGATCACCAAGGGTCTCGTCGAGGCCCATGGAGGCACCCTGACGATCGACAGCCGCGCCGGCTGCGGAACCTTGGTCCGGATCGTTCTGCCGAGAGAACCGGCGGGTGTCAAATTCGCGTATGTGTAGCTGTTGGTTCGGCGAGGACCCGAAGGCGCGGGCGGGAATCAGACGACCGTAGGGACCGCCGGGCTCGCGCGCTGGACCTGGAACAAAAAGACGCCGGGAATGATCGCCAGGGCGATCACTGCCATCAGTCCAAAGCAGCCCGTATAGGCGCCGAAGGTCGCCAGGTCGAGCCAGTGGGACGGCGACCCGGCTGCCAGCGCCGGATGGTCGGCGATGGCCACATAGTTGGTCTGAATTCTTGCCTGCAGCACGGCGGTCATTGCGGCGACCCCGGTGGCGCAGCCGAGCTGCCGCAACAGGCTGTAGACACCCGCGGCATCGGTGCGCAGCTCCGCAGCAAGGGTCGAAAACGCGAGCGTGCTGAGGGGGGTGAACAGCAGTCCGACCCCAATCCCTTGGATTGCGCTCGCTCCGGCCAGCCAGGTTTCACTTCCCTCGGCAGGCATTTGCGATATCAGCTCGAATGCCCCGGCAGTAATCAGCATCCCGGTGACGAGCAAGGCTCGATGATCGATCTTGTCGATCAAATAGCCGACGGCGAGCATCGTCGTCATCGTGCCGATGCCGCGCGGGGAAATCGTCAAGCCGGCCCACGTCGCGTCGTAGCCGAGCGGACCTTCACCCAGTCCCGGTAAGAAGACGATAGTTGTAAACAACAATGCGCCTACCACGAAATTGTAAAATACCGATGTTGTGAAATTAATATCTCGAAATACTTCAAACTTGAACAAGGAAAACGGTGAGCGAATGCTGCGAACAGCGATCACCGACAGAGCGAGCACGGCGATGACCGCTTCGACCACGATCTCAGCGGAGGGGGGCCAGGTTTGTCCGATGCTGCGTTCGAGCGACAACTGCAGCGCACCCACACTGATCACCAGGAGCAAAATCCCGGGCCCGTCGATTTTCGTTTCGCGGCTCGGCTCGCCTGTCGCCGGAACCTGCCCCAAACCCAAGATTGCGATCATCCCGAGGGGAACGTTCAACACAAAGATCCACCGCCACGAGGCGAGGTCGGTGATGACGCCGCCGAGCACCGGTCCCAAGATCGGGCCGGCCATGACCGTCGCGCCCCATATCGCGAGCATGCGGCCGTGGTAGCGCTTGGGGTAGATATCGAGCAGGATGGCCTGAGCCAACGGCTGGATGATGCCGGCGGCCGCCCCTTGGATCAGCCGGGAAACCAGCAGACCAGCCGGGTTTGGTGCAATCGAGCACAGCAGCGAGGCAAGGACAAAGACGGCGATGGCGCCGGCGAGCGGCTGCCGGGCGCCGTACCGGCGGCGGAACCAACCGGTCAGGGTGGCCATCACCGCCGAGGCGCACAGATAGCTCGTCATCACCCAAGAGCCGAGATCGATGCCGCCACCGAGGTTGTGCTCGAGCTGCGGCAAGGCGACATTGGCAATCGTGCTGTCGAACGCCTGCATCGCGGTGGCGATCATCAGGGCGACCGCCGCTTGGCGCCGGCTCAAGCCTGAGGGGATGGTAGCGTCGGCGGTCATCCAGGCCTATAGCGCGAACTGTTCACGTTCTCGAGCCGGCCGGTCGATGACAAGCTGCTCCAACCGCCAAACCGAGCTTGGCCCGCCGGCTGCCTGTCGCCCCGGGCTCCATGCCGTTCCACTCGCTGGCTCGACCAAGCTAGGCGGCAGACGTCATGAAGCCGTCCGATGCCCGTCAGTAGCGCGTCAAGATTACGGGTTCTGCGCAAGAGAAAAAACACAAAAAAGATCAAATCCTATCGTTTTACTGCTTGGGAATTACAGACCCCGCCGGGTTCACATCCCATTAACACCCGGCAGATAAGATAACCGCTGCCGGGAACCGAAATTTCGGGATCTAACGTTGTGAGGGTCTCGTGAAGCGCCTCTCCATGTTGCTTACATCCGAAGGGCAATGGGTGCTCGAAGACAGCGCCGAGTTCTTGGCGGCGTTGGGCGATCCCAGGCCGGACTACGACGCGGCCCTGTTTGCCGTGAAGAACCTCGGCTTTATCAAATTCCAGATCCTTGATGGCTCGATCGTCGAAATCGAGCTCCATCCGCGCAACGTGCAGCTACCCGCGTTGCTCGCGGTTCAACAACAGCTGCTATCCGCTCAGGTGAGATTGTTTCGGGTAAAATACTTTGATAAGGCCTGGCACTCGGAGATCATGACGTCGGCCGAGGAAACCATCTCGCGCCTCTCCGAACTTTGTGCTCCGGCGTTTGAGCCGCCATCGACCGACCGGTTTCTAGTCGAGCGGCGCGACTATTCGATCCTGTTCAGCGACACGACGAGCCCATTGCGGTTCATGGCCCAGAAGTGGCGGATGTCGCTCGGATATTTCGACCCGAGCGTGATTCCCTTTGCGATAAAGCACCAGCTATTCTCCCTGATGGCGATCGCCGGGATCAAGACCCGCGGTGGCGATCCGGTATTCCGCTTTATTGGCGACGGCTTTAATTGGTTGCGCAACGAATATCAATTCTACGGCATCGGAGAACGGATCGAAAATCTACCCGACAAGGAGTATGGCAGCTGGCTTTCGGCATTCTATAAATCCGTGGCCACGAGCGGGCAGCCGCGATACGATATCGTCACTGCGGCGATCCAGACCGATCGCGAGACGAGGAAGCCGTATCTGACCCGCTACGAGCGGCTGCTGCTCCCTTGGAAAACGCGGTCGGACGAGATTTTTGTGACCTTGTCGTCCAAGAAGCTGATCGACATGGACGACGCGGAGGTCGACGGGCCCGAGTGGCCGAGTCTGCCGAGGGCTTCGGCAAAATCGGCGTAGGCTGCAGAGGCGGAGACGCTGACCAACACGACATCGACGTCGCCCACCACAGATTCCGGGAAATAAATGCTATAGCTGGCTCGTCGATAGCCGTAGCCGGCGGCGATGCCGTTATCGACGAGGCTCGGCAGAACAAATGAAATTCCCCAATCGACCGGCCAGCGAGCCAACGCATAGGCGCGTCCGATACGAGGAACCAGGCGCATCAGCCGCCTGCCGCGAAAGTCCGGGCGCACCCAGCCGGCGCCGCCATAGAAAACAACCCCGGTTATCAATTTGGCATCCGCGGCGGTGACCACAACGCGCTGACCTCGCTCGCGTCCCCCATAGAACATCATGCGGGCCTCCTGATCCAGGGTCGTATCCGGCCAATAATAAATCCGGCCGGCTTGGGTCAGGACGATCTCGCCATGCTCATCTTCACCCGAGATCCAATAGGAGTTCTCCGGCAGCAAATCCGAATGCTCAGGATTGAAGATGTCCAGCAGGGGATACCAACTCTGTCTGACTGCCGCGTGCTTGTTGACATAAAGGAGATCGCCGAAATCGTGCCGGAGCCGGAGGCGGACGCCTTTCTCGCGTGCCGCCCTATCGCCCTCCAGGACAAGAGCGGCGAGCAGAGGCGCCGGCCCGTGTTTGATCGTCAGCGCATCCGGGAGACGTAGGTTGTTTTCGGGGACGATGTTCGGATAAATCAAAGTCATCGTGATACTCCCTGCAGGAGGCCGGCCATTCGGCGATGATCGGATCACCGTCTCGGCACCGTGCCGGCCGGAGGTTAGTCGGTCCTGATGACCTTCATGATTGTCGGCATCTGCGAAGACGTTGGTGAATTTTTAACGCTCGTCAGCAAAATGTCAATATAAATCACGGTAAACGTTAACGGTTTGTTTGAATACTTAAAATTTTATCCAAGCTTGACGATAATTTTTTGAATGGCCGACGTTTGATCTTAAAGTCCCGATTTTCGGCGGAATGCCGCCGATCGGAAATCGCGACCGCGGTTTGCCGTCGGACGAGCCTCGATCGTTGCGCGGCGACCCGAGAGACCGGATACTCGCGAACAAGAACCGATCGAGCGAGGGTGACCCGGTAAAATGAGCAGCAAGGACGAATTGAAGCGCGCGGTGTGCGCAGCGATCGACCGGCACGCCGATACAATCATCGATCTCGGCGAGACGATCCTGCGCAATCCGGAAACCGGCTTCAACGAGCTGAAAACCGCGGCGTTGGTGGCTCAGCGCATGGCTGCCTTAGGGCTCGCGCCGCGCACGGGCCTCGCGCTCACCGGTGTCAAGGGCCGGCTCGCCGGGCGCAAACCGGGACCCAGGCTCGCCTTTATCGGCGAGCTCGACAGTCTGCGCACCTCGGAGCATCCGCTCGCCGACCCGGCCACCGGTGCGGCGCACAGCTGCGGCCACAACGCGCAGATCGCCGGAATGCTGGGTGCTGCGATCGGGCTCTGCGATGTCGAGGCCGCCGACCAGCTCGCCGGCGAGATCGTCTTTTTTGCGGTGCCGGCCGAGGAGTTCATCGACGTCGAGGAACGGATGGCGCGGGTCGCCAAGGGTGAGATCGAGTTCATGCTCGGCAAGCCCGAGCTCGTCGCCAAAGGCCATTTCGACGATGTCGACATGGCGATGATGATCCATACCGGCTCGCGCGACGGGCAGAAGACGCGCTCGATCCTCGCCCAGTCGTCGAACGGGGCGCTCGTCAAGCAGATCCGCTTTCTGGGCAAGGCGGCGCATGCCGGCAGTCTACCGCAGCTCGGCATCAACGCGCTGAACGCGGCGATGATCGCGATGAACGCGATTGCCGCGCATCGCGAGACCTTCTGGGAGAAGGACACGATCCGCATCCACCCGATCATCACCAAAGGCGGCGACGCAGTCAGCGTGGTTCCCGCCGAGGTGACGATGGAGACCTTTGTCCGCGGCGGCTCGCTCGAGGCCATCCTCGACGCCAACCGCAAGGTCGACCGTTGCTTGCGCGCCGGAGCGATGGCGATGGGCGCCGAGGTCGAGATCCACACGATCCCCGGCTATCTGCCGCAGCGCAACGACCAGCGTATGGGGCGGATCTTTGGCGACAACATCGAAGCGTTGTTCGGACCGGGCGAGTTCCACATCGGCGGGCATCGCACCGGCTCGACCGACATGGGCGATCTCGCGCATATGATGCCGGTGATCCATCCCTATGTCGTCGCGGCAGAAGGCAAGGCGCACGGCGCCGATTGGCGGATCAACGAGCCGCAGCACGCCTATCTGACGCCGGCCAAGTTGCTGGCGATGACGGCGATCGACCTGCTGCACGGCGACGCGGCACCGGCGAAGGAGATTCTCGCGAAATTCGAGCCGGCGATGACCAAGGAGGCCTATCTCGCCTTCCAGCGCGGCGTCTTCAAAAAGGAACGTTACGCGCCCGCCGGGGCGTAAGGAGATCCGAGGATGCAGAGCCTGTGGTCCGATGCCGACGCCGAACGGATGGTCGCGCGCTATGCCCAACAAGGTGTCGGGCGCGATCTCGCATTGCGCGTCTATACCTCGCGTCTGCTGGGTGGCGAGCCGAAGCTCGTCTTGCACGGCGGCGGCAACACCTCGGTCAAGACCCTCGCCAAGGACCTCCTCGACGAGGAAACCGAGGTGCTGTGCGTCAAGGGCAGCGGCTGGGACATGGCGGCGATCGAGCCGGCGGGCCTCCCTGCGGTTCGGCTCGCGCCGCTGCGCAAATTACGACAGCGCTCGGCACTCTCGGACGAAGAGATGGTGCGCGTGCAACGCGCCAACCTGATCGATCCCGGTGCGCCCAACCCTTCGGTCGAGACGCTGTTGCACGCCTTCTTGCCGCACAAATACATCGATCACACGCACTCGACCGCGGTCCTGAGCCTGATCGACCAGCCCGACGCAGCCGAGCGCTGCGGCGATATTTATCGGAAGACGTTGGGGCTCGTGCCCTACATCATGCCAGGCTTCCGGCTCGCCAAGAAAGCGGCCGAGGTCTTCGAGGATGATCCGTCGGTCGAAGGGCTGGTGCTGCTGAAGCACGGGATCTTCACCTTTGGCGAGGCCGCGCAAGAGGCCTATGGGCGCATGATCACCGCGGTCTCGCGGGCCGAGGAGCAACTCGCGCGTCGCCGTAAAACCGTGTTCGCCGGAGTGCGCCTCCCCACCGCCGTGGCCGCGGCGGCGGAGGTGGCGCCGATCCTGCGCGGCACCTGCGCGATCGCTGACCCGAGCGGCTCGGGCGCCTTCAAGCGTTTTATTCTCGAGTTCCGGTCGAACCCCGCGGTGCTCGATTACGTCAATGGCGCCGAGCTTCGCCGCTATGGCCAGGCCGGGGTCGCGACCCCCGACCACACGATCCGCACCAAGAACTACCCGCTGATCGTGCCGGCACCCGAGCCGGCCAGGCTCGACGGTTTCAGAACCGCCGTCCGCGCTGCCGTCGATGTCTTCGCTAGCGAATATCACGCCTATTTCGCCCGCCATAATGCGCGCCAAGAGGTGCCAAAGCGCGAGCTCGACCCGATGCCGCGTGTTATCCTGGTGCCGGGGCTGGGGCTCTTCGGGCTGGGACGCAGCGCCCGCGATGCGGGGATCGCCGCCGACATTGCCGAGTCCACAGTCGAGACCGTGACCGACGCCGAGGCGGTCGGCCGCTTCGAGTCGATCAGCGAAGCCGAGCTCTTCGACATCGAATACTGGTCATTGGAGCAGGCCAAGCTCGGTCAGGCCACCGAGAAACCGCTCGCCGGCCAGATCGCCGTCGTCACCGGCGGTGCCGGAACGATCGGCTTTGCCACCGCCCGCGCGATGAGCGGTGCCGGGGCCGAGATCGCGGTGCTCGATATCCAGGGTGCACCGGCCGCGGCGCAAAAGCTGGGCGGGGCGGCGCTCGGGATCGAGTGCGATGTAACCGATGCCGCGGCGGTGCGCCGGGCATTCGACTATATCGCCGAACATTTTGGCGGGGTCGACATTGTCGTCTCCAATTCGGGAGCGGCCTGGCAAGGCCGCATCGGCGAGGTCGATGACAGCGCGCTGCGCCAGAGCTTCGAGCTCAACTTCTTTGCCCATCAGACCGTCGCAAAGAACGCGGTGCGCATCATGCTGGCCCAGGGGACGGGCGGGTGCTTGCTGTTCAACGTGTCGAAGCAGGCGGTGAACCCGGGCGCGAATTTCGGCCCCTACGGCTTGCCCAAGGCCGCGACCCTAGCTCTCGTGCGCCAATATGCCCTCGATTATGGGGCCGACGGCATCCGCGCCAACGCGGTCAACGCCGATCGCATCCGGAGCGGTCTCCTGACCCCGGAGCTGATCGCCGCCCGCGCCAAGGCGCGCGGCGTCAGCGAGGAGGACTACATGGCGGGCAATCTGCTCGGCCGCGAGGTGACGGCCGAGGATGTTGCGCAGGCCTTTCTGCACCACGCGGTGGCGCTCAAGACCACGGCCGACGTGACCACGGTCGACGGCGGCAATATCGCCGCAGCCATGCGCTGACGGGTGGCGTTTGTGCCCGCCAGCGGGCGCTAATACAGCGAAAATCGCGATTATTGCCCCGAGCCTCCGATTTTTCGGCAAATACAGTGAGCGATATCAATAAGTTAGATGCGAAATTCGTTACTCGGGCGGAACAATCGAATTTTTTCACCGATCAACGAATTTTTGCGGTCGATCAATCGAATAACAACGGAAAGAATTCTCGTGTAATAATCGCAAATTTGCGGCGATTTAGCGATAAACTTTACCGGCCCGGATAGCTGACCGCCATCCCAGCGCGGACATCCTGCTGGATGCCGTATTGCGGGAACGGGTAGCGCAGCCCGTTTTTGGCGAGCGCCTCCATGCCGGCGATCGCCTTGCCGAGATATTCGGGCGGCAGCGCCATCAGCATCTCATCATCGAGCACCCCGCCATAGCGGCGCTCGGCAAAGCACGGGATCGACAGGCTCGGCTCACGGGTCTTCAGCGCCCGGCCCCAGGAATCGGCACAGGCCGACTCGCCGACGATGCTCCAGTCGAACCGCTTGTAGCCCGCCCACTGCAGCCCGTTGATGAAATAGATCATCGCACCCGGTGTCGCGTAGAACAGCGCAATGTCCGGCGGGTCGAGCCGCCCGCCGGCGAGCGGCGCCACGGCGAGCGCCTCGTAGCGGCCGTCGGGCACGCACTCCATCGCCGCCTGATGGGCGGCTGCGTCGTCCGGGGTGCTGTACCAGACACCGACCATGTGCTCACCCGAGCGCCACTTGTCGTCCTTGGCGAGACCGAGCCCGACGACCGCCCGGCACTGCGGGCCGACCAGATCCTCGGCGGTCAGCCCGACGGTCCAGCCGAGGCGGGCGGCCTGGGCGACGATCTGGTCGAGGGTGTGCACCGCTTTCGGCCGGCGGATCCGCGGGATCGCTTCCATCTCGGCGCGGCGCTCGAACAGCTTCATGCCGAACGGGATCGACCGCAGCTTTAGCAGCCGCTCGAGGTCGGCGACGAGCCTGGTCCAGTCGGTGTTCATGGCGGCATCTCTCGACGATAGTTTGGCAACCACGTTAATCTCGGCCCGCTTGGTTGACGAGAGGGAGCAGTCCCGTGCGGTTTCTCGGCGTCCATCCCGGCCCGCTGCTCTATTCCAAAATATTCTTGCGGCTCGAGCCGCTCGGCCTCGAGCTGGTCGCTCAGGCTGCACGACGCGCCGGGCATGCGGTTCAGCTGATCGACCTGCAGGTCGAGAACCACCTGGCGTATTTCCGGCTGATCGACAGCTGGCGGCCGGACGTCGTCGCCTTTTCCTGCAACTACCTCGCTAATGTTCCAGAGATAGTCGATCTCGCAAAGGCGACAAAGGCCCGGTTGCCGGACAGCTTTGTCTGCGTCGGCGGGCACAGCGCCTCGTTCACCGCGCGCACTCTCGTCGAGCACGGGGCGGGTGCGATCGACTGCGTGCTGAAGGGCGAGGGCGAGGCCGCCATACCGCTGCTGCTCGCCGCGATCGAAGCCGGTACCGGTATCGGCTCGGTCCCCGGCGCGATCGGCGCGGCCGGCGAAGGGCTGCCGCCGATCTTTGTCGCTTCACTCGACGATCTGATGCCGGCGCGCGACCTCCTACGCCATCGCCGGAAATATTTCCTCGGTTCGCTCGACCCCTGCGCCTCGATCGAGTTCTCACGCGGCTGCCCGTGGGACTGCACCTTCTGCAGCGCCTGGACCTTTTACGGGCGCAGCTATCGCACGGTCAGCCCGCAACGCGTCGTCGAGGACCTCCAGTCGATCCGCGAGCCGGGTGTCTTTATCGTCGACGATGTCGCTTTTGTGCAGGAAAGGCACGGCATGGAGATCGCCGAGGCGATCATCCGCGCGGGCATCCGCAAGCAATATTACCTCGAGACCCGCGGCGACGTGCTGCTACGCAACAAGGAGGTGTTCCGCGCCTGGCGCAAGCTCGGGCTCGAATACATGTTTATCGGACTCGAGGCGATCGACGAAGAAGGCTTGCGCAAGCATCGCAAACGCGTCTCGCTCGGCCGCAATTTCGAAGCGCTCGAATTCGCACGCTCCCTCGGCATCATGATCGCGATCAACCTGATCGCCGACCCGGACTGGGACCACGAGCGTTTCCGTGTCGTCCGCGAATGGGGTCTCGAGCTGCCCGAAGTGATCAACATCAGCGTCAACACGCCGTATCCCGGGACCGAAAGCTGGCTGACCGAAGGTGACCGGGTCGTCAGCCGCGACTACCGGCTCTACGACATTCAGCACGCGGTGCTGCCGACGCGGCTGCCGCTCCCCGAGTTTTATGACGAGCTGGTGACCACCCAGCGCGCATTCTATCGCAAGCATCTCGGCTGGCAGAGAGTGTCCGACACCGCGGGTGTCATCGCCCGGCATCTGCTGCGCGGCCAGACTAACTTTGTCAGAAGCCTGTTTCTGCTCGACCGGGTTTATCG
>Ga0306926_10006535_pt1 | contig 12524 bp, 11 predicted proteins | sample flu12Cox44000178_FD_203759 | JGI IMG/M metagenome (GOLD analysis project Ga0306926, IMG submission 203759) | Lab enrichment of tropical soil microbial communities from Luquillo Experimental Forest, Puerto Rico - flux8day.12C.oxic.44.000.178 (v2)... | ecosystem: Environmental > Terrestrial >... | reverse complement strand
AGACCCCGATCAGCACCATCGAACGCATCAAGGCTCGTTTTCTTGGCAATTTAGATATGAACTATCAGCTATCTCTGTCGCATTTAAATATTTGATGTCGGTAGGACGTCATGTCAACCCTCCTGAAATGACGTAGCTTCTTCGCTTCGCCTTTTCAAAAGCTGCGGTCCAAACTACGGGTGGTATTGGACCGGCAGATCCGGGCAAATTCGATGGCATATGCGTCTCTAGCCTTTGCGGCCGCAAGCTTTCGGAGCGGCGAGCCGATGGAGCTCATTGAAGGTGCCGGTCTTGGTCGAGCGCCAGGCGACATACGAATTGAAGTGGTCGTGCAGGTTGGCGCCGAGAAACTCTTCCGCGATATTGAGGCTGAAAGAGAGCAGGACGATGAGCAGTAACAAGAAGAAAGAATACGAGATCGGCTACAAAAAGCCGCCGGTCGCGACGCGTTTTCCGAAAGGTGTATCTGGAAATCCGAGCGAAACCGAAAAAGGTTGCTCGGGAGCTGGACCCCGGGAAGGTCCTGCAATCCATCGACAACGAAGTCATTTTCGTGAACGACAATAACAAGCGTAAGCGGATGACAAAAGCTGAGATTCATTTTCGTCAGATCTTTGCAAAGGCGATCAAAGGGGATCTTACCGCCGCAAGACTCGTCGTGAAGATGGCCGCGAGATATTTCGGACCTGAAGCTGAAGGTCCATCCGATACACAGTTCATTGTTGTGCCTGAAGAGCTCGCAAATCAAACTGATGACAAAGGAAGCCATGAGCATCGGGTACAGAAATCCTCCAAAAAACGGTCAGTTCAAAAAAGGCCGCTCAGGTCATCCAAGGGGTCGACCAAGGCAAAACCAGCGGGAGATCTCTGCTGGATTCCTGTTTCGCAAGGTTGCAAGAGAGGAAGTCCCGATAGAAGTCGACGGTCACAGAATCACGATGTCGCGTTGGGATGCTTTTGTCCGCCAGATCTACACAATGGCGCTTAACAAGGACAACAGCGCCGCGCGGCTGCTTGATCAGATCCGAAGGCAATTTCCAGGCGACTTGCCGCCCGGTGATCCGGTTATTTTTTACATCAGCGAAGCCGATGCGAGGTTCTGAACCAGTCGTCGACGGATTCGCACAATGAGCGGTTATGGAATGAACGTACCGGTTCTGAGCCTGTATTCGGCTTCACTTCGGGAACGGAAGGGGTTTTTGCCGAAAGCTTAGAGTTTGCTGGGAAGAGAAGGGGACTAGGTTTGCGCCGGTTGTGCCCGCTGAATTATCTGAAGACAAACCAGAGTGTTCGGGTGGGGGGGCCCCGCTACCAAGTTCGTCCTGTCATCATTGCGCCAAAGACGCGAAATCGGCTTCAACTTGAGACACGCGGGTCTTCAGGCCGCGAGCCGGAGTATCTTGACGACGTCGCCAGGCTCGCGGATCGGTTGCGGGTTCGCGCGAGTGAAAATTGACAGCATTGCGTTCCTGCCGATCAATTCGAAGCGGTCCTCGCCAACGCCAACCTCGGCGAGTCGTTTCGGCAGCCCAAGCTCCGCGATAAAGGCCGCAAAGACTTCGCTGGCATCGCGGTCCGGTGCGCCGAGTGCCGCTGCGATCGACTTCTGAGCGGCTTCCGTGGACCGAACGATTGTAACGGAGCACGCTCGGCATCATTACTGCTGTACAGAAATAGTGCGGTACCTCGCAGGTGCCCCCGAGGACATGGCCAATGGCGTGACTCGCGCCCATTGGCACCCGCGCCTGTAACCCGAAGGCTGACAGCCAGGAGCCCAACTGACAGTTCAGTCGCGCCTCTTTGTCGTCGGGGTTGCTCCTGGTGCGTCGGAGACCAGCATATAAATACCGCAGTCCCTGCAAACACACGGCATCGACCAACGCATTGGGGCGGACAGAGCAAATCGCCTCAATGCCGTGATCCATAGCCCGCGTGCCGGAGCCCAGCCAGAGTTTCTCTGGCGTGTATTTAGTGATCGAGGAATCAAGAATGATACTGCGTGGCATCATCATGGGATGACTGAATATTTGCTTCAGCTTGCGACGGGTATCGGTGACCAGTGTGCCCGAATTGTATTCGCCGCCGGAAAGCGTGCTCGGGACGGCAACCATTCGGACCTTCGGAGTCCGGAACGGTCCAATCCGCCGCTCCGGCGTGGTCTCGAAGCCGTCGAGCCCGTCTTGCTCGAAAATCTCGTGCTCCATGCACATCAGCACGATTTTCGCCGCATCGACCACCGAGCCGCCGCCGATCGCGACGACCAGGTCGGCCTTGGCGTCTTTGGCCTGCTTGGCAACCCGTACGACCACTTCGCGCGTCGTATGCTGCGGGATGCCGTCGAAGGTCTCGGCATGGCGGTCGCCAAGCGCCTTCCGGATTTTCTCGATCTCCTCGGTTGTGGTGTTCAGCGTGCGGCTGACGATAAGGTACACGCGTCGCGCGTCCAGCCGTTCCGCCTCCTCGCGCAGCGCCTCGGCCGCGGGCTTGCCGTAGATCACGGATTCCATGGTCGGGTATTGATAACTGCCCGCGACGCGCATGCTGTTTCACTCCCTTCCGCATCGAAAATGTGCATTTTGTCGACTACCAGCTTTCTCCAAAGGGCCGCAGCTCAACGTTGAACGACCACGCGCTGCGATGCTGATGCGCGATGTGCCAGATCTCGTCTGCTATCGCCTTGGGTTTGATGAAGAAGTCGTCCGGCCGGTCCGGCCAGCGTTTCCTCGTCCACTCCAGGTCGATCACGGCGTCGACAATGAGGTAGGCGACGTGCACGCCTTTCGGTCCAAGGTCGCGCGCCATTGCTTCGGCGAGAATCCGCTGCGCCGCCTTGGTCGGCGCAAAACCGGCAAAGCCAGGCTTGCCCCGCAATGCCGAAGTATTGCCTGTGGCAATGATCGCGCCCTTGCCGGAGGTGACCATCGCCGGAGCAAATTGCCTCGCCAGGTACAATAACCCCATCGTGTTGACCTGGAAGTTGCGGTTCAGAATTTGCGGGTCGATCTCCAGGAACGTGCCGAATGCTCCGCCAACCGCGTTGTGGATGACGACGTCGGGATTACCGAGATCGCGCTCGACGGCCGACGCTGCAGCTTCGACCTGCGCGGCATCCGACACGTCGCATCGATATCCTTTTGCGCTCAGTAACTCCTTCTCGAGTGCGGCAAGACGTCCTTCGTTCCTTGCAAGCAAGGCAACGCGATAGCCACCCTCGGCAAACCTCCTGGCGAGCGCTGAACCCGTACCGGGTCCGACGCCGGAAATCAAGCACACCGGTGCAGTCATGCGATCAAACCTCCCCGCTCGAGCCGGAAGCGTTCATGGGTCAGAGCTCGGCCTTCGACAACAACTTTTCGACATATGGCTTGAGATCCGGTCGGAAGTGCTCGTGGTCGACCAGTCGAGCAAAGTGGGCGAACACCCTGGGGTATTCATTTTGGATATCCTTGTGCAATCTTGTCCAGGCCGCGCTCGTTCAACTGCGCAGCCCGCGCGTGCTCGTTCATGAACAGCGCGAGCTCGGCAGCAAAGCAGATGTCGGCCAGCGAGATGTCATCTCCAACTAAGGTTTTCCGTTGTGGAGACAAGGCCTGCTCGAGTCCGGAAGCGTAGATCGCGAATGCCTGCTTGGCGCACGCGTGAATCGCCACATCGACCGTACTGTCCGACAGCGCAAGCAAGTAGATTTGCGAGTCCCGGGCAAAGACCAGGCTGACATCCAGAAAGCTGTCGATCCTGGAAGCTTCCCAGGCGTCGCGACCGTAGAGCCGGAACCTCGCCTCGCCGAGCCGCGCCACCGCCCGCATGATGCTGTTCGATTCGAAGATACCGATCGTTCCATCGCGCCCGAACGCCGCGGGGACGTTGCCGAACGGCTGTGCTTCCAAAAAGGCATCGGTCTTGAAGAGCTTCGCGCCCGTCAGTCCGACCCGGCCGGTCCGAACAAGGGATGACAGCGATTGACGTTCCTGCTCCGGCAGGGGACGCGCGTCGTAATCCCACAGCCAGTCCCTCAACTCCTTGCCCGAGGCTCCCCTGATCTCGATGTCCACGTCGCAAAATCGGGCGGCGATCGTCGCCTTCCATACACGGGGGTTCGGCAGGTAGGAGAATATCCGTAAACCGGCCATCTTCGTTCGCTCCCTGGTCCCGTTGGGGACGAGTTCCGAGTTCACGAATTTCAGGCGACCTTCGTGAAATCCGGCGGCCGCCGTTCGGCGAACGCGGCAAACGCCTCGCGCGCCTCCGGCGTCTTCAGGCGGTCCTTGAACAATTGCGCTTCTTCGGCGATCTGCGTCGCGATTCGCTGATGATCTCGCATCAGCTTCTTGGTCAGGCTCAGTGCGCCCGCAGGCCGTTTGGTCAGCGTCATCGCCGCATCGTGCGCCCGCTTGCGCAGTTCACCCTGCGGCACCACAGCGTTGGCGATGCCGCAGGCCAGCGCAGCAGCAGCCTCCATCGGTTCGCCCAACGCGAACATGGCGTAAGCGCGCGCGTGCCCGATCAGCAGCGGCAGTAGCCAACTCGACGCGGCTTCCGGAACCAGCGCAAGATTGACAAAGGGGGTGATAAGCCGCGCGTTGTCGGCGAGATAGACGAGATCGCAATGCAACAGCATGGTCGTGCCGACGCCGACCGCGTTGCCCTGCACAGCGGCAACCAACGGCTTGCTTGCCTTGCTGATGGTCTCGATGAAGCGGTGGGCAGGGCTATCGACGGTTCCTTCACCACGGGCCTGGCTTGCGAAGTCCGCCAGATCGTTGCCGGCTGTGAAGCTGTCGCCGTCACCCTGAAACAGCACAACACGAACTGACGTATCAGCCTCCGCCCGCTCGAGCGCTTCAGACAAGGCGTCATACATGGCGCCCGTCAGCGCGTTCTTCTTCTCCGGACGCCGCAACGTCAGCGTCATGATGCCGTTAGCAATCTCGGTTTTGACGTGTTCGGTCATGGCTGTTCTCCCTTAAGCGACCGCGCGGGCCGGTTTCTGCGTCTCGACGTCATCGAGGAAGCCGGTCAGCCTCTGCCGGATGATCTGCTCGGCTTCCATCATGATGCGATCAACGAGTTCTTTCACCGTCGGGATATCGTTGATCAAACCGACCACCATGCCGCAGCTCCAGGCGCCAGCGTCCATCTCGCCTTCGATCATGACCCGCGGGTAGACGCCCGCGACCTGGTCGTGGATGTCCTCGATCTTCAAAGAGCCGCCTTTCTCGCGCTCGATCTCGAGAAGCTGGTCAACGCCGTTGTTCTTGAGCACGCGCTCGGTGTTGCGCAGCGCGCGCATAATAAGTCGCGTATCGAGCTCGGTCGCTTCCACCAAGGCCTTCTTCACATTCGGATGAACCGGCGCTTCCTTCGTCGCAATGAAGCGGGTGCCCATGTTCATGCCGGCCGCGCCCATCGCCAACGCCGCGACCAGGCTGCGCGCGTCCGCCATGCCGCCCGAGGCAACAAACGGGATCTTCAGCTCATCGGCGGCGCGCGGCAACAGGATCATGTTGGGGATGTCGTCCTCGCCGGGGTGGCCGCCACACTCGAATCCGTCGACGCTGACGGCGTCACAGCCGATCTTCTCGGCTTTCAGCGAATGCCGCACCGAGGTGCATTTGTGAATCACCTTGATGCCCGCCGCTTTCAGCGCCGGCATATACTGCTCCGGGCTGCGTCCAGCCGTCTCAACGATTTTCACGCCGCCTTCCCTGATGGCTGCGATGTATTCCGGGTATGGTGGTGCAGTAAAGCTCGGCAGGAAAGTGAGATTCACGCCGAAGGGCTTGTTGGTCATGCCCTGGCAGCGCGAGATCTCTTTTGCCAATAGCTCCGGCGTCTTTTGTGTGAGACCAGTGATGATGCCGAGTCCGCCGGCGTTCGATACCGCGGCGGCCAGTTCGGCGAAGCCAACATAGTGCATGCCGCCCTGGATGATCGGATGCTGGATGCCGAACAGTTCAGTGATTGCTGTCTTCACGATGATCTCCTGCGCTCCCGGTCAGTGGACGATCTCGAACAGGCCCGCCGCGCCCATGCCGCCGCCAATGCACATGGTCACGACCCCGTATTTAGCCTTGCGCCGCCGGCCCTCTATCAAAAGATGGCCGGTGAGCCGCGAGCCGGTCATGCCATAGGGATGGCCGATCGCGATCGAGCCTCCGTTGACATTGAGTTTTTCAGGGTCGATACCGAGCTTGTCCCGGCAATAGATCACCTGCACCGCATAAGCTTCATTGAGCTCCCAGAGATCGATGTCGTCGATCTTGAGACTATGCCGTTTCAGGAGCCGCGGGATCGCAATGACCGGACCGACGCCCATTTCGTCCGGCTCGACGCCGGCGGCGACGAAGCCGCGGAAGATGCCGAGTGGCTTCAGGCCTTTCTTCGCCGCAATCGTGTCACTCATGATCACGCAGGCTGACGCGCCATCCGAGAGCTGGCTAGCATTGCCGGCGGTAATGGTCTTGCCCTCGAACACCGGCTTGATCTTAGCGAGCCCCTCCGCGGTGGTGTCCGGACGCGGGCCCTCGTCCCTGGTCAACGTCACCTGCTGGTAGCTGACCTCTTTGGTGTCCTTGTTGACCACCGCCATTCTGGTCGTAAACGGCACGATCTCGTCATTGAAGCGGCCGCCCTGGAGTGCGGCGCCAATGCGGCGCTGGCACTCGAGACTATATTCGTCCTGCCGGTCGCGCACGATCTTGTATCGCTCGGCAACAACTTCGGCGGTCTCCAGCATCGGCATGTACATTTCAGGCTTCATGGCCATCAGCTCGTCGTCGATGGCATGAAACCTGTTCATGTGCTCGTTTTGCACCAGACTGATCGACTCGATGCCGCCGCCGATTGCAATCTCGACGCCATCGTGGATCACCGACCGCGCAGCGACCGCGATCGCCTGCAGGCCGGAGGCACATTGCCGGTCGATGGTGGTGCCGGCTACCGTGATCGGCAGTCCGGCGCGGATCGCGCCCTTGCGCGCCACGTTCATGACCATGGTGCCCTGCTGCATGGCGCAGCCCATCACCACGTCCTCGACCTCACCGGGAGCGATGCCGGCACGCTTCACCGCTTCTGATATCACGTGGCCGGCCATGGTCGGCCCCTCGGTATTATTGAGCGCGCCGCGATAGGCCTTTCCGACGCCAGTGCGCGCGGTAGAAACGATAACTGCTTCAGTTGTCATATCTGCCTCTTTGTTCAGGTGGCCGCGTCGATCTGCGCATGGCGCAGCTCCCTACCATTTCTCGCCGAAGGGACGGATTTCCAGCTCGAACGTCCAGGCGCTCTTTGGCTGCTGGTAGAGCTGCCAATAAGCACCGGCGACTGATGCTGGCGGCATCAAAAGATCGGGATTGTCGAGCGCGTTCGGGCCCAATGCCTCGAGGCGGCGCTGCCGTACCCATTCTGTGTCGACGCCGGAATCGATGATGAGATGTGCGACATGGATGTTCTTCGGTCCCAGCTCGCGCGCCATCGCCTGCGCCACCGCACGCAAACCGAACTTCGCGCTGGCGAATGCTGCATAGCCGAGGCCGCCACGAAGCGACGCCGTCGCCCCGGTAAAAAAGATGTTGCCCGCTCCGCGCGGCAGCATCAGCCGCGCCGCCTCGCGGCCGGCAAGGAATCCGGAATAGCAGGCCATCTCCCAGACCTTGCGGAACACGCGTTCGGTAGTGTCGAGAATCGGGAAATTGACATTGGCGCCAATGTTGAAGATGCAGACCTCCATTGGCGCGTATTTGTCCGCGTCCTTCAGGAACGCCGCAATCTCCTCTTCTTTCCGCGCATCCAATGATCGGCCGTAGATCTCGCCCCCGGCCGCTTCGATCTCTTTGACGAGCGGCTCGAGCTTGGTGCCGTTCCGGCGTCCGGCAAAAATGGTGAAGCCTTCGGAAGCAAATTTTTTGGCGATCTCGCCGCCAATGTAGTCGCCGGCACCTATCACCACGACCGTCCTGTTTCTTTTCTGCAAAGATCTTCTCCAGCGTTCAAGGGATGGTGCGAAGACGCACGTGCTTTAACTGCGCAGCGACTCCGCCAGTTTGTGTTTCAGCAGCTTGCCTGTCGACGTCGCAGGCAAGGCGTCGATCAGAATGATCTCGGACGGCCGCTTGTAGGAGGTAAGCTGTGGCGTGATATGGGCCATCAGATCCTGCGCCGTGACGTTCGAGCCCTTCAGTAACTGCACGAACGCAACAACCTCTTCATTGCCCTCCACGGGCCGCCCGACCACAGCACTCTGGACAACGGAGGGATGAGTGCTGATGACAGCCTCGATCTCCGCCGGATAGACATTGAAACCGGAACGGATGATCATCTCTTTGGTGCGGCCGACGATGAACAGAACGTCCTCCACGAATCGGGCGAGGTCGCCAGTATTGAACCAACCGTCCTTGTCGATAGCTTTCGCCGTGAGTTCGGGCGCTCGGTAGTAGCCGCGCATCACGTTGGGGCCACGGACGTGGAGCTCGCCGATTTCACCGTTCGTCACAATGGATCCGTTCCGTCGGACGATGCGCGCCTCCAGGCCCGGCAGAAGCCTTCCGACCGCATTGTCGTTGCGCGGCGCATCGGAGCGCACGCCCGAGATTCCTGGCGAACACTCGGTGATGCCGAAGCCGTTCGACAAGGGCAGACCAAATTCTTTTTCGATCCGTGCCTTCAACTCGAGGTCCAGCGGCGCGCCGGCGACCGCGATCAGTCGGAGCACTCCACGGTCCAGCTTGGGCAGGCCAGCCGTCGCCTTATATTCGAGGAGCTGTTGATAGGTCGCGGGCACGCCGTTCAGCAAAGTGATGCCTTCTTCAGCGATCGCCTTCACCAATGCCGCCGGACTGTATTTGACCACAAGGCGAATCTTGGCGCCGACCATGAGCGTCATGATCAGAAGCGAAATGCCCACGATATGGGAAATCGGTAACACGCAATATTGGTTGTCCGCCGAAGTCATGTTGCGATGAAGCGCAGTGCTCTTGGCGCTAAACAGAAGATTGCGATGCGTGAGCATGACGCCTTTCGGGGTTCCTGTGGTTCCCGACGTGTAGATCAGAACCGCAACCTGCTTTGCTCCATCCGACTCGACGGGTTCGGCGACAGCGTCTTCATCGAGTGCCGAAACGCCGATGCCTTGAAGCGGGCCGACGTCACGGATGGCGGCTTCGGAACGTGATGCATGCCCTGCCGCCTCCTTGGAAACGTCGGCGGTTAGGAAAACGCGCCGCGCGCCGCTGTGGTCCCTGATCTGGTCGAGCTCGCGGGGCGACAAGCGAGGATTGGCGACGATGGCCCAGGCGTCGAGCCGACTTGCGGCGAACAGCAAGCAGGCCAGCGATATGCAGTTTTCGCTGACGATCATGACGCGATCGCCGGGACGGATTCCCAGTTCGCCCAATGCTTTGGCGGTTTCGGACACAGCACGATTGAACTGGCGATAGGTCAGCGCTTCCCCGTCCTCAATGAGGGCAACGCTATCCGGCGTGGCCGCCACGTAAGGCTCGACGACCTGGTGAATACGGTTCGGCAGGCTTTCCAGGATCTTGGCCGCCGAGTCCCTTCGCTCCGCCGTCAGCAATGATACCTCCCGCTTCGGTCGCCGGTTTCGTTTCTGTCCATCGGCGTTTCACGCGGTCTTGCGTTGAGAGCCATTCAATTGTGTGACGATTTCTTCCTCAATGTTGCGCAGACTGTCCTTGCCAAAGAAAATCTCTTTGCCGACGAAGAAGGTCGGCGAACCGAAGGAGCCGCGAGCCACCGCGTCGTTGGTGTTCTCGACAAGCTTCTTCTTGACGTCATCCTGCTGCGCGCGCGCAATGAGACGTTCGATTTGGATGCCCGATGACATGAACGCCTCGCGGAATACGGCTGGGTCGTCCATCTTCTTGGGCTCGACCCACATGTGGTGATAGCCGGCGCGGAAATAGGGCTCGAACATCCCCTCAAACTGCGCGGCGACGGCGCCCCGCATCAGCGTCAGCGTGTTTACAGGAAAAAACGGGTTAGCCTTGAACTTCGTGATGTTGTGCCGCCGAAGGAATCGCAGCGTCTCCAACGCGTTGTATTCTGGTTTGTTCTTGATCCCGCGCAGCGAATCAAACGGCGACATATTGCCGGTAGCCTTGTAAAGACCGCCCAGCAGCACCGGAACATAGTCGAACTTGACGCCGGTCCGTCGCTCGATCTCTGGCAACACGAGCTCGGCGAGATAGGCATTCGGGCTGCCGAAATCGAAGTGAAACTCGACCTTGAGCGGCGCAGCCATCGGATCACGCCCTCCCTCTGCGGTGCGGCGGCAGGCCGCACGTCTCCATTGCGATTTTATGCTTAAAGTTCCTTTTTAGAACTGTCAACGTATTTTATGATCTTGGGCCAATCCAGCCAGACACGAATGGTTGAACAGCCATAAGTACTGAATTAGAATGGACTTGTTTGCTGATTGCGGCAAGAAGCGACCGGAGAAATGAATGAAGTGGAATACGCTTGAGGAAGAGCCGTGCTCGCTGGCTCGCACCGTCGCCGTGATCGGCGATCGCTGGAGCCTCCTGATTCTGCGCGAATGCTTTCTACGCAAGCGGCGGTTCGAGGCGTTCGAGGCGTCGCTCAGGATCACCCGCCACCTCCTAGCGGATCGACTGAAGAAGCTAGTGCGCTTCGGCGTGCTGCGCCGGATCCCGTATCAGGACTCGCCGAAGCGTTACGAATACATCCTGACTCAAAAGGGCCTCGACCTCTATCCGATCATCATGTCGATCGTGCATTGGGGCAATATTCACATGGTGGATGCACGGGGACGGCCGATGCTGCACGAGCACAAGACCTGCGGGCATATGTTCGATCCTGTGATGGTCTGTTCGGAATGCGGCGAACCGCTTTCTGCGAAGTCCGTCCACGTGCATCCCGGTCCGGGCGCTCGGAAATCCTCACCGGTGCACGCGAATATCGTAGAGACAAAGCCAAAGGCAAAGGCAGGATAGTCGGGCCCGGGAACTGAACAAAACCGATGAATACATGAGGGTACTCGGGATGCAGCATGCATCACTCTGCAGCGAGCGCGCGGTGTCGAATCCCTGGGCGCAAGCCGCTCCGCGACTATAGTGCCGTCGAGCTTCTCGATGGCGATCCGGTCGGGGGTGAACATGGTGCGTTGATCCGCCGCGCCATAAGGCGTCACGGACGACCGCTCCTCGCGCAGCCATACGGTCATGCGGCGCGGATTTGCGTCCTGCAAGAAGCCCTTCAAGGCAAAGGACGCATTCTATACGCAAACGGGGGTAGACATGGCGTTATTTAATGTTGGTTTTGTCATTTTCCCTGACGTGGCACAGTTGGATTTCACCGGACCTCTGCAGGTGCTCTCGGGCCTTCCTCAATCGGCGACACATATCGTTGCAAAATCAATGTCGCCCGTTCTGAGTGATTGCCGCCTTGGCCTAGTGCCAACACACACCTTTTGCGAACTGTCCGCCTCTCGACTTGATCTGCATTCCTGGCGGAAGCGAAGGTGTGGCCGGAGTTCTCAATGACGTGTACCAGTAGGAGGCCGCCTTATATCCCAAAAGCCGCGCCCAGCAGTAGCGAGCCGTTACACACGCTACGGCGGCGGCTCTGCGTAAGCACGTCAGTGACTTTCACGATACGAACAGCAACTAGCCTGGAGTTTGGCGGTCTCCCCCGGGCTTCTTTTCGCCATAAGCGATTTCTTCCGCCTACGTCACGATGATTGGACCTTGGCGACGCGGATATCGAGCCATCCCAGCGCGTTGACCGAAAGTTGATCGCCCTCGTTGATCACGACCGTCGTGGTCTCGGCTTCGATGATGGCGGGGCCGGAAAGCTGATCGCCCGGCTTGAGATCGCTGAAAGCAAAAACGTCGACCTCGCGCCAGGCACTGAAGAAGGCCTGGCGACGGGAGCGTGGCACCACGCCAGGCGAGCTTGATGTGACCGGCCCTACCTTCGGCTCGCCGACCGCGACCTGGCCGATCGCAGCGGCGCGGGCGTTGACGAACACGACCTCCTGATCCCGCGAAGCGTAGGTATAGAGCTCCTCGTGTCTGATATGGAAGCGTTCCTCGATGTCGGAAAGCAGCGTCGGCGAATTGAAGTCGATCCCGTCGAGGGGAACGTCGATCTCAAAGATCTGCTCGCCGTAGCGCATCTCGGCCGAGCGCTCGACCGCGATCTTGCCATCAAACCAGCTCCGCAGGCGGTTCGTAGCCCGCGAATCCAGCTCGGCAAACATCTCCCTGATCTCGCCGGCCGTCGAGCGCTGGCCGGTCTTGAAGTGCGTGTGGCTGACTTCGTAGCGCAAGTCGGAGGTTAGCATGCCCCAGGCCGACAGCACGGAGGCCGTGGTCGGCACGACGATGCGCAAAAGTTCGAGTTCACGCGCGAGTTCTACGGCATGAAGCCCCGCGGCTCCGCCGAAACTCAGAAGCGCAAAGCGTCGGGGATCGACGCCGCGCCGCACGGTCATCAGACGGATGCCGTCTGCCATCTTCAAGTTGACCAAGCGAAAGATGCCCGCG
>Ga0306926_10006534_pt1 | contig 12527 bp, 10 predicted proteins | sample flu12Cox44000178_FD_203759 | JGI IMG/M metagenome (GOLD analysis project Ga0306926, IMG submission 203759) | Lab enrichment of tropical soil microbial communities from Luquillo Experimental Forest, Puerto Rico - flux8day.12C.oxic.44.000.178 (v2)... | ecosystem: Environmental > Terrestrial >... | reverse complement strand
CAGGTCGATCGGATAGCCGCTCATTCGTGCGGCCTTCATGAACAGCCAAGTTGGTGTCGGAACGAACCTGACTGACCGCCCAACAGCTCGGCCGATCGCCTTGGCCATGTCTTCGGCGCCTAGAAGCTCTGGCCCAGTGGGGCGGTAGCTCTTCCCGGCGTGTCGCGCAGGATCCATCAGTGCGGCGACGGCGACTCGCGCGATATCCTCGTTGGAAGGTGGCGCGTTCCGGCTATTGCCGGACATCCACGGAAAGATGCCGAGGTGCACGGCCGAGCCAATCGTCGCTAGGTAGGCATCAGCGAAAATTCCCGGCCTAACGATGGTATGTGCGACTCCGGGCGTCATCGAGAACAGCCGGTCGACCAGCCAATGCTGCCGGGTCATGAGCGAGGGATGCGAAGGGCTCGCCAGCCATTGGGTCAGGTCGACCATGTGTTCGAGGCGGGCTTCCTTCGCGGCGATCGCAAATGCGACCGCGCCCTGGATCATGTACGGATCGAAGGGTGGACAAAAGTAGGCGCGCTGCACGTCTTTCAGCGCGTCGGACACGCGCTCTACATCGCTTGTGTCAGCGACCGCAATCTCGGCCCCTTGTACTCTCAGCCGCTCGCTGCGGCCATCTTCTCGATGCACCATGGCGCGGACGGGATAGCCGGCTTTCAGCAGCTCGCTAGCGACGACGCTACCGGTCTTCCCGGTCGCACCAGTCACGATGATTCTCGGCTTGATCATGATTGCCCCTTGATTCCCTTGCGATACGTGGGCCTTGCATTGGTACCAGTGGGTACCAACAGCTAGTTTAGACGCTCGCCAGGAGAAAAGGTTACGCCAAGAGCAAAAGTTCGCAAAGAAACTCACGGCTCACGGAAACTGACCGCCAGCGAGGAAGATGGTGGTACTATACAGTACCAGAATCGTCAAGAACAGGGTGATGGCTACGGCATCGAGGTCAAAACGGCGGCAGGAAGGAGGCGACGACACCGCGGTTCGCAAGCGCATTCTTGACGCGGCCTTCAGGATTGCGCTCAACTGAGTTCTTGGGCGAGTCCGATGAGCAGCCTTTCAGGCCCGCGGATGTAGCAGAGCCGATACGCGTCTTTATACTGGACTACTTCGCCTACGAGTTGCGCGCCGCGCTTGCGCAGCCTTTCAAGCGTCTCGTCGATGTCGTCCACGGCGAACATGACGCGGAGGTAGCCTAGAGCGTTCACCGGGGCGTTGCGGTGATCCGCGACGGCGGGCGGCGTGAGGAAGCGGGAGAGCTCGAGCCGGCCGTGGCCGTCCGGCGTGCGCATCATGGCAATCTCGACGCGCTGATCGCCCAGTCCGGTGACACGTCCCGCCCATTCTCCGTCGATCGTGGCCCGCCCTTCGAGCTCGAGGCCGAGCTCGCGAAAAAAATCAATCGCCCCTCCGAGGTCATCGACGACGATTCCTACGTTGTCTATCCGTTTGAGCGCCATGGGTCCAATCTACGACGTGTTATCTAGTCTAACGCCGACTCTTTTTTGCAACGCCGAAGCACGAGCGCGACGTGGAGCCTGAGAGATCGCTCCCGAATAACGGTTACTCGGGGCGGATCACGGGCAACTCGAAACAAGCCCCTAGTGCCCGAGGATTGCGCAACCGGGCTCTGGGGCTACCGCCGGGCTACCCGAGCCAATGGTTTGGGAAACATGCGGATAGCAGGCTACCAGATGAGATCTTCCTATGGCCGCCCGGTCTTTGTCCGAGCGCCGTGCGCGGAGAACGGCCAATCGTCACGCAGTATTGGCACCTTGTTTCGCCAGCCCCTTCCCCTACTCCGCCCTCTTTACGAAGCGGAAATTCTGAATACGCCCCGAATTCAAGACGCATGCCGAGACCCGGCCGTTCGCATCTCGTGTAAACCGCACAGTTCCGATCTGTCCGGTAAAGACATCTTTGATCGCGGGGCGCAATGCATCGGGCTTATGCTTCATCCTGAACAAGGAGCACTACCAAAAAAGCGTCTCCCTGCGACGAACCCATCGCCACTTTGGCCAGCAGCGTATCAGTTTTCGTTGCCACGATGTTCGCTGGGGCTGCAGCTGCTGCAGCGGTGATCTGGAACACAGCTTTTAGCCGGCAAGCGAAAAAAAAGGCGTTGCCGTACAAGAGAGAGGAGTGCAAGCCCCCCCGTGCACCACCTTTTTTCGCTTTTTTGCAAAACCAGAATACTATTACTATGTGGTATAATAAATAGTAAGTACTGCATCCGGTGTTATGTCCCCGTGTTTTTAGGGTATTGAAAGGGAAAGTACGTTGGAACAAGGCGAGTCTTTTAATTGGTGCTGGCTCTGGATGGGTTATACTCAGCGACCCACCTTGAGGCTAAAAAGGCGGGACCAGGAGGAAATCATGCTCACAAAGAAGTCGCTCTTGGTCATGGTTATCTCACTGCTGGCGGTTGCAAGCCGGTCTGTCGCCCAATCGCCATCGGGCACCACGAGCGTTGGCATAACGGCGATTCATGCCGGGAGGCTGATCGACGTTCGCAACGGCAAGGTAATACAAAACGCGTACATCGTCGTGGAGAAAGATCGCATTACACGAATCGTTTACACCTTTCCGGCCGGCGCCGCGGAAATCGATTTGTCGAAGTACACGGTGGTGCCGGGACTCATCGACGTCCACTCGCACGTGCTTGGGAACCCGAAAGATCAAAGTTCGACAGCAGGATTACGGATGTCTTCGGCACAGGCGGCTATCTGGGGAGTTCGCAACTTGACCGTGTGGCTGGACCATGGGTTTACTGCCGTGCGGGATGCTTGTGAATCGGACGACGGCTACGGGCAGCTTGCGCTGCGGAATAGTGTGGAAAAAGGCCTGATACGGGGACCACGTTTGTTGTCGGCGGGCGGTTGCATTTCACTGACCGGAGGACACGGCGACCGGGACGTGCTGGCGCCCGACAAGGCATTACCGACAGGTCCGAACATCGCGGATACCGTCGATAAGATCAGCGTGGCGGTCCGACGCGATATCAAGTACGGTGCGGACTGGATCAAGCTGATGGCGACCGGCGGCGTGATGGACCCCATCAGCGATTACAGCGTGCAGGAATTGAGCGAGGAACAAATGGCCAAGGCCGTGGAAATCGCCCACCGCGCAGGCAAAAAGGTCATGGCACATGCTGAAGGATCCGAGGGGATTAAGGCGGCGGTGCGCGCCGGTGTTGACTCAATCGAACATGGCACGGTGCTCGATGAGGAAGGCGCCAAATTGATGGAGCAACACGGCACGTGGCTGGTACCGACGCTTTATTGCTTTCAGCATGATATGGAGACGGGACTGTCACAGGGTCGCGATCCTGCGAGCTTCGCCAAGGGCGTCGCGATCATGAAGGAGCAGGGGCCCGCCTTCAAACGCGCGCTGGAGCATCACCTGAAGATCGCCTATGGTCTGGACGACGATGTGGACTTTGTTTCGAAAGAGTTTGGCGCGTTGGTGCGCGGAGGGATGACGCCGCTCGAAGCGCTACGCGCGGCGACAAGCAACGGCGCCGAGTTGCTCGGCAAGGCGACAGACATCGGTTCACTCGAAGTGGGAAAGTACGCAGACATTGTTGCCGTGGAGGGCGATCCACTGACGGATATTACGGTGATGGATAAAGTCGTTTTCGTCATGAAAGGCGGCGAGGTGTACAAGGGTGCTCCTAGGTGAGAAAGAGGACATCGAATTCGAAATAGCGACTAGGGTGTGCATCTTCATTCATGAGGGCGCTACTGGTTGTAGGTGTTGATGCGAACGATCAAAACCTACTGCAAAAGGGCGCGCTGGGTTAACAGGGCAGTGTGAACGTGGATATGCCATAGCGCGAGAAAGTCAGCCTGTATTTTCTGGCAGTGTCGGTCGACCATCGTAGGTCCATCATTGCGTCCGATGCGGCATACTTTGTCAACAGCACGGCCAAACCTTCTTGGCTGCCCGGAGGCAGTGGTGTCGGGTGAAAAACGAAGTTTTCTGATTGCTATGAAAAGGAGAAAGAAGAGCTCTTGGACCAAACCCAATTCGATGTGTCCCGGTTGCTGCCCTCGGATCGGAGCTACTGCACATTTTTCTGGCTCTCTCACAACACCACCTTGCAGCGAGGACGTGACGTGGTTCGTGCTTAAGCATCCCACAACCGTTTCGGCAGGAGAAATCGTGCGGTTCTCTCGGCTTTACCGCAACGATGCACGGCCGACGCAGCCGCTATATGACCGGGTTACGCTGGAAAGCCAGTGACGGCCTTTACAAGAATGAAATCACGCCCGCTGTTTTTTTCCTGCTTAGTTGTGGCCGTTCTGCACATCCCGGACCGAACATGCGCTCAGTTCACGGATCCCCGTAATTATGAAAATACTCCCGTAGGGACGAATCAGGTCGAACTTGGCTATGCCTACGTGCACGCAAACGCCTCGCTGGATACTTCGCTGATTGTCGCGGGCGCAAGACTTAACCTCAATCAAGGAATTATCGATTACACCCGATACTTCGGCTTTTTTCACCGTTTGATGTGGGTCGAAGCTAGTGTCCCGGTCGCCGGCTTGAGCGGGTCCATCACTGGCACCAACGTTCAAGGTTCGACAACTGGCGCGGGCGATTCCAGCTACGCATTGGCAGTGTTGCTGAAAGGAGGTCCGGCCCTTACAGCGGAACAATTTAAAAATTACCAGCCGACTACTACTTTGGGCCTGAGCCTGACCATGACCGTACCCACTGGCTCCTATCAGGCGAACAAAATTCTCAACCTCGGCTCTGGTCGTTGGTCGTTCAAACCGGAGATCGCGTGGTCGCACCCGTTTGGACGTGAGCAGAGATGGGATTTCGATGCGTACGGAAACGTCTCGTTCTACACCGATAACACTGCGTATCACGGAAAGAACATCTTGCGTCAAGGTGCGCTACCGGGCGTTGAAGGACATCTCAGCTACTCGTTCACCGATAATGTTTGGGCCTCGCTTGATACCCGCTACGCCTTTCGCGGCAGTACCGCCGTTAACGGGGTCCCTCAGGACAATGCACAACAGGATTTCGTCTTGGGCGCAGAGATAAACATTTTTTTGAGCGAACGAAACACGCTGATCTTCGAATTTGGCAAAGCCCTGGTGCACGACAATGGTCCAGCCGTTGTCGGATTCAGCGTAAGATACGACTATACATGGACAAAAAATCATAGATAGGTCTCGGTAAGTCGTAAACCGGGCATGTGAAACGAGGGAGATCTACAGAGTCAGAGATTTCGGCGGTTCCGACCGGAGTCTGGCCGAGTGAGCGCGTCCGCTAAACGACTCTTCCACTGAAGTCAACGCGGGAGCGATAAATGCGTCTACGAGCCCCCCGCAGCCCTAGAAGCGCGTCCTGATCCAAACGGGACATGAACATTGATAGTGGTCCCACCGCCGGGCTTCGATTCAATCACAATAGTCCCATTCGCCAGTCGAACGCGCTCGCGCATGCTGGTAAGACCTAGACCATTACCCGCTAATGCTGCTTCAACATCGAAGCCCTTACCCAAATCACTGACGATGAGGTGAATCTCTTCGGAATCCACAAGCAGTCGCACTTCAGCCTGTCTTACGCCGCTGTGCTTGATAACGTTGTGCAGGGCTTCTTGCAACAGCCGAAATAGGGGAACTCCAACTTCCAGGGGGAGGCCGCTAGAAACATTGCTTTTGAAATCAATCTGCATCCTGTGGCGCGCCCCAAAATCTTTGCACCAACTTTTTATGCCGGCCGCGACACCCAGGTATTCCAACTTTGATGAGTGTAAATCATGCGATAACGCTTGCACGTCGCTAGAAATCTCGATCAAGCGTTTTCGGACTTTTCGCACAAGGCGTTTCACATCGGAGGGATTGTCGAGGATTTGGTCTAGTTCCAACCCCAACATTGCGAGTCGTTGGGAGACGTCATCGTGAAGGTCTCTCCCGATCCGCGCACGTTCCTGCTCCTGTGCTTCGATCAACTTTCGGGTCATGCCGGACAGTGCCTCTTCCGCCCGCTTGCGCTCGGTAATATCTATATTGACCCCGACCATTCGGGAAGGCTCGCCGAACTCATCCCTAAGCACCTGCCCGCGCCCAGCTATCCAATGAACACTTCCGTCAGGCCAGATTGTGCGCCATTCTCCCTCTGTGGATTGTCCGGTTCTCATCGTTTCGCGCGCTAGCCCGATGACTGTTTGCCGATCATCGGGATGAATCAGATTCTCAAAAGCGGCCAATGTTCCGCCAAAGCCGCCCGGCGGCAAGCCGTACAATGCTTCCGTTTCTGGCGTCCAAATATCCACTTCAGTTCGAATGTCCAGATCAAAGGTTCCAACGTGAGCAGCCCACTGCCCCAATCGCCGCCGTTCTTCACTGGTGCGTAGCGCCTCTTCCGCCATTTTGCGCTCCGTGACATCACGTACGATTTTGGAAGCGCCGATTATCCTGCCTTTCGAATTCTTAACTGGAGAAATAGTCAAGGAAACGTTTACTCTTTTCCCTGTTTTCGTGACTCGAACCGTCTCATAGTGCTCAATGCCCTTCCCCGTCTTCAGCGTCGCAAGAATCGTGTTCTCCTCACCTAACAGATCAGGCGGAATGAGAATGCTAACCGGCTGTCCAACCGCTTCCTGCTCCGCGTATCCGAATATACGCTGCGCAGCAGCATTCCAACTCGTAATTGTCCCGTCGAGAGTCTTAGAAATGATTGCATCTTCCGACGATTCGACAATCGCGGCAAGCAGGAGCCGCGCATCGTCCACAAGTTTGCGTTCCGTGACATCGCGGATCGCGCTTGTGACCAGAAGGCCCCGCTCGGTCTCAATTGGACTGAGGCTGATCTCCGCGGGAAACTCGGTTCCTCCTTTGCGCAAGCCGAACAGTTCCAAGTTCGCTGCCAAGGGCCGCACACGCGACTCAGTGGCAAAATTCATTCGGTGCCTGCGATATCGCTCGCGGAAACGCGCTGGCAGGAGTAAGTCCACATCGCGCCCAAGCACCTCTTCTCGCTGATACCCAAATACCTTTTCCGTTTGGGCGTTAACGACGAGGATCTTGCCCGCTTCATCTACGACAACCATTGCGTCCGGTGCGAGGTCCAGTAGATCTCGGAGCCGGCGTTCCTCGTATGATCTGCGCTTTCTAACCTTGCGCATAAAACTTACAAAATCAGGCTGGCGCCTGTGGTGAGCAAATTCGAACTAACGCAGCGCCATATACTACCGAATTGTGTGCCGAGGATGAACATGGTGACATATTCTTTGCCTTTTCAGTGCAAGGCTGAATCTTGCAGTCAAGTCCCGGTTAATCGTGCCGGGTTATCGGAACTTGGGTGCCCGACCAACTCTTGGTCCCAACTGAGACGCCAGCCCTATTTGCAAATCGAAAGTTTGTCCAATTGTCCGACTGGAATGGCCTCCAGCTCAACCAGTAGCGCAGTTTTGGCGGGTTAATGCATCAATCCGAGACGTGAGCTGATTCGTTCTACGCTTTCGGGGGAGCGATGAAATCAATCACCTGCCTGTCGTTCCTCCGATAGATGCTGAAATCCGTACGGTCGACAGTGATCACTTGGGACCGCGGATGCCGCTCGCTCAAGACCACAATCGATGCATCTGCCAGATCCATTTGGTCGTAGCGTGTCATAAGGGTCCGCAGTCTCGGCCAATGTGTTGCAACCGGCAGGTCCAGCCTAACTGCGTCGCGCTCGAGCAGTTGAAATAACGGGTCGACATCGACCCGGTCTGCGCGTAGGAAGTAACCCACCTCGGTGAGAACCGGCTCCGTCGTCAGCATCGGGGAACGCACCTGCTTCATCACCGCGACGGCCCAAGAGTGATACGGGTCATTGCGGTTGAGATACGCTACGAGCGGCCCGGTGTCGCAAATCGCGATCACTACCGCGCGAACTTCCGCCGGTCATTGGTCGCAGGCGTTCGGTCGCCTGCTAGACTGCCCGCAAGATCAGAGGTGATCTCGTAGACGGACCGACCGGCCCGCCGGCGCGGCACGGCCTCGAGCCTTTCGCGAATTAAGGCGGCCACGCTTCGTCCCGTCGCGCGGGCCTCCTGCCTCAACTGACGGAGCGTGCTATCCGGAAGCTTGATGGTAATCCCCTTCATATCGTCCATCAGGGTAACTCTAATCTGTCAGAATGGCAATACCGCGGGTATTACGGCAGGGATTTTGACTTGTGGCAACGCCCAAACAATGCTCGAAGGAAGGCTCTAAAATCGTCTCCCCGGGCGCGCTACCTCGCTCAATGCGGCTGGTGGGCAATTGGAACGCATACCTCGCAAGAGCCGGTGGACCGAGAAAAGCTTGCGGACGCCGAGTTCGATGTGAAATGCACGGCAGAAGACTGCGGTTGGCACAAGTACAAGGAAGAGATGCCCGTCAAAACATCACGTGGAAGTGACGTCGAGGCCGTTCCTCGGATTGGCTGCCAACACCGGTCCCACACAGTCCGAGGGGCGCAGAAGCCGGTTTGAATCCCAACGGAGGAGTTCACATGGTGAGGACGACGCGGAACTGTGCGTTGCCGCTCATCATGCGCGCATAAGCTTCTGCTGCTCGTTGGAGTGGATAGGTTTCAATCATTGGCCGCACGCCGCTGAGCTCGGCGAAACGCAGCGTGTCTTCGGAGTCGGTTGGCGTTCCCGACGCCCAACCCTGAATCGTCCGGTTGCCCATGATGAGCTGTACCGGGGTGACCTGGATGGGATCGCTTGAAGCGCCCACCACCATGAGCTTGCCGTTCGGGGCCAGGCCATCAACGACGTCGGACATCGCTTTGGAACTGGGAGCAGTGGCAAGAATGACCTGTGCACCACCCAATTTTTGCAATGCTTCGGCCGCGTTGGTGGACTTGTTGTCTATGTACAGACTCGCTCCGAGCCTTCTCGCGAGCGGCTCGCTTTCCGCCCCTCGGCCGATGGCCGCGACCCTGAACCCGAATTTGGCGGCAAACTGAATTCCGAGGTGCCCCAAACCACCGATGCCCAACACGGCCACGAGATCGCCTGGAAGCGCGCCGCTGTGCCGCAGCGCGTTGTAGGTGGTGATTCCGGCACAGAGCAGCGGCGCGGCTTCGACGTCGCCTAGGCCCTCGGGAATGACCGTGAGAGCTTCGACCGGAGCCACCATGTATTGCTGGTATCCACCGTCGTAGCTGATGCCGGAAATCTTCAGATTGCGACAGTTGCCAAAATCGCCGCGGCGGCACTGAAGACAAGTTCCGTCATGACCGCCGTGCCAGCCGACGCCGACGCGCTGCCCTTCCCGCCAGCCGGCGACGCCCGCACCGAGTTGGTCTACGATCCCGGCGACTTCGTGACCGGGAACCCGTGGATACTCAATTCCCGGCCACCAGCCTTCCTTGGTGAAGACGTCACTGTGACAGACGCCACAGGCTTGAACCTTGATGCGTACCTCGCCTGCGTTCGGATTGGGAATTTCCCGTTCGACGATCTCGAAATCGCCTCCCGGCCTCGAAATCTGTGCCGACTTCATCGGTGTGACTGCGAATTTGGTAGTTGCCATAATGCCTCCGTCTGATCGCTGTAACCGGAATTTTGAAATTGCGCCGGGAGGAGAAACGTCCGGGCAGCTGTCGCGTTTGCTCCGATTCTCTGTCGATTCGCGGTACTGGTCTTAATAAGGGCGGGCTTCAGGGTTGAGGCAAAAAGCTTAGCACAAACTGGACTTACCACGAGCCTTCCGTCCAGGCAAATTCAACAAGCGGCGCACTAGGTGCAGTTGCATCGTCCTGGGATGCAGGGTTGCTGGGTTTCATCCACCAGGACGACGCTCGGGAACTCCGCGCCGCCAGGATGAAAGTAGACTTGATGTATCGGTTGGACCTCGCAGCATTTTCCTGCGTAAATCTCGCCTTCAGTGCCTGGCGGAAATTTCTGCAATTCGCGGATCAGCTCCTGAACCTTCATCGGGCCTTCTTTCGGAGTTGGAACGGTCATCGCGGACTGAGTTGGCGGCGGACGAGTTTTACCGTAGGGCGAGTCAACGGTCAAGCGGGATCGGCGGAGGCTAGTTTCTCCGCGCTGGCCGGTTCCTAACTGCGCACAAACGAAAGGCGGACGTGGTTAGCGTCCGCCTGGAATGCCAGAACTGCTGTGAATCTGTCAGGTGTGGCAGGAGGCCACGCCGCGCTTTTCGAGATAGCGCTGGTGATACTCCTCGGCGCGGTAAAACGTGCCGGCGGGAGTAATCTCCGTGGCGATCGGCCGCGGGAACTTCTTGCTGGCATCGAGAGCGGCCTTGGATTTCTTGGCGATCGCTTCCTGCTCGGGCGAGTGTGTGAAGATCGCCGAGCGGTACTGCGAGCCATAATCGGGGCCCTGGCGATTCACTTGCGTTGGGTCGTGCATGTGCCAGAAGGCTTCGACCAGGGTTTCATAGCCGACCTTGGCCGGGTCAAAGGTCACCTGAACGACCTCGGCGTGGCCGGTTTCATCGGTGCAAACGTCTTTATACGTCGGGTTTTGCGTGTGGCCGTTGCTGTAGCCGACGGTGGCATCAACAACTCCAGGGATCATGCGAAACTTGGCTTCGACTCCCCAGAAGCAGCCAGCGGCAAAGGTAGCAGTTTCACTCATGTGATTTCCTTCCTGTTGATCAGCCCTCATTCTAACTCCAATTGTCGTGCCTATCAGATGCCTTGGCGGGCCAAAGGTTTCCGGGCGCGGCTTGGGTTCTCCCACTGCAGCTTGCACTCCCTCAAGGACTTACCACGGCCTCGGCCCGCGGTTAGCGGTGAGGTTTGATCTTAAATTCGGCGATCATCGGGAGGTGGTCGGATGCGATGAGTGCCATGCAACTCTCTCGCTCAAGAGCTAGCGAGCCTGATGGCGACGCTCGATGAAACTGGTGCCAAGGTGAACGTTGCAGAGGTACAGAACGGAGCCATCGGGAAGGAAAAGATCGCTGCGCAGGCAGCCGCGGCGTTCGCGACGGCGCCAGCTGACGCTGGTCCGCCTCTAGCCGCAGATAGGGGCAAGGTGCGCTCCGGCCCGGGTGGCCGGGGCCTCAGTGATGGTCGGAATCAGGCGCCGCCTCGGCTTTGAGCGCAACGTCTTTGGCGATGGTAGCAGGGTCGTTCCGCCGCGTCAGGTAGACCATGAACGGCGCTACCTCGAACGGCATTTTTTCGTATTCGGCGACGGCGCCACTTTCGGCTTGAGGCTTGAGCAGGGTGAGCTGATCGTTCCAAGGCTCGACTTTAATGCGACCGCCAAGGGGGAGCGCGGCGGTGGTGGCCTTGACGGTTTTCGACGATGCGTCCTGCGCCGTCGAGCTTGAGGTTGCGGCGACCTCGGCCACCGTCCAGTTGGTTAGAACGCGATCGCCCAGGTGCGGACTGATCAAGTTCGGTATCTGTTTGGCCCGACTCTCGAGAGCCTGGAAGAACGCCTGCGCGGTGCCGGACTGGTCGACGTAGGGCGATTTTTTCAACAGTGCGATTCCCTTTTGGTTGGCCGCTTCTTCTTCCTCGGCGTTCCTGGCGAAGCCGAAGTGATGAAATGTCTCTTTCTCGTCGAACCGCGTGCGGTTGAAGAAAGCGAATTGGGTGTCCATGCGATGGCCGAGGGTAACGTGAGCGAGTTCGTGAGCCAATACGGCGGCCAGACTGGCCTCATCGGGCAGCACATCGATTAAGCCGCGGCTGACGACGATCGTATGTCCCAGGGTGAAGGACTCGAGCGTGGAAGTCATAAGCACCCGGCAGCGGATGTCCGGCTGGATGTCGAGTTCATTGGTGACCTCGAGATTGTTGACCACGGTTTCGAGAATGCGGTCCACGTCGCCGTAAGGCGCGAGTAAACCGAGCGTCTGCATTTTTCCGGTGACGTTGTCTTCGGCCTGGCGACCCCAGGCACGGCGGGCCTGCAGCGGCGAGTAGCCATTTCCCTTTTGCGACTGATCGTTGACTTTGGGCGCTTCGATCGAAACGCTGCTTAAAGCTTGCTCGTCCTTGGCCTGGTTCAAATCGTAGCCCCACAGTCGGGTCTGCGATTTGAATGCGCGAAAGGCGGAGTGGTTGGTAACACCGTATTGCACGTTGCCTTCTTCGCTGTAAATGTAAGCCGGCAGCCAACTATCTTTGCCAGTGTTGACGCGCCAGCTGTCAAAGTTGAAGTAGTAGCTGCTACGCGAAGAGCCGCCGTAGGCGCCGTTGAAGCGAACGATGTGATAGCCGTCGTCTTCAGCCCAGATGCGCCCGGCAAACCTGCCTTTCCCGGTGTTGGGGAGGGGATCGATATCGAAGACCAGACAGCGCACTTCTCCCAGAAATTCGCGCCCCATGTAGGTAAATTTGTAGTGCTGGCGGTCGAAGCCGTCCATATCGAGATAGATCATCTGCAAGAAGCCGCGTGGCAGGAACTCCGCCGAGAAGAAACCGCCAATGCTCGAAAGGAGCCTTTGTTTTGCGGAGCCGCCGGACCCGTTGGCAATCAACGGCTCCAGCTCAACGCCTTTGCCCAACGCCGCGCGACCGAGAAAGTAGCGGTCGCC
>Ga0306926_10006532_pt1 | contig 12528 bp, 10 predicted proteins | sample flu12Cox44000178_FD_203759 | JGI IMG/M metagenome (GOLD analysis project Ga0306926, IMG submission 203759) | Lab enrichment of tropical soil microbial communities from Luquillo Experimental Forest, Puerto Rico - flux8day.12C.oxic.44.000.178 (v2)... | ecosystem: Environmental > Terrestrial >... | reverse complement strand
AATGCTTGATGTGCAGAGTATACTTGCAGCCGAGGGAAAAGACGGGCGAACTGACGGAAAGGGGTTTGTCATTCGCCGTCGATATCAGACTGGCTGTTTGTTTATCCGTGGTAAGCGTCGCAAGGTCTGGGTCGCGCGTTGGAGGGAGGACGTTATCACACCGGACGGAAGAGTTAGCAGGACGCTCCGCTCGGAAGTGCTGGGGCTGGTCAGCGAGATCGGCAGCCGGCGTGAAGCCCTGAAAGCCTTGCAAGCAAAGCTACGGCCCATCAACCAGGGCCGTCAGCGCCCACAATCCACCCTACTGTTCGAGCAATTCGTGCACGAGCAGTGGGAACCTGCCATGCTGCCCGTAATGAAGTCTAGCTCGGTCCGCTATTACGGGATTCAGATTCGCCGACATCTGCTTCCTATGCTCGGAGCGAAGCGCCTCTGCGACATCACGAGAGTTGACGCGCAGTGCCTTCTCGCCGAGAAACTCAAGCAGGGGCTTTCGGGTTCCAGCGTCCACGGCATTCGGACTGCACTCGGCAAGTCTTGCAGGCTGCGGTTGACTGGAACTTACTCGAACAGAATCCCGCTCGGGGGATTCACCTGGGAGATCGCACACCAAAGAAGGAGCGGTTGTATCTGACTCCGGCAGAAGTGCTGCGCCTGTCCAGTTCGCTTTCCGAGCCGTGCCGCACGCTAGTAATCGTGGCAGTTCTGACAGGCATGCGGATCGGAGAAATTCTCGCCTTGCGGTGGAAGAATCTCGATCTGCTTCGCGGAGTTATCCGAATCCGCGAGAGCGTGAGCGAGGGGCGTTTCGGCGCACCGAAGACCAAGAGCAGCAAGCGGGATGTTCCTATCAGCGAGCCGCTGCGCCAAGCTCTTGAGGGACAGCGCTCCCAATGCCGCCAGACTGGACCGGATGATCTGGTATTCGCCACTCGCAACCAGACGCCGCTGAATCCGAAGAACCTACTGCGCCGTGTTCTGCGACCCGCATGCCTGAAGCTAGAGCTACCGCTGATATCGTGGCATAGCTTCCGGCACACGCACGCAACGCTACTCGGTGAGGTAGGCGAATCGTTGCGAACAGCTTCGGCGATTCTCGGACATTCGAACGTGGGAACCACGATGATCTACGCGCATGCCATTCCTGAATCGCAAAGGCGCGCAGTGGACAAAGTGGGCGAGATTTTGTTCCCAAGTGTTCCCAAGTTTTCAGTGGCCACAGAAAATAGAAGGGTCAACTGAGTGATGTCGCGCGGTTTAGGAAAACGCTGGAGCCGAGGGCGGGACTTGAACCCGCGACCTGCCGATTACGAATCGGCTGCTCTACCAACTGAGCTACCTCGGCTTTTGCATCTATGCTACGAGTTCTATTGCACTTTCGCAACCTGCGGATTCTCGCCGTTCTCGCCGCTCTGCGGCAAAGCACAAATTGTCCCCGTTTTGTCCCCATTCTCGGCAAGGTAGGCGTCGAGCTTCTGCGCCGCATCCTTAAGATCGCGCGAGGAAACGATGTTGTACCGCTCGAACACGGCCCTTGTCTTGTGCCCTGAGATCGCCATTGCGACGCGCTCAGGAACACCGGCACGGACGAGGTTACGGACTCCTGATCGGCCCAGGTCGTGGAACAAAAGCCCATTGAGACGTCCGCGCTCACAAGCCGACTTCCACGCCTTGTAGAAACTGCCGATGCGCTCACCGGCGCGGATGAACACGAATTCGCTCTGTGGATTCCGCTCCCGCTCGATGCGGAGCATTTCGGGGAGTTCACCGAGAAGCGGGACTGTTCGCGGCTCATCATTCTTTGTAGTGCCGGGATCGAGACGAATTTCGGCTCTCACCAAATCCACATTTACCCATCGCAGTTTCAGAATCTCGCCCTCGCGCATCCCCGTGTAGTAGCCCATTGCCAGCACGGGCCGAAGATATTCCGGCAATTCCTGACGGAGCTTCTGATAGCTGCTGTGTTCGAGGAAGCCCTTGCGCAGCGCGGCTTCTTGCAACATCGGAAAGTAAGGCATGTCACGGAGTTTGCCATCCATCTTTGCGAGATTGAACATAGGTCGAAGCAAGGAGAGTTCGCGATTAATCGTGCCATTGGCCGCGCCAGTCTCGTGCCGCATGCGAATGAAGTCGCGCAGCAAATCGGTGGTGATGTTCATGGCGCGATAGCTGCGTTACTCGGCCAGTTGGTCGAGTCTGAAGCTGGTCTTGCTTGCAAACCCTGCAGATTCATTGACGCAACTCAACCCGCGAACTACCATGACCGCACGATGGCGGAGTCGCAACTACTCGTCGGGCAGAGCGTCTCACACTACCGCATTCTGGAAAAGCTCGGTGGTGGCGGGATGGGCGTCGTGTACAAGGCCGAGGACACCCGTCTCGATCGCTTTGTCGCCCTGAAGTTTCTTCCTGACGATCTGTCGCAGGATCGTCAAGCCCTGGAACGTTTCCGCCGCGAAGCCAAGGCCGCCTCGGCTTTGAATCATCCGAACATTTGCACGATCCACGACATCGGCGATGCGAACGGGCAGGCATTCATCGTGATGGAGTTTCTTGACGGAATGACGCTAAAGCACCGTATCGGTCGCCAGGCGATGGAAATCCAAACTGTTCTGGACGTGGCGATCCAAGTTGCGGAAGGGCTCGACGTTGCACACTCCAAGAGCATCATCCATCGCGATATTAAACCCGCGAACATTTTCGTCACGGACCGTGGCCAGGCTAAGATTCTCGACTTTGGTCTTGCCAAGATTAGCTTGGAGAAAAGCGTGTCCGGGGATGCGGATACGCTCGCGACACAAGAAGTAGACCCAGAAAATCTAACGATTCCCGGCAGCACCCTGGGAACGATTGCCTACATGTCGCCGGAGCAAGCGCGAGCCGAAGAACTTGACGCGCGAACTGATTTGTTCTCATTCGGGACGGTTTTGTATGAGATGGCGACGGGCACGCTGCCATTCCGCGGAGAGAGCTCCACAGTAATTTTCAAAGCTATCCTCGAAGCCGCGCCGGTGCCTCCTGCGCGGCTGAATCCCGACCTGCCCGCGGAATTAGAAAGAATCATCAACAAGGCGCTACAAAAAGATCGGGAGCTGCGTTATCAGAACGCCGCCGAGGTTCGCACGGATCTGCAGCGACTAAAGCGGGATGTAGAGTCAGGTCGGGCGGTCATCGGCAAAGCCGAGGTTGTATTGCCGGCTGCCCGGAAAGGGCACTGGCTCAGGTGGGGGGCGACAACGGGCACAGCAATGCTGATCATCTCGCTGACCGTGGGCGGCTGGCTGTTTTTCTCCCGCAAGGCACATGCGCTGACCGACAAGGACACCATCGTCCTCGCTGATTTCGTGAACAAAACAGGCGATCCCGTCTTCGACGACACGTTGCAGCAGGGACTCTCGGTTGGCCTTGGGCAATCCCCCTTCTTGAATATCCTACCGGAGCAGAAGGTTCGGGAGACCCTAGGCATGATGGGCCGCCCTGCTGGGGAGCGTATCGTGGGGGAGGTGGCGCGGGAACTCTGCCAGCGCGCAGGGACCGAGGCGATGCTCGAAGGCTCGATTTCGAGCCTGGGCAGCCAGTTTGTGATCGGTCTAAATGCGGTCAATTGCCGCAGCGGAGATGCGCTGGGTCAGGAGCAGGTTCAGGCTGCGCGGAAGGAAGATGTGCTGAAGGCTCTTGGCGAGGCGAGCAGGAGACTGCGAGAGAAGCTGGGCGAATCGCTTAGCACGATCCAGAAATTTGACACGCCCCTAGAACAGGCCACCACCCCTTCCCTCGAAGCTTTGAAGGCATATTCGCTCGCGAAAAAGACCTACTCCGAAAAGGACGACGCGGCCGCCATTCTGCTTTACAAGCATGCCATCGAACTCGATACCAGGTTTGCGATGGCCTACGCTGGGTTAGGTGTGTGCTATTCCAATCTCGAACAGGCGGGTCTCGCCCGCCAAAACTTCCAGAACGCCTATGAGCTGCGTGACCGGGTGAGCGAGCGGGAGAAGCTAAGCATTTCTGCCCTGTACTACACGTTTGTCACCGGAGAGCTCGACAAGGCGATGCAAACCTACCAGCTTTGGGCTCAGGCCTATCCCCGGGAGTACGTCCCCCACGGCCGGCAAGGGACGCTCTATTCATTGTACCTGGGGCAATATGAGAAGGCCGCCGCGGAGGCCCTCGAATGTCTTCGTCTGAACCCTGGTGACGGTGTCTGTAACGGCAACCTCATGTCTTACAATCTTGCTCTGAATCGTCTTGACGCAGCGAAGGAGGTCTATCGGCAAGCGATGGCACGCAATTTGGAGCGTCCGCAGCTGCATCTCTTGCTCTACCGAGCAGCCTTCCTTGAGGGGGATGCCGCTGAAATGCAGCATCAAATGGCCTGGGCCTCCGGCAAGCCAGGGACGGAGGACGAAATGCTTTCCGCACAATCTGACACCGAAGCGTTCTTCGGGCGGCTGGCAAGAGCGCGGGAATTATCCCGGCAGGCCATGGAATCTGCCCGCCGAAACCAGCAAGAAGAAACCAAGGTCATGTGGGGGATTACTGCGGCACTGCGAGAGGCCGAGTTTGGCGACACTGCACGGGCCCGCGCCCTGGCCGCTTCGGCCCGACCCCTCGCCTTGAACCAGCAGATTCAGGCTCTCGCGGCCGTGGTGTTGGCACGGTCCGGGGATGTCGCCGGGGCGGAGAGAGTAGCCGACGAAGTAGCAAAACACTTTCCCTTGGACACACTGATCAATCGTTACTGGATACCTACGATCTGGGCCTCCATCGAAATCCGTCGCGGCAATCCGGCAAAAGCCATTGACCTGTTGCAACCTGTAGCTCCATACGACCTGGCGAGACCTTATGGGCTTGTGGGTCTATATCCGGTTTATATCCGTGGCCAGGCCTACCTTCTTTTGCGCCGGGCGGCCGAAGCTGCATCTGAGTTTCAGAGAATCCTCGACCATCGCGGCATTACGCTTAACGAACCCATCGGCGCACTCGCTCATCTCGGCATAGCCCGCGCTTATGCGTTGCAAGGCGAGAGTGCCAAAGCCCGCACCGCCTATCAGGACTTCCTCACACTCTGGAAAGACGCCGACCCCGACATCCCCATCCTCAAGCAAGCCAAGGCCGAATACGCGAAAATACAATGATTTCTGCCAACTTCCGTGCACCTATTGCAAACTCCCGAGTAGTTTGAATGTATAGGTCGGTGGAGGAGGAGCGCTTGGTGTACAAAAGCTGAACTCAGCGACGCCGCTGATTCAGAGACACCAAAGGAGGCTCCTCCATGCAACCTATGTATTACATCGGACTGGATCTGCACAAGAGAACGATCAGCTGCTGTGTGAAGGACGTGAGTGGCACGATTCACGCCGAAGGTACGATTCCCGCCATACGCTTCCACCTCGATCAATGGATGAACACTCTGCCACAGCCGTGGACCGCGGCGATGGAAGCGACCGTCTTCACCGGTTGGATCTACGATCACTTGCAGCCGCATGCCGCAGGGCTGAAAGTAGCCCATCCGCTGATGCTACGGGCCATTGCGGCGGCGAAAAAGAAGAACGACCGCATTGACGCACGCAAACTTTCCGACTGCTTGCGCTGTGATTTTCTGCCGGAATGTTACATGGCCCCGACGGCGATTCGCGAACGGCGGCGCACACTGCGGTATCGCAATCTGCTGGTTCGTCAGATGGTGCAGATGAAGAACAAGATTGCGGTGCTGCTGATGGAAGCAGGAGTGAGCTACAACAAACAGCGGCTGCACAAGGCCGGCTACTTCCGCGAGTTGCTGGCCACGAATCCCGATATTAATGAGGGGCTGTGCTCCCTATTGCGTGTATGCCGCGAGACGGTCGTGCGATTGCAACGAACCGAGAGTGCCCTGGTGAGATCGCTCGAGCGTGACTCTTTGCTAAAGGAACGCGTGGAGCGGCTGATGACCATTCCCGCGGTGGGGCCGATCACGGCCCTGACGTGGGCACTCGAGGTCGGGGACGTGTGGCGTTTTTCGTCGATCAAAAAGGCCATCAGCTACTGTGGGTTGTGTGGAGCGGAGAAGAGTTCGGCGAACACGGTGCAGCGAACACCGCTGTCCAAACAACGGAACAAACATTTGCAGACGATGCTGATCGAAGCAGCGAAAATGGCTCCACGATATAGCCCGCATCTGGCCCTGCTGTATGACAAAGAAAAGCAGAAAGGCAGTGCCAATCGCGCGACTCTGGCGGTGGCCCGGAAATTGGTGGCTTACCTCATGGCGGTCGACCGCGGGCAGCGTCCTTTTGAATTAGTGGAAGCGAGTTACTCAACCGCCGCGTAAGTTTGGCGGGCAGGACATAGAGGATTTCTCGACGCGTAGCCTGCCAGGTCCCGCCGTTAAGCCGACTGGGCGAAGGAGCGCAAGCTCCGGATGCTCCCGTCGATTAGTTTCGAGACTGGCAGGAGAACACAGACTCAATCTTCTGTGAGGCCCTCGGTGGGCCAAGACAGCAAATGGAAGTCTGCTTCTATCACGAATAGGAACCGCGGCCGAGAGGCCAACACACGCGGCGAGGAAACCAAAAAGAATTTATACCCGGCGCTCCTCCGAAGCGCGTCAGGGGAGCTTTTGCCCCTTGACAAAGACCTATCATGGAAGTCGGGAAACCGGTAAAGTTCCTCACAGTACTTGACTTGACCGGTTAGCGCGTTTAATTGGTTCTTGCGTATGGGTTACTATAAGGTTGCGACAACCGTGCGAGGGATACGCGTTCAGTGGTGTTCTACGTTATGGTCGGTCGTTAGCGCTGGGAAGGGTCGAAAGGGACAAAGCTGTCAGCCTGTTTCGGGTCGCCTTTGCCGGAATAATGAGCCAAAACTGGGTATGGAAAGACAGGCCTGCAGCGTTCCACGACGCCATTGTCCGAGCGGCAGGCGATCAGTTTTTCCGGCGTTTGTCCCTTTTCCACCCAATTTTCTAGAGCCGTCAATGCGTCGAACTCCGTCAGCCCAGGGCCTCCGCCACCGTGATGCACACCGGGAACGAGAAACAACCGAAAGAAATCTTCGGTTTGCTTTCGACCGCCCATAGCCTTCATCACAGCTTCGTAGTAGCCAATCGAAGATGTGGCAATGATCGCGCCATCGGCCCAGCCATGCCACATCAGCATCTTGCTGCCGTGAGCCTTGAAAGCTTGCAAGTCAACAGAAGTCGCATCATAGATCCTTCGCGCTCTGTCCAGCGTCGCGGGCTCGCGGTCGAAGTCGAAGCTGAGAGCATCGCCCTTCTCTCTCATCTTTTCATCGACGAAATATCTGAGGTACTGCCAGGGCAGGTCTAGGTTGGCAAACCGCGGTGGATATCCGCCAGCGGTTGGTGGACTAAAGTAGCCAAAGTAATTCCAGCCTTCCCACTGCGTTTCAGTTCCGGGAATGTAAGGATAGGCGTAGAGGATTTCGTCCTTGGAATTGGTTGCCGGGGACATTAAACGCTTGACTGCGGCGACTTGCTTCGTACTTAGGCAATCAGGGCCGCTGCTGCGGGAAGCGCACGCAATCATTTCGGGCTGCCACTTGCAGGAAGGCGGATCGGTGACCAGCCCCTCTTCGACGCCAGCCTGCGCGCCGCAGTGCTCTAACACTGACTTGTGGACCGCTTGCGCCGCCGCAGCGTTGAGCACGGAGCCACCGTGACCATCGCTCACGGCTTGCGCGAACCAAGCTGCAGCAATGGTGTTGCGCGCAGTGTATTCGTAGACCGGCGCACTAGGCATCAGCCCGTCGAAATCTTCGGGAAACCGTTGCGCCTCCAGCAGGACGGCTTGTCCGCCTTTCGAGTTTCCAGCCATGTAGGAGTGCTCGACTGGCCTGCCGTAGTAGCTTGTGATGATCGTCTTTGCAGTGAGGGTGACAACGTGATTGCTGCGCCAGCCAAAGTCCTCCTGTAACTCGGGAGCATTGGCGGCCCAGACGCCGTCAAACCCCAATGCGCTATCGTGCCCACCATTTCCTGTACCGGAGGCGTAGCCTCGTGCGAGAGCGAGATTGCAGCGCCTGCCGTCCAGATAACCGCAGAAGCCCCCACAGGCCGTGAAGAAAAACTTCTGATTCCAATCGCTGGGGAGCGGCAGCTTCAATATAAATTTGTTTTGCGGCGCCGCGTAGCCCATCACCTCACAATATTGATGGATGCTGGTCCTGATTTGAGACCTCGCGCTCCCGTACCCGCTGGGAATGACGAGCCACTGCTCCAGACCGTTTGGTGGTACATCGACGAGAGTTGCGGACGTAATCAGAGCTGGTCCTCCCGGACCACTCTCAAGGTTCAGTTGGGCAAGGGCTGCACATTCCTGGTTCTCTGCGTTGGGCGGTTTGTTGGTCGCATCCTGAGGTGTGCCCCAGACCGGAAAAACTAAAGAAAGCAGCATGAAGATAGCCACTCGGCTCATTCCTGATGCACATTCGTTTTGCACCAGGCCCCGGATCTCCCCCAATGATCCAAGCGCATCCCAAGAGTTGCGCATCATCTGACACCTACCCGGTTGTTCTTGCGCTGAAAGTGTGCTCCTCCTAGTCACGTCTCTAACGGTCGGAGCTGCCGGATTGGTCCGAGCATAACAAAAGGAACATAGTGCGAGGTGAGAAGCGGAGGTGCGATTTCGGGTTGCATTGCAAGTGGACGCTAATCGGCAACTCGGTTCCTAATCGCTAGAGGGGGCTCGCGCTGGCATCTCTAGCTTGCGATAATCTGACGGAGGAGCGAAAAGACTAGCAGGCTGAGACACGACATGGATGTTGTCCAGTTGCCCTGTGACCTGATCAATGGTCTGCCACTTGATTGCAATGTGCAGTTCGGAATCGACCCAAGCGTATTCCGTAATGGTTCTACCCCCGCGGGTTTGTGTCGCCTGCCATTTCTCGGTGCTCCGGCCATTCACCTGCTCCGCTCCTATCTGTCGGCAATCCCCTTGCTTGGAGACATGCGGAAGCAGTGCGCAGGGGTTGTCCTTCTGGGGCACAAATAGACCGACTATTCCTCCACCGGCGGGCCCCGGACGTTCTACATAAGATTTCATTGCTGGATTCAAGAAATAGGTCACTTGGCGCGCTTGATCATAAATGACAACTGTTCCTGTGGCGGCACCACGTCCCTCTTCTGGGAGTTCCAAGCGCACGGCATTCTTTCCTCTGAGGAGTTTCCCTCTAGTCTGTTCACTGCCCCTGTGAATGACTACGTCCGCTGTTAGTTCTTGGGCCCGCGAGATGGTGGGCAAAATCACTGAGAGAAAGACTATGAAGATACAACTGATGCATTTTCCGCTCATGGGCTTCTTCCTCGGGCAGGAGTGGATAGGACAAAGGCTCTACGAACCGCTCAATGCGGCAAATCCTGTCTTCGGTAGTCCGCAGGGAGATCGAACAGGCTCGCAGGCTGAGCCCCAACTTTAATGTTCTGGAGCTCGCCCGAACTTCCATCGGCCAACGTCCATTTGACGGCGGTCTTGACTTGAGAATCTACCCACAAAAATGCAGGACCGTTGCCCAACCATGCGGACTCCATCTGCCATTTCTCAGCGCTACGCCCGTTGACAGACTCATGGCCGACTTGCTTGCAGACGAACTGCTGTTTTACGACCATCGGGTTGACCATCTGCATCAGCTGCCCGCACGGGTTGGCGCTGGAGGAACTGCTGGCTGCTGCGTTGCCTGCCAGTTGAAGGACATGATTGACGAGGATAGTTTTCTGCTGCGGCTCAATGAGATAAATCAGTTTGCTTCGCCGGTCGATGATCATGTGCGTTTCGATGGCCTTTCCGGCCTCCAGCTGGACGATCGAATCAAACCGCTCTTTGTCTGACGTTTGGTACAGTTTGCTCCTCGACACCTTGCCGTCCGCCGTTCGGCTGATCACATCTGCGGAAAACTCCTGCGCGAATGATGGCACAGAAAGCACAAATGCAAATGCCACTGAGAAAGCGACCCAGGCAACGTATTTCATCGGACTAGCCCTATCCTGACCGCGTCCGGTAAGCCGGAATCTTTGTGGAGTTGTGCGTCGATGACGGGTCACTCGGACGCTTGCGGTTACCGGCCTGCATCATAACGCCAGTAGGAGCCGCCGCAAGACAAAAGGAAGTAAGCCGGCAAGGTTCCCAAAAGCCTTGGCGCAGAATTACGCTGTAGATTTGCTCGATCTGCGGTTCGGAAGAATCGAATGACCTTTGCTATACGTCCCGCATAACGGTCCGGACTCTCGACATTCGAGCGCAACCCCGAGAAATTCTGCCTCCTCACGATTCGAGCACAGCCCAATTGGCACCGAGCGAAAATCGCTCACACAAGAGTGCGGATGGAAGGGTGGCGACAAAGGCAGCTTGGCTCAGCGGGAAAAATTCTAAAAAATGATGGAGAGAGAAAGACCTTTTGACGAGGATCGCTCTCTTCATGGAAGGCACTATCTGACCTATGGCAGACGATGGGGGGAACAAACGGAAACTAGTGGTTGGTGAGGTCGTTCTTTACTACGATCCCTCCCTTCATCACGAACTTCACGTGCCCGAGTTCGCCGACGTCAGCGAGTGGATCGCCAGATACAGCGATGATATCCGCATAGTAACCCACATCAATTAATCCGACTCTGCCTTGCCATCCCAGCAGGTCAGCAGCACTCATCGTAGCGGCGCGAATGGCTTCTATGGGCGGCAACCCAAGCTTAGTCATGGCGATGATTTCGAGCGCGTTCTGGCCGTGATCTTCTGCGCTCGACGGATCGAAGCCACTCGCGATCTTCACGCCCAGCTGTCGAGCGATTGGAATGTTTTGCCGACCGCGTTGTAAGACCTGTTGCATGTATTTCCGTGCAGCAGGAGAGCGTGTGGTGTCAGCGTGGTAGAAGTAGTGGCCCATGGTTGGCACCCAATAGACGCCTTTGGCCTTCATCATCTCGAGGTCCTGTAGATCGGCCCCATGGCCATGTTCAATCGAGTCCACACCTGCCGTAATCGCGTTCCGCTGACCCTCAGCAGTCGTCGCGTGGGCCGCCACCTTGCGGCCCGCCTTATGCGCTTCTTCGACAACGACGCTCATTTCTTCGACGGTGAGAGTCGGGTAGTTCCAATCTGCGTACACCTTAATGAGATCCGCGCCATGGCCGATCTGTTCACGCACAGCACGCCTGGCTTCCTCAGCCCCGCTGATCATTTGCGCCCCTGTGGGGAATTCAGCCAGGTCGGGCGACACACCAAATGGGTTGTACTGACCGACGGCGGCAATCGCTCGAGTGGCCACCTGCATGCGCGGGCCTTCAACCAATCCCTGGTTGATGGCGTCACGTAACGCCACGTCGGCGTATGCTGAGCCTTCATTCTCCACATCTCGTACAGTTGTAAAGCCCGCTTCCAGCGTGGCACGAGCGTCAGCCGCTCCCTCAAGTGCGCGGAATGCTTCCGACTTGGTGGCTAGGTTCAATATGTATCCGTCTGCAGCATCAGGGATTCGTGCCATCAAGTGTGTGTGGCAGTCCACTAGACCTGGCAGAACCGTGGAGCGAGAAAGGTCGATCACCACTGTGTCTTTTGGAGCGTGCACCTCGACGTCAATGGCTCGTCCGACTTGCGTGATATGATCACCCTCGACCAGGATTCCCGCCGCTTCTACGTAATTGCCAGTTCTGACATCCAACAAACGGCCCGCCTTTAGCAAGACAGGCCTGGATGGTTGGGCCTCAGGTTTCGATTGTGCCCCGACCAAGCAGTCCGTCAGGAGCAATCCCAGCGCGATCAGGTAGATATTTCTCGGCACGCGGCCAGTAATTAACACAGGGCACCACGATACTCAACAACTCAGCTTCACGAGTGCCCTGGGCCAGCAATTGAATAGCTGGTGTGACATCGACTTAAATTCGATGCAAAGGCGCCCCGCGTTACGCGCATCTCAGTTAGTGCCGATGGGAAGTCTATGACGATCTCGGTCAAAGACCTCGATGCTGGCACTGCTACTCAATTCGCCGCGTCGAAACAGTAGCGGTCAGCAGGTCCCGGTAGGTTGGCAAATCGGAAAGGTTGCACTCAGTACCTACATGGACGATTACGCGGTTTACCGGGACTCTGACCTAATTGGGCCAAGAGATCACAGCCGTTTGGGGAAGTGCTACGGAAATCCAGCTTCTCTTAACGGTTTGTCGCAATATAGCCTCGTCGGTAGGCCAGCTGAATCCCGGGGATGGAAGTCGACCTGCTTTTTGCAAGCAACTTTGTCGTTCTACTTGGTGTCTAGCCTTCCATGCGTCGCTGTCCGATTAAAGTTCTGGCGGTTCGTTGACACACCCAGTCGCCTGGGGTACAAAACCTCTGACGTTCGGCCACCTCGCACCTTTCATGAATAGGAAAGGACAGGAGCGAATGAACCGCAGGCAACTCTTGCCATTTGCAATTGCAGTCCTTGTGAGCTTGGTTGCTGTAGTTGCACCTCAGATTACCGCGCAGCAGCCTGCCGTCACGTCGCCCACCCCTGTGCCGGGCAAGCCCGAATCCGTCGGGTTTTCTTCTGAGCGCCTCG
>Ga0306926_10006530_pt1 | contig 12529 bp, 10 predicted proteins | sample flu12Cox44000178_FD_203759 | JGI IMG/M metagenome (GOLD analysis project Ga0306926, IMG submission 203759) | Lab enrichment of tropical soil microbial communities from Luquillo Experimental Forest, Puerto Rico - flux8day.12C.oxic.44.000.178 (v2)... | ecosystem: Environmental > Terrestrial >... | reverse complement strand
ATGCCGGACACACGGGCATGACCCTTCTGAGCGCCCAGGAGCATCGCCGGGTCTTGACCGACGCGGGTTACGTGGAAGTTCGGATCATAGAGGAGGACACCAACGGGTGGATCTGCGGGATAGGCAGGAAGCTCTCGCGCTAATGCTGTGAGTACGATGTCCGGATCATGGACCGTGAGGATCATCGTGCCGGTTGCTTCCGCGAATTTTATCCGCACTGTTTCAGCGCCCATCGGGCAAAACTCCACGCTGTCTCCTTTCTAAAATCGAGAGAGCGCTGCGCCTCGGTCGGTTGCTATGGCCGATGTCAACGGCGACGAGCGTGGGCTAGATTACTTGTGAGCGTGCGCCTGATGTAATGCCGGTGCGATCTGCGCACCGATCGCGTCGATCGCACGCATCATCTTCGCCTGCGGCAGCGACGCGACGTTCATCTGGAAGGACAGTCGAGAGATGCCGCCGAGCGCCTCGCTGTGCCTCGAGATCTTGTCGAGCACCTCGGCCGGGCTGCCGACCAACAGCGCGCCGTCCCGGCCGCGCTGGGCGTCGAAGCTTGCACGCGTCATGGGCGGCCAGCCGCGCTCCTTGCCAACGTCCGTCATCGCCCTGGCGTATCCGGGGAAGAAGGTGTCGGCCGCCTCCCCGGTCGTCTGGCCGACGTAGCCCAGCATGTGCACGCCGACCTTGAGCTGCTCGGTGGAGTGCCCGTGCTGTTTGCCGGTTTCTCGATAGAGATCGATGAGCGGGCGAAAACGCCTCGGTTCACCGCCGATGATGGCGACCATCAACGGCAGCCCTAGCGCGCCTGCCCGCACGAAGGACTGCGGCGTCCCGCCAACGCCGAGCCAGATCGGCAGCGGATTCTGCACGGGGCGCGGATACACACCCTGCCCGGTGAGCGCGGGCCGGTACTTGCCGGACCAATGGACGTGTTCGTGCTCGCGAATCGTGAGCAGCAGATCGAGCTTCTCGGCAAAGAGCGCGTCGTAGTCCTGCAGGTGGAATCCGAAGAGCGGAAATGCTTCGATGGATGAACCGCGGCCGACAATCATCTCCGCCCGCCCGTTCGACAGCAGATCCAGCGTGGCGAAGTTCTGAAAGACCCGCACCGGATCCTCGGCGCTCAGCACGGTGACGGCGCTCGTCAGGCGGATACGCTCGGTACGAGCCGCCGCGGCGCCGAGAATCACGGCCGGCGAGGAATCAAGGAACTCCCGGCGATGGTGTTCGCCGACGCCGAATGTGTCCAGCCCCATCTCGTCGGCGTGCACGATTTGCTCGACGAGTTGCCGAAGACGCTCCGCCGGATTCACCGCCCGGCTGTTCTCGTCGAACGCGGCTGCGAAGCTGTCGATGCCGACCTGCATCAATGGCGCCTTCAGAAAAAAATGGACTGGTTACGCATGAAGGCGCCGACCCAGACGAGGGCGAGCGGGATGAACGGATTGGCTGTCAAGGCATCGTGCGACAGCTCCGTCGCGATTGCACCCGCGAAGTAGCATGACGCGAGCACGAATCCCAGCTTGAATGTGGCCGGAATGACAAACAGCGTCGCGAAGGCGAGTTCCATCACGCCGAGCATGGGCACGTAGCGTCTGACGCCGAGCGCCGTCATACCCTTAAGAATCGCTGGATTGCCCGCCAGCTTCATCGCACCCGACAGCGCCACGACGAGCGCTGGGATCCACGTTGCCAAGAGTTCAATGACCATGGGCTCTTCCTCCTCCTGCTCTTCCTTCTTTCTTCTTCTTCTTCTTGCTCTTCTTGTTGCTCGCTTTAGTTACTGTTGTATACAGAGGTATTTTGGAATACCATTTCCAGTGGCGCAAGACGGCACCTTTTTCTGCGCAAGTTACGTTTGAGGAACCCATGGCTCGACCACAGCCTGCAACGCTGACCGCGCATCACGACTGCGAGTTCCGGGAAATGCTGGACCGCGTCGGCGACAAGTGGAGCCTGCTCGTCATCGCCATGCTCGAGGAGCAGCCGACCCAACGCGCCCGGTTCTCGGAGTTGAAGCGCGCCGTCCCGGGCATCTCGCAGCGGATGTTGACCGCCACGCTGCGAAGCCTCGAACGGGATGGACTGCTCACGCGCGACGTCTATGCCGAAGTGCCGCCTCGCGTCGAGTACGAGCTCACGCCGCTCGGCAAGCGGTTCATGCAGCCGGTGCGCGCGCTCGTAGCATGGCTTCAGCTGAACTGGCCGACGATCAGAGCCGCGCGCGACACCTTTGATCGACGCTCGCAGAGTCGCAAGGCTTCGTGAGGGTCGCGAGCTCTGTGCCCCTTGACTCTCTTTTCGCCGAGCCTCCCGGCGTCCAGCAGCTAGCGGCTTCGATGAACAGATTCGGCCGTCTCGCGTCGGGTCAGGATGAAAAAATGGGCGGCCGAATCGGTCGACGTGCTCGGATCGATGCCGACGGCCATCAGATCGGCGCCGGTAAAGGCACCGAGCGAACCGGCATCCAGGGAACGCAGGTCGTAGGTCGCTGACGGATCGAGGGCGTCCGGCGCGACGGTTATCTTCGTCCCGGTGCCTGCCTGAAACGCGCCGATCACGAGGCTCTGCCCGTCGGCCCCGCGAACTTGGAGCGCATCCCACGCCGGCCCATTGGTCACAGCGGCCTGCGCGGTCAGGAGGGTCGCGCTCCCGGCGGCCAGCGCGTCGCGGAGGCTCTTGTAGGTCGCCACTTGTCCGGCGATGTTGGCGAGGTCCGACGCGGAGTAGCCCCCCGTGCGGATGCAGAGGCCCAAGACCCCTTGCATGCGGCTCCGGACGTACAGCGCCAGATCGGCCGCCTGGTGAAGAGATTCCCCTTCGTGCTCCGTCAGGAACGACAGGAGGTAGGCCGGCGGCAGGGCCGAGCTCAAGCCTTCGAGATTGTGGCGGACGAGCGCCGACGGGGCAGTTCGATCATCCATCCAGGCCACATCCGTGTACCGAAGCATGCCTAGATCGAGGCGATTGCCGCCGCCCGAGACATTCTCAATCAGAAGCCACGGATATTTCCCGCGTAGCCGCGCGAGCAGGTCGTAGAGCCCGCGCGTGTGCGCGAAGTTGCCTTCCGAGGGACTATGGCCATGTCCCCCGCGATCGCAGTTGATCCAGAAGTTGTTGTCCCATTTCAGGTAGTCCGGTTGCACTGCATCGATGAGGGCGGTGAGCCTGCCGAAGAGGTATTCGCGCGCGACTGAGCTGGCCAGGCAGATTTGGGCGGTGTGGGCGGATTGATAGGCGCCGCCGCTCGTGGCGAGCCACCGCTCGTTGAGGCTGGTGCCGTCCATCGTCGAGCGGTCGAGCCGTTCGGGTTCGACCCAGATGCCGAAGCGCATGCCGAGGCCGTGCGCGTAATCGGACAGCGCCCGCAACCCGTTGGGGAATCGTGAGGGGTCGGCGTCCCACGTGCCCAGGCCGCTCTCGAAGTCGGTCGAGTTGTCTCTGCCCGCCCCGGTGTACCATCCCGCGTCCACGACGAAAAGTTCCACGCCGAGCGCGGCGGCGCGATCCATCTCGCCGCGCATGGCATCCTCGTTGATGTCTACGCCGTAGGCGAACCACGTGTTGTAGGTAACGAGGGGCTTCAGGACGTGACCGGCTCGAAGCCCGTTTGTGGTGAACCGTTCCATCGCGCGACTCACGCCCGATGTCCCGCCTGGGGTCGCCCCGATGAATCCATGAGGGCTTTCCACAGGCGCTCCGCTCATTACCGTCGTCTGCATCTTCGGCAGGCCGGCATTGAGCGACACCTTACCGGCGGCACGCGTCGCCGTCAGCGTCCAGGCACCCGACCACATGACCCCCGCGAAGAAGGTACTGGAGTCATTCGCCACAGTCATCCAGGGCAGCTGCTGTTCGGATGAGCGGCGCGCAGAGCCGATCTGAAGGGACTCCCCGTCGTTCAGCGTCCGGGCTTGCATCGCAAACGCGGTGTCCCGCGGGACGTCGGCGTTTTCCCCCTGCAGCCCGTTGAGCCAATGGGCGGTGCCCGTTGGCACGCTGACCGTGAAAACATTCAGATCCGACAGGACGTGCGGGCGGGGATCGGACGATTGGACCGTCGTCCAGAGCTCCAGGACGGGTGAGTCGTCGTAGAGTGCGTAGTGGCGTGTCACGACGATCGGCACATCCGTGACCTGCATGGCGAGATCGAGCTGCACACCGTTCGTGACGCGCATCGGCGACACGCGACCCACCATGAACCCATCCTTGAACGAGCCGATCTGACGAAGCCGGCCTTCGATTGTGAGCACACCGTCGACTCCGCTAGCAATCGCCCACCCGGGAGACGCCCCGACACGAACCTGCACCAGACCGGCAACTTGTGTGCCGGGATCGCCGAACACCTGCCATTCAACCGTGTCGTTGCTCAGGGTCCAGACCTTGCGGTCGGCATCGTGCGTGATGGACGACCCGCTGTTGTCGGCCGCCGCACCCGCCAACCTCGTCGGGAACCAGCTCAGAAGGAGAAGCGAAAGGACGGCTGCTCCTCGCAGCGCGGTAGATGATCCGAATGTCTTCACACCCGCATAGACGGGCGAGGCTCAGCGATTTCGCGCGCGGAGGCGGACTGTGGTACCGGGCGTCTTACAATTCCGGGAACCAGGTTCATGCCGAAGCCAGCACCCACCTACGACACCAGGTTTGTGCTCCATCCGGAACAGGACGGAACGTACGTCCATTTCGAGAACGCCACCGCCCATCCCTTCGAGGCGAATCCCGGGTCGCTCTCCCGCGTCAACGCCTGGTGGCTCGCCGAAGGGGCGCTGCTCTCGTATTGGGATCCGGGCCCGGCAATTCCGGTCTTCAACGCGGCCGGCCTCCAGGCGGAGCTCGTCGAAGAACGGAGCGCGGAATGCTACGTCGCATGGCGACCCGACGCGGTCATTGTGGCGTTTCGCGGAACACAGGTCGATGAATGGCCGGACATCCTCACCGACGCCGGAGTCGCGCAGATTGCCTGGGGCCCGCATGGCCAAACCGGCCAGCGTCGAGTCCATTCGGGCTTCGCCAAAGCCATCCAGAGGATCTGGCCGAAGCTCACCGCGGTGCTCGACAGGCTCAAAGCAAATCGAACCGTATGGTTCTGCGGGCATAGCCTCGGCGGAGCCCTGGCGACGCTGGCTGCCGACCAATACAACGACACGCGCGGCGTCTGCACGTTCGGATCGCCTCGTGTCGGCGATCCTGCGTTTGCGAGCGCGTTCACGACGAAGTTCGTCAATCGATGCGCACGGTACGTGAACGACCATGACGTCGTCACCCACGTGCCGCCGCCGGTGCTGCTCCCGTGGCTGTACCGGCACGTCGACCCGCGCCGGTTCATCGATCCCGTCGGTCTCATCTCCGACGGAGGTCCGGACGTGCCGCATTTCTTTGCTGATCTGATTGGGCCTCCCAGGACACTGCTCGACATCGTCATGGCAATCGAGAAAGGTGCCATCTTGCAGGCGCCGATGTTTCTGCTCGATCACATGCCGAAGGCGTATGCCATCTGGACCTGGAACGACTACGAGGCGCACAGTTGATCCGGTTTCTCAGCCTCGGTCGAGTTCGGCTGTGCCTTTCCTTCGTCAGGCTTGACCGACCGGTGCCGTGTGTTACCAGATGTTGTGAGGGTTCCAAGCGCTGCCGTCGATCACGGCCAGACTCGTCGACGCAGGTACAGGAAACGGTGCCCTCTGGGACGGATGCGGCACTGATCCCGGTTCGTCTGACAGGAGCTGAAGGGCGGCGTCGAAGATGGCCGCCGACCGGTATTTCACACCCCTGATGTCGGTTGCCGACACCTCCGAGCGAATCACCCGCGCAGGGACGTCCAAGGTCGTTGCGGGCCCCCGCACGTGCAGCTCGATCGAGCTGTCAGGTGCCAGCCTTGACCGTGATTCGATGAGAACGCCGCTCCTCGAGACGTTCACGACGCTGGCGTCGATGCCCCACCGCGTGTGAATGCTGCACACCCAGGGCAACTCGGCAGGCATCCAGCGCCATGCACGGCGAACCTGGGATCTGCGGGTCTGCGCGGGAAGGGCAGCCTCTGCGGTCAGGACCGGCCTCGAGGCCGGCCTGTCGCTTCCTCCGGTGTCGTTTAGGAAGCGGATTCTGTCACTACGCACGCACCGCGGTTGCCTGAGGGCCTCATTAATCCTGGAACCGATCGCGTCAATATCGTACGGCGGCCAGTGCGCTCGCGCACGATTCCGCCAGGGCGCGAGGGAGAACCGCCAGCCGCTGTCCGCCGCCGAGCCCTGCTCGTCGACGACAGGCGGAACGAACAAGATGGCCGGATCCCAGTCGGTGTCCAGCTCCCGCAAATGCTGCAGCAGCTTGGCCTCGTCCGCCGGCGGCGACAGCGAAGATATCAGGATCACGTCGGGAAGACGCGACGACAGCGCGGCCCGGGCTTCATCCTCCGCATGGACAACGATCACATCGATCACATCGGCATCCACCCTCGCACGGATCAACGCCTCCAATCGTCGGCCACGCTCGGGTTCGGGCTCCAGGGCGATGATGCGGAAAGCGACAGGGTCCAATCGCCATCAGAACGAGGCAACGACCACGCCAACTGATCCGCTGTACACAGGCTGAGATTGTCGTTCTCGCGCGCAGCTAGTCAGACATCGGGTGGGACAAAGTCGCTCCTGGCGCAGACCCCCGATGGGCAGCGTCCCCGCCCTCGTTGACCCGACGGGCGCCGGCGCCTACCATTGCCATGTCGATGGCGGCCGGCTTGGGGATCGCCAAAAGTGAGGGTTGAGATGCTGGGCTCCAACGTTCCGTTCCCTTTTGCGCGACGCTCGTTTCTCTCGCGGGCCGGCGCTGCGCTCGCCGCGTTCGGTGCCGCGGCGGGCGCCGACACGTCCACCGTGATGGCACACGGGCCGTCCGAAGGACCGTGGCAACCCGCGCGGCATGACGAGGACGACTGGCTGGAAAGGATCCCCGGCAAGCACCGGATGATCCTCGATGCGGTCTCGGCCCAGGGCGTAGGCGACGCCCTGCATTTCGCGTCGAACATCTTCACGACCAGCAAGAGCGGATACGGTCTCGATGGCGCCGACCTCGCTGTCGTCATCTGCCTGCGCCACGGCGCCACCGCGTTCGCGTACAACGATGCGATGTGGGCGAAGTACAGCGCGCCGTTGTCGGCGCGCGCGAAGTTCAACGACCCGAAGAGCCACGGCCCCGCGCTCGTGAACGTGTACAACTCAACCGACTACAGGGGCGTGTTGGCCAACGGCGCGACCACCTTCGACGCATTGATCAAGCAAGGAGTGCATTTCGCCGTCTGCGCTCAATCCACGCACGGCTACGCCGCAGCCCTCGCCGGCAACTCGGGCGGCAAGGCCGAGACGACGTATCAGGAGCTCACATCCAATCTGATCGGCAACTCCCACATGGTGCCCTCCGGCATCGTCGCCGTGGGCCACGCCCAGGAGCGTGGCTACGCGTATGCATACTCGGGCTGAGGGATCAGCCGATCACGACTCGGCGTCGAAAAAGTCTTCGACGCGCGGAGCAACGGATGGCGGCTCCGACCGCGTCAGCCGTTCACCGGGCAACGGCGCGCGCATGCCCGCGAAGAACTCAATGGCCGCGTTCACGTTGCGCTGGCGCACTTCCTCATCAGGCTCGAGCGACCAGTTTCCGGGATCCTGGAGATTGCCGATGATGACGCCGTCGCTTCTCGCGTTCATCGTGGCGTTGACGCCGCTCGGCGACCGCCAGCCGGCGCGGTAGTCCACCTCATGCTGCGGCACCATCGCTGTGAGCTGGCCCTTGATGGGCACCAGCTCCTTGTCGTTGAAGAGCGTGAACGACCCGAGGCCGGTGCAGTTGACGATGATCGGCTCGGTGAGCGACATCAGGTCGCGCGGCGCGTCGAACGTTCTGATGACGATCCTGCCGCCGAACGCCAGGAAATCGCGCACCAGGGCATCGAGATAGACGTTTGGCTCGATCGACAGCGCGACGGTGCGCGTCGCGTACTTGGTCGGGAAGGGATGCTCACCGGGACCGAGCAGCTCGCGCGTGCGGTTGGGCCGGAGGGAATCCGGCAGTAGATCGGCATCCGTCGCATAGTTGCCGCGCCCGCCGCCCCGCCCTTCACCGCCCCCGCGGCCTTCACCGCCGCGCCCTTCCCCGCCGCGGCCGGCCGCCGCGTCCGCGCTGTCGGTGCCGTTGTAGCTGTCCATCCAATAGACGCCGTAGTGGCGGCTCACCATCAACTGGAGCTCGCGATACGAGAGCTCGGCGGCGCGGAGGAACTGCCGATCCCATTCGGGCGTCCGATGATCTTTGTCGACCAGCGCGGTCGTGGGCGTGAAGCCCGCGAAGGACATGTTCGACGTGGTGTCGGGTGGAACGCTCATCGCGTAGATCGTGACATCGAAGCCGCGGCGCTGGAGCTGGCGAGCCGCCGTGAGGCCGGGGGACCCGCAGCCGATGACTGCGGCCCGACGCGCGCCCGTGTCGAGCGCAAACTCGGAGACAAGGACGCCGCAGCCCCACCCGAGCGACATGCCCGCCCCCGAGTGCCCGTAGTTGTGGATGAGCGTTTTGTCGTCGAGGCGTTCGGCGCGAAGCACGAAGCCCGACGGGCGATGCGGCCGCAGTCCTACCGTCGTTCGGATGACCCGGTCCCATGAAGCGAGGACTGGCGCAAGGACGACTGGCGCGCGGCGGACGGTTCGCGCCAGGCCCGTCGAGGACGCAGTCCGGCAGCCGCCCAATCCAAGTCCGACAAGGGCCATGCCGCCGGTTTTGAGGACGTTCCGCCTGTTCACCGTTGTCTTTTGCCCCTCAAACCACGCCTCATCGTAACACTCGTGATCCGTCGGAACCGCTTGGATAAATTCGTGGACCGTCAGGGCAGCTTCATCCGCCGAAGCTCCTTGCGCCACGGAATCCGCGATACGGCGACCAGGCGTCCGTCGGGGGACACGGTGGGATGCATCAGGTTCACGTCTCCGTGCGTCAGCTGCCGGGGCACCCCGCCCGTCGGGGCGACGCCGAAGATTTGCATCCGATCGCCTGCGAGCCCCGAATAGAGCAGCTCGTTGGCGTCCGGCGTCCACGCCAAGCCGCCCAGCGTGTAGCTCGAGAATTCGACGAGCCTGCGCGTCCCGCTTCCGTCGGGACGTGACAGCCAGAGCGCACGCCTGGAATCATCGATTCGCTCGATGAACGCAATGTCTTCACCTCGCGGCGACCACGCCTCGCCGGCAATCCCGGCCACGCCCGCGGGGAGCGGCATGCGCTTCACGTCAGTTGACCGCCCCGTGGCCGGATCGATCGTGATGATCCAAGGTTTGGCGAAACGCGGCACACCAGCCTTGTCCCAGGAATCGAAGATCAAGCGCCGGCTATCGGGTGCCCAATCAGGAGGACCAACTTCGTATCCGAAGTCGGTCAGGCGAATCTCGGGCCCTCCTTCCGCCGACATGAGCCATGTGTCGTCGGTGCGTCCAGGTGATTCGTAGAGGGGAACGGCGGTCGCGGAACGGTGAGAATGATAGGCCACCCAATGGCCGTCGGGTGACCAGACAGGTCCCATGTCTTCGCCGAACCCCGCGATCCACGATTTGGGCGGAGATGTCACCGCCCCGTTGGAGTCGACGCCCACCACCCAGCCATCCATGTCCAATCCGTAGTCGGACAGACGATAGTAGGCGCGCGTGAACGCGATCCGCCGGCCATCGGGGCTCCAACGCGGCAGGAAGCCATGATCGGCCACGCCATGCGGCTCCCCACCTGCCAGAGAAAACACGACGACCTCTGGTTTCGGATCGTTGTGAGTCCAATACAGGGAATCGCCGGCTACATAGGGGCAACAATCATCGCCCGGCATCGCCACGACAGCGCGCAACCGGCCGCGCCGAAGATCGAGCGCATAGATGTCGAGATCGCGGTGCGGAGCCTCGGGGTCATGCCGAGACTTGGGATCGGGCACCCCGTCGCCGGCCAGCGCGAGGAACACCGTACCGCCGTCCGCGGAAAAGGCCAGTGAGTTGAAGAATGGTGAGGCGTCGAGCTGCGAAAGGATCACCTCAACTGCTCCGCCGTTCGAGATTCTGACGAGCGACGACAAACCGGTTGAGTGCAGCACCACGGCGTACAGCGTGTCGCCCGCAGGCGCCCAACTGAGACCGCTCACAGCGCCGTCGAGCCGAACGATCGTCGGCGAACTCGAAGCAGTCAGGGCGACGGTCGGCTCCCCCGGAATGAAGTACGCGAGTCGCGAGCCGCCCGGCGCCCATCGCGGAAGCGCCGCAGGCGGGATGTCGAGTCGTGTGAGCCGGCCGCTCCGCTCGATGTACCATCCCTGGTCGCCATCCGCGGAGCCGAGCCGCGCAAGTGCGCCTGTGGAGTCGAAGGCGCCGCGACGAATCTCGCTCATTTCGCGGCGCCAGGCCGCGGTGTCTTCCTTGCCGGTCGTGACGCTGTAGAGGCGCGAGCGCGACCCTGGCCCATAGAGTGCCAGCGTGCCATCAGGTGCGAGCTCGAAGTAACGGGCAGTCTCCTCGTACCACATCGGGCTCGTGTACGTCAGGACCGTCTCTGGACGGGCGGTCTCCTGATTTGAGCGGCAGGCCCCAAGCGACGCGGCGACCAGGAGGCCTGCGCCCAATGAATGAAGACGCGAGCGGCACATGGCGCTCAATACTATGGCGGAGATCGAATCCGCCACAAGACGCTGAACTCCTTGATTTTCTTGACCTGTACGGGCCGAGTCGACACCATTAGCCATGCCAAGATCGACTGTGGAGCGATCGCCATCTTCGCCGTGCTCTCCGGGCCGCGTCAAGCTCAGTCGGCGCCAGCTGCTCGCCGGAGCCGGCGCCGGCGCGGCAGCGCTGCTTCTCGAGCAGGGCCGGCTCCAGGCGCAGACGACATCGAGTGGCATCGTCTTCTCTCATACAACCGTCGTCGCCTTCGATGCGGTTCATGATGACGTGGCGCTCGCGGTCGAAGGGGACAAGATCGCCGCCATCGGCCCCACCAGCGCCATCCTCGAGACGTATCCGCGAGCCGAGGTGTATGACGGACGGGGCAAAGCCCTGTTTCCCGGCCTCATCAACTGTCACGCCCATCTCGCGGCGACGCTCGCCCGTGGTTTCAACGAGGACTTTGGATTTCCCAACAGCGCGCACCTCGCGATTCAGCCAGCGAGTCTCCTTTCCAGGGAGGAGGCCACGCTGATGGTCACAATCGGTGCGTTGGAATGTATACGGACAGGGACCACCACGGTTGTGGAGAATTCCTCAGGGATTGCCCGCTCGGCGGGGGCGTTGGCTCAGACGGGCCTGCGCTGCGTCTTCGCCGAGTCGGTTCGCGATCGCGAGAACGGTTCCGGCCCGATGTCCCCGGAGCTGCTCGACAGAAGCGTAGCCCCCAGGTTCTCAGCCAAGCTGCGAGACGAGGGTCTGCAGCGCATCGATGACTTGTTCACGACCTGGCACGGGGCGAGCCAGGGGCGCATCAGCGTATTTCCGGCGGCCGCTCTCGCCGAGGACGCATCGCCCGAGCTTCTGCACGCCGTCCGCGCGTTCGCCGAGAAGCACGATCTAGGGTACACGATCCACCTGGCCCAGAGCCGCGCCGAGGTGGAGTTCATGCAGCGATATCATGGCGCTCGTCCGTCAGCCTTCCTCGAGAAGCACGACTTCCTGGGACCGCGGCTGTTCGCCGCCCACTGCCGGTACGTCGACGATTCCGAAATCGCGCTGCTTGGCCGCTCGGGCACGCTCGTTTCGCACCAGGCTGCCATGGCGGCGAACCGCGGGGTCATCCCACCCATCCCCGCCCTGCGAGCGGCGGGCTGCCCCATCGCCAACGGCACCGACAACAACACCAATGACATGTTCGAGGTGATGAGGGTCGCCCTGCTGACGGAACGAATCCGGCGCAACGATGCGATCCCCGGCCTCCGCCCTCAACCGGAAGACGTACTCGAAGACGCAACGCAAGGAGGGGCGCGCGCAGTACGGCAGGGAAGGCTCCTCGGTTCGCTCGACGTTGGGAAAAAAGCGGACCTCATCGTCGTGGACACCCGACGGGCCCATCTGGTACCGGCCGGGCGCATCGTGTCCGCCTGGATCCACAATGGTCAACCGTCCGATATCGAGTCCGTCATGGTCGATGGCCAGTTCATCATGCGCAGCCGGAAAGTTCTCACGATGGACGAAGACCGCATCATCGCCGAAGCCGACAGGGTCGGACGGCGGATTTGGGCCGAGGTGCAGGCTGCCGGCCCAATCATCGTGCCGGGTCGATCGCGCCGGCAATGACAACCGAACAACGATGGCGGTACCGGTGAACGGAGTGACAGGATGACCATCCCAGTCGTGATGTCGTGGAGCGGCGGAAAAGACAGCGCGATGGCGCTGCACGAGGTGCTGCGGGCGGGACCCTACGCCATCGTCGCGCTTTTGACCTCGGTCTCTGCAGAGTACCGGCGCATCAGCCACCACGGCGTCCGGGAAGCCCTGCTCGAGGACCAGGCAGACGCGATCGGCATCCCGCT
>Ga0306926_10006529_pt1 | contig 12530 bp, 11 predicted proteins | sample flu12Cox44000178_FD_203759 | JGI IMG/M metagenome (GOLD analysis project Ga0306926, IMG submission 203759) | Lab enrichment of tropical soil microbial communities from Luquillo Experimental Forest, Puerto Rico - flux8day.12C.oxic.44.000.178 (v2)... | ecosystem: Environmental > Terrestrial >... | reverse complement strand
GCTCCGACTTCGTCGAGATGTTCGTCGGCGTCGGGGCCGCGCGGGTGCGCGACCTGTTCGAGCAGGCCAAGCAGAAGGCCCCCTGCATCATCTTCGTCGACGAGCTCGACGCTCTGGGGAAGGCGCGCGGGATCGGGCCGGTCACCCACGAGGAGCGCGAGCAGACGCTGAACCAGCTGCTCGTCGAGCTGGACGGCTTCGACGCGCGGGTCGGCGTCATCCTCATGGCGGCCACCAACCGCCCCGAGATCCTCGACCCGGCGCTGCTCCGCGCCGGGCGCTTCGACCGTCACGTCGTCGTCGATCGCCCCGACAAGATCGCTCGCCTCGAGATCCTCAAGCTCCACGCCCGCAAGGTCCCGATGCGGTCGGAGTCCGACCTCGACGTCATCGCCAGCATGACGGTCGGCTTCGTCGGCGCCGATCTGGCCAACATCATCAACGAGGCGGCGCTGCTCGGCGTGCGCCGCGACAAGGACAGCGTGGGCATCGAGGAGCTGCAGGAGGCCGTCGAGCGGGTGGTCGCCGGCCTCGAAAAGAAGAACCGCGTCCTCTCCCCGAACGAGAAGAAGCGGGTCGCCTACCACGAGCTCGGCCACGCGCTGGTCGCGATGTCGGTCCCCGGCGGCGACGACGTGCAGAAGATCTCCATCATCCCGCGCGGCGTGGCCGCGCTCGGCTACACCATGCAGGTCCCGACCGAGGATCGCTTCCTCATGACCGAGGGGGAGCTCAAGGGGAAGGTGGCGACGCTGCTCGGCGGTCGGGCCGCCGAAGAGCTCATCTACGACGAGGTGTCGACCGGCGCGCACGACGACCTCAGCAAGGCGACCGACATCGCGCGCAGCATGGTCAAGACCTTCGGCATGAGCCCCCGCCTCGGCCAGGTGACCTTCGAGAAGGACCGGCGCGCGATCCTCACCGCGCCACCGCTCGAGCCGGCGGCGCGGGGCGAGTACAGCGAGCAGACCGCGCGCGCGATCGACGACGAGGTCCGGCGGATCATCGACGAGCAGCGCGAGCGCGTCGGTGAGATCCTCTCGCGCCGGCACCAGGTGCTGTTACGCGCGGCCCAGGTGCTGCTGGCCAAGGAGACGATCTCGGGGGTCGAGCTGCACGAGCTCATGGCCGCCCACGACGCCGACGGCCACGCCGGCAGCACCACCGACGACGGCCGCGCGCAGGTGCTCTGAGCGCTCCGCCAAAAAAAGAAAAGGGCGCCCGATTTCGCGGGCGCCCTCTTCGATTAGGAATCGATCCGTCGGCTAGTCGGTAGCGCCGGCGTCGGTCGCGCCGCGACCACCGCCGCCACGGCCGCCTGCCGCGCGACCGCCTGCTCCGCCGGCGCCGCCCGCCGCGCGACCGCCTGCGCCGCCAGCGCCGCCCGCAGCGCGACCGCCCGCGCCGCCTGCAGCACGCCCGCCTGCGCCGCCTGCCGCCCGACCGCCTGCTCCGCCGGCGCCGCCTGCTGCGCGACCGCCTGCTCCGCCGGCGCCGCCTGCTGCGCGACCGCCGGTGCCGCCGCCGGCGCCACCTGCGGCGCGGCCGCCGAAGCCGCCGAAGCCGCCAATCCCGCGGCCGCCGGTGCCGGTGGTGCCAGCTTGACCCGGACCGCTGTTACCGGCCTGGCCGGTCGTTCCAGCCTGACCCGGACCGCTGTTGCCGGCCTGGCCGGTCGTTCCAGCCTGGCCCGGACCGCTGTTGCCGGCCTGGCCGGTCGTCCCCCCGCGACCCGTTCCACCGGTCGTGCCGGCGGTCCCGGACGCGTCCTCGGTGGTGGTCGTATCACCGCCGCATCCGGGCCCAGAGAGGATGAACGCGAATGCAGCGCTCCCCGCGAGCGACAACCAAAACTTTGATCTACTGCAGCGTGTCATGAGGGGACCCCCAAGGTGTAGTTGGAGTTGCTTGCGGTATTGGTGGGTGGACCCCCGACTCCTCATTAAAAAAATGAGGTTCAGTCCTAACCTTTTTGCGACGCGTTCAGTCGGGGCGCGCGAGGCCCTACGCGCGCAGCGAAACCGACTGCGGTCGTCAGCTAGGGGGACGGGGCGGAATGCGCAGGCTCGTCTCCTCTCGCAGCGCCCTGCGAGGGAGGAGTCGCGGCGCCCCAAGCCAATCCGATCAGGATCGCGAGGCACCAACGCCATGCGAGTGAGCGCATCTCAGGCATCTCCGTCGACCGGTCTCACACTGCAGTTTGGGTGCCGTCGGCGGCGCTCGTTGATCGTCGGTAATTCTCGATGGTTACCAATCCAGGTTTTCCACAGGCGCTCCGAAACGGTGACGGGAGCGTATTTCGGGTTACGCAATCGAAGTAACTCAGGGTCGGCCCCTGGAAATCAGCCCCCCGCCTATTGCGCCGCGGTCCGGCGGACCTTAACTACCCTTTCAAAGCCAGGACTTCGCAGCCAGAACTTCGCAGCCAGGACTTCGACGCGACGAAAGCGATGGACCGCGTGAGCGAGGCGACGAGCACAGCACGAAAAGCCAGCCGTTCGGATGCGCAGGAGGTGTCTCCGGAGGGCCTCGACGTGCTGCTCGTGGACGACGAGCCGGACATCGGGTTGGCGGCCGGAGAGGCGCTACGTGACGCGGGGCACAGGGTCACGATGGCCACCAACGGCGCCGAGGCCCTCGACCTCATCACCACGCGGGTCTACGACGTCATGATCTGCGACATCCGGCTGCCCAAGCTGGATGGCCTCACGTTGTTCCGGCGGACGCGGCGCGAGTCGCCCGACACGACCATCATCTTGATGACCGCCTTCGCCGCAGTCGCGGACGCGGTGGCCGCCGTCAAGGAAGGGGCCCACGACTACCTGACGAAGCCGTTCGACATCGACGAGATCACGCTGCGCGTGGAGCGGATCGCCGCCCACCGGTCGCTGCTGCGCGAGCTGGACGACGCGCGCGCGGCCCTGGCGCAGCGCTCGGCGGGGGACAGCATCGTCGGGCGGTCGCCGCAGATGCTGCGCCTGCTCGATCGGGTGAACACCATCGCCACCAGCCACGCGCCGGTGCTGCTGCTCGGCGAGAGCGGGACGGGCAAGGAGCTGGTGGCTCGCGCGCTGCACGATCGGGGGGCCCGGCAGGGGAAGCCGTTCGTCGCCGTCAACTGCGCGGCGTTCCCGGACACGCTGCTCGAGGCTGAGCTTTTCGGGCACGAGCGCGGCGCGTTCACCGGCGCCGTGAAGCGCCGCGACGGGCGCTTCCGCGCGGCGCACGGGGGGACGCTGCTGCTCGACGAGGTGGCCGAGATGTCGCTCCCCGCGCAGGCCAAGCTGCTGCGCGTGCTGCAGGAGGGGACCGTCGAGCCGCTGGGGACGAACGAGTCGGTCCGCGTCGACGTCCGCGTCATCTCCGCCACCCACCGCGGCCTCAAGGAGCGGATCGCGGCCGGGCTGTTCCGCGAGGACCTCTATTACCGGCTCAACGTCCTCAACATCGACATCCCGCCCCTGCGCGACCGGAAGGGGGACCTGCCGCTGCTCGTGCAGTACTACCTCAAGAAGCTCTCGAAGCCGGGCCGGCCGTCGCCGCGCGTGTCGGCGGCCGCCTGGGTGGCGCTCGCCGAGTACCCGTTCCCCGGCAACGTCCGCCAGCTCGGCCACGCCGTCGAGCACGCGATGGTGCTGGCCGGCGAGGGCGACATCCTCGTCGAGCACCTGCCCCGCGACATCGCCCGGGCCGGCGACATCGCCCGCGTCGCCACCCCCCTCCCCCGCCCGCTCGGCACGGCCATGAAGGAGTTCGAGCGCGAGTACCTGCAGCGCGCCCTGGCCCAGGCCGAGGGGAAGCGGACGCTCGCCGCCGAGATCCTCGGCATCTCCCGGAAGAACCTCTGGGAGAAGCTACGGATGCACGGCGTGAACGACTAGAGCTCGGGGCCGAGGGTGCTCGGCGAGCCGGACGGCAAGGTCATCGGCGCGCGCGTCCACAGATCGCCGAACACGCCGAAGATCATCACCAGCACGAACACGAGCGAGACCACGAAGACCAGGCGGTTTGCGCCCGCCGACTCGGACATGTGCATGAAGAACAGCACGACGAGCGTGGCCTTGATGCAGGCGATGGTCAGCGCCAGCGGGAGGTTGACCCAACCCAGGTCCTGCCGGCCGGTGGCGACGGTGGTGATGGTGAGGACCAGGAGAATCGCCCAGACCGCTATATAGCGGCCGATCCCGTGCCCACCCGCGTGGGGAGCGTCCTTGGCAGCTGGGCTCGGGTGTGCGTCTTGGGCCACGTTGCGTCTCCGCGTGAATCAGATGAGGTAGAGCAGAGGGAAGAGGAAGATCCAGACCAGGTCGACGAGGTGCCAGTAGAGCGCGCCGAGCTCGACCGGGTAGTAGTAGCCGGGCGAGAAGTGTCCCTTGAGCAGGCGGGCGAGCACCCAGATCAGCACCGACATGCCGACGATGACGTGGAAGGCGTGCAGGCCCGTGGTCAGGAAGTAGATCGTGAAGTAGAGGTTCGCGCCCGGGCCGGTGATCTCGGCGTAGTGGTAGAACTGCCCCGGGAGCATCCCCTCCTCGAACTTGTGGTGGTACTCGAACCCCTTGATGACGAGGAAGCCGCAGGCGCAGAGGATCGTCACCACCAGCAAGAAGGCGCCCAACCCGTTCTTGCCGGTCTTGACCGCCCAGTAGGCGAGCGCGACCGTCAAGCTGCTGGTGATGAGCACGATGGTGTTGGTCGTGCCGAGGACGATGCTGAGCGTCCGCGAGGCCTCGTGGAAGGTCTCGTGATAGAAGTGGCGGTAGACGGTGTAGCCGAGGAACAGGCCCGCGAACAGCAGCACCTCGGTGCCGAGGAAGAGCCACATCGCCAGGCGGACCGCGTACTCCTGCGTGTCCATCGTGTCGAAGTGGTGCGCCAGGTGGCGCTGGCGGTCCGCCTCGTGGGCGGGCGAGAGGGCGTGCGCGTCAGATGACGACATGCTCCACCTCCTCTCCGCGCTTCTGGTACGAGTGCGGATCCCGATCGATGATCGGGGTCTCGTGGAAGTTTTCCTTGGGCGGCGGTGACGTCGTCATCCACTCGATGCCCCCGGAGTCCCAGGGGTTGTCGCCGGCGATGGGGCCGCGGACGAGCGCGTAGATGAGGTAGATGAGGACGATGACGAAGCCGATGGCCAGCAGCGAGGCGCCGGCGGTCGACGCCACGTTGAGGGCCTCGAAGCGCTCCGGGTACATGTAGTAGCGGCGCGGCATCCCGGCGTTGCCGGCGAGGAACTGGGGGATGAAGGTGGCGATGAAGCCGAGGACGATGAACGACGCGGCCACCATCCCCCACCCCTCGTTGTACTTCTTCCCGAACATCTTCGGGAACCAGTAATGGAGCGCGATCAGGAAGCCCATGATGACGGCGCCGACCATGATGAAGTGGAAGTGGGCCACGACGAAGTAGGTGTCGTGCCAGTGGACGTCGAGCGACACGGTCGCCACCGCGATGCCCGTCATGCCGCCGAACACGATGAAGAACAGAAAGCCGCAGATGTAGACGAAGGGGGCCGTGACGGCGATGGCCCCGCGGTAGAGCGTGCCGACCCAGTTGAACACCTTGATGGCGGTGAACACGCCGACCAGCATGGAGATGGCGGCAAAGGCGCCGTTGTCGAACGGCGACTGGCCGGAGACGAACATGTGGTGCCCCCAGGCGAAGAACCCGACGAAGGCGATCCCCAGCGACGAGTAGGCGATCATCTTGTAGCCGAAGATGTTCTTGCGCGAGAACGCGGCGATGGCGTCGCTGACCACAGCCATCGAGGGCAGCACCATGATGTAGACGGCCGGGTGCGAGTAGAACCAGAACATGTGCTGGAACAGCACCGGGTCGCCGCCCTTGGTGGGGTCGAAGAGGCCGAAGCCGCCTATCCGCTCGATGCCGACCAGCATGACCGTGAGGCCGATGACCGGCGTCGCCAGCACCTGGATGATGCTGGTGGCGTAGATGCCCCAGACGAACAGCTGCAGCCGCATCCAGCCGAGGCCGGGCGCCCGCATGGTGTGGATGGTGACGATGAAGTTGAGGCCTGTGAGGATGGACGAGAAGCCGAGGATGAAGACGCCCAGCAGCGCCGGGAACACAGTGGTCGGCGTCGTCGTGCTGTAGGGGGCGTAGAACGTCCAGCCGGTGTCGAGGCCGCCCATGGCCATCGCCGTCACCGCCAGCAGCGACCCCGTCCAATAGAGGTAAAGCGAAAGTAGATTCAGCCGCGGGAAGGCGACGTCTTTGGCCCCCAGCATGAGCGGCAGGCAGAAGTTGCCGAACACGCCCGGAATCGCCGGGATCATGAACATGAAGATCATGACCACGCCGTGGAGCGTGAACATCCGGTTGTAGGTGTTCGCGCTCATGATGGTCGGGCCCGGCGTCAGCAGCTCGAGCCGGATGGCCATCGCGAAGATGCCGCCGATGAGGAAGAAGAACAGCACCGACACCAGGTACATGAGCGCGATGCGCTTGTGGTCGAGCGTGGACAGCCACGACCAGACCCCGCGGTCGGCGTTCAGATAGTTGACGGCCGGGTAGACCGGCGCCGCCTCAGCGTCGCTTGACTGGCTCATAAATAGCTTCCTTCGAGGGGACGTTCTCGAGGCTCTCGCTGCGCAGCGACTTGATGAACTCCACCAGCGCCGCGGCCTCCGGCGCGGCCAGCCGCCCCTTGTAGGTCGGCATGACGGGCTTGTAGCCCTTCACGATCTTGGCCCGCGGGTCGATCATCGAATCGGTCAGGTAGGCCTCGTCAGCGATGATGGTCTCGCCGGTCTCCAGGGTCTCGCGGCGCTGATAGAGGTCGAGCCAGGTGGGCCCGATGTGCGGCTCGCCGTCGAAGGAGTGGCACTTCACGCACCCCTCCGACATGGCGATCTTCTTCCCGTACTCGACGATCGAGCCGTGGAAGTTGTCGCCGTCGTCGGTGCTGGTGTCGACGCGCTCGGAGAGGCCCCGCCGCTGCTCGACCAGCCAGTTGTCGAACTCCTGCGCGGGCATGACCACGATCTCGCCCCACATCTGCGAGTGCCAGGTGCCGCAGTACTCGGCGCACAGGATCTGGTAGCGCCCCGCCTTGGTGGCCTCGAACCAGGTCTCGGTGTACCGGCCGGGGAGCAGGTCCTGCTTGATGCGGAAGTCGGGGACGTAGAACGAGTGGATGACGTCGCGGCTGGTCATGAGCAGCCGCACCGGCCGCCCCTCCGGCACGTGCAGCGTGCCGATGGCGTTCGGCCCCTGGGAGCCGTAGGCGAACTTCCACATCCACTTCTTCCCCATCACGTACACGTCCATCGCGTTCTTGGGCGGCGACGTGTACCAGACGTAGTCCTTGAAACCCTGCACGAACCACAAGAGGAAGAAGAACAGCGGGACGCCGATGACGACGATCTCGAACTTCACGCTCGGCAGCACGAGCGGCGTCGACTGCGCTTTGCGCCGCTCGCGGTACTTGAAGAAGAAGTAGAAGGCGAGGAGGCCCGTCGCGATCGACGCGACCATCGTCACCGTGATGACGAAGTAGTGCAGGTTGTCGACCTTCGACGCGAACGTCGAGGCCTGGACCGGCAGCCACAGCAGGGTGCGCATGATGTCGTTCATGCCGTCCTCGCCGTGGTCGGGGCCGACGCCTTGGTCCCGCGCTTACGCATCGCGATCTCCTTACGCCACAGCACGGTCAGCAACGTGACCAGCGCGATGAACACCAATCCGGCGCCGATGCGCATGAACGCCATGACGAACGGGGCGTAGCGCCGGGTGGCCGGATCGTACCGGTAACAGGAGAGGACCACCTTGTCGAAGGAGGTCCCCACGCGCCCCCCGCTCGCTTCCACCATCGCCAGGCGGAAGTCCCGCGGCGGGTACTCGACGCCGTAGAGGTAGCGCGAGATCGCCCCCTCGGGGGTCAGCACGAAGGCGACCGCCTCGTGCGCGTACTGCTTGCTGTCGGGGTCGTACTTGTAGCGGAACCCGACGGCGTCGGCGAGGGCGCGGGCGGCGGTGCCGCTGTCCCCGTTCGACCGCCAGAACGGCCAATCGGCGGCGGAGGCCCCCTTGCCGGCGAGATCGAGGACGCGGCGTTGCGTCGCCGCGAGCAGCTTGGGGTCCTCCGTCGGGTCTATGCTGACGTCGAGAGCCAGGAAGTCCTTGCCGAGGGCCAGCCCCGAGGCGCCGCCGGCCTTGACCAGCCCGTCGAGGATCAGGCCGCAGAGCATCGGGCAGCGGTGGTAGCCGAGCGTCACCAGCACGGGCTTGCCGCGCCCGAGCAGCGATTCGAGCTTCACGGACCGCCCCGCCTCGTCGGCGAACGTCAAGCCGGCCGGCACCTTGTCGCCGATGTGCTCGATGACGTCGATGTCCTGCAGCGCCGCGAGCGGCTGCTCGCTCCCGGCCGGGAACACGAGCTGCTTCTCGGCGCGCGCCGAGCCGGCCGCCGCCAGCAGCGTCACCCCGGCCACGAGGGTTGCGCGGGCCGTCATTTCGGCATCCCCATCGGCTGGGCGCCGGCGGCGACGGCGTCCATGGCCTTGTCGATCGGCACGTGGGCGATCCCCTTGGCGCGATCGACCCAGCCGTAGCTGTTGAGCTTGGCGTCGTGCGCCTCGCGCCAGTAGTGGAAGCGGTGGTCGATGATGAACGGCACCTGGTCGACGATCCCGATCTCGTCCTTGCCGATGTCCTTCCCGGGGCGGGCGGCGCCGGTCTCGGCGTCCATCCGCGCCGTCTCGCGGCTGAGGATCTTCGCCGCCCAGACCGTGCAGAGCGCGAAGATGACCAGCGAGACGACCCCGACCCCGATGACCTTGGGGTAGTTGATCTCAGCTTCCGCCCGGTAGGCGTTGCTGAGCCCGCTGTGGGGATCGTTCTCGGGGTGGTTGGTGGGCGTGCTCATGGCTGCCTGTACCGGAGCGACTCGGCGAGATAGGGGTCCTTGACGGGCACGGGGAGCTTGCCGCGCAGGCGGGAGACCCCGAACGCGACCGCGATCAGGCCAACGCCGAAGAAGGCCGTGATGCTCGTCCAGTGGAACGACGGTTTGTCGGGATGGAGCGTGGGCATCGCCAGCCAATAGATGTCCATGTAATGGACGAGGAGAATCCAGACCGCGACGCGGGCCAGACGGCGGGGGTTGCGCTTCCGGGGACGCGAGAGCAAGAGGCCGAACGGAATGAAGAAGTTGCCGAAGATCAGGACCACGCCGATCCAGGCCCACCCTTCCTTGAAGCGGGTGATGTAGAACGGGATCTCCTCCGGGAGGCCGGCGATCCAGATCAGCAGGAGCTGCGAGAACGCGACGTAGGTCCAGAAGCAGACGAACGCCAGCATCAGCTTGCCGATGTTGTGCGTGTGCTCGATGTTGAGGCCGCCCCCGAACACGTTCCGGACCCCACCGTAGTGGGTCACGATGGCGAGGATCGACAGCGCGGAGACGAAGCTCCCCGCGAAGAAGTAGACGCCGAAGATGGTCGAGAACCAGAGCGGGTTCAGGCTCATCAGCCAGTCGAAGGCCGCGAAGGTGATGGCCAGAGCGACGAACGGCAGGCCCCCAGACGACAGGCGGCGCGAGCGGCCGAGGAGGTCGGCCCCCCCCTCCTTGTCCTGGCGCTGCGACCAGCTCGTCAGCCGCCAGGCGAAGACCCCGGCGATGAGGAGGTAGCCGAAGGCACGCACGATGAAGAAGGTGTGGTTGAGCCAGGGCGCCTTGTGGGCCAGCAGCTTGAGCGCCTCCTTGCCCATGTCGGGCGAGGGATCGACCCAGCTGTAGATCTCCTTCATCCCGAGAATCACGGGGATGAAGAGCAGGAGGAAGATCCAGACCGACGAAGCCATCGCCTCGACGGGCCGGCGCAGCACCGTCATCCAGCGCGCGTGCGTCGCGTGGAAGATCATCAGCAGCATCACCGAGGCGACGGCGATGCCGCCCCAGTAGCTGAAGGCCACCAGGTACGAGTAGTAGGCCTCCTTCGGATCGACGACGATGCCGACCAGGCTGACGATCAGCAGCACGAGCCCGATGAGGCCGCCCACGGTCAGCCAGCGGCCGCCGCCGCGGAACGGCTCCACCGAGACGGACGTCGGGGTCGACGCGTGGGCGCTCACTTCTTGTTCTCCATCTCTGGCTTGTGCGTCGGCTCTGGCATGTGCGTCGGCGCGACGTTCGGCATCGCCTCGAGCTTCTGCCGCTCGGCGGCGGGCAGGTCGCCCACCGGCGTCAGCTGCGAGAGCTGCAGGGCGCGGATGTAGGCGACGATCGCCCACCGCTCCTCGACGTTGAGCTCGGCGGCGTACGAGGCCATCATCCCGAACCCCTTGCTGATCACCTCGTAGAAGTAGCCGGAGGGCTTCTCGACGTAGCGGTGCAGCGACGGCGGCGGGTGCAGCGCCATCTCCCGCGCCCCTATGCTGTCCCCGTCGCCGAGCGGGCCGTGGCAGGTCGCGCAGGTGATGTCGAAGCGCTTGCGCCCGAGGTCGAGCAGCTTGCGCGTGACCGGCATGGGGATGGTGGTCACGTAGTGCGGGAGCGGCTCGGCGTTGGCCTGCATCGGCCCGTCCGGCTCACGCCCGGTGGTGAGGCGCGGGTTGAGCGTGATCCGCTCGCGCGGCACGGTCCCCTCGGGCGGCGCCCGCATGCTGAGGCCGTCGGCGTAGAAGGCGCTCTCCTTGTAGCGCATCGCCCTGGGCTGGCGGTCCGCCATCGGGTCGAGGATGTTCTCGTCGCAGGCGGCGGCGAGAGCCGCGGCGGCGAGGACGAGGCTGAGCATGCGCGCGGTCATCGCTCGGACTCCGTGACCAGCTCGACGCCCGTGGCGCCCGCGGCGCGTGCGTCGGCGACGGCGCGGTCGGCGTCGGTCCCGATCGGCAGGTCGACCGACAGGAAGAACCCGTCGACCGACGCCCGCCGGAACTCCTCCGACTCGAACACCGGGTGATACGGGCGCGGCAGGCCGGCCAGCGTGAAGAAGCCGAAGAACGACGACCCACCCGCCAGCAGGACGGCGAGCTCGAAGGTGATCGGGATGTTGGCCGGCGGGCCGTGCGGCGGCCGGTTGCCGATGTTGAGGGGGAAGTCGATGACGTTGCAGAAGTAGATCAGCGAGTAGGCGATGCAGGCCCCGGCGATCGCGCCGCACAGCACGATGGTCGGGATCTTGGGCTTCCCGAGCCCGAGCGCCTCGTCGAGCCCGTGGATCGGGAACGGGGTGTGGGTGTCGAGGTCCTTGTAGCCCCCCTCGCGCATCCGGGTCGTCCCCTCCAGCAGCGCCTGGGGCGAGCCGAACTCCGCCAGCACGAACCGGCGAGGGACGAAGCTCTCCCCGTGGCCGTGCCCGCCTTCGTCGTGGCCGTGGCCGCCGTCGTGCCCTTGCTGCTCGTGACCGCCGCTCATCAGTGCGTCTCCCCGACCGGCTCGGCCGTCGGATCGTGCGCGAGCTCGTGGCGCAGCTCCTTGACCTCCGTGACCGCGACCGCAGGCACGAACTTCAGGAACAGCAAGAACAGCGTCGAGAACAGGCCGATGGTGCCGACGAACAGGCTCAGGTCGACCCAAGTCGGCGCGTAGTTGCGCCAGCTGGACGGCAGGAAGTCCTGGTGCAGCGAGGTGACGACGATGTTGAACCGCTCGCACCACATGCCGACGTTGATGAGGATGGCGGCCACCCACATCACCGGGATGCTCGTCCGCCACCGCTTCCACCAGAAGATCTGCGGGACGACGACGTTGCAGAACACCATCACCCGGAAGATCCAGCGCATCGGGCCGTGCCAGCGGGTCAGGAAGAACTGCCCCATCTCGTTGGGGTTCCCGCTGTACCAGGCGATGAAGTGCTCCATCAGGTAGCCGTAGCCGACCATCATCCCCGTCACGAGCATGATCTTGTTCATGTTCTCGAGGTGCTTCATGGTCACGACGTGCTTGAGGCCCAGGAACTTCCGGGCCGGGATCATCCAGGTCATGACCATCGCGAAGCCCGAGAACACGGCGCCGGCGACGAAGTACGGGGGGAAGATGGTGGTGTGCCAGCCCGGGATCACCGAGGTGGCGAAGTCGAAGGACACGATCGTGTGGACGGAGAGCACGAGCGGCGTCGACAGGCCGGCGAGCAGCAGGTAGGCCCACCGGTACTCCTGCCAGTGCCGGCCCGAGCCGCGCCAGCCTAGGGAGAAGATGCCGTAGACGAGGCGCTTGACCTTGCTCTTGGACGAGTCGCGCAGCGCCGCCAGGTCGGGGACCAGGCCGAGAAACCAGAACAGCAGCGAGATCGTGAAGTAGGTCGAGACCGCGAACACGTCCCAGGTGAGCGGGCTCTTGAACTGCGGCCAGATCCCCTGGACGCTCGGGTACGGGAGCAGCCAGTAGGCCGCGAACCAGGGGCGGCCGGTGTGGATGAGCGGGAAGAGCAGCGCGCAGATGACCGCGAACAGCGTCATCGCCTCGGCGAAGCGGTTGATCGAGGTCCGCCACTTCTGCTGGAAGAGCAGGAGGATGGCGGAGATCAGCGTCCCGGCGTGACCGATGCCGATCCACCAGACGAAGT
>Ga0306926_10006527_pt1 | contig 12532 bp, 12 predicted proteins | sample flu12Cox44000178_FD_203759 | JGI IMG/M metagenome (GOLD analysis project Ga0306926, IMG submission 203759) | Lab enrichment of tropical soil microbial communities from Luquillo Experimental Forest, Puerto Rico - flux8day.12C.oxic.44.000.178 (v2)... | ecosystem: Environmental > Terrestrial >... | reverse complement strand
CCGACATTGCATTTGATGAGCATTACCAGACCTGGCTGAGGGCGCATCTCGTCGGCAAGGACCACGACGGCGTCGTGGCGGAGCTCGTGGTCGCAGATGAGCGGCGCGGGCTCAAGCTCCTCGGCGATCTGGCGCAATTCCTGCGCCGCAATCGCGATGCCAAACCCGAGGGGCAGTGCTGGTCCCGCGCGCTCGTCGAACGATTTATCGCGGCCGCAAATGCATTCGCAAACGGTCTCGACGGCTTGCATTTCCGGGAGCAGCAGACCGACGCCAAGTGCGAAGCCTTCATCGAGCTTGTCGAAGCGTTGGACGAGCTGTCGCCAACGGCGTCCCCGAGCAACCGGGCACTCGTCGATGCCCTCACCCTGCCGCGACACGAGACACTCTTCACTCAGAACCGCAAAAGACGGGCATTGCAGACAAGCGGCAAGTGGCACCAAGCCGCCGCTGCGGCGGGACGATCAAAGTCCGACGGGCAGCAGGCCCACGACCGCGCCAAGGTGCACTACGAATCGGCTCACGACGCCCTCGAGGCCCTGTTCTCCGCGATCGGAGCCGAGCTGCTGGCGCGCCTCGCCGCTGCAATGAACGAGCTGATGCGCGATTGGCGCGACTACAAACGCTCCGCCGCGCTGCTCGATTTCGACGATCTTCTCTACACCGCCCGCGATCTGCTCGTGAGCCATGACCAGATCAGGCGGGCGCTTGCGCGCCGGTTCCGTCATGTTCTCGTCGACGAGTTTCAGGATACCGATCCGCTGCAGATCGAGATCCTCTGGCTCCTGTGCGGCGAGCCATGCGAGCCATCGATAACAAACCGATTGGGCCGGGAGCTGCGACCCGGTGCGCTGTTTCTGGTCGGTGATCCCAAGCAGGCGATCTACCGGTTCCGCGGCGCCGACGTGACCGCCTACATCTTCGCCCGCACTGCCATCGGCGAGAGCGGCCTCTTGAACATCACCAACTTCCGCTCGGTCGATCCCATCCTGTCGTTTGTGAACCGCTGGTTCGAGCACGTGCTTTCGGAGCGCGCCGGACAGCCCGGCTTCACCGAGCTTTCGTCCATCCACATGGGTGCCAAGGCAATCGCGGTCGCCGCGCTGAAAGTGGAGGACGACGAAGATCCGAACGCGGCGGCGTTGCGCGATGCCGAAGCGGAGTGCGTTGCCGATGCCTGCAGCCGGCTCATCGGCAACGTGATGATCCGCGACGAAAAAGAAAATGCCGGCGAACGCCTCTGCTGGCCCGGCGATATTGCGCTGCTGGCGCCGACCGGAACGGACCTCTGGCGCTTCGAGCAGGCTCTGGAAGATCGGGGACTTTCGGTATCGACGCAGGCCGGCAAGGGCTTCTTCAGCCGCCAGGAGGTTCATGACCTCATTGCCGTGACTCGCGCGCTTGCCGATGCAAGGGACACGCTGGCGCTCGGGGCGCTGCTGCGCGGCCCGCTGGTCGGCTTAGCGAAGGCGAGCTGCTCGATATTTCTGATGCATTGCCGGCCGATGCGAGCCGCCCGGATCGCCTGCCGAATCTCGATCTGCGCACGGATGCCGCCACGGTCAAGCACGAGCTGGCACGCTCCGTGCTCGAAATCCTGCAATCCCTGCACCGAAGAGCGCGCTCCACAACGCCCTACGCGCTCCTCGCCGACGCCGTCGCCGCTCTCAACGTGCGCCCGCAGCTTCGGCAGCGGTTCAGGGGCGGTTCCGAACGCGCCATTGCCAATGTCGATCTTTTTCTCGAAATGGCGCGCGCGTACGACGTGCGCGGGCTGCGCGCCTTCGCGCGCGACATGCGGGCGAACTGGGAAGATGCGGTCCGCCAGGTGGAAGGCAGGCCCGATGCCGAGGAGAACGCGATCGCGCTGATCACCGTGCACGCCGCCAAAGGCCTGGAATGGCCGGTGGTCATTCCCATCAACATGACGGGGACGCCCCGCACGGAGAGCGGGGTGATGCAGGAGCGGCGAAGCAACGTGTTCTCGATCCCGGTGCTCGGGGTCGAGCCCGCCGGTTATCCGGAGCTGAGGCGCCACAACGATGAGGAGGATGGACGCGAGCGCGTGCGGCTCTGGTATGTGGCGACGACCCGCGCGCGCGACATGCTGATCCTGCCCCACCACACTGCGGACCTTCCCGATGGATGCTGGGCAAACATTGTCGATCTCAAGCTCGACCGGCTCGTTGTCCTCGATCCGGCAAGCCTCGGGAAGCCGAAAATCCCGGCGCCCGATCGAACGGGAAACGCGCAGACGAGGGCGATATTCGCGTAAGAAGCGGCCCGGATCGCGCAAGCCACGCAAAAAGTGGATTGGGTAAGACCGAGCCGCATCGAGATCGAAGCGGAGGTGCCGTCCACGCCCATTCCTCTCTTCGAGAGCGCCGACGATGCGGAGGAGGCCACCGCAATCCCTGTGCCTTCCGTAGCCGGCAGCTCGCAGCGCGGCATCATCTTGCACAAGCTGATGGAGGAGGTGCTTACCGGCGAAACTCCGAGCGGACCGCATGATCTTCATCGGCGCGCGGTGGAATTGCTGGCGCAGCTTGGGCTCGAACCGAAGAGCGATCCGAAACGCGGCATCTCGCCGGCAGAGCTTGCCGAAACCATCGCGCGAACATTGAGCCTCCCCGAAATCGCGCAGTTGCGCGAAAGGCTTGTTCCGGAACACACGATCTTCGGGCGCGAGAGCACCCCGCTCGGTGAAATCCTCATCTCGGGCATTGCGGATGCCATCGCGCCCGACTCAGACGGTGGCATCGAGGCGATTGTCGACTGGAAGAGCGACGTCGATCCGGACCAATCGACGATCGCGCATTATTTCAAGCAGATTGAGGAGTACCGTCGGCACACGGGCGCGAAGCGAGCCCTGCTGGTGCTGATGACGCCGGGCAGGGTGATTGAGACGGCTTGACCGCGCGATGTGGAAGCGCGTTCCGCACTGTAGTCATCCTCGCGGGCTCATTGTGCCGCCCAGCGCCGCGCGGAAGCGGTCGCGCTGCAGGGAGGCGTCGAAATTGCGCTTGAACGCCGGCGGCTCGGTCGGCTTGACGCGCAGGCACACGAAGGAGGCACCGTTGCCTTCGCGCAGGAGGCGCGCGCCGGCTGCGATGTCGCGCGCGGCGGCGACGGTGCACGTGTGCTTGATGCCGCAGCCGATGGCGATCTGCTCGAGGTCGACGCCGAGGCTGGTATGGCTCTTCTGCCAGCCGGTCTCGCCGTAGTGGCCGTTGTCGACGCACAGGATCGCGAGATTGACGGGGTCGACGACGGCAACGGTGGCGAGCGCGCCGACATTCATCAAGAGCTCGCCGTCGCCGGTGACGACCAGCACGCGTTTGTCCGGCCGCGCCAGCGCGAGGCCTAGCCCCATCATGCAGGCGGCGCCCATGGCGCCCGCGAGCGAATAGACATGCGCGGCATCGCCGGTCACCGCGCCGACGTCGCTCGCAGTGCCGCCCAGTCCCGCGACGATGAGAAAGTCCTGATGCCGGCCGATGAGCGCCGGCACCGCTTCGCCGCGCTCGAGCGCGAAGTTTCCCGCAGCCGCGGTCGGGCCCGGTTTCACGTCAGCAGGCATGCGGTCATCATCGAAAGCGTGTCCATCAGAAAGGCTTGGCGCCGATCAGGCGCTGCGAGAGCAGCACGGCGACCGCCTGGGCGCCCTTGAACACCATGGTCAGCGCCGCGTTCATGGTCGGGATTACTTCGTCCGACCGCTCGATGCGCAGGCAGACCACGCCCATGGCTGCGAGCACCGGCTCGGTGGCCTGGCCCATGGCGAACTGCCAGGGATTCCCCTCGCCGAAATCGCCGCGCATGCTCACGAGCGTCAGGAACGGGAAGCGCGCGCCCTTGATCAGGGAGAGCATGTTGATGCAGTTGCCGACCCCGCTCGACTGCATCAGCAGCACGGCGCGCGTGCCGCCGAGGTCGGCGCCCGCAATGAGCGCGACGCCTTCCTCCTCGGTGGTGAGCGCGATGGAGTGCACGCTCGGGTCGGCGAGCGAGCGGTCGATGAGAATGCTGTGGCCGGCATCGGGAACGTAGGCGATCTGCGTGATGCCGTTCTCGCGCAGCAGATCGTAGAGCTCATGCTGCCAACCGGTCTGCGATTGCGTCTCGACTGCTGCGTCCATGCCCAGGCAATACAGATGCGCGATGCCGGCATCCTGCCAGCGCGCAGGGTGATCCTCAATCGGCTTCGCGCTGAAATTTTCCCGGCGCACTTGCGCAACGTGGACTCAATCTTATTTGTCGAGTTCTTTGTAGGGGCGAGGCATAGCGCGTCCCAGACGCGCGTCAACGCGCTGATGCCTCGCCCCTACCGACTGATCGGCTGCGGTCGATTTGGCCAAACGAACCCGAGCCTGAATTCTGGCCAAACGAACCCGACCAAACCCGACGAGTGAGGATTTCACGCAACGCGATAGGCTTCTCAATTCTGCAATCAAGAGTCGCAATTTTGCGAATTAAAGACACAAACAAAGTCAGTCACAGAACCAATTGAGAAGGTTGGTCGAAGCCCCGGTTGCGCGTCAGCGAAGTGTCGGGCGGTCGGCTACGCGCTCGCTGGCAAGCTGACGGTGAAGCAGCTTCCGCGCTCCGGGTTGTAGGTGACGTCGCCCGCGTGCCGGCGCGCAATCTGCCTGGCCAGTGCCAGGCCGAGCCCGGTGCCTTTCACGCCGCCCGTTCCGCCTACCCGGTAGAACATCGAAAACAGCTTGTCGCGCGCTTCTTCAGCAATGACCGGACCATGATCCGATACACGCAGCACGGCACGGCCGTTCTGGCGTCCGACGGTCACCTCAATGGGCGGCTTGCCGTGGAGCTTCGCATTCTCGACGAGGTTGCGGATCATTCGCCGCAACAGCGTCGGGTCCCCGCGTACCAGGACAGGCTTTCCTTCGACGCAGCAATCGTCGTAGCGCGTGCATTCTTCGGCCGCGACCGCCGCCAGATCCGTTTCCTCGCGCACATCCAGTTGCTCTGTCGCTTCCAGGCGGCTTGCGAGAAGTATCTCGTCCACCAGCTGGTCGAGCTCGGCAATATTTCTCTCAAGCTCGCGCTTGCGATCGGGAGGGGCGTCAACGAGCTCCAGCGCAAGCCTGATGCGGGTGAGCGGCGTGCGCAGCTCGTGCGAGGCATGGGCGAGCAGCATCTTGTGAGCCCCGACCAGGCTTTCGATGCGGGTGGCCGCCTGGTTGAAGCTCTGCGCCAAACGCGCAACCTCGTCGCGGCCCTCGACCTTGACGCGCGCGCGCAGGTCACCGGCGCCGAGCGACTCGACGCCGCGCTGCAAACGCTCGAGCCGTCCGGTGAGGCGGCGCACGACGGGACGAGCGCCGAGCGCGACCACCAGCGCGATGGCTCCAAGGAAGGCCGCGAGCACCAGCGCGCTGGGGCGCTGCCGGGCCGGGAGCCGCGCCACCAGCCAGCGGCCGTCAGGCAGCGGTATGGAAACGGCAGGCCCGGCGGGCGTGCGCATCCAGCCTCCGGCGCGGTTGCCGCGAGCGGGTGCGGGAAGCGAACGACCGGCCGCCGCCAGCGGCTCGTTGGCGCGGCCATAGAGCGCGAGATCCGCGCCGAGACGGCCCGCCAGCTGGTCGATCGCCTGCTGCTGCTGTGCCAGCGGCGCGTCCCGCGCGGGAACGAGCTCGGCGACGACTTCGCCCGCAATCTCGAACGGCTGGCCGAATGGCGGAAGGCCCGCGATGAAATGCCAGAGCAGCCCCGCCGTAAGGACAACGAGGATGAGACTGCCCACGATCGTGAGATAGACTTGAGGATAGAGCCGTTTCATCAGATTGTTATATGGTTCTACCTTCCTGGTGCTTCTCAATCCTGGGCCTTCGCAAACACGTAGCCCGTGCCCCGCATGGTAAGAATGCGCCGCGGCTTCTTGGGATCGTCCTCGATCGCGGCGCGGATACGGGAGACATGGACATCGATCGAGCGGTCGAAGGAATCGATCGCTTCGCCCTTGACTGCGTCCATGAGCGCGTCGCGCGACATGACCCGCCCGGCGTGCTCCGCCAGCGCAAGCAACAAGGAAAACTGATAGCCGGTGAGCGGACACGGCGCGCCATCTATGCTCGCCGCGCGCGCTCCGCGATCGATTTCGAGGCGGCCGTAACGGAGCACATCCCGGCTTGAACGGGTTCCTTCGCTTTCGGGGCCGGTGCGGCTTCGGCGCAGGATCGCACGCAGCCGAGCCAGCAACTCGCGCGGCTCGAACGGCTTGGGAAGATAATCGTCAGCCCCCATCTCGAGCCCGACAATGCGATCCACCGGATCACCGCGCGCGGTGAGCATCAGAATCGGACAATCGGATCGAGCGCGGATGTGCCGGCAGATTTCCAGGCCGTCGGTATCCGGCAACATCAGGTCGAGGATGACGGCATGCACCGGGTCGCGTTCGTGCAGCGCGAGGCCGCGTGCTCCGTTCTCGGCGTGAATGACGTGGAAGCCCGCCTTGCCGAGATACTCGCTGAGCATCCCGGCCAGACGGGAATCGTCTTCGATCAGGAGAACGCGCTCGCTCACACCAACTAGGGTCCGTCAACCGCGATGCCAGTGCGCCCACGGGCTGCTGAATGCGATCCAGTCCGCGACTTTGCGGCGTTGCTCGGGGCTCAGCACTTCGGCGCTGTCTTCCAGCGCCTGCGCGATGCGCTTGCTCGCAGTTTCCGCAAGGACGATCTGCTCCGCGCGCAGCCGCTCGATGGCCGTACGATCGATGGTAGGCGCGGTCAAGAGCGCGATGGCCTGGGTGCGCGCAGCCTGCGCCTTTTCCCGCAGCGTCCGCAGATCGCCGACGGCGGCCTTGGCGATGCCGGCGATCTTGGCCTGCTGGTCGCCAGTGGCGTCAAGCTCAATCGCCATGTGCTTGGTCATGCGGTCGATGCGATCGTCGATCTGCGCCGGCGTAAGCGGTGCGCCGAACATGCCGCCGCCGCGCATTCCGAAATGATGCCAGGCGAAACCCTGGCCGAACGCGGTGGACAGCATGTTGCCGGTGAGCCCGGAGAGGAGCGCAACGGCAACGAGTGCGACCACAAACGCGCCTCTGCTGGTCCTCCGGTTGGTCGGGTCGGGAGTGCCCGGTTGGGTAATGTTGGGGTCAGCCATCCTGAACTCCTATTTGGCCGCAGGCTCGATTGCCTACGGGCAGCAATCTAGGATCTGGTGTTTGCTCGCCGATGTCGCGCACGTAAAGTTTTGTGAAGCCGCGGGCACCTCGCAGGGCGGAATAGCGAGGCGCATTCCGCCATCGGCGCAATGCGCTGCAAGGCTTTTATTCCACCCGGATGTGGGCGGCTCTGACCAGCTCAGACCACATCGCAAGCTCGCGCGCGATCATTGCGGCGTATTCCTCGGGCGTGGTCGGTTGCGGCTCTGCGCCCTCGAGCGCAAGGCGCGAGCGCACGTCCTCGCTTGCGAGCGCTGCGTTGAGCGCCCGGCTCAAGGCGTCGATGACAGGGCGCCCGGTGCCGGCGGGTGCTGCGAGTCCCCATCGCAGCGGCACTTCGTAGCCGGGCTGGCCCGCCTCTGCCAGCGTCGGCACCGCCGGGATGAGCAGCGAACGCGTCGCGCCCGTGACCGCGAGCGCATGCACGGTGCCGGCGGCAATGTGGCTATGCGCATTGGGAACCGCGCTGATGAGAACCCCGATATGTCCCCCGATGAGATCGTTGAGCGCGGGCCCCGCCCCCTTGTACGGAACGTGCGAGAGCCGCATGCCGGTGCGGTGCGCAAGCAGCTCCATGGTCAGATGATTGAGCGTGCCGGCGCCGGGCGAGCCGTAGGGGATCGGCGTTGCGGTCTCACGGCCGATCCTGATGAGGTCCGCCAGCGAGCGCGCGGGAAAGTCGGGATTGACGACGATCACGTTCGGTGTCGCGGCGATCAGCCCGATTGGCTCAAAATCCCTGCGTGGATCGTAGCCGAGATTGTGAGACAGGCTGGGCGCGGTGCCGAGCGTCGCGCTGGTCGCGAGCAGGATTGTGCTGCCGTCGGGCGCGCTCTTCGCTACCGCGCGCGTGGCCACCGTGCCGCCAGCGCCGGGCCGGTTCTCGATGATGATCTGCGCTGCGAGCTCCTCGCTCATCTTGTCGGCCACGCTGCGTGCAACCGTGCTGGCGCTGCCGCCGGGGGCAAACGGAACGACGAGCGTGATCGAGCGGCTCGGATAGGGCTGCGCCGGCGCCGCTGCTGCATCCAGCATGGCGCAGACCGCGATCAGAAAGGACGTGGTTCGCATGATCGCCATCAAGCCGTCCTGCTCGGGCGGTTGCCGGAGCTCGATGCATCCTTGCAACTCGCCGCGTCTTTGCAACCGCCGCGGACGCAAAGCAGCCAGCGGCCGCGCCAGTGCGCTCGACGGCTGCCCCCCAGCTCGCACGCTGAAAGATTTTCGCAGGCCTATTGCTTTGCCAGCTTTGCGCCCCTATGTTCTTGTTTCGTTCCTAGCCATCGCCGCAGGGCAAACCGAGGCTGTTTCCAGTGGGTCGCTCGTCTGCAGCTCGTCCCGCCGAACCTCCCAAAACGGTCACGCAGGGGCGGGGCGGTCCGGCGTCGCTAAAGCCCGAGCGCAGGGCGCGCCCGGCCGCCATCGATCTGAATGCGCCGGCCGATAGCCAAGTCGCCGTTGTGCGCGACCGGCGGCGCGGGCGCGGCGCACAGTCGAACGCTTCCGGCCGCTACGAGCCGCTCGCGCGCTTCGCCTTCGACGACGGCTGGCAGAGCATGGAGGAGCTGCCGCCGTTCAAGACCACCGTAACCCTCGACAGCACCCGCAAGATTATCACCCGCAACGAATCGCCCGACATCTCGTTCGATCGTTCCATCAACCCGTATCGTGGGTGCGAGCATGGCTGCGTCTATTGTTTCGCGCGGCCGACGCATGCTTATCTCGGGCTCTCGCCGGGTCTCGATTTCGAGACCCGCCTGTTCGCGAAGCCCGACGCGCCGAAACTCCTGGAGCGCGAGCTCTCCGCCCCAGGCTATGTCCCGCGCACCATCGCCATCGGCACCAATACCGATCCCTATCAGCCGATCGAGCGCGAGCACCAGATCATGCGCCGGATCCTCGAGGTGCTGGAGCGATGTGGCCATCCCGTCGGCATCGTCACCAAGTCGGCGCTGGTGACGCGCGATCTCGACGTTCTCAGGCGCATGGCAGAGCGCAATCTGGTCAAGGTTGCGCTGTCGGTGACGACGCTCGACGGCAAGCTCGCGCGCGTCATGGAGCCGCGCGCGGCGACGCCCGCGCGCCGGCTCGAGGCGTTGCGGCAATTGCGCGCCGCGCGCGTTCCGGCATCCGTCATGGTGGCGCCGGTGATCCCCGCTCTCAACGACGAGGAGATCGAGCGCATTCTCGATTCCGCGGCGGCCGTGGGCGTGCAGGAGGCCGGCTACGTGCTGTTGCGGCTGCCGTTGGAGGTGCGCGACCTGTTTCGCGAATGGCTGATGGCAAATTTCCCGGATCGTTACCAGCATGTGTTCAGGCTCATCCGCGAGACCCGCGGCGGCAAGGATTACGACTCCAGCTGGGGCAAGCGCATGACCGGTGGCGGACCGGTCGCGTGGATGATCGGCCGGCGCTTTGAGCTGGCCTGCGAGAAGCTCGGCCTCAACAGGACGCGCACGGCGCTTAGCGCGCAGCATTTCAATCCGCCGCGGCCGGCGAGCGAGCAGCTGAGCCTGTTCTGAGACGCGGCTCCCCACAAGCGCGCACTCAGGGCCCCATGACCGCATCCGGGAACCAGGTGGCGATCCCGGGAAACAGGCATAGCAGCACGATCGAGATCATCATCAGCACGACGAACGGCATGATGCCCCAGATCACGTCGCCGAGCGGGATATCGGGCGCAATGCTCTTGATGACGAAGATGTTGAGCCCGACCGGCGGATGGATCAGCCCCATCTCCATGACGATCGTCATGACCACGCCGAACCAGATCAAGTCGAAGCCGGCCGCCTTGAGCGGCGGCAGGATGATCGGCGCCGTCATCAGGATGATGGATACCGGCGGCAGGAAGAAGCCCAGCACGACAACCATCAGGAGGATCGCGGTGAGCAGCACCCAGCGCGACAATTCCAGCTCCACGATCGCCTGTGCCGACGATTGGCTGATGTGCAGGTAGCTCATCACATACGAATAAAGCAGCGACATCCCGATGATGAACATGAGCATGGTGGATTCGCGCAGCGTCGAGGCCAGAATTGGCGAGAGGTCGCGCGGCTTCCACACGCTGTAGATGCTGCCGATGAGCGCGAGCGCGAGCACTGCGCCGAGACCCGCGGTTTCCGATGGCGTGGCATAGCCGCCATAGAGCGCGATCATCACGCCGGTGAGAAGAATGACGAACGGGAGCACCCGCGGCAGCAACTGCACTTTCTCGCGCAGCGTCAGCGTGCTTTTGCTGAGCAGCTCCGAATGAGCGCCGCTCCTTTGATGCAGCGCCAAGGCGTTTTGGTACTCGCGCCGATAGCGCCAGACCGCGTACGCGGCAAACAGCGTCACCAGCAGCAGGGCAGGGCCGATGGCTGCGAGAAAGAGCCGGCCAAGCGACTGCTCGGCGGCGACCGCGTAGAGGATCATCGTTATCGAGGGCGGCAGCAGGATGCCCAGCGTCCCGCCTGCTGCAATGATGCCGGAGGCAAAGCCCGCGGAATAGCCGCGCTTGCGCATTTCCGGAATCCCGGCCGAGCCGATGGCCGAACAAGTGGCGGGCGAAGATCCCGCCATGGCGGCGAACAGGGCGCAGGCGAACACGTTTGCAATCCCGAGCCCGCCCGGGATGCGGTACATCCAGACGTGGATTGCCGAGTAGAGGTCCTGCCCGGCGCGCGAGCGGCCGATCGCGGAGCCCTTGAGGATGAACAGCGGGATCGACAACAGCGTGATCGACGCCATCTCCTCGTAGACATTCTGGCTGATGGTATCGACGGAGCCTGCCGGCATGAAGAACAGCATGAACAAGGTCGCTACCGCGCCGAGCGCAAACGCAATCGGCATGCCCGCGAACATCACGACGAGGGTAGAGGCGCCGTAAAGCAGTCCGATTGAAAGGACGCTCATTGTGTGGCGCTTCGGGGCCACAGCCCCTGCACCACCTGGAGCAGAATCTGGAAGGATAGAAGCGTCATCCCCACCGTCATGAGAGAATACGGAATCCACAGCGGCGGGCCCCAGGTCGAGCCGGAATGGAAGCCCTCCGTCCACGCTTCCACGAGCAGGAGCCAGGTCTTCCAGGCGAAATAGGCGCAGAACACGAGGCTCGCGGCATCGACCAGAATCTGCCGGGCCATGTTCGCGCGCGGCGGCAAAAGCTCGGTGATCGCCTCGACCGCGACGTGGCCGCGCCTGGACTGAATGGCAGCCGCCGACATGAAAACCGCGCCTACAATAAGAAAGACCGACATCTCGTCCTGCCAGTCGGTCGAAATCTTCAAAAAGTAACGGACGATGACGCTGTAGGTCAGCACAAACCCGGCGACCACCAGCGCCACCGACGAGAGCTTGACCACGAGCGCGTTGATGGCTGCAAGGACGCGCTCAGCGGCGGCCGCCGGCGACACCGCAATGGCCGCCGGCTTCGCTGCAGTGTCCGTCTCGATGCGCTCGAGGCCGCGCACCGCTGCCGCCCGCTGCTCGAGTCAGGAGACGTTTATGCCTTCGGCGAGCTTGAGCAGCTCTGCCGACAGCGGAGTCTTGGCGGCGTAGTCCTTCCACGCCGTCTCGCGTGCAATCGCGCGCCATTTGTCGACCGTGGCCGCGTCGAGATCGGACACCCTGGCGCCCTTCCTGGCATAGACCTCCGCCACCTTCTGGTCGTCGGCCATGGCTTCCCTGGTTCCGAATTCTTCCAGCTCGCCGCCCAGCGCGACGATCATGTCCTGCTGGTCCTTGGGCAGCGCGTCGAATATCCGCTTCGACATGACCAGCGGCTCAAGCATGAACCAGTACGATTTGCCGCGGCCGGTGGTGAGGCTCCTGGCGACCTCTTCGAGACGGAAGGAGATCAGGCTGGTCGAGGAAGTGATCGCGGCATCGCAGGCGCCGGTCTGCATTGCCGCATAGAGCTCGTTCGATGGTGTCGAGAGCGTCGTGGCCCCTGCCGCCTGAAGCACCATGTCCATCTCGCGGCTGCCGCCGCGAACCTTGAGGCCTTTGGCATCCTGCGGGTCGACGATCGGGACGGAGCGGCTGGCGACGCCGCCGGCCTGCCAGATCCAGGACACGATGATGACGCCCTTCTCCGCGAGAAAGGCAGCAAGCTTCTTGCCGGCTTCCGAAGGCTTCCACGCCGCCCCCTGCTTGTACGAGCTCACCAATCCAGGCATCAAGCCGATATTGAGCTCGGCGAACTCGCCGCCGGCGTACGAGATCGGATAGAGGCTCAGGTCGAGCGCGCCTTTGCGCAGCGCCGAGAACTGCGCCACCGTCTTCATCAACGAAGAGTTGGGATAGACCTGCCCGGTAAGCGCGCCATTGGTGCGCTTCTCGATCTCGGCGGCAAATGTC
>Ga0306926_10006526_pt1 | contig 12534 bp, 9 predicted proteins | sample flu12Cox44000178_FD_203759 | JGI IMG/M metagenome (GOLD analysis project Ga0306926, IMG submission 203759) | Lab enrichment of tropical soil microbial communities from Luquillo Experimental Forest, Puerto Rico - flux8day.12C.oxic.44.000.178 (v2)... | ecosystem: Environmental > Terrestrial > Soil... | reverse complement strand
CTGGCCACCGAGATGCTGCGCGAGACCGCCGATATCCTCGCGGTGTGGTTTGGCAACGTGGTCGACCTGCTGGAGCCCGACATCATCGTGGTTGGCGGCGGGTTGAGTTCGCTGATGGCGCGCTGGTTCGACCGGATCGCGTCGCAGCTGCCCTTCTGGTCAGTCAATGCGCGCTGCAGCGAGATCCCGTTTGCCGAGGCCAAATATCGGGCGGATTCGGGCATCGCGGGGGCGGCGGCGCTGTGCGTGTCGCGGGCTTTGCTGTAAGGCAGAGGCAGCCGCTGATTTTCGCGGATCAACAAAGATCAGAAGACAGGCAGTCGCGATGACGCGGATCCGATTCAAAAGCCTACCGCGGATCACGCGGATAATTCAGAGGACAAAGATCGGTAGTTTTTGGAAGAGAAGTGTCCGCGTCATCCGCGAAATCCGCGGTTACGATCTTTTCGAGGCTTCGACTTCCGACAGCTTCTTTTCTTGCGGCACATCGGTTGGTAGCTGTCGGGATCGCCGAGCCACGTCACCCACGTGGAGTTGCCGACGAAAGGCTCGCTGGCCTCGAGTCCGCGCGAACCGAACTCGCGCTAGAGCGCGACCGCGTCTTCGCATTGGAAGCTGAGGGACACGCCCTGCCCGAGTACGCCTTCGGGGCAGCGTCCGCCGTGGCCGTCCTTTACGAACTCCTGCAGCATGAGCGACGCGCCCCCGCGCGTCAGCCAGCACCAGCGCACGCGACCCTCTGGCTCCCCCTTCAGCTTGATGCAGAAGCCGAGGCCGTCGAGGTAGCGGGGTTGGGGGAATCCTCGCCCCTCAGGCACCTCTCAACCCGTTTGGGAAGAAACAAAATCGAGCCTGATTCCTATCCGTGCTGATCTGTGTAAATCCATGGCTAAAAGGTTCAATGCCCCGGTGTCACAGGAGTCTCCACCCAATCCGGCACCGTACCCGGAGCGTCTTCGGCCTCGACCGCGAAGTTGCGCACCACGCCGCGATAGAGCATGCCCGCGCACATCGCAGAGAAGAACAGCAAAACGAGTCCGAGTCCGGACTGCTGCAGCAGCATTTTTCCTGTACCGAAGAGGCAAAGGTAAACCATGGCGCAGCCCAGTGCCCATGCCCACAGGTTGCGTCCCAGATCGCGATTCTGTGGAACCTCGGGAACCATGTCGGCAATCCTCTGCCATCCCCGCACGTCCGGACGCACATTGCGGTAGAAGCGGGTGAGCACCTCCTGCGGCTCAGGCCTGGTCAACAGGGTTACCGTGGCCCAGACTAGAGTGGTCACGATGGTCGTGACGATTGCGCCCTTGGCGAACACCACTGAGCTGTTGCCGTTGAACGGATGCCACCGGCTCAGCAGGAGGCTGATGGCGAGCGAGCACGCCATGGCCGAAATCTCGCTCCAGGCGTTGATGCGCCACCAGTACCAGCGCAGAATATACACCGCGCCTGTCCCTGCGCCGACCTGCAGCACGATCTCCCACCCCGACGCGATCGAGCCGAGCTGCACCGAAATCCACGCCGCCACGATCACCAGCAGCACCGTGCATAGGCGCGAGACCAGCACGTAATGTTTCTCCGAAGCGTTAGGCTTGACGAAGCGCCGGTAGAAATCCGAGACCAGGTACGACGCTCCCCAATTCAACTGCGTGGCAATGGTTGACATGAAGGCCGCGAGAAATCCCGCGATGGCGATGCCGCGATACTGGTGGGGCAGATAGTTGTTGAGCACCATCATGTATCCGGTCTCGGGATGCGCCAGCCCGGGATAGAGCACGATCACCGCCACCCCGGTCAAGATCCACGGCCACGGCCGGATGGCGTAATGCGCGATGTTGAACCACAGCACCGACAGCAAGCCCTGCTTTTCGTCGCGCGCGCTGAAGATGCGCTGTGCGATGTAACCGCCGCCGCCCGGCTCCGCTCCGGGATACCAGAACGCCCACCACTGCAACCCAAGAAACACGAAGAAGTTTGCCAGCGGGACCATCCACATCGGCTCCGAGGTCACGCCGCGCGAGAAGTTCGGCAGAAAGCTGAGCGGGTTCTCTGCGTTGGCGCCTGCGTGCACCTGCATCTGCTGCAGGCTGGTGATGACCGCGCTCATGCCTCCGCAAGCTTGAATCGCGTAGTATGCGACCGCGATCACGATGCTCATCTTGAGCACGAACTGAAACAGGTCGGTCCACAGCACGCCCCACAGGCCACCCAGCGCGACGTACAGGCCGGTGAACGGGATGAGGAACAGCACGCAGATGGCGAGCGCGGCGCCGTCGTTGCCGCGCCAGACCGAGCCGAAGCGGGACATGAAGCTGCTGACATTGGTCAGCATGGGTGTGTTGGCCAGCGTAGTGCCGACGATCGACGTCATCGCCTTCGTGACCCAGCCGAGGATGACGCAGTTCATCAGCAACCCGAGATAGACGGCGCGAAAGCCGCGCAGAAAGGCCGCTGGCTTGCCGGAGTAGCGAATCTCCGCGAACTGCACGTCGGTCAGCAGGCCCGAGCGTCGCCATAAGCGCGCGAAGAGGAAGACCGTCATCATCCCGGAGAACAGGAAGCCCCACCACAGCCAGTTGCCGGAGATGCCCTGCGTGTAGACGAGGCCGGTGACGACCAGCGGGGTGTCGGCAGCAAACGTCGTCGCGACCATCGAGGTGCCCGCCAGCCACCAGTTCACGTTGCGCCCGGAGACGAAGTAGTCATCAACGCTCTTGCCCGAGCGGTTGCGAAACCACAGTCCCAGGATGAGCGTGATGGCGAGATAACCGACAATGGCCGACCAGTCGAGGAGAGTGAAGGACATAAGTGGCAATTATCGTTGAGGCGCAGGGTAAACGCTACAAACTGTTCACATCTCGCCGCGACCGACCTCGTCCAGCCAACCGGCGGCCAGAATCGCAGCAAGGTCCACACGACAGCTGCCTTCAGTTCGGCTGCGATTCGCTGCTCGTAGTGCTCGGCAGCCAAGGCAGTCTCTTCGCTGATGTCGCCGATACTGTAAGGTCTTCGCGACTCACGGATGTAATTCCAACCGATGAAAGCTGCGCCCACGGCTCCGGTTAGGCGAGTGTCGAAACCTAGAGTCCCCACCAAGGGCGGGCGTGCCCAACCAGCAACATGTCTTCCAGACGGAGATGAAATACAAGGAAAACCACGACCATGACTACTAACTCTAGGGGCAACCACGCTATGAACCTTTCGCGAACCGTGTAATCTCCACCGCCACGCAAGAAGATCCGCAGGACAACGAAGACCTGAATCAACAGCATCGTGAGGAGATAGCTAAGCGAATGGCTAAGAATGGACTGTGCGGCAGCGTTATTGGATCGTTCATCTTACTTTGCGAATTGCACCTTCACCGTCTTGATCTCGTAGGGATTGGTCGGCACTGTGATCACCTTCCCGCCTGAGTCGACAGTCAGGGGATTCTGGGTCTCTTCCATGAGGTTAGTCTGCCACGCCGCCGAGGCATTTTGCGGAAGCGTCAGGTGAACGTCGCCCTTCTTCCCCGCCCACTCATAGAAGCGCACGATCAGCGCATTGGCGTCCGCATCTTTCTTGATGGCGGTGATCACTACATTGTCTTCCTGGGTGGAGAAGAACGACTGCGACAGCGGCAGCGTGCCCTGGTGGCGCGTCGTGCTCACCGCCATCAACGGATAGTTGACTTCGTAGCCCTGGCGCACCGTCATGGCCTCGCGCCACGTGCCTGCGTGGGGATAGAGCGAATACATGAACTCGTGATGGCCCTGGTCGGCGTTCGGATCGGGCCACTCGGGCGCGCGCAGCAGCGAGAGGCGCAACACGTTGTCGCGGGCGTCGTATCCGTACTTGGAGTCGTTGAGCAGGCTGAAACCGTGGGTTGGACCCACCCTGTCGCCCTCAGCCACCCCGCCCGGTGCAACACCGGCGCTTGTCGGGGGCCCGGGTCCAGGCGACAAGGGTGGGGCACCCGAGTCCGTTCCCGACAGGTCGGCCCAGCGCAGCGCCGGCACCTCAAATTGCCCCTGCTCGGCGGGAGTGTTGCGCGTGGTGGGCCGCTCCACCGCACCGTAGGGAATCTCGAACGTCGCCCGGTCGTTGCGCGCGCTCAGCGGAAACGCGACCTTCAGCAGAATATGCTTCTCGTGCCAGTCGGCTTGCAGGTTGACATCGACGCGCGGCATGCGGGCGTACAGTGTGATGTCCTGCACGAAGCTGGAGTTCTGCCACTTGTGCGTGACGCGAATTACGGCGCGCAGTGGCGTGCTCTCGATCAGCTTCACTCCTTCGGCCTGCAGCAGGTCGGTGTGATGCTCGATGAAGTCGGCGTCCACATTCCAGGCGTCCCACTGCTTGGGCTTATCGACAAAGGCCTGCAGCAGGTTGCCGCAGGGCCTGCCGTCAGGGAGGTTGGCGGGAGCACCTACGCCCGCCACTGCCGGCGCCAACGCTTCGGTGTTGCTTCGTTTGTCGAAAAGGCTGGTGATGCAGCCGGTCCTGGGGTCGAGCTGGAGGCGGAGAAACTCGTTTTCGAGTGAGGTCTGGGTAGCGGCGAGGATGGGCCCCTGATATGTCGAGGTTGGGATCGGGGGCCCGCTGCCCACCCAAACGGCGGTCCCTGGGATCAATCGGATCAGTTTATATCCAGAGGCCGGAACATCAGCTGCAAGGATCCGGAGACGTACGCGCCCGTTCTGAGGGTCGCTGCTAACCACCTCACACGAGACGGGGCCCGAATCGCCGAGCGCAGCTACGTCCGTAACCGGATGCGTGAACTGGGCCTCGAATTCAATCGGTCCTGTACGTGCCCATGGCAACGGATTGAAAATGAGCACTGGTACTTCGCCGTCTGCTTTTTCTGAGCCGAAAATTGCACTCGTATTCACACCTGCCGCAATTTCGCCCAAAGAAATCTGAATCGTGTCGTTGCTGAAGCGTTGCACCTCAGAGTACTTGCGCGCAGCGTCCACGTAGTTGATGCCGATGCCCGAGCCCGGCAGAACGTCGTGGAACTGGTTGAATAGCACCTTTTTCCATGCCGCATCAAAGTCATCCTGCGGGTACGCCTGCCCAAACAGCGTGCTGATCGACGCCAATTTCTCGGCGTTGAGCATGACGACTTCGCTCTTGCGGTTGCCGCGCTTGGTCTCCGACTGTGTGGTCTGCACGCCGCGGTGAAATTGGAAATACAGTTCGCCGTTCCATACGGGCAGGTTCAGCTGGTTCTGGTTCGCGCTGAGATTGTTGAGGAAGCTGGCCGCGGTCGAGAACTCGAGCTTGGGATAAACGACGTCGGGCTTCTGCCAACGCAATGCGGTGTCGAGATCCACGCGCGTGGGGCCTCCGCCGTGGTCACCGACGCCGTAGAGGTACATCATTTGCAACGCACCGTCGGGGGCGGAGTTCGTGCCGCCATTGTATTTCCACATCAGGGGGCCGTAGAGGGACGAGTCGCGCGCCATCCTGACTGGGTCGATGGCGTTGGCGTAATCGCTGGGAAAATAGGTCATCAGGCGCGTGCCGTCCGGCGCCTGCCACCAGAACAGACGGTAGGGGAACCTGGTGAACTCCGAGGCCCACAATAATTTCTGGGTTACGAAATAGTCGATTCCCGATCGCTTGTAGATTTGCGGCAACTGGGCGTTGTAGCCGAAAGAGTCGGGGTTCCAGCCAATGTTGACGTCCACGCCGAACTTCTGCTTGAAGTAGCGCTTGCCGTACAGGATCTGCCGCACCAGCGACTCGCCGTCAGGCATGTTGAGGTCAGGCTCGACCCACATGCCGCCGACGATCTCCCAGCGGCCTTCTTTCACGCGTTGCTCGATCTCGCTAAAAATGGCCGGGTACTTCTCCTCCATCCACACGTAGGCCTGCGCGGTTGAGGCCGTGAATTTGAAGTCGGTATACTCGCGCATCAGCTGCAGCGCGGTGCCAAACGTGTTCCGTACGACCTCGACCGTCTCCGTCTCTGGCCACAACCATGCCATGTCGATGTGGCTGTTGCCGACGGCCCTGATGCTGAATTGCTTCATGTAGGGCCGTAGAGCTTCCAGTTTGCCCTGCGCCGCGCGCAGCGAGGCGTCGAAGGCCGTCTGGTCGCCGCGGTCGAGCGCCACTAGGTCGATGGCTTTCACCGCCGCAGCGAGCTGTTGCTGGCGCTCGGCCTTTCCGTCGGGATAGGCGGCGATCAGTAACCCCGCCGCCATGATCTGCTGCCGAAGAATTGCGGGATCAGGACGTAATTCGTTGGGATCGAACATCAGCGACGCAGCGGAGAGCGTCGTCTCCAGTGGCCCGCCGCAGCAGCCCACCGTGCCCGAAGGTACGATGCGCACGGCGATCATCAGCTTTTGACCGGGCTGGGCGTTCTGCGTCAGCGTGATCGGGACCTGCGAGTTGGCGTCCCCGCGCGCCAGCATGTTTCCGTTCACAAAGACAGAAATCAAAATGCCTTGGTTGCTGTTGACGCTCAAGTTCAGTGCCACCCGCGAGTTGGCAACCCCATCTCCGCTCACCGTGCGCGGAATCTCAACGTTCTGGAACAGCCAAACCGGAAGCGGCAGGTTCTGTTTCAACGCGACTGGTTTGGCAGCAGTCAGTGCGGCAAAACCCACTTCACCGTACGGAACATCGGCCGTCATCATGTGCCAGCCATCCAGCGGCATCGTCGTGACCGCCTGCAACCGGTCCAACACCGGTTTGTAGGGATCCGCAACAGGTTGCGTTTGGGCCGTCGCGAATGCAGAGAAAAACTGGACGAGTAAGACAACACCACGCGAAAGTCTCATGATAGGCCTCGACGCAGTGGCGTGCCGGGCCCTGGAGCTGGCGCGCCCTGCGTTTAGTATTCGATCCCCAGCTTGTGCTGCATCTGTTCCAGCGTGACGCCTTTCGTCTCGGGAAAAGTGAACAGCACCACGAAGAACATCAGTGCCATCATGACGGCAAAAAAGACGAACGGATACGCCCCGCCGAAGCGCTGCGCGATTACCGGAAAGCTGAACGCGATGATGGCGTTCATGATCCAGTGGGTCGAACTGCCCAGGCTCTGCCCTTTGGAGCGCACGCGGTTGGGAAAGACCTCGCTGATGTACACCCAAATCACCGCGCCCTGGGAGATCGCAAAGAATCCGATGTAGGCAACCAGCAGCCAGACCAGCATCTTCTGATGCTGCTGGGTGAAGAACACCATGGCCACGCCGCTCAGGCAAAGGACCATGCCGGCGCCGCCGATCAGCAGCAGGGTTTTGCGGCCGACGCGGTCGATCACCGTCATGGCCAGGAATGTCGCCAGCAGGTTCATCGCACCCACGGCCACGGCCTGCAAGTCGCCTGAGATCCTGCTGAATCCTGCCATTTCGAAAATGCCGTTGAGGTAATAGAGGATGGCGTTGATGCCGGCGAGTTGATTGAACGCCGCAACCGTCACCGCCAGATAAATGGGTTTGAGATACTTCTTCTGGAACAGCGGCTCGGAATGGGCCACGCCATCAACGTGGACCGAGGCGATGATGTCCTCGAGTTCGCTGGCGCCGTCGGGCGAGCCGAGGGAATCCAACACTTCGCGCGCTTCCGGAATGCGGTTTTTCGTGACCAGCCATCGCGCCGAGGGAGGAATGCCAAACAGCATGATGAAAAACAACAGCGCCGGCAGCGCTGCGACGCCCAGCTGCCAGCGCCACTCGTTCATCCCGAATCCGGCCAGGCCAATGAGGTAGTTCGACAGATACGCTACCAGGATGCCGACCACGACATTGATCTGAAACGAGCCCACCAGCAGGCCACGCCATTTCGCGGGGGCGATTTCGGCAATGTACACTGGGCCGAGAACCGACGAGCCGCCGATGCCGAGGCCGCCGATGAAGCGGAAGAACAGCAGCGCCGGCCAGCTCCAGGCAAAAGCGCAGCCCAGCGCCGAGATCACGTAGAACAATGCAAGGATGCGCAGGCTCTCGCGCCCGCCCAGGCGGTCGCCCAAGACACCTGAGCACATGGCACCAATCACCGTCCCCAACAAAGCAATCGACACGGTGATACCCAGCTGGCTGGGCGAAAGACTGAAAACCTGCGTCAACTGGTGGGTCGTTCCGGCGATGACCGCGGTGTCGAAGCCGAACAGTAGCCCACCCAGGGCTCCAACGATGATGCTTTTCACCAGGTAGAAGTTGAGTTTGCCTGCCACTGAGTGCGCCTCTCCGCTAAAGTCGATTTACCTCAGGGGCTAGAGCCCCGACTTTCTCTCGGCTTCCTACGTCACAGCTGAAGCCGTGACCTTTCAAGACCAAACCTACTCGCTCCAGACGGCCAGCTCGTTGCCGTTGGGATCGGAAAAATGAAAGCGGCGTCCGCCGGGAAACTGGAAAGTCTCGATGACGATTTTTCCGCCCGCCCCAAGGACCTTCCGCTGTGTGTCTTCCAACGACTTGGCGTAGAGGACGACGAGCGGGCCACCCTTCACCGGCTTGGCGCTCGTGGTAAAACCGCCGCCCAACCGCCCATCGTGGAAGCTGGTGTAGTTCGGGCCGTAGTCGGTAAAGCTCCAGCCGAACACCGCGCTGTAGAAGCGCTTGGTCGCTTCGATATCGCTGGCAGGAAACTCAATGTAGTCCACCTGGAAATTGTGCTCGTGCCGCTCCATCTCTGACCTCGCGTTGGCCGTGCGCTGGATATCAGCGGCCAAGATTAGCACACCGGCTTTGTCGGGCACGCTTGAACGTTGCTCGATCCGCGAGTTTTCTGTGGCTGTGGTTAGGACGACACATGAAATCGGTTCCTGCTGAGTGCGGAGGTGTCTTGCTAAACCGGCCCAAGGCTAACCCATCATGGGACTCAAGTCGCGTTGCAACAACAGTGTCTTTCTGGCCCGGGGGCTTCAGTGTGTGCGTGAGAACCTATGCCGTCCCTACGGGACTCGGGTTCATTTTCCACTTGACCCAGCGGTGAAGCGCTGGGCTATGATCTTTCGCCCCTCCGGGGCGGGCTGGTGGGCGAATATCACAATGTTCGCCCACCGCAATTTCGAAAATGAGTTCTCACGCACACACTTCAGCCCCGGTACTGACACTAAAAACCCTGCAGGCCGGGTAGTGGCCTACCCTCGGAGACGGCCTGCGTCGAAGCGGAGAGCCACGGCACGGGGTTGAACTCCACGCGCTGCTCCCGCATAATCCGCCAGTGGAGAAAGAAACTCGTACTGCCATCCCCGCGCGCCGTTCCGCCGTACTGCACCGCGCCCTGACCAAAACCTATCCCGTCGCCGTTCGCGGGAAGGGCGCATGGCTGATCGATGCCGAGGGCAAAAGGTTCCTCGACTTAGCTTCCAGCGCCGTGGTCAACTTCATCGGGCACGGCGACCCGACCATCGTTCGCGCCATGGCCGAGCAGGCTTCGCAGCTGGAGTTCGCGCACTCCAGCCACTTCACCACCGATGTGGCCGAGGAGTTCGCGCAGGCGTTGTTGGACTTCGCCGGACCCGCTTTTCGCAACGGAGCTGTCTTCTTTACAAGCGGAGGATCGGAGTCTGTCGAGAGCTCGCTTAAACTGGCCCGCCAATACCAAGTCGAAACTGACCACAACGAGCGCTACCAGATTGTCAGCCGTCGCCAGAGTTATCACGGGGCCACGCTCGGCGCGATGGCGGTCAGCGGCAATCCGGCGCGCCGGGCCATCTACCTGCCGATGATGCGCGAGTTCCCTAAGGCCAGCATGCCATACTGTTATCGCTGTCCGTACGATTGCAGCCAGGGATGCGCCGACTGCGGCCTGAAGTACGCCGCGGAAGTCGACCAAGCCATCGCCGAAACCAAAGCCACAGCGGCCGCCTTCATCATGGAGCCGGTCAGCGGAGCCACGCTGGGAGCGGCAGCCCCTTCGCCCTCGTACGTGAAGCGCGTAGCCGAAATCTGCCGCGAGCAGCAGGTCCTGCTCATTGCAGATGAAGTCATGACCGGGTTTGGCCGCACCGGGCGCCGCTTTGCCATGGACCACTACGAGGTCGCGCCCGACATCATCGCTGCTGGCAAGGGAATCTCCAGCGGCTACGCTCCCCTGGGCGCCGTGATCGCGCAGCGGCACGTCGTCGATGCCATCGCCCACGGCACCCGTACGCTGCTGCACGGCTTTACCTATAATGGACATCCCGTGGCCCTTGCCACCGGCCGCGCCGTTTTGAAGCGGTTGCTCGATGGCCACCTGATCGACGCTGCTGACTCGGAGCGCGCCGGCAGCGTTGCTTCGGTCCTGGAAGGGGAATTGCAGAAGTTGTGGAAGCTCGATAGCGTGGGCGACGTGCGCGGACTCGGCTTGATGTGGGCTGTCGAGTTCGTTGCCGACAAGCAGAGGAAAGAGCCGTATCCCGCCGAAAAGAAATTCTCCGACCGCGTAAGCGAGTGCGCCTTGAAGCGTGGTGTGATGCTCTATCCCATGCAGGGCTGCGTGGACGGCAAGCGCGGCGACCACGTTATGATCGCCCCACCAGCGGTCATCGAGGCGGACGAGGTTCGTTGGGCGGTGGAGCAGGTGAGGAACGCGATCAGCGAAGTGTCTTTCCTCTAATTACATACCTCAAAAACGGATACCTCCGCGCCCTTTCCGAATGCAGCGCTTTTGCGGAAAGTGTAGACCGAATCCCCACAGGGCTTAAAGCCGAATTCCTTCATTGCCCCAATGGCAGGGCTGAAGCCTTGCCCTTTCAAAGCCAGAAGCGGACTACAACATGGTGAAACTGCCTAGAAACATCGCGGCTATTGCGTCACCGTCTTGCATGCGTCGCCAACTTTGAAACCGGAGCCCGATACCGCCGTACCAACAGCGGAGATGGCGTCCACATCGGTGAGACGAATCACTCCCACCGGCGATGACATGCGGCGAATCACCGCGCCGGTTGATGGGTCTTTAATCTCCTTCGTCACGCGCTCGACGGTGAGCTGGTCGCCAACCTTCAGGCCGGCCTTGGCGCCGACGTTGAGCACGATCTGGCCGCCGTCCACCGCTGCCACCAACCCTTCGACGCTGATCGTACGCGCCTGGAGCTTGCTATTGTCGGCAATCAGTTCTCCACTCATTTGCTGAACGGCCGCATTCACCGCTTCGCCGAGGATGGTCTGCTGGAAGTCGCTGCTGCCAAAATCGACCGCGCCGCCGCCCCATCCGTGCCAATTGCTGCCGCCCCCCAGCAGCGAGGTACTCTCGCGGCTCGACTCGCCCTTGCCCGAGGCCACGCCCATGATTTCGGCAGTGTCGATGTTCACAATGCGTGCGTCCACCGCCACGATCGCTTTGGACTTCCGGTGACCAAATCCGCCGATGCCGTATCCACCCCAGTTGCCACCGCCTCCGCCGACCTTGGTGTTCTGGGTATCGTTGCCGAACTGCGTCACAGCACCCACGATGATCGCGTCCACGCCCAGTAGCTTTCCAATCTTGGCCGCCGAATTCGGATCGGCGCGGTCACTATTGGAGAAGTTCTGCTCACGCAGCATCTTGTCCATCGCCTGGCGTTCGATCACCGAGTAAGTGCCATCCTTCACCAAATACTTCACCGTCAGGTCGGAAATTCCTCTTCCAACGTCAACGTTGGTGCCAAACGCTGCCGCCGATGCGGTTTGAACCGTCGCGTAGTCGAAGTCGAACACCGCGACGCGTTTCTTGCGCACCTGCGGTGGCGCGGGTGCACCTGATGTTGCAGCTGCCGAAACCGCGGATGGCGCCGGCGTCTGCCCGTCGGCCAGAGACACAGCAAACATGACCCCAACCAACGCGGCCAGTATGATCCTGAATTTCACGAGTCTCCCCCTTCGAAGTGGAATCGCAGCGCCGTCTGCCTGTCTACGCCGGCGAGTGTCTGGTGCACTTGAGTATTACTTGTCCCGACGCCGCAAATTGTACAACGAAAGTGCCGGAATAGCGCACTGAGAATCGACTTTCCACCGACCTTGCATCAATCCGGTAGCGGCTCCCCTCCAAAAGCAAAAGGCGCGGATCGCACCGCGCCTGCGGATCGCAGTAATTTTCTGATCGTCGCCTACGGCTGGGAAGAGCCTCCCGGTACCGTCTCGTGTAGTGTACCCAGCTCGTGCTGCGTACCCAGCTCGTGCGGAGAAGACATCACGGCCGTGTCAGGATTCAGCAAGCCCTTCTTGTCAGGTCCCAGCCCAAGCTTGATCAGCGCGCGAGCGTCGGGGAGGGACTTGGTCTGCCAGCCGTTCTCCGACTGGTAGCGCGTCAAGGCATCCTTGGTGGACGAGTCCCATTGGCCGGTCGGCTCGCCACTAAGGTAATGCTCGCGAATCAGGGCCTGCTGAATTTCGCGTGTCCGGTCCTCGTCGATTCCGTGCTGTCGGTGGGAGGTAGCCTTGGCTGATGTTTTCTTCTTGGATTTGCTGGATGATTTTGACGACCTGTGAGAACTGGAACTGGATGATTTATGAGAATTGGAACTTGATTTTGTCGACTTAGTCGACTTTGTCGTGGCGGTGGTCGTGGCAGCTGTCGCCGCAGCGGCAAGCACCACTCCCACCATCATAATTGCTAGCGATGGTAGAATCCGTA